>Ga0247727_10002765_pt1 | contig 39633 bp, 40 predicted proteins | sample WisWelCaveWW1625_FD_202498 | JGI IMG/M metagenome (GOLD analysis project Ga0247727, IMG submission 202498) | Biofilm microbial communities from Wishing Well Cave, Virginia, United States - WW16-25 | ecosystem: Environmental > Aquatic > Deep subsurface > Groundwater > Cave microbial mat | place... | reverse complement strand
GGGCGTCGGTATCAGAGCGTCGCAGCCGCCGCTCCGACCGGAGCGAGCGGCAAAAAAACGGATCGCACCAGCATTCCTCGCGGGCCTCGCCAACTTCTCCGCCGACTTTTGCAACAAAATCGGCACAAGGGTGCCATTGAACGTGGGATTGAAGCGATAGAGGAGATTAACCATCAGCAAGTTGTTGCCGTCGGTGAACTCGAGGCGGCTGTAGGTCGGATCAGTCGTGAAGTCGAGCCTGGCAGCAGCCTTTGCATGCGTGAAGTCGACGGCGACACCCCAGTTCGATGTCGCACTCGGCCAGTAGACGGCGCGCACGCCCCAATAGGGCGGCATTTCGAACGACTCGCCCTCCCAATCGATCGAGCGTCGCTCGCTCACGGGCGCCTTGTTGAGCGCTACCGTGCTGCCGAAGGTCTCGTTCAGCCCTCCATAGACGCTGATCTGCGTCTCGGATAGCGCAGGCAGCGGCCACAGGCAAAGCCCGGCAACAACGACAACCGGCAATTTGCGGCTCATGCTCTGTTAGCCCCTCACGCACCCTGGGCGCGGACTTTGGCGGCGCGCCAATAGCGCAAGGCAAGCAGGAGCGCAATACCAATATCAGGCGCGTTCGCTGGTACACAGCTCGTTCAGGCGAGCTTGTCGCTGGAGTGCCACGCGCTACGGCGCGTCGAGTGCGGCGTCGGCTCCACTGCCGCACAGGCGATAGTCAACATCCGGCGGCAGTTCTCCTACCGAGAACGCGGTTTGCGTTTGCCCTTCAGGTACCGGCTGAGGGCATAGGCAAGCCCTGCGATTGCCCCCACGAGTAGCAGCAGCTCCGGCAGGCCGAAGCTAAACCGGCTTTGCTCCTGTTTACTCAGCGTCCTGCGCAATTCGATCCACTGCTTGTCAAACTCAGGCGTTTCGCTTGGGGCCGGCTTGGCCGCTTTCTGCGGAGCAGCCTTCGGTGCATCCTGAGGAACCGGTGTGGCCATTGCCCGCGGAGTAGTATCGCAGCCTGCGCTCTCCACTTGGCAGAACCCTTTCCGGCCTGGCCCTGCCGTCTCCTCGCACATTCCAATTGCCTTGCGATTGGCGGCGTCCTGGTCAGGACCGATGCCCCAGCCGGCACCGGGCGTGCCGGGCTGCGGGTCGTAGGCAACGGCAAAGCACTCGCCGCTGAACGTCGCCACGACCTTGCAGCGCTCGGCGGCCGCGCGGGCTTTGAACGTCCGGCACCGCTTCACCGCGGTTTCGGCCGCCGTCTCTTTGGGCTCGTTGACGACCATGCCGAAGGCGATGCCGTCCCTGACGACGTTGCCCGTCGAACCGACCGCCACGGCGCCATCGGCCCATGAACGCGCTGCCCCACCCACGAGGACCGCCGTGGCAAACATCGCTGCGCCGAACGAGCCCGCCGCGCCCTTGCCCATCAGTGTTCTCCCGTTGCTGCGGCTCGATCCGGCGGCGCTATATAGCGCAACGCGCGCTTGCGCGGGCATCCCGACTCCCGGAGACCCGCCCCCGCAGACCCGCCCCCGCAGACCCGCGCTTGCTGTATTGCAGCACTGCAGGAAAGCCCGTTGGCATCACCCTTTCTCACGCCTGTGTGACAGCCCCTTCTTGCGTTCGCGAAGGACGCCATATTCGGCGTCGAGAGCTGATCCGGGGTTCCCGCCCCGAGGCTCCGCGCACTCTCCCGTGCGCAAGCTGCCTACAAGAGGAGAGATGATCATGAGAAGCATTATTGTCGCCGTTCTCGCCCTGTCGGTGGTCGCGGGCGCCGCCGGTTTGGCTCTTGCGGCGGACTACAGCGAGTTCCCCCGGGACTTCTGGAAGCAGCAGGAGCGCAACCTGCCATAAACTTCGGCAGGCTCGGCTGCGTGAGACCGGCGTGCCCCCGCACGGTGCGCCGGTCTCATTGTTTTGGGTGTGGAGAGCCGGGAGGGACAGAGGCGATGGCGACCGCTCGCGGCATCAATCATGCTTTCGGTCGGGTCTCCTCGAACGCCGGCACGCTCTCGGCGAACTGATCGAGCCACGCCATGAGCCTGGGATGACCTGCGCGCCATTTGCCCTCATGCCGGAAGTCGAGGTAGCCGAGCGCGCAGGCGAGCGTCAGATGGCCGTAGTCGGGGCTGGCACCCCAGGCGGGCGGACTCCGTTCGAGGTGCTCGATTGCCCGGTCGATCTTGCCCTGTTGCCGCGTCTGCCATGGGACATGCCACCTGTCCTCGGGGCGGAAGCGCTTTTCGTACACTAGCAGCAGTGCCGCATCGAGAATGCCGTCGCAAAGTGACCCCAGCGTCAAGGTCCTGATGCGCTCTACTCCGCTTTTGGGAAACAGCGCGGGGAACGGCGCCAGGCTGTCGAGATACTCGCAGATGACGTGGCTGTCGAAAATCGCCGTGTCGCCATCGATCACGAGCGCCGGGATTTTCCCCAGCGGATTGGCCCTGTTGATATCGGGCGCGTCGGGAGGATTGGTGTCGACAGTAACAACGTCGATTCTCTCCTTGAGCCCCTTCATGGCCATGGCGATCTTCACCTTGCGGCCGTAGGGCGAAAACGGGTGGGACAGCAGTTTCATCATGACGGGTGCATCCCGCGTCGCGGCGCCGAACTGATGCCATCGTGCCCTTGACGATGGCGATGGGCAAGCTGGAACGTGCAGCGTATCGACAGGGCAACGTCGCGTGTCGTCGAGTGCCAACATCCAGGTGGGCGCGGGCGCGTGCTCACTCCCAACGGAGAGGCTGCCTTCTACCGCGGCACCGCCTGGCGGCTTCGAACGATCCGGCTAGGCGTGGGCCGTGTGGACAGCACGCGCGTCGCCGCGGATGCGCTCGACCATCGAGAAGAAGCCGTTCGAGCGTTGCGGCGTCAGGTGCTCCTTGAGGCCAAGCTCGGCAAATGTCGCCTGTGCGTCCGCCCGCAGGATTTCCTCGGCAGTCTTGCCTTGAACGAGCGCAAACAAAACAGCGATCAGCCCGCGCACGATATAGGCGTCGCTGTCGCCCTGGAATTCCATAATCGGGGCGTCGCCGGTACCGTTGTGTCGCGCTGAACTGGAGAGCCACACCTGGCTGACGCAGCCGCGCACCTTGTTGGTGTCGGTGCGAAGCGCCTCGGGGAAAGGAGCCAAGCCGCGCCCCAGCTCGATCAGGTAGCGGTAGCGGTCCTCCCAATCGTCGAGCAGAGCAAAGTCGGAGCGTATGGTTTCGATCGTCATAGGTGTCGGCAGGCGGCGATGGCTGGCCCCGGGATCATCCATGATCAAGCGGAAGCGAAGGGGGCCAGCCCACGCTATGCATATGGCCTCGGGCCCCGAGTACGCAAGGTGCCAGACCGCGGGCGCCGGTAGGAACAACGGTCCTCCTGCCGGGTGTCGATCCCGTCTCCGAGGTGGAAGCGAGGTGTAGATACCCCTCCATCTCTTCCGCCCTCCGGCGCCGATTTGTAACGCGGGGGCCGGCAATTCTTACCGCCGCGGGCTCATGGCTGTCCCCCTACGGGCGCGCGTCGGACGCTAAAAAAAAGCTTGGCCCGCGTTACAGCAATCGGCCATCCGCGGTCGCCCCGGCAACCGCCGTGACGCAATCGACCAGGCTTGTATCACCCACCGGCGCGCCGTGCGGGCCCGCGCCACAGGGGCTGCAGGTCCGACGGGAACAGTGTACCGCGCGGTTCGGATTTGCCGGCCCCGCGCTTGTCCTGGGGAGGCGGCGCTGCCTCTGGGCTCGGCCGTCCACCCAGCAGATCGCCGACCAGGCGCAGCGCGAATTCGGCCTTCCTTACAAAATTCGCCCAAACCTCGGCGCCCACCGCGCAGGTCTTGGCATTGCGGTCGCAGAAGGTCGTGACGCGCTCGATTGTTGTCGTTGCGGTGGCATAGAGGCGGGCTTGCTGCTGCGCGTCGGAAGGCAGCAAGAACACGAGAACGGCAAGCCAGAACGCTAGCCTCAGCAAGAACATGGACCGCAACCCTGTCGGCCTCGCTTGCGTTTGCTTTTTGTTAGCGAGTGGCATGGAGCTAGCGCACAGGGCGCCGGGGTGCGCAAACGCGGTGGTCCCGCTTGGCTAACAGTTCGTTAAGAAACAGTTTCCAATAATGGGTGACTGGCAAGGTGGGCGGGGGAGGGGAGGACGAAGGGGACGAAATGACGCCACGGCAGGCTCGCGTTGCCCTCGGCTGCTTCCTGGTGCTGGCTGCCGGCGTCACCGGCAACGCCCTATACTTGCAGGGTGCGGCCTCCCTCAACAGCGCTGTGGGCAAGGCGACCGTCGCGCCCAAGCCGGCGAAACCGGCACAACGCACGCCCCCTCCAGCAGTGGAACAGCCGAAGAGCGCGGCGTCGCCCAAGTCCCCGGCAACCACCGCCGAGTCCGCGCCGGAAGCGCCGCCCGACGAGTCCGACACCAAGACCGTTCGTGCCATTCAACAGGAGCTCATGCGCCGTGACTATGGTCGCGTGGTCGCCGATGGCATCGTGCGTCCCACAACGCGGGCGGCCATCATGGCTTTCGAGCACGAACACCGGCTGCCGCTTACTGGCGAGGCGACGCAGGCCCTGCTCAAGCACCTCGTGCTCGGGGCAGCCGTTGCGCCCGAACCGGCCGGCGCTCCCGAGGTGCGGTCGCCTCATGCCAAGGCCGTCATCAAGCAGGTGCAGCAGCTGCTGGCGGCTCGCGGCTATCGGCCCGGCGTCATCGATGGCCGCTTGAGTGTCGAGACAGTCGCAGCAATACGGGTTTTTGAGACGGACCAAGGTTTGACGCCCAAGGGCCGCATCTCCGCCGAGATATTGACCCGGCTCCAAGACACCACCCGCGGGGCGAAGAGGCACAGAGGGCACTGACGCCGACAGGGATCCCGAGCCTGTCATGGTATGCTTAGCCGGGGGTCAAGCGCGCCCGCTGCGGGCTTTTGCACGGCGGCGCGCCTTTTCGCTCGTCGGTTTGTCCATGCGCCTGAAATCGGAAATCTGGGTGAAAGCCTACATCAGGCGGTGCCGGCTCGAAGGCGCGGACGCTCTGCTCGTGCGCCGCGGCGATACCGACGCGGGCGCAATCTACATCAAGGTGAGCCGGCTCGACGGCACTGCGCTGTTGTTTGGCCCCGCTCCGGCAGGCCTCGACGCAGCGCGCGAGGAGCGCCGCTGGCAGCCTTGCCTCAGGCAGCAGCCGGCGTCGGAAACGGAGGCCGACGCCTACCTCGTGCGGCAGACCAGCTTTGACGCGGATATCTGGATTGTGACAGTCGAGGATCGGGCAGGCAGACACTTCCTCGACGACTGGCTCATCGGGATTTAGCCTCCGGCCGCCCGGTCTGGCCTCAGTGCCTCAGTGTGTTAACCATCTGTTAACGCCAGGGGCGCTCAACTTGACTGATTCGCCGGGAGGTGTGGCGTCGTGGGCGATCTGGGGACCACCGGCCGCATTTGCCGCGGCCATCGGCTCGGGGGCATCGATGGCACACATCGTACAATTTCGCTCAGGCATCGCGCGGACCGAACCTGAAAGCGAGACAGAACGCCAAGGGGGAGCCCAGATCATCATTTTTCCCGGTGTGCGGCGCGAGCGCCACGCCGAGCCGCCGGCCAGGCCGCGCCGGCGCGAGAAAGGGCGCCCCAAGCGCGATCGGCTGGAGTTGCCGGACTGAGGCTGCCGTGGTTGGCGAGCTCATTTTCGCTCAATCGAGGCGCACGTCGCCGAGCTCCAGAGTGTTGGGGCGCTGCCAACTCCATTGCCTACAAACGGACGGTCGACTATTGACTAGCGGCCGTCCGATGCTGCCCGCTTGGTTGGTCCGTCACCAGCCGCGGCACCAGGCCCGTGTGCCTGGGGCCAAGGGACAATAGCTGCGCATCGGTACAGCCCTGGGGAGGGAAAGCACCATGTCGACTGCGATTGGGCGGTTTGTGACGGCGTTGGCGCTGATCTTGATCGCGCTGCCATCGGCTTGGGCGCAGACCGGGAAGCAGGACCTGCGAGTGGTGACACGCGTCCTGCCACCTCTGGTTGTGGAGCAACCGGGCGGCGCGCTGTCGGGGTTCAGCATCGAGCTGTGGAACAAGATCGGCGAGAAGCTCAAGCTGAAGACCAATTATCAGATCGCACCGGACGTGCGCTCTCTGCTGGCCGACGTCCGTGCGGGCAAAGGCGACCTCGGCGTTGCGGCGATTTCGATCACGTCTGCGCGGGAGGAAGAGTTCGACTTCTCCCAGCCGATCCTGAACGCTGGCCTCCAGATCATGGTGCGTGGCAAGGGCCAGGATGCGGCAGACTCGAACCCCCTATGGGACCTGCTTGGCCTGCTGTTCTCACCGACGATCCTGGTGTGGCTGGGCATCGCCCTGCTGCTCATCCTTTTGCCGGCGCACGTCGTCTGGTTCCTCGAACGGCGGCAGAAGGACGGCATCATTCCAACCGAAAAGTACATCCCGGGCATCTTCTACGCGATGTATTGGGCCGCAGCGACCTTGGCCACGCAGGCAGAGCAGGCGCCGCGACACTGGCTCGCGCGCGTGGTCACGGTGCTGTGGATGTTCACCGGCGTCGTCTTCGTCGCCTTCTATACGGCGCAGCTCGCGGCCACATTGACCGTCCAGCAGATCCAAGGCGGCATCAACGGGCCGGACGACTTGCAGGGCAAGAAGGTTGCCACCACGCGCGGTAGCACGGCCGCCGCCGCGCTGCGCGAGCTGAGGGCCGAAGTGCACGAGGTTGGGAAGATCGACGAAGCCTTCAAGGCCCTGCACGACAAGCAGGTGGACGCCGTCGTCTTCGACGCTCCGGTGCTGCTCTTCTATGCAGCCAAGGAGGGCAAGGGACGGGTGCACATGGTAGGAGCTCCGTTCCGCAAGGAGGACTACGGCATCGTGTTTCCGCGCAACCATCCCTTGCGCAAGCAGGTCAACGTTGCCCTGCTCGCGCTGCGCGAGGATGGCACCTACCAGCAGATCTACGACAAATGGTTCGCCGGCAAGTAGGACCGCAGGACGGCCTTGCGCAAGGAGCCTTCTGAGGGCGGCGATACGGTGTCCGCGCTCGCGCTCACCGCAGGTGACAGGCAACGTGGTGGCCGGGCTCGACTTCCCGCAGCGCCGGCGCCTCGCTGCGGCAGCGGGCTTCCGCATAGGGGCAGCGCGTGTGGAAATGGCAGCCGGGCGGTGGCCGCAGGGGGCTCGGCACGTCGCCCTGCACGACGCGCCTGGCGCGCTTGATTGCCGGATCGGGCACGGGCACCGCCGCCAGCAGCGCCTCCGTGTAGGGATGCAGCGGCCTGGTGAACAGCGTCGCCTTGTCGGTGTGCTCGACGATGCGGCCCAGGTACATGACGGCGATGCGGTGGGAAATGTGCTCCACCACCGCCAGGTTGTGCGAGATGAAGAGGTAGGAGAGCCGCAAGTCGCGCTGCAGGTCCATCAGCAGGTTGATGACCTGCGCCTGGATCGAGACGTCGAGCGCGGAGACCGGCTCATCGGCGACGATCAGCTTCGGGTTGAGGGCGAGAGCGCGGGCGACGCCGATGCGCTGGCGCTGGCCGCCCGAGAACTGGTGCGGGTAGTTGTCCATCTGCGCGGAGCGCAGGCCCACGCGGTCGAACAGCTGCGCCACTGCCTCCCGGCGCGCTTTTCTCGCGGCGGTGCCGTGCACCTTGAGCGGCTCGGCGACGATGTCGCCGGCGCGCATGCGCGGGTTGAGCGAGGAGAACGGATCCTGGAAGATGATCTGCATCTGCTGACGGAACGGCCGCAGCTCCGTCTTGCCGAGCCGGGTGATGTCGCGGCCGTCGAGGCGCAACGTGCCGGCGGTGGGCTCGATCAGGCGCAGCACCGCGCGCCCCACCGTGGTCTTGCCGCAACCCGACTCGCCGACCAGCCCCAGCGTCTCGCCGGGCCCGATCGTGAAGCTGACGTCGTCCACCGCATAGACGTGGCCGACCGTGCGCCTGAGCAGCCCCTTGCGCACGGGGAAGTACTTCTTCAGGCCGTCGACCTGGAGCAGGTGTTGTGCGTCAGCCATCGGTCCTGCCAGCTGAGCACATCTGCGCCGCCTCGCCAACAGGCCGCCACTGACCCCTGAAACCGGCGCATTGCGAGAGTAAGCAGCGCGCCGGCGGGGCGGAGCCAATGATGGACCACCGCCAGCCGCTGCTTATGAGGCCCCGATGCTCCCGCGCGCCGCCTCGCGCACATCGGACGGCGAGACGGCAAACCGCCTCCGGAAGGCGCGGTTGAAGTAGGACAGATCGGCGAAGCCGGCCTCGAAGGCGATGGCGCTGATCTTCCAGCCGGCGAAACGTGGCCCGGTCAGCATGCGATGCGCGCGGTGAAGCCGCTGTGCCAGCACGAATTGCGAGAACGTGGTGCCTTCCGTTTCGAACAACCGCTGAATATAGCGTGGTCTGATCCCCTGGCGCACCGCGACGGCGACGACTGACAGATCCTGCCGCCCGAGGTTCTCGGCGATATCGGCCTTGATCGCGCTGAGCCGCGCGGCACGCACGCCGCGGCCCTCGGCGGCGGCTGCGGCATCACGCGACGCACCGATCGCCAGCGCGGCCAGATCGTGGACGTGCGCGACGGCGATGCGGCGCAACTCGGGTGTTGCCAGTCCCTGGTTGTCCGTCAGCAGGCCGACATAGCCCGTCAGCAGCCTCAACGCCTCCGTACCGGGGATGACACGCATGACGGTGTCGTCGGCGTTGGTGACGAGCGGAGCAAGCGCGGTGTGAGGGATGGCCAGGCCGGCAAACCGCGACGGCCAAAGAGTTTTGACTGCATGGGCTTCCGCCCAGGACAGCAGAAGGGCGTTGCCGGGCTGCAACGGAACCTCTCGCCCGCGCCCGGCCACGATGCCCCCGCCGGCGCGATACCACACCAGACCGAAGTCACTGTTGCCGTCGGCGACGAGCCCTCGGGTTCGCCTGTAGCAACTTTCAGAGCAAACGCCCGAGATCATGTTGAGTTCGGGCAATGTGCGCAGCGTCAGGTCGGCGCGCCAAAGAGCCTCCGACGGCGCCTCCATGTCGATCCGGAGCACCTGTCGGCCGAGAACCTCGCACCAGTAGGCAAGACGGTCCTGCTCGGGACAGTCGTCGGTCGACCAGCGATAGGTCGCAAATTCAGGCGGCTTCGAGGTCATCGGGCAATCCCCCAGCTGTCCGCAGCCTGGGTTACCGGTCCCGCGTGAACCGCCGTTCAGCTTACCGACGAGTTCGTTCTACGACAACTGATTGTTCGCTCCAGTCCAAGACGGCCGCCGTTGGACTGGCTAGGGTGAAGGTCTGCTTAATGAATGAACAGGAGTCAGCAATGCGTCTCATCACAGTCTTATTGGCGGGTCTGCTGGTGCTGGGCGCCGCGCCTCAGGCGGCGGCGCAGATACCCACGCCGGTCCTCAAGTTCGACGGCGCAGAGTACTATCAGACCGGTGGCAAAACCTGGGTCAGGTACAAGTTGCGCGTCGTCAACTGGGCCAACTACGCCGATGCCCTGTTCGACCCGGCACCGAACCTGCCGCCCTTGCGGTTCGAACCCGAACTCATCGCGGGCCCGGGTGTGGGTTCGTCCCTCAAGACGACGAGCCCGCTCCGGTCCTTTACGGCCGCTCCCGCGACGTGATCCATCGGCTCACGTTAAGGCGAATGTCGCGGATCTCATGACCCCTGACCGGCTTTTGCGGCAACACCGGAATGACCAGTGAAGTTGCAACACTAGAATACAGGAGGTTCCCCGTGAAAAGAGTATCCCTCTTAGCTGTAATCCTGACCCTAGGTCTTCTCCCAAGCACTACACACTCTCAAGGTCAAACACATGATATCTTCTTCATAAGTATGACGATCAACTCCTGCAACGAGTTTGGCACTTGCGATTGGAAATTGAAGTGCACCGTCAGCGACCAGCAATCTCAAGAACTAATAATTAACAAGCCAGGGGACACTGGCGCCTCACTAGACCTCGGTCAATCCATAACGTCCACGAGAGATTTTCCCTTAACTGTGTCTTGCGCCGTGCATGAGCACGATGGTGGGTTTGGGGCCCAATGGGAATCCGTCGGTAATCCAAGCATCAAAGTATACGGGGTTGGTGAATACACGCTCAATGCAGCCAACGATGAGGGAGACGTAACAATCCATTTTACGATCGATAGTGTTGGCGTGAGTCAACAGGGGCTTACAGCGGCTGCCCGCAGTCCTGCAAAATACTACTCAGGTGTATTCCGGTCGGGATACGATGGACACGTACTATGGCTGGGCGCGGCATGGCCCGACTTTGTTGCCAAATGGACGGAATTCAGTGACCAAGGTCTAAGGTTGATAGACCTGGAGACATACGAAGAAGGTGGCAAGCGTCTTTACGCTGGCGTGTTTCGCGCTGGGTCCGATGGCCATTTTCTCTGGAACGGAGTTGAATGGCCGGCGTTTGTGACAAAGTGGGAGCAGTTGAGTAGCAAGGGACTCCGTTTAATAGATTTGGAGACTTATCGTGAAGGTGGCAAGCGTCTTTACGCTGGCGTGTTTCGCGCTGGGTCCGATGGCCATTTTCTCTGGAACGGAGTTGAATGGCCGGCGTTTGTCCAGAAATGGAAGGAGTTATCAAAGCAGAATTTGAGGTTGGTGGACATAGAGACATATGTTGAGGGCACTAAGCGGCTTTATGCAGGTGTATTCCGCACAGGGACAGATAAACACTATTTGTGGGCGGGAGTTGAGTGGCCGAACTTCGAAGCTAAATGGAGGGAGCTAAGCGATAAGGGGCTCCGGCTCATAGACTTGGAGACGTACGAGGAAGGTGGGAAGCGCCTGTACATTGGCGTGTTCCGGGAGGGTTCGGAAGGATACTACCTGTGGGTAAACATGCCTGCCCGGGACTTCATAGAGAAGTGGAAGGAAATGAGCAGGAAGGGGATGCGCCTCGTGGATCTGGAGATATTTCCAGAATAACTCCTGGCACCGGCGGAATAGGCGGCGGCGCCGTTGTCCAGCATCCGGTCTGTCGCGTGGGAGACCTGCCAACAGCGCGTAACCCAACATTCTTGGTGCGGTTTGTTGGGTTACGGACTTCGTCCTAACCCAACCTACGCCTGCCGCGCCAAGGCCCGACTCAAAGAAGGAATTGCCCGCTGGCACGGCGAAATAGGCGGCGCCGCCGTTGTCCAGCATCCGGTCTGCCGCATGGGAGACCTGGCAACAGGTCAGCAAAGGGAGGAAGCCATGTTCGCTCAACTTGGGCGCCGATATCTATCCGTATCGTTCATAATTTTGTCTTTCATGGTTCTGCTGACGGCCGCAGTCGAGGCCGCTGACCCACGAGCCGGTACTGTCAATTGGCCGATCGGTGTGGCCCAGATGACCGTGAAGCTAATCCCGGCAATGCCGCATGCGAAATACAGCGTCGCCGTGACCCCTTTTGTACCTAAGCTGGGAGGATACTCGCCGACGAGCGCGTGCACATATTTCGGTATCATTATGAAAGACCCCGCCTTCTTCACCGTCCAGCACAAGAGGTGCGACAGCGGCGTTGCGGTAAGACTCGATGAGGCCATCCAGCTGGATTGGATCCTCGCTGAGTGGACGCAGTAGCAGCTGCGGCGCTCACCTTCAGTGGACCATGCCAAGCGGCGGGGTCAGACCCCTGACCTCGACCTGCGTGCTCTGTTCCCAACGCTTTCGTCAGGGGTCTGACCCCATCGCGCCGCCCACCCGGTCGGAGTGCCAGCAGGCGGCCCGGTGGCCGGGCCGCTTCTCCTCGTAACCCGGATACTCGCGGCGGCAGAGGTCGCTGGCGAAGGTGCAGCGCGGCGCGAAGATGCACCCGGGCGGCAGGTTGCTCAGCGCCGGGACCATGCCCGGGATCTCCTGCAGCCGGCCGGCCGGCGCCGCCGTTCTCTCGCGCCGCATCAGGGCGAGCCGCGGGATGGAGTTCATCAGGCCGCGCGTGTAGGGGTGCATCGGCTGCGCGAACAGCTCGCCGACGGGCGCCTCCTCCACCTTGCGGCCGGCGTACATGACGATCACGCGCTCGGCCGTCTCGGCCACCACGCCGAGATCGTGGGTGATCAGAATGACGGCGGTGCCGAGCTCGGACCTGAGCTTGGCGATGAGATCGAGGATCTGCGCCTGGATCGTCACGTCGAGCGCCGAGGTCGGCTCGTCGGCGATCAGCACCTTGGGGTTGCAGGCGAGCGCCATGGCGATCATGGCGCGCTGGCGCATCCCTCCCGAGAGCTGGTGCGGGTACTCCTTGACGCGCTGCTGCGGCTCGGGGATGCCGACCAGGGCCAGCATCTCCAGGGTGCGCGCCAGGGCCGCCCTGCGCGAGCCGGTCTCGTGCAGGAGCAGCGCCTCGCCGATCTGCCGGCCGATGGTCATGACCGGGTTGAGCGAGGTCATCGGCTCCTGGAAGATCATGGAGATCTCCTTGCCGCGGACGTCGCGCATGGTGGCGGCGTCGAGGCCGAGGAGGTCGATGCCGGCAAGCCGCACCGTGCCGCCGACGATGCGTCCCGGCGGGTCGGCGACGAGGCGCATGAGCGAGAGCGCGGTGACGCTCTTGCCGCAGCCCGACTCGCCGACGATGGCCAGCATCTCGCCGCGCTTGAGCGAGAACGAGACGCCGTCCACGGCCTTCACCAGCCCGCCGCGGGTGTAGAAGTAGGTCTGGAGGCCCTCGACCTCGAGCACGGGGTCGGCTGCGGCCTGCGCACGTGCCATGGTCTCGGACGGGACGGCCGGCCGCTGCATCTAGAACCGCTGCCGTGGGTCGAGGATGTCGCGGATGGCGTCGCCGAGGAGATTGGTGCCGAACACCACGGCGCTGATGGCGATGCCGGGGAAGATGACCAGCCAAGGTGCGGTGCGCACGTACTCGGCGGCCGACTCCGACAGCATGCGGCCCCACGAGGGATGCGGCTCCGGCACCCCCAGCCCCAGGAAAGCAAGCGCTGATTCGACCAGGATCGCCGAGCCGAACTGGGCCGTGGCCAGCACGATCAGCGGGGCCAGCGTGTTGGGAAGCACATGCTGGACCGCGATGCGCGTCTCGCTCATGCCGACCGCGCGCGCTGCCTCGACGAACGGCATCTCGCGCAGCGACAGGGTATTGGAGCGGATGATGCGCGCCACGTCGGGAACCAGCGGGATGGCGATGGCGATGATGGTGTTGGTGAGCGACGGCCCGAGGGAGGCTGCCATCACCAGCGCCATCACCAGCAGCGGCAGCGACTGCATGATGTCCATCAGCCGCTGCACCGTGAGGTCGAACCAGCCCCCGAAGAAGCCCGACATGAGCCCAATCGCCATGCCGATCAGGCAGCCGAGCGCCGTGGCCCCGATGGCGACCGCCAGCGAAATGCGCGCACCGTAGATGATGCGCGCCATCACGTCGCGGCCCATGAAGTCGGCGCCCAGCGTGTGCTTGTCTCCCGGAGCGGCGAGCGAGGAGCGCGCGCTGGTCGTCAGCGGATCGTAGGTGGCGATCGCATCGGCGAAGACGGCAACACCTACGAACGCCAGCATGATCAGCGCGCCCACAGCGCCCAGCGGGTAGCGCCGCACGAAAAATGCCAGCGCGCCCGCCCAGCCGCGCACATTGGCGCCCGCCCGGCTCAGCTGCGCGTCATGGTCGATGACGGCCACGTTTCCCTACTCCTCGTACTTGATACGCGGGTCGAGCACCACGTAGAGCATGTCGACGACGAAGTTCACCACCACCACGACGATGGCGATGAACATGACCAGGTTCTGCACGATCGGATAGTCGCGCCAGCGTATGGCCTCGACCAGGAAGCGCGCCACGCCCGGGATGTTGAACACGGTCTCCGTGACGATCAGGCCACCGATCAGGAACGCGGCCTCGATGCCGATGATGGTCACGACCGGCAGCATGGCATTGCGCAGGGCGTGCTCATAGTTGACAGACGGCTCTGTGGCGCCCTTGGCACGGGCGGTGCGGATGTAGTCCTGGCGCAGGACCTCCAGCATGGACGAGCGGGTCAGGCGCATGACCAGCGCGGAGTAACGGAAGCCGACCGCGGCGGCGGGAATGCTGAGCAGGGCGAGCTCCTGCCACATGTTGTCGGGTGAGCTGCGGTAGATGGGGATCCAGCCGAACCAGTGCACGAACGCCATCAGGATCAGCAGTCCGAGCCAGAACGAGGGCAGCGACAGCCCGCTCAGGCTTATCACTCGCAGCGTATAGTCGAGGGGGGTGTTCTGGCGCACCGCGCTAATCACCCCGAGCGGCACCCCGAACAGCACGGAGAACACCAGCGCCAGCACGGCGAGCTTGGCGGTGACCGGGATGCGCGGCAGGATCTCCTCGATCGCCGGCTTCTCGGAGACGAACGCATAGCCGAGGTCGCCCCGCGCCAGCCCCGAGATCCAGGTTACGTATTGGGTGATGATCGGCTGATCGAGACCGAGCTGGCGCTCGATCTTCGCCTTCTGCGCCGGGTTAACGAACCCGGCCGAGTCGAAGATGATGTCCGTGATGTTGCCGGGCACCAGTCGCAGCATCACGAAGATCAGCACGGACATGCCGAACAGCGTGAGCAGCATCAGGAGAAAGCGGCGTACGAGGTAGGCTCCCACGTGCGGCTCTCCGGAAAGGGCGGTCCTCGGCCTAGTCCGACCGGCGGGCTACTTGTCCAGCCACACGTCCTCGTAGCGCCAGTTGTTGTAGATGCTGTTGTGGTGCAGGACGAAGCCCTTCACGTGCGGTTGCCAGCAGGTGGCCTGGCGATCGTAGAGAATGATGGGGCGGGCGAGGTCCTCGGCGAGCCGCCGCTCGATTTCCCACACCATCGCTCTGCGTTTTCCGACGTCCGCCTCTTGCGACTGCTTGTCGATCAGGGCGTCGACCTCCTTGTTGCAGTACTTGGTGAGGTTGCGCTCGGATTCGCAACTATAGTTCTCGTAGAGGTTCACATCCGGATCATCGACACCCACACCGGTCAGGTTGAGGCCGACGGAATACTCCCCGCGCGTGACCTTGGCGTGCCAGATCGAGGTGTCGATCACCTCCAGCTCGGCGTCGATGTGGATCTTCTTGAGCTGGTCGATGAGGAGGACGGCGGGGTCGCGATAGATGGAGATGTTGCGGGTCGAGACCTTCACCTTCAGCGTCTTGCCCTCGCCGTATCCGAGCCCCTCCATGATCTTGCGCGCCTCGGCCCGGCTCTTCTCGACGTCGGCGGCATAGCCTGGAAGGGCCTTCAGCATGTCGGGCGGCATGCCCCATTTGCCCTCAGGTGGTGGCATCATCACCCCGCTCACCAGCGCCTTGCCCCCGCTCAGGATGTCGATGTAGGCCTTGCGATCGAGCGCCAGCGCCATGGCCTTGCGGATCTGGGGATCGCTGAATGGCGCAAGGTTTCGATTGATGATCAAGTTGGTCGAGACGTAGGTCGGGGCGAGATCGCATACGGCCTTGGGGGCCTGGCTGTTGACGTCTTTCAGCAGCGGGACCGTCACGTCGGCGTTGAAGGTCATGTCGAACTCACCGGCTGTGAAGGCCAGGATGCGCGTGGAGCGGCTCTCGATCACTTTCCAATCGATGCCGTCGAGATACGGCCGCCCCTTCTTCCAGTAGTCGGGGTTGCGCGCGAACTTGATGGAATCGCCGCGTTTGAACTCGACAAATTTGAAGGGCCCCGTGCCGACCGGGTTGGTGCGCATGTCCTTGGCGGATACGTGGCAGGGGTAGATCGGCGTATAGCCGGAGGCCAGCATGTTGAGCAGCGAGGGCTGCGGCCGGCCGAGCACGAAGGTGGCCTCGTGATCGCCGTTGACGGCGATGTCCTTGACATTGTGCCACCAGATCGCCCGCGGATTCTTCCGGAAGTCGTCCTTGTCCTTGCCGGTGAGCTTGTTCCAGGTGCACTGCACGTCCTTGGCCGTGAACGCCTTGCCGTCGTGCCATTTGACGCCCTGGCGCAGCTTGAACGTCAGCCTGGTCTTCGTGGCGTCCCACGACCAGCTCTCGGCGAGGTCCGCAACGATCGTCTCGGTCGAGTTGAGCTTCTTGGTCTGGTCGTAAAGGACCAGATTGTTGAAGATCGCCATGAACGGCTGCACGGTCGAGATCGTCGCCTCCTCGTGGATGGAGGCGCTCGGCAGGTTGTCGCGGTGATAGATGCGCAGCGTGCCGCCGGCCTTTTCGGCGAGCGCCGGCGGTGCGGCCAGGATTGCCGCGAGAATGGCCGTGGCGACGATGGAGACGAGCTTTCCGCGCATGGGCGTCCTCCCGTGGGCTTGCCGCCGAGCCGGCGTCCGGTAGGGCAGCTCGCGGCAGCCTCAGTTCTTTGTCGGACAACGCTAAACGCGCGCTCCGTCTTGGGCAACAGGCTTTTGCGCTTTGGCCGCCTGCGTAGGGTGCAATAAGGCGTCAGCCGCATTGCACCGATCTGCAAGTGCCGTATTGCGTCGCTCTGCCCACTTGCTCGGTCCATGCCGAACTATCGTCGCGCGTTCGTTTCGGGCGGCTGCTGGTTCTTCACGGTCAACCTGTTCGACCGCCAGAGCCGCCTGCTCGTCGATCACATCGATGCTTTGCCCGAAGCGGTGCGCGGAACGCCCCGGCGCTTCCCCTTCCGGATAGACGCCATGGTCGTGCTCCCTGACCACATGCACGCGGTCTGGACCCTGCCGGACGGCGATTGCGATTTTCCGGTGCGATGGCGCCTCATCAAGGTGCGCTTCTCGAAGTCGATTCCAAAGGGCGAATGGCTCCCCGAAGCGCGGCGGGAGCGCGGGGAACGCGGGATCTGGCAACGGCGCTATTGGGAGCACCTAATCCGCGACGAGCGGGACTATGCCCACCACATCGACTACTGCTGGTTCAACCCCGTCAAGCATGGGCTCGTCGCCAACGTCGAGGATTAGCCGTTCTCCTCGTTCCATCGCGACATGCGCGGCGAACCGCAGGCGGGCGATTTCGAAGGTTTCGAGAAGGCCCTTGCCGAATATGCGCGATCCGGTCGATCGTCCGGCTACGGGGAGCGGAATGCGTAGGGCGCAATAAGGCGTCAGCCGCATTGCGCCGAACTGCGTGGGCCGCTTGTGGGAAACGGCGGATCGGTGCAATGCGCTACCGCTTATTGCACCCTACGCCAACTGGTCCCGGAGAGTTGGCCAGCGGCTCCGGGGCTTGAGGTGAACGCCCTTCTCCCGCAGCTCGTGCACGATGTTCTGCAAGTCGCGCAAGCTCCTCGCCAGGCGGTCGATGCGCGTGACGACGAGGGTGTCGCCGGGGCGCAGAAAGTCCATCAGGGTCTCCAGCTCGCTGCGACCCTTGCGGCTGGTTCCTGCGACCTTCTCGGCTCGGATCGCGGTACAGCCCGCGGCCTTCAGCGCAGCCTCTTGAATGGCCAGGTCTTGGTCGGTGGTGCTGACGCGAGCGTAACCGTGGATCGCGGGCATGCGGGCGTGTCTCCGTAGGGTCTAGAGGCCGTGTCCCGTGGTGTATCGAGAATACGAACCGACCCATATGAGTCACGCTGACTCAGGGGTTCCGTCTCAGCGCCAGCGTCCCGCGCGGGTATACCCAAGCTAATTTCGCCTCGCCGTCCACGTACCCTTGCACGCAGGATTACTACCAACGCGGAACTGACCAGAACCGGAGTTGCCGCGCAGCCCGCCCGAGAAGTGGCCCGTGCGAGAACGAGCGAATTGTACGATACGCTGTGACCATCGGACCCTACCGGAAGGCGTAAGCGCCCCCAGGTGTATGAAATCGCCTTCAATTCTGATTGAGTAAGAGCCCGAACTAGGAGTGCACTTGGGGCCGTGCCAAGTGATAGTCCACGATCCCGCGAATGAGCCCGATCCAGCTGGCTTCTCGATTTTAGGCAGTGCGGCGATCTTCGTTTCTTCAGCGCCTTGTTTTCTCTCCTCTTCCTGTTTCAGCCGCTTGCGCTCGGCTGCCTCCTCAGTCGCTCGCTTGGCTCGCGCTTCACCTTCGGCTTGCTTCTTGGCGGCGGCCGCCTCCAAACGGGCATCGTCGTCGGCCTTCTTCTTGGCCGCCTCGGCTGCCTGCCTGGCTGTGGCGGCCTCGATGCGCTTTCTTTGTTCGTCTTGTTGCAAAAGGGCAAGGCGCTGCCGCTCGGTTTCCGCCTTGGCGCGGGCCTCCTCGTCGGCTTTCTTCTTCGCCGCCTCGGCAGCCTGCTTTGTTGCTTCTTCAGCCCGATTGCGTTCCTGTTCGGCCTTGAGCATGGCCTGAATTTCTTGTCTGGCATACTCGCCGTAGATGGTGTCCTTGTAGTGCTCAGCGACGGCTGCCAAGCGTTGTTGCGAGCCCTTCGCGTCCTGAAATGCTTGCCGTGCCTCTTCAAACCGGTCCTGCCGTGTCACCGGGTGCGGGGGCGCGACGAGGCCCGGCACAAGCGGGATAACATCGCCGCTCAGCGAACCGTAGATGTACGGCTCCTGCTGTTGGCGTGTGGCAGCGAGCACCTGATCGCGTACCTTGCCGAACATCAGACGGACATCGAGCCCTGGCGTCATCATGTGCTTCAGGAGCGCCTCCGCGTAGGGGCTGTGCCGGCCGACGCCATCCTGCGCCAGCGTCCCTGCCCTCGCCGAATACGCCACGAGCACATCGCCCTTGGGCTCGATGCGGGCCAGACCGCGTGTGACCGAACGCATGATACCGGCACTGAGTGTCATGCTCTCCCCCAGAGGGTTGTTGCGGCAGGCATCGAGGATCGCCACCCGCAAACGCTTCGCTCTGCCGACGACGCCCAACACGGACGCCAGTGTCACGGCCTCGTATTCGAGATCGGTATCGCGGAGGAGTTTCGCGTCAGTGGGAATGAGATAGTTCTCTCCGGCAACCTCAATCCCATGGCCGCCGTAGTAGAACAGCGCGATGTCCGCCCCACGTGCCGCTTCCCCGAAGAGGCGCATGGCCTCACGCATGGCCCGGTAGTCGAGGTCATGCTTCAGCGTGACATCCACAAAGCCGTTCGCTCGCAAGAGCTTGGCGATCGCCTCCGCATCATTTCTCGGGTTGGGCAGGACGCGAGTGTGCTGGTAGGCCGAGTTCCCGATTACGAGCGCCACCCGCTTCTCGCCCTGCGCCAGACCGGCGGCCACGCCGGCCAGAGTGCCGCAGACCACCACAAGTAAACGAAAAACCAACCGCATGATGCGTCCTCCCTGACGGCACCAGCACAAAGCCCGAACCAAACCCTTCGCTGTCATGCCGGCCTCGGGCGTCAGCGGAGCCGGTACCAAGGGCCACGAGGTCTGCGCTCGCCTCGCGGCCCCTGGGTCCCGGATATTTCGCTAACCGCGAAATTCCGGGATGACAGCTCAGCGTAAACCTCGCCGGATAATGCCCAAACGGTCCGATGCGGCCAAGCCCGTGGCCTCCAATCGGATTGGAGGCAGCTTCACGCGCGGTCCCAACTTGCGCTACAAGCAATGCCTCTTGGCCGGCCATCCGGCGAACCTTGCATACTGCGGAGGCATTCATGCGCCCTAAGACATTGCTCGCAGCCTTTGCCACCGTGTTGCTCGCCATGCTGCTCTTTTCCGCAGGCAACCATGCTACGGCACAGGAAGGCGGATATCTCGGTGTCGCGTACCAAGACGTCAAGCCGGAGGAAGCCAAGGCACTTGGCTGGCCGGCCCCGCGCGGCATCAAGCTCACCACGGTCATTGAAGGTACCCCAGCCGCCAAGGCGGGCCTGCGCGCCGGCGACATAATCCTCGCCGTCGATCGCGTCGACGTCATGGGAAACATATCAAGGACGGTCGGGGGAACGACCAGCTATTCGACCAGGTTCCAGGCCTATGTCGATCTCAAGCGCCCGGGCGACACGGTCGAGATCGCCATCTTCCGTGACGGGCAGGAGCGCAGGCTCGCGGCAACGCTTGGCTCGCGCCCGCCGCCGGCCCCACCGCCCCCTCCAGCGGCGTGCACGGGCAAGGACCTAGTCGCCGAGATTGAGAAGACCGATCCCGCGGGCCACGCCCGCATCATGGCCGCAGCGAAGGCGACGCCGAACGCCAAGGGGCTGCTCTGGCGAATAGAAAAGTCAGGGCTGGCGCCGTCGCATATGTTCGGCACCATTCACCTCACTGACGACCGCGTGAACAGCTTGCCGACAGCGGTCAAGGACGCATTCAAGGCGGCCAAGCGGGTGGCCTTTGAAGTCGCCGACTTGTCTGCCGAAAGCACGGCGCAGGCGATGCAGCAGATCGGCACGTTGAGTCAGTACGGCGGCGGCCAATCCCTCAAGACGGAGCTGCCGCCCGGCGACTATGCGGCCCTGCAGGAGATGCTCAAGAAGCGCGGGCTGCCGGAGGGGGCTGTCGATGGCATGAAACCGTGGATGCTGGTGCTTACGCTGGCTCTGCCGGCGTGCGAGCAGCTGCGTCAGGCTCAAGGCCTGAAAGTGCTGGATATGCGGCTTGCCGAAGACGCCAAAGGACGTGGCATCCCTGTGGTGGGGCTCGAGACCGCGGAATCGCAGCTGAGAATAATGGCCGGCATTTCGACGTTGTCGCAGCTGGCCCTCCTGGTCTCGGCGGTGCGCCTCAGCGATCGCGCGGAAGACTCGCTCGAGACGATGGTCCAAGGCTATCTCCGGGGCGATCTCGGCTTTCTGTGGCCGCTGCAGCACTACTTTCTCGAGAAGCTCAGCCTACCGCGCTCGGCCCTCGACGAGTTCGAAGCCGCGCTGCTCGCCCGCCGCAACTATACGATGCGCGATGCCGCGCTGCCGCTGCTCAGCGAGGGCGGCCTGTTCATCGGCGTCGGCGCCGGCCATCTGTCCGGACGGGAAGGCCTGGTCGAGCTGCTGCGCCAGTCCGGCTACACCGTTACTGCGGTCGAGTGACGGCGCGGGCTACTCCCTGCGCAGGCTGGAGCCGCCGTCCACCGGCAGAGCAACGCCGGTGATGAAGTTGGCCTCGTCGGAGGCGAGGAATAGCGCCGCGTTGGCCACGTCCCAGGCGGTGCCCATCTTCCGCCGCAGCGGCACCCGGGCGTCGCGTGCGGCAACCACCTCGGCTCGCGTCTTGCCCCAGACGCGGGCGCGGGTGTCGACCGCCATCGGCGTGTCCATCAGGCCCGGCAGGATGACGTTGGCGCGGATGCCGTACTCCGCGTTCTGGCAGGCGATCTGCTCGGTATAGGCGATCATGGCGGCCTTAGTGGCCTTGTAGGCGACGGTGGGATAATTGGCCGACCACGCCGCAACCGAGGAAATGTTGATGATCGCGCCGGAGCGCTGCCGGCGCATCACGGGCAGCACATGCTTGCAGGCCACGACGGTGCCCCGCAGGTTGATGGCCGAGACGCGGTCGAAGGCCTCTTCCGTGATCTCCAGCGGCGAGGCGTCGCCGCCGGCCAGGCTCACGCCGACGTTGTTGTGCAGGATGTCGATGCGGCCCCAGCGCTTTACCGCCTCGTCGATGGCTGCCCTCAATGTGGCTTCCTTGGTCACGTCCGCCTCGAAGGCGACGCATTCCCCGCCGTCTTCCGCCGCTATCGCGGCCGTTTCCTTCGCCGACTCCAGATTGACATCGACGGCCAGCACTTTCGCGCCGTTGCGTACGAAGACGAGAGCCGTCGCCCGGCCGTTGCCAAGGCCCTCGCCCGGCCCCTGTCCGGCGCCGACGACGATGGCAATCTTGTCTGCGAGACGCATGGCTCGGTCTCCCGCTAGTGTGGCGGTTCAGAAGTTCCCCATCGCTTGCGGCCAGGGTGGGAGGGAACTTCTGAACCAAAGCCACACTAGCAACTTTATGATTTCTAGTGTCCCTTTGAACCCGAAGTTCGCAAACCCCATTGCCGCGAAGTGTGTGCGAACTTCGGGTTCGGGACACTAGTCCGGACGCTTAACAATCAAGGCATCCACCACCGAGACGCCCTTGCCCCGCTCGTGCACCAGCACCGGGTTGAGATCGATCTCGGCGATGGTGTCGGCGTGGTCCGAGGCGAACCGGCCGAGGCGAACCATGAGATCCACCAGCGCCTCGACGTCGGCCGCGGGCTGGCCGCGGAACGCCCCGAGCAGCGGTGCACTCTCGAGGCGAGCGAGCATCGCACGCGCGTTGCCCTCGCTCAATGGCAGTGGGGCCAGCACGACGTCCTTGAAGATCTCCACCTGCACCCCGCCGAGCCCAACCATCAGCATCGGCCCGAAGGTGGCATCGTGCTTGACCCCGAGGATCACCTCGCGGCCGGGCGGCGCCATCGGCTGCACCAGGACACCGAGGATGCGCGCCTCCGGGGCATGACGCCGCGCGCTGCCGAGCACTCTGTCGTAGGCCGCGCGTACCGCCTCCGCCGAGGCGAGGTCGAGCGCCACCGCGCCGGCTTCCGTCTTGTGGGGGAGATCGGGCGACTGCACCTTGAGGGCCACCGGGCCGTTGAGCCTCTGCGCCGCGGCCACCGCCGCCTCGGCCGACTCGGCGAGCATGCCGATCTTGTCCACGCCGATGCCGTAGGCCGCGAGTGCTGGCCGCGCCTGCCACTCGCACAGCACGTCGCCGCCGGCGGCCAGCGCCGCGCGCGCCGCCGCGCGGTCCGGCTCGAAGGCAGCTCGCACCTCGACCGGCCGCAGAAACCTCTCGCGCAGCACCCGATAGTCGGCCATCGCGCGCATGGCGCGGGCGCAGTTGCGGATGTCGGTGAACAACGGATAGCCCGCTTCGCTCAGGAGCTTCACGGAGGCCGGCGCCGGCAGCGTGTAGCTCCACATCAGGACCGGCTTTTCGGTCGCGGCGGCAAGGCGCGCGAGATCTTCGCGCTGACGCTCCAGATTGGCGGGATTGCGGGCTGTCATGACCACGATGACGCCGTCGACCACCGGCGAATCCGCGACCAGTCGGGCCAGCCCGGCATAGCCGACCTTGTGCACCGCCTGCGCGGTGGCGTCGACCGGGTTCTGCGAGGTGCCGTAGGCGGGCAAATGCTCGTCGATGCGCGAGCGCGTCTCGGCATCGAGCTGCGGGATGTCGAGCCCGGCGGCGGCGCACGCGTCCGCCATCCACCCGCCGCCCCCGCCGGAGGCCGTGCAGATGCCAACCCGCCTCCCGGCCGGCAGCCGCGATCCGAAAGCGACGAACCCGGAGGCAATATCCACCATCTCCCCGAGATCGCTGCCCTCGATCAGGCCGTAGCGCTGAAACATTGCCCGGTAGGCGTCATAGGAGCCCGCCAAAGCCGCCGTATGCGAAGCCGCCGCCCGCGCCCCGGCCTCGGATTGACCGATCTTGTTGACGATGATCGGCACGCCGGCCCTGAGTGCCTTCTCCGCAACGCGCCGGAACTTCTCGCCGCTCTTGACGTCCTCCAGCAGCATCAGCAGCGCGGCAACCTTGCCCTCGTCGAGGACGAAATCGGCGAAATCGAGCGTGTCCAGGCAGGCTTCGTTGCCCGTCGTGATGACGTAGCGGCAGGCCAGCTCCCTGGCGCGTGCATGGTCGAAAAAGGAGAAGCCGATGCCGCCGCTCTGGGCGATGATGGCAAGCTGGCGACGCTCGCGGCCCTGGGGCAGCAGCGGCCGCTCGGATGCCTCCATCGCCGGGCTGAAGGTCGGGCACAGGGCGGCGGCGATATTGGCAAAGCCTTCGGAGTTGGGCCCCATCACGGCCATGCCGTAGCGGAGCGCGACGCTGCGCATTTCGTTCTGCAGAGCCGCCCCTTCCCCGTCCGCCGCCTCGGCAAAACCGGAGCTCAGCACCACCGCCGAGCGAACGCCGGCCTTGCCGCAGCGCTCCAGCTCCTCCGGGACATGCCGGGCAGGGATGATCAGGACCGCAAGGTCGGCCGGCGACGGCAGGTCGGCAACGGAAGGATAGGCTTTCAGCCCCATCACCTCGGCATGGCTGCGGCTGACAGGATGGAGCGCCCCGGCAAAGGGGTGCCCCTTCATGACGTTCAAGATGCGGCCCCGCAGGCTGTCCTTGTCGGGCGACGCCCCGATCAGGGCCACCGTCCGCGGCCAAAGCAGAGCCCCGAGATCGGGGCGCAGATGCTGCTCCTTCATACGAGGGCCAGCACGCGCGTCGGCCCGCCGGTCGCGCCGCGGATCTTGGGCGCGCCCACCACCAGGGTCGCGCCGCGCGGCGGCACCCCGTCCAGATTGGCGACGCATTCGAGGCCCCAGCGCCCCGACGGCAGCCACGCATAGTGGGTCTTGAAATCCTTGGAGGCGCCGAAGTCGAGCGAGAGGGTGTCGACCGCCATGCCGGTCACCTGCCGCTCCTTCATTAACATCTGGGTCGCGTCAGGGTGAAAGCCCGGGAAATGCAGCACGCCCTGGGCGTCTTTGCCCGTGAACCTGTCGGTCCCCACGTGCTTGGCCCATCCGGAGTTCATCGCAACACAACAGCCGCGCGGCAGCCGACCCTGCCGCCGTTCCCAGGCCCTGATGTCGCCGGGCGTGAGCTGATAGTCGGGATTTGTCGATGCGTTGGCGGTGACGTCGATCACGGCCAGCGGCACCACCAGCTGGCTGACGGGCAGCGTGTCCGGGCCGGCGCCGGTCTCGGCGAAGTGGATCGGCGCATCCATGTGCGTGCCGGAATGCTCCAGCACCGTCCATTCCATCAGATTGAAGCCGTCCTTCTTGAACTCCTTCAGCGGCTTAAGGGCGATGCCGGGCGTGCCGAAGAAGGTCGGAAACTCCGGCGAGTGCGTGTGCGTCAGGTCGGCCACCCGCGAGAAGCGGGGAAACGTCTGGGCTGCGGCGTCTCCCGGCGCCCAGGTCGCTGCGGCCGCCGCCGCTGCTGCTGCTCCGGCCCCTTTGAAGAATCCCCTCCGCGAAAGCCTGGACCTGACATGCTCAACGCATCCCGGTGCGCACATGACGTCCTCCCTGGAACCGGCCAGAGCCTGGCCGCTGCGCTGCATGCTAATGCAGCGGCGCGAGGTGCGCACCATCGGTCGGGGCGGGCTCTGAGCTGCGTTGGTAGACCAGCGAAAGGTTTCAAATTCAGGCGGCTTCGAGGCCATCGGGCAACCCCCTCTGTTGCCCGCATTACGGCTTTCTCGTTCGACGTAAGCCACCCTTCGGCTCACCAACGAGTTCGTTCTACGACAACTCTTTGTTCGTTCTAGTCCAAGACGGCCTCCTTTGAAGCGGCTAGCGTGAACGTGCAATCAGATCGATGAACAGGAGTCAGTGATGCGTCTCATCCACAATATTATTGGCAGGTCTGCTGGCGGCGGGCGCCGCGAGGGAGGGCGCGAAATGAACTGGTCCCGGCAGGCGTGCGGCATTGTGTTAACTGCATTGCTGTTCTCCATAATACCGTGTGCCAATGCGCAAAACGTCATTGCTTACAATGAAGGTACCCCTTCCGAACGAATCTTGGCCTTCTTCACCCCCCCCAGCGCCGCCCCCAATCAATGGGCCTACGCATACAAAACTGGATTCGCGGGGACGTGGCATAGTTGGAAGCTTATAGGCTGGCCTCCACGTCCGTCCCTGACCAGGCCCCTGTCGGCGATCACTTATAGAGACAATAACGGCCTGCGGTGGATCTATGTCTTCGGGGGAGGTTCCGACGGCCGCCTCTATCTGACCTATTGCTATGGCCCGGCGTGCGACACTCCTGAGTCGTGGCCTTGGATCGATCTAGGCGCACCCGACCTTCCATCAGGAATCATAACGCACAGTGCCCCCTGGACGATCACTTATCGTGACACAAACGGCGCGCAACGGATCTATGTCTTCTTCGCGGGTACCGATCAGAAACTCTGGATGTGTGTATGCGTAGGTCCGGAATGTGGCACTATTAATTCAGCTCCAGGGTGCACTTGGTCGAGTCCTGCCTCCCTCGCCAACATGCCACCCCTGGGCCCCCATGACTCGGCCGGAGCAATGCAGCCCCGTGCGATCACCTACCGTGACGGTGACGTGGCGACGAGCAACCAGCAGATCTATGTCTTCGCTCGGAGTGAAGACAACCGGCTATTACTGGCTCGGTGCACAGGTCCGGCATGCGAATGGTCTTGGCAAGCTCTAGGTTCGCCCAACGCAGTGACGCCCATAGCCCTCAAAAAGTCCCCCTATCCGATTACCTATCGTGACATCGCAGGCCGGCGGATCAATGTCTTCACTCTAGCTGAAGATGGAAAACTCCATATGGCCTCGTGCACGGGCGGGCAATGCGATGACGCTCAGGCTTCTTGGCCTTGGGAAAATCGGGGCACATGGGATAACCGCAACCTAGACAAGCCACCACAAGCAATTACCTTTCACCAGGAGGGCAACCAACGGATTTATGTCTTCGCCCACCATACCTTTGACCACCTTGTTGTGAACTACTTCGACGGGTCGAGGTGGTCATGGAGACCCATCTCAGGAATGTCAGAGCCCAGCAGGTACGGCTTTCCAGGGGTGCTCACTTATCGTGTTCATTTTCCTCATCGCCTACACCGCATCTTCGTAGTAGCCCGCAAACTCCCCAACGTGCCCGGGGTCCTCCAGCCCGGGGACCAGGAGTTCTACTCAGCGCGATGCACGGGCAAATACTGCTACCCGGTCGGCTCGGCTCCCTTCAGCTGGACTATACAGCCATACGGGGCCCCACAATGACTTCTATTCGTCGCAACCACACCGTTTCTGCACATCCGCCAACACACACCACACTGGACCGGCCGTTCAGGCACGCAAGTTTCCGCCAAGCGCCGGGCAGGGGGCGGATCAGATAGGAGACGGCTGCCACCTTTACAACTTCAAGCACTGTTGAGGACAGATTCTGGCACACAGCCACCGGTCACCGTCCGTCAGGTTCCGGAGCATAACTGCCTTTGCCAGGCACGCTTGCGTTGGGCCGACGCGACGTCAGCGGCGCGCGCACCAGAAATTGTACATGCCGTTGAAGGTGTGCGGGTTGCCGGCCTCGAACTCTGCCCAGCCTTCCAGCGATCCGGGCCAGGCTTCGCCCGGAAAGCGCTCCTGCAACCGCCCGAAAACGCTCCTGTCGATCTGGAAACCGCGAAACGTGAGGCCATTGTCGTTGAGGAAGCGCGCAATCTCGGGCAGCGTCAGGCAGCGTTCGCTCACATGCAGCGCGAGATCGCGGAAATTGCTTGCTGCATAGAAGTCCCGGCTCATCCTGAGCTCGCTGCCAAGCTCGCCGTCCGGCCGATCGAGCAGTGCATGCCGGAAGCTCCTGAGCGCGTCGTTGTCGCAGCCGGGGCCGGGATAGGCGGGGTCGCCGCGCAGGGCTGTGAGATTGCGCCGGGCGATGGCGCTGTAGAGCCCCAGCAGCATGCGGCCATCCTTGGCGAGGCACCCGAGGAGCGCACGCCAGCCCTGCAAGGGGTCGGCCAGGTGGTGCAGCACGCCGGTGCACTCGATCACGTCGAAGCGCGACAAGAGGTGTGAGCCGGGCTCGCCGAGGGTCAACAGGTCCGCCTGCGCGAACTCGACGTTGCCGGCGCCGAAGCGCTCCGCCATCCGCGCCGCGTAGGCCAGGCTCGCGGCCGAGAGATCTATGGCAATCACGCGAGCTTCGGGTCCATAGGCCAGCGCCGCCTGCACGGCCTGCTGTCCCGTGCCGCAGCCTGCGATCAGAACCTCGAACGGCCGATCCATGAAGGCGATCTCGCCGGCCTTGAAATACGCGCCGAGCGCGCGGCGCATGTCGGCCGGCGTGAGGACCCCGACGCTGGTCCAGCGCGGGTAGGGGTTGCCTTCGTACTGGGCAGCGACCTTGCGCGATGTGGCGTGCGTGATGGCGCCGAGTTGCGGCATGCGTGCGGCGCGGTCGCGCTCGTCGGCGGCTTCGGCGAGGCGCTGCACCACGACCTCGCGCAGAGCGCGGGGGCGAATACCGCGCGCCTGCTGCGGCCCTGCCGATTCACCAAGGATCCTCGAGAATGGCAGATAGAGGCAGGCAAGCAGGAACTTGCGCCCCGCCGCCAGATCGCCGGCGAGCAGGTCGCTCACGCACAGGCCGAGCTCCGCTACGGCGCGGGCCTCCTCCGATGCCATGGCCCATACGTGCTCGTTGATCCGGCATTGCTGCATCAGCGCGAGGGCGAAGTTGACGAGCGCGCGGTCTTCGAACCGGTGCGGCGCTGCCTCCAGCAGCAGAACGCGGCGGAGCGCCGTCAACAGCCGCTCTACGTCCGGGTTGCGGAAAACACCGGTGCGGAGCACGTCGAGCAAGAGTGCGTCCTCGAGCGCCGGCGCGGTCTTCTCGAGGCAGAGGCCCCGCGCCGTCGCCAGCCAGCCCTCTGACCGGCCGCTGGCGAGCGCACTTCCAAGCGATGCGGCACGTGCAAGATGGCGCATCGCCACCTCGGCAATGAGCTCCCGGTCGACGGTGTCGTAGGCGAGCGCGGCCCTCAGGCCGGCAGGATCCAGCGGCGCATCGAGAGGAAGCTCACAGCGGCCGGCCAGCAGGGCCAGCCGGCGTGCAGCGTCAGCCAGCCTCGGATCGAGACGAAGAGCCTCGGTGAGGCTCGCACCCGCTGACCCGAGCTCTCCGAGACCCTGCTGCACGATCGCGAGGTGGTAGCGGTGCCTGGCATTGCGGTCGGCCTTCACGGCTTCCTCGAAGCACAGCCGGGCGGCCTGCAGATCGCCGAGGTCGACCGCGGCGGAGCCGCGTTCGGACCAGTCGGGGCTGCGCCGTGGAGCCGCTGCCGGCATGGGTCAACTCGGGCGGTTGCTATGTGTCCCGTCGCCCTTCCCGGATCATCGGCCATGTGTCAAGGCGCTGCCTCATGTTATCCGCAACCGCGAAGGCCTCGCGCCGCAATCGCGGCAGGGCTACAAGTGGCGGGGAGCAACGAACCTAGCCAGGGGAGCAACGCATGAAGCTCGATACCGCCCAGAAGATCGTCGCCGCGGCGCTGGCCGCTGCCCGGTCGCGCAATTTCAAGCCGCTGGCGGTCGCCGTGCTGGATGCCCGCGGGGCGCTGAAGGCCATCGCCGCCGAGGACGGCACCAGCCTCAAGCGCGCCGAGATCGCCATCGGCAAGGCGCACGGCGCGCTTGCCATGGGGCTCGGGTCGCGCACGCTGGCCAAAATGGCGGCGGAACGGCCGTTCTTCGTGGCCGCGGTCACGCACGCGGTCGGCGGCTCGCTGATCCCCGTGGCAGGCGGTGTGCTGGTGAAGGACGCGGGCGGCGCGCTGCTGGGCGCCGTCGGCGTTTCCGGCGACACCTCCGACAACGACGAGATCGCGGCACTCGCCGGCATCGAGGCAGCGGGCTGCAAAGGGGATCCCGGAGCGTAACGCGCGATGCCCGAGCTGCCGGAGGTGGAAACGGTGCGCATGGGGCTGGAGCCCGTGCTGCGCGGGCGCCGTTTCGTGCGCGTGGAGCAGCGGCGCAAGGACCTGCGGTTTCCGCTGCCGGAGCGGTTCGCCGAGCGCCTCACGGGCCGCCGCATCCTGCGGCTCGGCCGACGTGCGAAATACATCCTCGTGCATCTCGACCAGGGCGAGGTGCTTGCCATGCACCTCGGCATGACCGGCCGGTTCAGCGTGCGCCTGCCCGACCGGTTCCGCCCGCGCCGCCCGGACTCCCCTCCCCATCGTGCCGAAGGCGCGTCTTCGACACGACGCGGGGAGGGGTTGGGGGTGGGGGGAAGCCCCATCGTTGACCTTGTGCGAGCCCCCCCACCCTGTCCCTCCCCCACAAGGGGGGAGGGGACGACGAAGGCGAGGGAGGGCAGCGGTTCGTCTGCCCGAGAGTATCAGCTCGGCGAGTTCACTCATGAGCGCGGCGGCGAGACCAAGCACGACCACCTCGTGTTCACCGTGTCGGGCGGCGCGGTTGTCACCTACAACGACGCGCGCCGGTTCGGCTACATGACGTTGATCCCCGAGCGGGCGCTCGAACAGGACGCGTTCTTCGCCGGGCTCGGCGTCGAGCCGCTCGGCAGTGAGCTGACGGCCGCCTATTTGGCGAAGCGTGCCGTGGGCAAAAAGGTCGATCTCAAGGCATTCCTGATGGACCAGCGCATCGTCGCTGGCCTCGGCAACATCTACGTCTGCGAGGCGTTGGTTCGGGCGGGGCTCGATCCCTGGAAGCCGGCGGCACGGCTGGCGACCAAGACCGGCAAGCCGACGCCGGCGGCTGAGCGGCTGGCGCCGCAGATCAAGGCTGTCTTGGCCGACGCCATTCGTGCGGGCGGCTCCACCTTGCGCGACTACAAGCAGGCCGACGGCAGCAGCGGCCGCTTCCAGAACGAGTTCAGCGTCTATGGCCGCGAGGGCATGGCGTGCGTAAGGCCGGGCTGCCGGGGCACCGTTCGCCGCAAGGTGCAGGGCGGCCGCTCGACGTTCTACTGCCCGGCCTGCCAGCGCTAGTTGCTGCCGGCGGGCTGACGCCGCTCGGGCGCTACGCGCGGAATGGTCTTGCGGGCCAGAAAATCGATTGCACGATCGAGCACCGGGTCGGCGCCCTGTACATAGGGGATAGGCCGCGCCACCTCGATGTCCGGGGCAACGCCCGGCCCCTCCAGAACATCGCCGTCGATCTCCAGGCCCGAGACGGCGAGATAGAGCAGATTGCCGCCCGGCATGGCAAAGGTCGAGCCGGCACTGACCGCCCCGGCCGTGCGGGTGCCGATCAGCGGGCCCTGCCGCTCACGCTTGTAGCTGTGCACGAACAGCTCCGCGGTGCTGCGCGTGTGGTGATCGGTGAGGACGGCCGTCCGCCGCCGCACTGTCGTTCGCGAACCGGGAGATTTGACGCGCGAGCCCAGCAGCGGGCCACGCGGGTCGATTATGTCGAGATAGCGATTGGCCGTGCGGGCCGTTCCGCCGATCTTGCCGCGCATGTCGATGATGAGACCATCGACGGGGCGAGGCGGAACCCTGGGGGTGCGTTCCTCGAGGCGTGTGGAGCCCGTCTCGGTAAGGCTTGCCAGCGCATCGCCGAGGGCCGAGACGGACTCGTCCCCCACCGAAGCCCAGACGTGCACGTAGCCGATGCGGCGGCCGTCGCGCTCGATGACGCGGGCGCTGGCGCGTGTGGCCTGGCGAAACGCATGCAGGGGGGCGATGCTCATGACCGGCATGTGCAGCGTCTCGGGCGGACCGTCCCTCGCGCGCCTGATGGTCACGCCGACCCGGTGGCCGACCTTGCCGCGGAAGGATCGGATCGGGTGATAGGGGGCCCCGTCGACATCGAGGATCTCGTCGCCGACCTTGAGCCCCACCCGTGCGGCGGGCGATCCCTCGAGCACCGCATCGACGAAGTTGCGGCCCTCGATCCGAACCGAGAAGTGGCCGATGCCGGCATAGGTGACGCCCGCGCCCCAGAACCGCTCGTCGAACTCCTCCTGGGGCATCCCGCGCGCCCCGCCGAAAACGGCGAGCAGGATGTAATAGTCGACATCGTCGGGCGTCAGCAGCGTGGTGTGGGAGGTCTTGAGCTCGGCGAGCAGGTCGTTGATGCGGCGGGCCGCTTCTTCGAGACTCGGTGCGTCGACGACGCTCTGGCGGACTTCGGCCGCGCGCTTCTCCCAGCCGATCCCCGCCAGCCGCTCCTTGTCCCAGAAGGATTTCGCTGTCGTCTCCACCACCGCGTCGAACAGCTTGCCGAAGTCGGCGGTTGCCGGCGCGCGTTCTGCTGTGGCTTGTGCAGGCGCGGCTTGTTGAGCCCGCAGCGGAGCTGCCCAGGCCAACAAGAGGGCCGCGACGAGACAGGCGAGGACGCGGGCAGACAGGCTGAACGGGCCGGAACCTTTCAGGCGTGCGTAGGGCGATACCGAGACCATATCGTTTCACCGCTCGAAGCCGGCCCCCGTCACGTTGATTGAATGCGGGGTCGGGCCACTCCGCCAGTTAAAGCTTGTTAAGCCTTAAGCCCAGTTGACTGCCTGCACTTGCGTGCGATTGCGGCTATGGCGCGAGTGCAGGCATCCTTGGCCCGCGTGTACGAGCGGCTGGGCTGCGCCGCTGCTTGCGAGCCCCGATTGGCTCGAATGTGATCCTTACTTTGTGGCCGGTTGCACGGGCGTACCGCTCCAGGGTACGCGTCGACGGCTTCATGCGCCCGCTCTCCAAGCGCGAGATCACCGTGCGTGTCGTCTTCCTGCGAGTGGCGACTTCCTCCTGGGTCAGGCCGGCGCGTGCGCGCGCGCCGATCAGCTGCGATGCCAAGTGAAACTCCTCCTCGAGGTCTGCGACTGCCTTGGCATAGCCGGGTCGCTCCTTGAGCCACTTCCGATGCAGCACATCGACGCGGGTCATCTCACCTCCTTTGTCGCTTCGGCGCGTTATCCGGCAATCAGCCCGCCGTCGACCAGCACCTCCGAGCCGGTGGTGAAGGAGGAAGCCTCCGAGAGCAGCCACACGACGGCGTCGGCGACCTCGCGGGGCTGGCCGAGACGGCCGATGGGGATCTGGGCGTTGAGCTTGGCCATCGCCTTGGCCGGATCGGGGCGGCCCTTGACCATGCGGTCGACCATGTCGCCCTCGATGAAGGCCGGGTGCACCGAGTTGCACCTGACGGGCGGCCGCTTGCGCGCGCCCGACAGCGCCACCGATTTGCTCAGCAGGCGCACGGCGCCCTTCGATGCGTTGTAGGCCGCGAGGTTGGCGCCGCCGACGATGCCCGACGCCGAGGAGATGTTGACGATGGAGGGAGCCTTGGACTTGCCCAGCAGCGGCATGGCGTATTTGCAGCCCAGGAACACGCCGTCGGCGTTGATGGCCATGACGCGGCGCCACTCGGCGAAGCTGGTCTGCTCCACATCGCCCGGCGTGCCGACGCCGGCATTGTTGACGAGGCCGTCGAGGCGGCCGTGCACCCGCCCGATCTCCGCCATCGCCGCCTTCCAGTTGTCCTCGCTGGTGACGTCGAGGGCGATGTCGACCTTGCCGCGCGCGGGGAGATCGCTGCGGACCGCCGTGCCGCCCGCCTCCTCGATGGCGCCGCACATGGCGCTCCCGAGCGTGCCGAGAGCGCCTGTGACCAGAACGATATGGCCGTTGAGCTGCATTTCACTCTCTCCCACCTGTAGAAATCGGCAGCGGACCCTGTGCACGCGGCGAGGTGCACTGGGTTCCCGCCTCCGCGGGAACGACGCCGGTTGAGAGCGCATCCCTCCCACGCCCGTCGTCCCCGCGGAGGCGGGGACCCAGTCACCAGGACACGCGCGCACAGCTGCAGCGCCGCAGCCTGGCACTTGTGTCTTTGCGTCCTTGTAGCTTGGCCTTGCGCTGGTGCGCTAGACTAGACTACCTGATGCCATTCTAGGGCTACACCGCATATCGTGGCCTGATTGTGCCTCGACGGCACACCGGACGCCGACTGATGAGCAAGCAGGATCAATCAGTGGGATCGCTGACGACAAGCATGCGCATGACGAACGCCTCTACTGTCCACCTGTAGACGACTACGATCCGCGGAAAGCCCGCCGTCGGGTTCCCCAATGTACGTGTAGACCTAATGGCCAACACCGCCGAAGGGCCGTTCCTCTGCGCCGATCTTGTGGCCGCCGTGCGCGATCAGCCACACCAGACCGTCCCAGATCTCATCGAAGCGAGGCCACGTCTCACGGGCGCTGGCAATGCACTGCGTGACGGCAGCCTCTTCGACGATCTTGAACGGCCAACCGTCTCGCGGGTAAATGCGCAATGCTCACGCCCCTAGCCGTTTCTCAATCTCGGCGATTTCAGCGGGCGTGGCACGTCCCCGGCCCCCAGCACCCATAAACGCTGCGAACGGGATCTCCTCACCCATCGCCGCCAGCTCCCATGCAGCGTTGTGTGTGGTGTCGGAGATTGACGCCGCAATGTGGTTGTTGCAGATCGCGCGCGTGTAGACCGCAAGCGTGGCTATCTGCTCGGCAGACAGCAGCTTGTACTCAGGCTCTTCGAGCGCCCAGAACTGATGCTGCTCATAGCCGAAGTGCGGCACTCTCTTTTCGGCGGATCTTGTCGCTGGAGGCCAAAGCCTTGATGGCAGTGTAAAGCTGCTCGGGCATCGGCCCGTGCTGGCGCTTCACATAGGTCGCTTCGGTGATCGGCTTGCCGGTGCGCCGGTAGGCATCGAGGTCCGCAAAGAACAGCACCTTCGCGAGCTTGGTCTTTCCCAGCTCGTCAGGACGCGTACTCGCGATAACGTAGTGAACGGCTTCCTCAAAGCGAGCCATCGCAGTCTCCGTATGCAACGCACCCTTATCTGATTTGCCAGCCATGGTCTAACTCTGCCTGGCGCGTCTGCGGATATTGTGTCCCCTACATGAACAACGTCTTCAGCTTCGCGCCGGTTCACATGCATTTGTTCGTCCGCTAGATGTAGAACCATCCGGGGGTTTCTTCAATTGGACCAAAAGACTTGCCTTAACGGGGCGGGGAGATGTGTGTGCTCGCAGATCGCCGCCGCCACGTGGCACATCAGCCCCGCTCCTGGTTTTGTCCCGCGCCTAGTGACGATGGCTCTCGCCGGGATCGAGTCCCCGGAGAAGGGTAGGCCGTTGGCTCGCATCGCTCCGACCAGGCTGACGGGTGGCAGCCTGTGAACCTATTCGGCGCCCGCACCGACCAATGGAAATGAGGGCGGGAGACCGTTCAGGGCGGTGGCGCCATCCAGAACCGTACGCGCCGGCTATGTCGGCCACGTGTGAAAGGCCGTCTGCGTTGTGCCGCATCAAAGCTGGGAGATTGTGATGCCGTCACCTGGACCAAGCGATGCGCGGCTCACGCTTGCGGCGGTGCTGGCCGCCCTGCCATGCGGCTACTGCTTCGGGATCGTCGCCGCAGTCCTGCTGGCCGGAGGGCCCAACGTCGGAGACGCGCCGCTTCTGACGGTGCCGCTCGGCGTCCTCGCTGCGACGGTCTTTGCGCTGCTGCCGTTCGTGGAGGCGCAAACCCGGTTCGTAATCACGGTGGTGGGGGCGATTGCCGCCGCAGTCGTCTTCCTCATGGTCCGCTCGGCGTTTCCCTGACGGCCTCCGGCGGAGGCGTGCGCGCGATCTCGGCTGCGGGCCCTTCCGCGATCTCGCGGCCGCCGGCGAATGGAAGGCCGCCCTCCTGCACCCAGATCGTCGCCAGGAAGACGGTGGCGGCGGTCAGGACGAAGGTGGCGGACATGGTCGCCGCCGCGCGCCGAAGCCGCCGCCGCGCCACGGAGCGCCGGGTTGCCAGAAAGGCGTCGTAGATCTTGCGCGTCTCGGGGTTGCTCAGGAACTTGTAGGCGCGCTTGGCCTCCTGGAAGGCGTCCTCGGCCTCCCTGTCGCCCGGCTTGACGTCGGGGTGGCAGGCCTTGGCCAGATTGCGGAAGGCCGCCTTGATCTCAGCTTCGCTGGCCTTCGGCGCAACACGCAGAACAGAATAGAAATTGCGCATTGCTATTGCCCCGCTCACAATCAATCACGGCAAGGAGCTTCTCTCCTGCGTGTGCACGTGTAGCACCCCTTGCCGGCGGGGATAGCTTCCAGGTTGTGGAAAAAGGGCGGGCGCCCTCGCGGGCCCGGCGCATCGTTGCACGTGGGCAACTCGGTTAGATTGCTGTCATTTTCAATACATCCTGAATCAAATAACAAACAGACGTCAGTCGGTTCGGATGCCCGCACTCATTTCAGCACGACCGAGGGCAGCCAGAGCGTCAGCGCCGGAATGTAGGTGACCAGCGCCAGCACGATCAGCATCGGAATGTAGAAGATCAGGATGGTGCGTGACACCGCCTCCATGGAGACCTTGCCGATGGCGCAGCCGACGACCATGGTCGGCCCCACGGGCGGCGTCAGGAGGCCGATGCCGAGATTGAGGATCATGATGATGCCGAAGTGGACGGGATCGATGCCGAAGGCGGCGATCACCGGCATGAAGATGGGCGTGCAGATCAGCAGCATCGGCGCCAGGTCCATGAAGGTGCCGAGCACGAGCAGCAGGATGTTGACCCACAGCAGGAACATGTACTTGTCGCTCGAGACGGCAATGAAGAACTCCGTGGCCTTGGCCGGGATGCGCAGGATCGCCATCATGTAGCCGAAGGCGATCGAGAAGCCGATCATGATCATCACCATGCCGATCGTGCGCACGACCCTGGCGATCAGCTTGGGCAGGTCGCGCCACTTGTAGTCGCGATAAACGAACATGGTGACCAGGAAGGCATAGACGCAGGCCACGGCGCCGGACTCGGTCGGCGTGAACATGCCCGACAGGATGCCGCCGAGGATGATGACGATCGTCACCATGCCCCACATTGCCTCGATGAAGATGCGGAGGGCCTGGCGCAGCGGCACGACCTCGCCTTTGGGGAACTTCTCGCGATGGGCGATGAGGAGCACCAGGATGATCAGCGACAGCCCCAGCAGCAGGGCTGGGATGACCCCTCCCATGAACAGGTGTGCGATCGAAACGGTACCGCCGGCGGCGAGCGAGTAGATGATCATGTTGTGGGAAGGCGGCAGCAGTAGCGGCTGCAACGAGCCCGAGATCGTGACGTTGACGGCGAACAGCCGCGGGTAGCCGTTCTTGATCATCTCAGGGATCATGACCGAGCCGACGGCGGCGGTGTCGGCCACGGAGGAACCCGAGATGCAGCCAAACATCGTCGAGGCGAGGATGTTGACGAGCGCCATGCCGCCCCTGATGAAGCCGACGAACACCTTGGCGAGATTGACGAGCCGCGCGGCCATGCCGCCGACCGCCATGATCGAGCCGGCCAGGATGAAGAACGGGATCGCCAGCAGCGAGAAGCCGCTCATTCCGCCCGACACTTTGAGCATCACCGCCTCGAGGGGAATGCCGACCCACAAGGCTGCAAGGATCGCGGCGAGGCCGAGCGCGTAGGCGACCGGCAGCCCCAACAGGCAGACAATCGTGAAGCTGCCGACGAGAATGGCGATGTCCATTGGGGCCTGGCCGGATGTTGCTATTCGGTCGCAGTCTGCACGACGGTTTCCAGCTCCGGCTCGGAGAAGAACCTCTGCGTCAGAAAGCGCTCGATCACGAGCAGGCTGGTCAGCGCGCCGCCGATCGGGATCGGCAGATACGCCATGCCGGCGGAGATGACCGGAAACTCCGGAATGCTCTGGTACCAGGTGGTCTGCACCAGCTTGATGCCCCACCACAGCATGAACAGGTTGGTGGCGAGCATGCAGGCCTCGAGCAGCCAGCCGAGATAGGTCTTGCCGGGCTCCTCGAGAAACGCCGGCAACAGGCCGACGCCGATGTGCAGAAACTCGCGATAGCACACGACGGCGGAGAGAAACGACAGCACGATCATCAGCAGGATTGCCATCGGCTCCGGCCAGGACGCGGCGCTGTTCAAGACGTAGCGGCAGAATACGCCGTAAGGAATGATCAGGGTGATGACGACGAGGCAGGCGCCGGCAACGAACAGGCAGGCGCCGTGGATGGCATCCATCGCCTTGATGTAGCGCGCAACCACGGCTTGCCCCCCTTTTCAGACAGCGGCCGGCCACCCTTGCGAGCGGCCGGCGGATTCCCACTCGTCATCCCGGCCAGAACGATGCGAGCGATACGCGAGCGGCGCTCCAAGCCGGGACCTTGCGGCAACTTCAGCTTACTTGCCCGAGGTCCCGGATAGCCTCGGCGCAGGCGCCTCGGCTTCCGGGATGACGGGTCGATTTCACTTCACGTCCTGGATGCGCTGGATGAGGGCGGCGTGCTGGCCGCCGTACTTGTCCCACACCGGCTTCACCGCCGCCTGGAAGGGCTTGCGGTCCGCCACCTCGTTGACCTGGGCGCCGGCCTCCTTCATCTGCGCCATCGATTTCTTCTCCATTTCGTACCACAGGCCGCGCTGCTCCTGCTGGGCTTCCCGCGCCAGCTTCAGGATCAGGGCTTGATCGTCCTTCGACAGCGTGTCCCAGCTGCGCTTGGAGAACACCAGGATCTCGGGGATCATCAGGTGCCCGGTCATGGAGTAGAACTTGGCGTGGCGATAGTGCTGGCCGGTGGCGTAGCTCGGCTCGTTGTTCTCGGCGCCGTCGACGACACCCGTCTGCAGCGCGCTGACGAGCTGGTCGAAGCCCATGGCGATGCCGTTGCCGCCGAGCGAGTTCATGGTGTCGACGAACACCGGATTTCCCATCATGCGGATCTTCAGGCCCTTGAGGTCCTGCACGCTCTTGATCGGGTGCTTGCTGTTGTAGACGTTGCGCGTGCCGGCATTCATCCAGCACAGGCCGATCAGCCCCGCGGTTGGGTGGTCGGAGAGCCTTTTCAGCATCTCGGTGCCAATATCGCCGTCGATCACCTTCTCCATGTGGGCATTGTCGCGGAACATGAACGGCAGGTTGAAGACGTTGAGCTCCGGCACGATCGGCCCCATCGGGCCGACGCTGATGCGGGCCATCTGCAGCGCGCCCACCTGGGCCTGCTCGATCATTTCCTTCTCGCCGCCGAGTTGCATCGACGGGTACATCTGAATGGATACGCGGCCGCCGGTGGCCGCCTCCAGCTTCTTGCCCATCCGCACCACGGCCTCGACGGTGGGATAGCCGAGCGGATGCACGTCGGTTGCCTTCAGCACGAGCTTGGTCTGCGCAGCAGCCGGCAGTACACTCGCCGCGCTAAGCGCCAACACCATCGCTCCGAGCTTCACGATAGATCGCCGGTCCATGAGCCTCTCCTCTCCCGAACTAGCCGCTTGCTGATCTCGCCCCTCGGGGCTGCCGAGGGGATTGTCCATCCGTCGCATCAGGGCTAGATTTGTACGGTGATACGACAAGTTGCCAACCTAGCTTCGCGCCCGTCCGCTGACAAGCGCGCACTTCTGCGGCCGCTACGGCCGCAGCGCAACCTCGCGGGTGAGGTGGTGAAGCGCATCGCTGGTGCCATTCGCAGCGGCTGGCTGGCGCCGGGCGCACGTCTGCCGACCGAGCAGGAACTGATGACCGCCATGGGCGTCAGCCGCACCGTCGTGCGCGAGGCGGTGGCGGCCCTGCGCGCCGACGGCCTGGTGACTACCCGGCAGGGATCGGGGGCCTTCGTCGCCGCCGATGCGAGTCGGGTTCCGTTCCGCATCGATCCCGAGGGCCTGAGCTCCATCGACGACGTGCTCGAGGTGATGGAGCTGCGCCTGGCCATCGAGGTGGAGGCGGCGGCGCTGGCGGCGGAGCGGATCACGCCCGCCCGGCTCGCGCCGATCAGGCAGGCCCTGCGCGCCGTCGAAACTGCCGTTCGCAAGGGCGGTGGCGCCGTCAGGGAGGACTTCGCCTTCCATCGCGCCATCGCCGAGGCCTCGGGCAACACGCGGATCGCCGAGCTGCTCGAATTTCTCGGCCACCATGTCATTCCGCGGCAGAGCATTCGCGTGTCGCTGACCTCGCCCGGCGAGCAGCGGCAATACCTGATGCGCATCCAGGAGGAGCATGGCCGCATCTTCGAGGCGATCGGCAAGGGCGACCCCGGCGAGGCCCGCAAGGCCATGCGCACGCATCTGACACGCAGCCTCAGGCGCTATCGCGGCCTGGCCGAGCGCCAGCTGACGCTTTCCACGTGATGCGGATCGGCGCGGCGACGGTCCGCGGCTGAAGGGCCGAGACGGGGGGTGACGGAGGTGGAGCGGACAAACCGCGGGAGTGACAGAACCGGGGAAAGATGACCCGAAACCAGTCGTCCGTGAAGAACTCTGATCTCAGGCTGGTCGGGAATCTGGGCTCGCGCGGAGCGTGTGTGCGAGGAGTGCTGCCAGGGCGATGAGGCAGGCAAAAAATTCCGCCAGCCA
>Ga0247727_10002764_pt1 | contig 39634 bp, 43 predicted proteins | sample WisWelCaveWW1625_FD_202498 | JGI IMG/M metagenome (GOLD analysis project Ga0247727, IMG submission 202498) | Biofilm microbial communities from Wishing Well Cave, Virginia, United States - WW16-25 | ecosystem: Environmental > Aquatic > Deep subsurface > Groundwater > Cave microbial mat | place... | reverse complement strand
AGTCAACTTGATCGCTTACAGGATCAATTGCCCAAACCGCAATGGGTGATGGAGCTGTTTGAAAAAACATTGGCCCGTGCCCATTGCCGATTTTTTTTAGAGCGCGACAAGAATTTGTGGGAAAGTACACTTCGCTTGTCCATTCAATCAATCGTTGACCTTCACGATGAATTGCGTGTTGGCAAATATCGTATTGATAAAAACAGTGACGTATTGGGCGGAAGGGCTTTGGCGACGGTGCAAGCAGCATACGGCGCCGTGGCGCTTGGTGACATCAACCTTGCAAAAAGACTTTTTCAAGTGGCAACCGATGTTAATTTGTATTTCCATGAAATTTTTAACGTATTCCGTTTGTGGAGTCTTGGGCTTTATCTTACAGGAGATCGTCGCCAATTATTTGAATTATTGCGCCACCACCAATTTGCATCAGGATTACGCGGTGGTTACGTTATGTGTTTTAGTGGATTGATGAGAAAAGACCTTGGTGTGTTTCTTACGGGTTTAGAGGCAATGGGTCGCTATGAATCTGAGCTGTGGACACAAGCTGTCGGTGGGAGAGGAGCGAGCGTCATCCATTTGGAGGGACTCGCGCTATATCGCTTGGCCATCGTGTCGGGTTTAGATGTTAATTTTGAACACCCAACATTACCCAAACTTTTACTAGACAACTCTTAGGCCACTCGTTTATAAACACCCCCACGCGCCCGTAGCTCAGCCCGGATAGAGCGCCGGACTACGAATCCGTAGGTCGCATGTTCGAATCATGCCGGGCGCGCCATGAACTCTATTGAATGTATTGAAGATTGTTATTTGGAAGGTGCGTCATTTTGATCCGTTACCTGCCTAATGCCTGCCAATCTCAGGGCTTCATTAAATGTAGTATCGATTTTTTGTGCCGCATCACGAGTCATTTCAGGCAGCACATGACTGTAAATATCGAGGGTAGTTTTTGTACTGGCATGACCAAGTTGTGCTGCAACAATAGAAGGATGTGTTCCAGCTTTGAGTAATAATGTTGCAAGTGTGTGACGTAAATCGTGAATGCGAATTTTAGGAAGACCTGATTGTTTGATGATTTTGTAGAACGAGCGATTACGTAAATTATCGCGATGGACATAACCACCTTTTGTATCACAAAATACTTTTGGACCCGCATGCCCCTCAGTAAACATTTTTTTGCGGTGTTCACGGAAAGCAGTGATGGCAATTTCTGGTAGTGATATGGGGCGTTTACTGCGAGTGGTTTTTGGCTCACCAAGTACAAATTTGTCAGGCAATTCGATCAAAGTTCTACGAATGTGTACCAGACCTTTTTCAAGATCGATATCTTTCCACTGTAATCCCAACAATTCTCCAAGTCTTGCGCCGGTCGTTGCTGCCAAAACATACAGTGCATAATAGCGGTCTAATTTTGATGCTTCAAAAAAAGTGAGGCATTGATCAACGGTCCATACATCTGTTTCTTTGCGTTGATATTTTGGTTTCTGTACCAAGGAACATGCATTAATACGCAAGTAACCCCATCGGCACGCTTGCTTCAGTGCAGCAGACAAAACAATATGAGCAAGTTGCATAATACGATTACTGCGTTCTTGTTCTTTAAGCGTATTGTAAAGTCGTTGCACGTGGCTTGGTTCAATTTTTGTGAGTTTCAACTGGCCAATAAACGGATTGATATGGAGTCGTATGATTTCTTGATAGCGAAGAACCGTCGTGACTCGCAGTTCACTTGTACGTGCTTCGATCCAATGTTTTAGATATTGTTCCATATTCATTTGGGTTGAAGTCACATGACCTGTTGTTGCATCATTTTGTAGTGCCGCGAGTTTGTCTTGTACTGCTTTTTTCGATCTGCCAAAAATAGTTTTACGAATGCGCTGACCCTTTTGATCGTAACCGAGACTTACTTGAGCTTCCCAAGTGCCACCTCGATCTGGTCGATAATAAATCGAGCCTTCTCCCCTACCTCGTCTTGTTCGCGGCATGGCTACACCTTGCTATCCCAACCGCCCTGGAGATTTTCTGCCGAGATGCGAATCAATTCGTTTTTGGGGATGCGGCGAATTCTACCAATTTTAACGTACCGCAATTTCCCAGCATCCATCAGGCGATAGGTGGTTGAAAGACCAATGCCAAGAAATTTTTTTGCTTGCTTAACAGAAAGCAATCCTTCAGAAACAATTTCCTCTTTTGGCATCATGTCACTGGTTCCGAGATGAGAGTGTCTGCTCGTAATCGCGATTTAAGTTTGGCTGATACTTTTTGAGTCTTGGGCACGGATAATACTTGCCATCTTTTTGTATATGCTTGTCTTAACTCGTCACGAAGCTCAGGTTTAAGCTCTGCAGCTTTGATGTCAGCTCCAAGTTTTTGTAGCTCATCGCAAGTTTGTGCTTGTTGTATTAGTTCCAGATAATTTGGTTTGCCCATTGTTTGTGATTCATTCGCCACTTCATATGCCTGTTCATCTTGTGGTTCATGGCCATTCACGTAAGTAAAAGTTGTCGTTGCCGGTGATTCATCATAATCCATGACCTCTTCAGTCATGTTGAGACCCTTCAGCGCATCTGGAAACGCATCGCGTAATGCAAAGGCTCGCGCTCGCATTTGTAGCATGCGTTTAGGATACTGTTTCCAAGGACCTTGTTTGTCAGCGAGTCCTGCATGCTTTGCTTCTGCTATTGTAAAGGTGCGTGTAATGGGACTTCGACCGCGGCGTTTTATCGTGCACGTGGCTTTTTCATCATCAATACTTTCTTGGATATCCACGCAATCTTTATGCGCAGTAACCAATGCCAACATTGCATCACCCCATACTGTTGGTCTGCCATTGATAACTGCAATATTTTGTAGCGCTTGCATGGGAGCAAGGCCAAGTTCAGAACCCATTTGGATCGCCACAAGTACATTGCCTGGTTTTTCTTTGTAGTCTCTCGGTACAAAGTCACTTTTGGCAATCAACTCTGCAAATTGTAATGCTTCGTTGAAGTTTGTCGGTCGCAAAACGTACATATTTGTGCGTTGCACAAGTGTTCTTGTACTCATGGCACCAACTCCGCAAGCAACGTTGCATTGAATCGGCGATGAGCTTTACCAAGGCAGGTGTGCTCATGAATCATGTCTTGGGTCACACCAAGTTTGTTGGCAATTTCTTGCCAGGCAATGGACTTCTGACCTTTGACTTCGCGCCAAACGATAGTGAAGCCATCACCACGCATGCCATAGTTGTCACCGATTAATTTCTTGAGATGGTTTTTGGCTTTTTCTTCACGTTCTTCAAATGTTTCTCGTTGCTTACGGTTCTTGAAATATTCCATGGCCCAGGCTGTTGCTTCGTTATCAGCAGCAATCAGATTGTCACTATGCTTGGCAAATGTTCGTGCTAAAAAATCGGCATAAGATTTCGACGCATCAGCTTCAGGAGGTGTTTTGCTTTGAATATGTTTTTGCCAAAACGTATGGGCTATTTCGATGAGCTGGTTTTCTAAATCCTTATCGCGCTCAATCTTGTAGCAACGAAACTCATGGTTTACATAGGCTACCACATGGGCTTTGGACATATCCAAGCAAGCCATTTCCCATGCCACTTGGCAGACGTGGTAATCTGGAATGTCATCGGTATTGGCTTCACCCCAATGAGATGCTTCGCGTGGTGATTTGGCTTCGATGACTATTTTGTTACTACCATTCTCTGCAATACCATCGGGCGTTGCTGCAAAGCATTCAAATTGTGGGTGAATGGATGTTTTGCCAGGCGTAATGGCCACGCCATATTGATCTCTGTACCAATGTAGACATGCGTCTTCGAGGTAATGCCCGCGTTGCATATCTGCCGTGGTTTCTTTTTCAGGACCAATTCCCAGGATTTCCTGATATGCGTCGATTGGACCACCATATTTGGATAACCCTGCAATCATGGCAATACGAGTACTAGTTATTTTGCCTTTGCGTAATTCTTGGTCTTGTTCGGTTAACATGAGGTGCCTCCAATATAGTGATTTATGTTATATAATAATATATTATATAAAAACATAATATTCAAACAATAAAATACATTAATAGACGTATTTTTAAAAATAAGATATTTGACAGTTATGGTTACAGGCAGAAGGGGAAAACCCAGTACATTGATACCTGGCACGCGTGGTGCACAACTAGTCTTACAATGGGCTAACAAACAAAACATGAGCCTTTTAGCTGTCGCAAGAAAGGTAGCTCTTATGGAACCACCGAATCTGCAAAAACTTCTGCGTGATAAGTCTCCTAACGCAACAATAAAAAGCCTATTAAATTTTAAGCGTACTATGGGCATCTCAATCGATGCATGGACCGAACCCCCACGCCGCACCAAAGAATAATTCACTGCGTGCATCAGTTCATCTCCTTATTCACAAACAACATCATCTGCTGGTCAGCGTCGACTTGTCTTGCAAGATACTGCAGGCCTTTTGGTGTCACGAAAGTTTGCAAATACGCTCTGTTATCAACGAGGGTAGTTTTTACAGTGAATAATTCCTGCTCGATGTACTGGCTTTTGGGGATAAGTTGGCCGCCTTCACGAAACAGGTATCCATACTCTTGCAGGCTATCGATAAATTTGCGTGGCGGCAGACCAAGACAGCGGCCAGCATTTTGTAAGCCATACTGACCATTGGCATCCGTAAATTGATCATAGAAATCTACCTTGGGTTTTGTTTTTTCGAGCTCAGCCTGTAGCTCTTTGTTGTATTCTGCGAGAGCCAAACAGAAGTTATTAACGGTTAATGGGTCGCGGGCATTAATGGACAGGGCTGGCTTATTGATGTTGTAGCCGCCAGTTTTTCTGATTTGCGGTAGAACCTCGCTTGTCACCCATGTTTTGAATCTTTCAGCTTCTGGTTTGCGACAACCAAGAACCAACTTATATAAGCCAGATTCGTTGATGGTTATAACATGTTGTGTGTTACCAGGGGTATTACTTGAAGTAATACCCTTATAGGAGGTGTCAATTGAAATGATACCCCTCTCATTTGATAACAAACGACTTACGGCCCTACTTGTATTCTCAAGCCCCAAAGCCTTACAAACGTCACCAGCTACCCACCAAGGTTCTCCATGGTCGTCAAAAACTACACGAACTTGATTGGCTTCAAAATTAAAAATCTGGATTGCACTATTTTGTGTCATGGTTGCCTCCAAGCTTCTTGAGTTGAAAAAAACCATCGATCTCCGGGTGCTCAGCAATGAGCATACGTGCAAAGAATGCGATGTAGCCGTTCGATATTTTGAACTTGTCTTTGCCCTGGACCTTTAAGTCATAGTCCCATCTGATTTTGTTAATGACACACCAGGCACTGTAATGCTGACGTCCTGAACGAAACATTGCCAACGAAAGTTCTTTGAATTGTTCGTATATGTGGGGATTATTCTTGTGATAGACTCGAAACTTTCGCAGTAAAATTGGATCGGCACCTTGGAGTAATTTCCAGAGGTATGAGTATTGCTCCAAATCGCCTTGGGTCGGCTTACCATCTTCATCTGTGCAAATACGAACTGTAAGTGCGCGATACTTATCGATAATCGTTATAGCGCCCCACGCGGAAGCAATGTTTTTGGAGACTAATTCATCCATAGAAGTTTAATTATATGAAAATAGTTATTATTCGTCAATCGTATTTGATAACTTTTTTAATAATTAACTAAATTTTTTTCATTGTTCAGTCTTGATCTCTATTCAAGATTACTCTAGATCGAATGAACTTTTGTTCAGTGACTACCATGAAATATTTATTAAATCCTAAACGTAAAACAGAAAATAACGATGAAGTATCAGTCAACTATGACGAATATGAGCTACAAATTCTACCACCCTATGGCAGTATTCAACCAGGATTTGTTTTGGTATGTTCTAAAATTATAATGATAATCGACCGGGGATCGTGGTCAGAAAACAAATATGTGTTTGAATGTACCAAAAGATTTCTCGCAGCAGAAAACGCACAGCTGCATTAAATTTGTGCTGGTTCTTGCCGACGCTGCTTGCGCATAAATCGCCGCAGCCGAATAAAATCGAGCCATTCTTGCTCACCAGGGAGCTCGTCCTGTGGCGTAAACCAACGCAGAGAGCGAATTTCATCTATTTCTTCCAGAGAGAGGTTTAATGCTTTACCAAGCGCCGAATTTAAGAATATTTCTAAAGACTCGTGAAGCATATGCTCAACAAGACCATTACCAGGGACAAGTAAATTCACTTTGGGTTCACCCAAAGCTTTTTCAATATCACGTACCGTAGAAATACTAGGGCTTACTTCACAGGCTTCTATGCGTGAAATAGCAGCCTGTGACAAACCACTTTGTTTAGCCAAGGTACTTTGTGAAATTCCGCGTTCCTCGCGTATTTGACGCAAACGTACGCCAATATGGGTTGAATCTGGCGTTGGCTGGTTACCTTCATTCATACGTATTGTTACCCCAAGAGAGACATGACTTATGTACTATTTAATACTTTAGTTATATTCGACGCAATAGCTTAATCAATCATTAATTTCATTATTATATGAAAATAATACTTGACTGTATATTACTAAATTCATAGATTATTTTGTAGCCATGAAACGTATACCTACCCCACTTGCAGTCTACCTTAGCCAACAAAACCTGACTCAAACACAATTTGCCAGGGACTTGGCACAAAGAAGAGGGTTTCGTTCTTGGCAAAGTCATGTAAGTCGTTGGGCTACTGGCATATCTTTTCCGTCACGAAACTCACAGCTTGAAATCGCCATGGTTACAAATGGCCGTGTGTTGCCTGTCGATTGGATCAAGTGGCGTGACAACAATCAGCATCATGAAAATAATGGACAACCAATTTTAACCAACACAGACATGTCCACCAATACTGGACATGAAATGGAGATAGAATGTCATGGATGATTTTCGTGTAAAAACCGGCTTTAATACGCACCCCAAAATTCAGATGCTCAAACGGCGGGCTGGCAAAGAAGGCGTTTATTCTTTGCTGGTTCTGTGGAGCCATGCAGCCAGATATAAACCTGACGGTGTTTTCAGCAATATGTCCTCAATTCAGATAGAAATGGCAGCTGATTGGGAAGGCCCTGAATATCATTTCGTTGACGACTTGATTTCATGTGGTTTGCTTGAACACGATAAAGACAACAATTTAATGCTACATGACTGGCTCGAACATAACCCAGAGGCAGCTTCATATAGTAACCGTTTTCGGCAAATCAAACAGGCAGCTGCAAATCATTTGGCAAATCGCAACAGTTCTATGTGAGGAGAAAGCCATGTCTTGGTGCAAATTAGAAGATACTTTCTGCGATGATGTTAAAATTATGAAACTAGCCCAGAATCTTGGAGTTGAAGATGAAAATATCGTCTTTGGGTTGCTTGCAAGATTATGGAGTTGGTCTATTCGACATTGTCCCAACGGTGTCCTGGGACAACTTGAGACAGATGTAATTGAGACAATAATTCGCTGGAAAGGGGCTCCAAAACAGTTCATCAACGCATGTATTGAACATGGTTTCATTGATCAACATAATGATGTTTTTTTAATTCATGGATGGAAAAAAAGAACAGGAAGTTACGCTGATACTCTTCGTAAACGGGCCCAGAGAAGCCCAAAGACAACAAAATCAAAAAAGACAAATTGTCCCAAGAATGTCCCGGGACAGTCACACGACAGTCCCGTCCCAGATAAGATAAGAAAAGAAGAGATAAGAATAGATAAGAGGAGAAAAGATAAGAAAGAAAATTATCGCGAAAATATCCTCGATGTTTTTTTGCATTACCAAACTTACCATCCTGATCGTCACAAAAATCCAAACTCTCGTCTCACTGAATGGACAAAAATCAGAGACCGCTTGCAAGAGGGAAAATCAGTCGAAGACCTCAAGCTTGCTATTGACGGTTGTCACCGGTCAGATTTTCATCAAGGCAACAACGACGATGGTGCAATCTACGATTCTCTAGAGTTGATTGTACGGGATAGTTCCAAAGTAGAACGATTCAAAGCTCTCGCCACTCAACCAAAGGGTCCTGGGAAATTTAAATCAGAGTTGGCAGCTGCGGCCATGCGGTTTTCATCAAGAGGCCATGATGACGACATCATCGCTGCACCACTGCTCATGCGTGGAGAATTAAATGCTTAGCGCAGACAGAGCCGATTTTTTCGAGCGCTTCATGGCATTTCGGTTATGTTATCCAAAACCACCAGAACCAAATCTATTTGAAACGATTGCTGAAGCCTATTTTTCGGCACTTAAACAGTTTGACCGTGATGTCGTATTTCGCGCGATGAGTAGAGGCCTTTCACAAAATCCAACGTTCTTTCCTGCCGCCGGTGAACTGATGGATTTATGCAAGTTGATTGCTCGTGAGAAAGACAAACATCAGGTGATATCTGGCGTAGACCGGGGACGAAAAGCTCTACCTGATCTAAGACAACTGCCTTTTGATAATCCATTTATGCAACTTGCAGAAAAATGGCGCAGGGAAAGCCAAGAACTTGGTTTGCAGCCAGATGAATATACACCCCAAGAAATTGGCTTAAAACGCTTCAAAGAATTGTTCGCATTGTTAGACAAACATCCCATCGGAAATGGAGGTAGATAATGGCTGGTTCAATCAACAAAGTAATTCTAATTGGTAATCTCGGCAAAGACCCAGAGCTGCGCTTTACCGGCATGGGTCAACCAGTATGTAATTTTAGTATCGCAACCAGTGAATCCTGGAAAAACAAACAAGGCAAAAGCCAAGAACGTACTGAATGGCATCGCATCACTGCTTGGGGAAAACTTGCCGAACTTTGTGCGCAATACTTGAGCAAAGGCCGCAAGGCATATGTCGAAGGTCATCTGCAAACACGTAAGTGGCAAGACAAAGACAAAACCGAGCGGTACATCACTGAAGTTGTTGCACGAGAGGTGGTGTTTCTCAGCAGCGCCGAATCACAAACCAAGGACAAAGAAACAGACACACAGGAACCTTACGATTCTGAGCTACCGCCGGTGGATGATTGGGAGAAGATTTGAGGCACCCGATGGCAGAGATCAAATTCCCCATTGAGCTGACTATCACTGGACGCCCTGTGGTCAAAAAGAACTCCATGCAAATAGCGCGCAAGCGAAATTCCCGTTTGTTTTTAATTGCCAATCGTTTGTATAAACGCTGGGAGGATAAGGCAGTACTTGAATTAAAAGCCAGGTGGCAAAACAAGCCACCTATTCCCAAGACAACCAAGCTCAACGCCAAAATTGTCAGCTACCAAGGCAAAAATCAACGCTGTGATGCAAGTAATCTCTACGAAGCTCCACAAGACGCGTTACAAAAAGCAGGTGTTATTGAAAATGACTCATGCATTATTAGCCATGATGGCAGCAGGCGTCTCTCTGACCCATTGCATCCACGGGTTGAAATTACACTGACTGAGGTAACACCATGATGGCTCAGAACAGCGATAAAACAGGGGCATGCAAGATGCCTCGTAAAATGCCTGAGGGGCGTCGTTTTAAAAAAGGCCAATCAGGTAATCCCGGTGGCAGGCCTAAAGCCTATGCAGAAGTCGTAGAACTGGCACGTGAGCTTACTCCCCAAGCATTGAAGGCTCTGGAGAAAATCATGGCAAGTAGCAATGAACACGCCGCGATAAAAGCAGCTGAGTTGGTCCTTGAACGCGCCTGGGGTAAAGTACCAGATAAAATTGAAATGAAAACAGTTGAAGATTTATCCGACGACGAACTGCTTACGCATATACCTGGCGCTTTGGCGTATGCAAAGAAACGTGCCGAGGAAATAGGCACCACACTTGAAGCTATCTTGGAGGACTCAAGTGTCCACTGAACTGCCAGTCAATATTCGTCCAGCACGCGAGGGTGATTTCCCTTTTGTTGCACACACCTGGGTGCATTCATATCGCGAAGAAAGCAAGATGGCTAAATCTGTGCCGCCTGCTGTATATTTCCCCAATCAACATGCTTTGGTTGACCGTCTGTTGAAACAATCAGAGGTGATGATTGCTTGTGATAAAGAAGACGACAACCATCTTTACGGCTGGGTGTGCTCACAGCGCTGGAAGGGTCTTGAAGTGTTTCACTATGCGTATGTCAAAAAACCTTTTCGTGGCTTTGGTCTCGGTAAAATATTGATTGGCGATAAATTGCACCATTTGTGTCATGTGACCCATTGGCTTGAAAAATATGCCAAGAAAAAACAGTATCTCGTTCACAACCCTTACCCCCTTTATCTTTATGGAGGTCTTGATGATGATAAAAGAAGTAAAACTGAAAACACCAGTGAATGTTCGGCATAAAAACGGCATCAGTGTCCTTGAAACAGTAAGTGCTGATACATTCAAACGCATTGTGTCTTTAAAAATCAAAGAGACTGATACAGGTTTGATGTTCTACACCGACACTGAAACCGTGTTCGTGCCTTCATCCAATATTGCCTACATGGTGATAGACGAACAGCTGGAAGAACCATCACCAGCTACAAAGAAAACAAATCGCACAAACAAAGCTGCATAGCATAATTTAATTTTCGATTCATTTTGAATTCGGCAGGTTGCCTCAACAACACATACACCCAGCAGGAGAAACCATGGCCGAGTTCGACAGCAACCACAAGATTGTTGCAACCAAGAAATTTCGTGGCAAAGGAAGACTGATTGCCAAAGATTTACGCAAGTTACCAAGTGAGCTTGTAACAGACGAACATGCTGATACCAGTAAAATCCACACACTTGATCCATCGCATATTAAACGCAAACTCATCGAAGACTACAAAACCAAACAATTTCTAGAAGAGATAAAATCCCAAAGGCCAACTTATATGTTGCGCGGCAAAGTCTCGCAACATGGTCAACGCGGTATTGATTTTGAAAGCATCCGTGCCTTCAAGGGAGTGTTGCGCACGATATGGAAACTCCTTGTCCGCGGTGAAAGAAATGTAAGTAATCCATGCTACCTATGGTTTCCAGAAGACCGCTTGTCCAAAGTAGAACTACGTGTTGGTCCAGTACCATCTAATAGCAATAGACCACGTTGGCTTAAGCGTATGGATTTATTGATCGATCCTGGAAATATCCCAAAGCGTTTGTACGACATCATGAAGTCACACAACGATGCTGATTTAGACGACATGCTCAAAATAAGTCTCGTGGCCTTACTCGATCAACAACAAGCGCCAATTGATACAAGCCAAATCATCGGCGTGAATTTACTGCAGTGATTTCATTTGCAACAACAGGGGTGTTGCCACCAGACGACGTTCTTCGTGAAGCCGCCAAGCGCAATCTCTTATTTACAGGCGACACCGATACAGCCCATAAAATTAAAGGCAAGTTATTTGATAAGCAGCTGGCCTTTGTTGAAGATTCATCACGCAGAAAAGCCGGCCTTTGTTCACGCCGCGCTGGCAAGACCTATGCAGTGTGTGCCTATTTGCTCATAGTCTCGTTGCTCTATCCTGAAAACATCAGTGTCTATATTACGCTCAGTCGCAAAAATGCACGGAGACTAATTTGGGCAGAGCTTAAACGTTTCAACCGCTATTTTAATCTCAATATCGAATTCAATAACGTCGAGCTTGAAGCCACCTTACCCAACAATTCGCAGATTTGGCTCACGGGTGCCAAAGACAGTGCCGAAATTGAAAAGTTACGTGGCCATAAATTTAGGCTTGCAGTGCTTGATGAATGCGCGTCGTTTGGTGCGTATATTACAGACTTAATCGAAGATATCTTAGAGCCCACCATGCTCGATTTGGATGGCTCCATGTGTATGATTGGTACCCCGAACGCTGCATGCGCTGGCAAATTCTTTGAAATAACCACTGACCTAAATCAAGGCTGGTCTATCCACAAGTGGACCGTACTACAAAACCCGCACATTCCACATGCCAAAGCCTGGTTGCAAGAACGCATGCGTGTCAAAGGTTGGGACGAAGAGCATCCGACGTACTTGCGTGAATGGTGTGGTAGATGGGTGAGGTCAATTGATTCCCTGGTGTATCGCTACACAGAAGGGTTGAATGATTATGTTGTATTGCCAGATGGAGAAGATTGGGAACATGTGCTTGGCATTGATTTAGGCTTTGAAGACGCAACCGCATTTCAAGTTGCGTCATTCTCACGCGACTTGCCCAATGTCTATTTTGGCGAGTCGATTAAAAAGCAACACATGATACCTACTGAAATAGGTGAAGCGGTTCAAGTGTTAGACAAACGCTACAACTTTACATCTATTGTTTGTGACACCGGAGGGTTAGGCAAATCTATTGCCATGGAGCTGCGGCAACGATTTGGTATTGCTATCAAGCCAGCAGAAAAAACCGCCAAGTTTACGAACATCGAACTATTAAACGGCGACTTACGTGCTGGCCGAGTCAAGGCGCTGATTCATTCACAGCTCATTGACGAATGGAAATTATTGCAATGGGACGAAGACCGTAAAAAAGAAGATGAAAGATTTGCCAATCACCTGGCAGATGCGGCATTATACGCTTATAGGGAGTGCAAACACTACCTCTACGAACCGGCATTAGACATACCTACCGGCCCTGCAGAAGAAGCCCGCCAGATCGAGCGGCAACTTGCGGAGAAAATGCAACATGAAGAAAAACAATCCTGGTGGGACAAGTCTCCCTTTGAATACACAAATGACAGCACCGTCTTTGACTTTGCAGACACTGAAGATTGGTGAAGCCATGGAATTAATCACCTTTGCCAAATCAAGTGGTGTGTTACATCTCAAATTTAATGGTTTAGAGTTTAACCTACATCCATCGGCAGTGGTTAATCACGAGCCCGTAGCTTTAGAATCACAAACCTTAGCAAAAAACCAATACAACACTGACGACCCAGATTTAGATGACTCCATGGATTACCCGGTAAGTTTGTAGGAGTAATTGCATGCCAAGCTTTGATGGAGAAATTTACACCACGCGTTGGTGGGAAGAGGATGACAAGGCCGGTGCCATTGCTTCAACCGTACGCAATATCCATGAAAACCAAACCTATCGTAAACGCGCCAATGTTAGACACATTCGCCTGTACCAAGACAGAAATGTTTTAGGTACAGGCATTGATACCTACAGCCGTATCAGTGCCACAAGTGACTTTAAACTTCTCTACAACGTCTGCCAGTCTATGACGGATACACTTACCAGCAAAATCACCAAGAACAAACCCAAGACCGTATTTCTAACCGACGAGGGTGATTGGTCTTTGCAAGAGAAAGCCAAGAAACGCACCAAGTTCATCAGCGGTGCATTTTATGAACTGAATTTGTATAAAATCGCCACCACTGTGTTTCGTGACGCCTGTGTGTTTGATGCTGGTCTCTTGCACCTCTGGCAAGACGGACAGAAGTTATGTGCAGAGCGGGTATTTCCTGGTGAGATTTTTATCGACGACCTCGATGCAGTCCACGGCAATCCTCGCAGTTTTTTTCGCCGCAAGCCTGTGCATAAAGAAGAACTGATTGAGCAGTTTCCGGAACACAAAAACAAAATCATTGCCGCCAATGAATTAGAAATGCGCATGACCGGAAACAAACTTGTGTCTGAACATGTGGAAGTATTTGAGGCTTGGTATTTGGCGTCAGGTGATGATGAGAGTGATAGCAAAGGCTTGCATGTCATTTGTACGGAAAATGAAACCTTGCTTGAGGAAGAATATACAAAATCATACGCGCCATTTTTACCCTTCAAATTCTCAGAGCCTGTTTTAGGCTTTTGGGGTCAAGGCTTAGTTGAGCAGCTTGAAGGCATTCAGCATGAGATATCGAAAACCGCTCTTGATATTCAGCGTTCATTTCATATGTTTAAACCCAAGTACTTTGTTGAACGTGGCGCCAAGATTGTCAAAAGCCATTTGAATAATGAACTGGCTGGCATTACTGAATACACAGGTACGCCTCCACAAGTGTATTCGCCAGGTAATTTAGGCGGCGAGCGTTTGCAATATTTACAGTTTTTGATGCAGACAGCCTATGAAATTGCAGGTGTCAGTCAGCTTTCGGCTGGTTCTAAAAAACCAGCAGGGCTCAACAGCGGCAAAGCGCTTTTAGAATATCACGACATTGAAACTGAACGCTTTGCACAAGTTGCCATTGCTTGGGAAGATTTCTTTCTGGAAGCGTCCCGGCGTATTTTGGATTTGGCAGAAGATTTGGACAATGAGCTTGAGGGTGGTCTTGAAGTGGTGACGAGCGACAGTAAGAGCGCAGAAAAAATTAAATTCTCGGATATCAAAGGCCGCGAAGATGGCTTTGTCATGAAAATCTTCCCGACTAACTTTTTGCCAGACACACCAGCAGGTAAATACCAAGCAGCGGCAAATTTAATCAATGATGGATTTATCCCACAAGAAGAAGCAGCCAATTTGCTTGATTACCCAGATATCAATGCGGTCACAAGTTATTTGAATGCACCCATGCAAAGGCTAAAGCTCATTGTCGAGATGGCACTTAATAAAGGCAAAGCCATTCGTCCAGACCCATTTATCAAAGCAGAGCTGGCATTTCGTGTGTTGCCGCTTGCGATCACGCGTGCTGAAAACGCTAATGCTCCCCAGGAGCGTATTCAGATATTGAGAGATTTCTTAGTTGAGTTGCAGAAGAATATGGATAAGGCACAAGCAGCTGCAATGCCGCAACCAATATCCCAACCCATGTCACCGTCTATGCCGCAAGATGTAAATACGCTTGCCGTTCCACCACCAACGCCATCACCGCAACCGGTGGTTGCGTAACGCAAACAGGAGGTAGCAGTCAATGGAAACTCAAACCGAAAATACGTCGACAAAACCCCAGCCAACTATGGCGCAGCTCATTGGTGAAGAGCCCATGGCAACACCAGTTTTGGCTGAAGGTACCCAACAAGCAACTGAAGCATCGCTAGAGATCAAGGATGTTTCTGACAAATCTATTGAACAAAAAAATCAAGATGAAATTATTCAAGCAAAAGAACCTGCAAATGACGAGGCAACAGAAAAGGTAGAGACTGATGTAAAAGCCCAAACAGAGCCAGAAGCACCCATCATCCCATCTGCCGAAGACGAAGAATCAAAACGCACCGCAGCCAGATTTGCAGCGTTATCCAGACGTGAGCGCAAAATCCTTGAACGTGAAAACAAAATCAAAGAAACAGAAAGCAAACTTCTAGAATTTGATAAACTCAAACGCAATGCCAAGCTTGACCCACAAGCAGCACTAGACGCGCTTGGGGTAACATTCGCAGACATTATCAATTTTCATGGCTCAGACGGAAAACCTACTGCCGACATGCGCATTGCTGCACTTGAACGGCGTTTGCACGAAGAACAAGCAGCAAAAGAAAATCGCAAACAACAACCAGAACCAACAGAAACACAATTCAAACAAACCGTTGCGCAATATGGCGATGCCATTCAATCAGTCATTGCCGCAAATCCACAAAAATATGGCCGTATCAAACAACTGGGGTTTGATGACCCTGAAACAGTCGTGCTCACGGCCCAAGAACTGATTGCCAAAGGCATGCACCCAGAGCGCGTGACCATTGAAGAATCACTTGACGCCATTGCTGCATTCGTGCATCATTTAAATACTGAGGTGAATAGTGAGGCACAGGTAACGGCCTCTTCTGCTACGTCTCAAGTTCTAGAGACACCCAAGGTAAATTCTGACAGCCCAAGTTTAAAGGGCGTAAAAAATAACAAAACTTTAACCAATGACGCGAACCGAACTCCGGGGCGCACGCTCAAAATCGATGAAATGAGCGATGATGACGCCCTCGACTTTCTGGTGCGCAAAGCCAATATCCACAGGGGATAGACTTATTTTGTAGGTTCCCCCTGTTTTGGATGTTGTGGGGGTACCTTATGAGTCAGACACTCGCCAACTATGCGGCACTCTTAAAAGAATATTACACCGACCAACGCATTTTTAATCTTGTGGCGCGTAACGAACCATTTTTTGCCATGGTGCCAAAGATGACCAAATTCTTTGGTGATGTGTTACCTATCCCCGTGATTCATGGAACAACACGTGGTCGGTCAGCTGATTTCCCAACGGCGCTTGGTCACAAAGGCCAATCGTCTTCAGTGGTTTTTCAGCTGACACGTGTCAGTGATTACGGCCTGGCATCGATTAGCCGCGAGACCATGCTTGCATCTGAAGATGACAAAGGAGCATTCTTACGTGCATCGAAAGTCAATATCGATGGTGCGTTGTTGTCGCTCTCGCGTTCGATGGCGTTTTCATTATTTCGCGACAGCTCAGGTGCCTTAGGTCAAGCCGGGACTATTTCAACAACGACACTCACACTTTCAAGTATTCACGACATTACGAGTTTCGAAGTAGGTGATGAAGTTGTGGCTGCAGCTGCGAAATCTACAGGTTCTTTGCGCGCAGGTTCAGCTACTATTACGGCCATTGACCGCGATTTAGGCACCATGGAAAGCGACAGTAACTGGACCGCGCAAATCACTGCGTTTGCAGTCAATGATTTTGTTTATATCGATGGCGATAGAAACTTAAAATGCGCAGGGCTTGAAGGTTGGGTCCCAGATACAGCACCAACATCCACCTTGTATTTTAATGTTGACCGGTCAGTTGATAAAGTGCGTTTGGGTGGCCTGCGCATGGATGGTTCTTCGAATGCGTCGATTGAAGAAAATCTTATCAACATTGATTCAAAAATATGCCGCGAAGGAGGTAGACCTGATTGTATATTCTTAAATCACGTTCAATACCGCCAACTGCAAAAATCTCTTTCAAGCAAAGTTGAGTATACTGGCGAAAAATCAATTACAGCGCGTGTATCTTTTGAAGGCATAAAGTTACAAGGAGGTGCAGGAGTTGTAGAAGTCTATGCCGACCATAACTGTCCTGCGACTCGGGCTTATTGCTTACAAAAAGACACGTGGAAGCTGTACTCATTGTATGAAGCCCCACATATCCAAGACCGTGACAATGACCAGAAGATGTTGCGTGAAGCCAATGCTGATGCGGTAGAGTTACGCACATCATCGTATTTCAACTTGGGCTGCAATGCGCCGGGCTACAACGGTGTAGTCCATTCTTTGGCTGTGCCAAGTTAATCGAGGCTGGAGGTCACCCATGGGAATATTTAGAGATGTTCAGGCTTTAGAAAACGAAGTGAAATTTGTATTTGGTGAATTTAGCTGGAACGGGACAACTGTCACGAAAGTCATTGGCCGTGGCTACACCATTGCGCATAGCGCAACCGGCAAAGTCCTTGTTACTCTCCAAGAAAAATACCCGAGGTTGCTGTACGCCGATTGCAAATTAAGTCTGACCACCGCCAGCGCTGAACGCCAGCAGCTTGGTGCGGTAAACATGGGAGCAGGCACAGTTGAGTTCTGCAATGTGAACGCCACACCAGCATTGGCGAATCCTTCGAGCACTCAGACCTATTACTTTGTGTTGGCCTTACGTAGGAGTGACGTGCGATGAAGTCTGTACTCAAAGGCAAACCCTTGGCTGCGCTTATTGTCGCCAAGGCAAAACCAGAGAAAGACACAAGCGACACTTATGATGATGATGATGACGATGGCGGCATCAAGGCATCTGCTGACGAGGTATTTACAGCGTTTAAAAAAGGCAGTCGAGATGCATTTATCGAAGCACTCACCAGCATGGTTGAGCAATGTGTAAACCGGGTAACTTAACGTTCTGAGAAAACAAGGATGCGTCCATGGCCAATACCACAACCCTTGCAGATTTGCGCAACATGGCCAAGCGCCGGGCTGACATGGAAAACTCCGGCTATGTTTCAGACGCCGAATGGAATGACTATATCAATGCTGCGGCTGGCGAATTACATGATATTTTGGTGTCGAAATTTGGCGATGATTACTACATCAAAAGTAGCACCATATCTGTAGTGGCTGGCACCGACGAATACACTCTGCCGTCTGATTTCTTGAAAATTCGTGGTATCGATCATGTGGCGTCAAATACTACAAGCTGTGCTTTACGTCGCTTTGAGTTTGAAGAGCGTCACACACGACAGTTTTTAACTACGACGATTTCATCAGGATTTGCCAATCTCATGTATCGAACCATTGGCAACAAATTGAAGCTTGTCCCAACACCGCAAGGCTCAGGTACTTTAAAACTTTGGTACATCCCACAATTTGAACGCCTGGCAACAGACCAAGACATTGTTTCAGACAGACTTGCCTTAAGCTGGGAGCAGTTTATGGTCATAACCGCGGCCATTGCTGCCAGAGACAAAGAAGAATCCGATACAAGTTTATTGATGGCAGAGAAAAGTCTTATCACACGTCGCATTGAAGAAGCGGCCGCTAATCGCGATGCAACGGAACCCCATCGAGTCGTAGATGTTGAACGCTATTACTCTGATAATATTTGGGATGGCGCTGGGGATGTTTATCCATGACACTACGGGCATTCGACAGAGCGCCAAGTGGTGACCCAGAGAGATTCGTCGAGCAACTCCAAGACCGCATTGAAGAGTTTACGAAACAACTGACTACTCAACCTGGTCTGGATACGCGATTGATATCGAATATAGCAGTTTCAACAACGGTTGTGCTTGTCGAACATGGCCTTGGCAGAGCTTTTCAAGGGTGGCGGGTTGTCGACATCAACGCCAATGTTGTTGTGTATCATGACAGTTCAAGCACGGCAGACATCACCAAATTCTTACCTCTGAAAGCCAGTGGCAATGCCACCATTAAACTTGAGGTATTTTGATGTCACTTGAAAAAATCGACATCGGTATTCCGTTTGCTGAAGGCATTGACGACAAAATCGATCCCAAACTTCTACCACCTGGAAAACTTCGAGATTTGCAGCACGCCCAATTTAGCAAAGGTGGTGCTATTAAAAAACGCCCTGGCTTTGACAATATCAGCAAAAGCATCTTGAGTGGCGGGACTGTCTCCTCTGCAGACGGTGTTCATGGTTTAGATGACCAAGTCATTCTTTTTGCCAATGGCAAAGTGTATTCACGAACCCAAGCCAGTGACGCATGGGCAGAGCGCGGTACGCAGCGAATTATCGATATTGATTTTGAACCGATTGGTTATTCAACTGAGATGGGGTCCTTTCATGACGAAGAATTTGGGGTGTTTTCCTGCGATACCTGTGTGGTTGGCAATTATCTTGTCTTTGGCCACATCATTGCCCCTGAAAGTACCTATTCACCAGATGCTGGGGCCTATGTTAGCATCAAAGACTTAACTTCAGGCGCTTGGATTTATTCAGCGTTTGTTTTAACTCCAGTAGCAGGTGCCGTTCACAGCTATTACTCACGCATTCGGGTAATTCCTAATGGTACGAAATTACTTATTCTTACAGGTGTAAACAGTCTTTCCAGAATCGAATTATTTACCTGGAATACGAGCACTCCTCAAACTGCACCGGTGTTTGTCAATTATGCACCAAGTATTACACCAGCTGGTTGGGATGCATGTTTTGTAACAAGCACATTTGCAACTTTGGTTTATCATACCAATGCTACGACCTTGAATGTCGTTGCTTACAAAGTAGACAGCACAGGCTTTGTGGGGCCAGTGGTCATTTATGCAGGTACTGGGGTAGATACGATTCGTGATATTTTAGATGTTGTAGCACTTGATGGAACTCATGCCCAAGTGGTGTTTACATCCGGTGGTGCTGCTGGCAATACTTATGTGCTTGAATATGCGCCCCATGTCCCAGCATTTACCCATTCTGCAACGGTGCTTACAGCAGGAGTCAGATGTGAAAAAGCCACAGGCATAGCAGACGGCACCAATATTCATTGGTTTTATCAGCTTGATGGTGCAAACCAATATGCCAATGAAGTCAGAGCAGTACTTGTTAATAACGCAGGGGTGATTTCTGCTGCACCCTTGTCTCCGTTAACTCACGGAGCTGTTCTTGGCTCAAGGCCTATTGTTATTGGTGGTAACAATCATATTCTCTGCTACTCCCCAGATGCACAAGACCCGTATGTGGCATTAATTTCTGAACTGGGTCATGTTGTAGCGCGTGCTTATGCAGGTAATGCCGGTGTTGTGCTAACAGTCGCAAGTACCACATTCAAACGCCATATTTTGCCAACGTGGGTGACAGTCAATTCCATTCCACGTATTCCAGTCGTCACTGAACGCAGCATCGAAAAATGGGCTTATGAATTTATGGCAGTCAATACCACGGCTTCTTCGCTGCAACCCAAAGCCATTCAATACAAAAATTCACTGATTATGACAGGTGGCGTGCCTTTGCTCTATGACGGCGCTAATGCCGTACCTTTGGGATTTATCCAACCACCAAGACTACGTGCTACTGCACAAATCAACACAGGTGGCAGTATGTCCGATGGTATCTACAGCATTGTAGCTATTTTTGAATATACCGATGCTTTTGGCAGAGTGCATAGGTCTGCTCCTTCTGCGCCATTGTCACATACTTTAAATCTTGGCGGCTCTACACAACGGATTTTGGTCTATGTGCACAGGTCGAGCGCACCTGGTGATTCAAGTTTTATTACCGGCACCATGTCTGGGCCCAATGCCTTTGCAATGCCAAGCATTCGTACGGTTTTCTACAGGACATTGAATGCAGGGACCACTTATTACCGCTATGGCTATCCTGATTTTGGTGGCACTGACTATGCCTGGCTTGCTAAATCCGATGCCGATATCCAGGACAATGAAGTTTTGTATACGCTAGGTGGAGAACTCGCCAATATTGCACCACCTGCGGTGAATACTGCGGTCGTGCATCGAGACCGAGTCATTCTTGATGTTGGTAACAACGAACTCTGGATATCAAAGCCCACCCCAGATGGTTTTGGCGTGGCATTTTCCAATGACGAAAGCATGCTTATGGACGCCGATGTTGGCACAGGTAAAGTGACTTCACTTGCATCTATGGATGGAAGGCTGATTGTGTTTACAGAAAACGGTATTCACTACCGCGATGGTGAGCCACCAAATTCCCAAGGTATCGGTGGCATGACACAGCCAAGAAATATTTCAACACCAGTGGGTGCAGTACGCGGCAGTCCTATTGCTGTCACATCGATTGGCGTATTTTTTATCTCCAAGCGTGGCATTGAATTATTGGATAGAAGTCTTAATGTAATACCGCATTTTGGTGCGGCAGTAGAAGACCAGGTTACAGGCAACATTACAAGTAGCGTTGTCATTCAAGACCAAAACGAAGTCAGATTTACCTCGGATACGGGTGACATGATTGTCTACAATTATCATTTTAATCAATGGAGCACCTATCCCAATATTCAAGCCGTTGGCGCCACCTTATGGAACAACACATATGTTCTATGTAAAACTGATGGAACAACGTGGAAAGAAAATCAGCTAAACTTTGACGATGCGGGCACAAGCTATGTGTTTAGTTTGCGCACGGCATGGTTTAGACCCAAAGACATTCAAGGCTATTTTCGGGCCTATTGGATAGGCCTTGTCGGCGAATACAAAGCTGCACACACATTCACAATCGATATGTATGTTGACTACGATGAAAGTACCATTGTTGAAACCAAGACCTTGGTTGTAAGTTCTAACCCTGCGCCGTTACAAATACGTTTTAAGCCTGCACGACAAAAAGTAGAAGCGCTGCAACTCGTAATCAAAGACACAAGTCCCACAGGCACAGAAGAATCATTTTCATTGTCGCATATGCAAGTGCAAGTAGGCTTGAAGCCTGGGATATTCAGACAGGCGCCTACAGCAACATTATAAAGGAGAACGTTTATGGCTTTGGGTTTTGTTGGTGAACTGGCAAGTGGTCTTATCGGTGGTCCAGAAAAGGTCGACTACAACGTTCGCTCATTTAAAGACACTGGTGGCTATGACCCAAGGGCGTTTGATTTTTCTAATCAGGCGATGATGAACAAGGCCTATCTGCAGCAAATCATGGGTGAAGCAGGCAGACGCAAACTCGACACCGGAAATCAAACAGACATCATGAATCGCCAGCTTGCCTTAGCCAACCAATTGCAGGCTTCAGCTTCCGGCCAAGCTCCAAGTCTTGCTGAAATGCAGTATCGAAAAAACTTGGACAACACCATGGCACAACAATTGGCTTTAATGAAAAGTGGTGTTGGCGCACCTGGTGTTGCGCGTAGACAGGTGTTGGCCAATGCAGCAACTATGGGACAAACAACGGCAGCAGACGCAGCCATGATGCGCTTACAAGAACAACAGCAAGCCCAAGCGCAACTTGCAGGGGTCCTTGGTCAATCACAACAAGGGGCACTATCGCTTATGGATAGGCAATTACAATTGCAAGCTGAGCAAAATGCTATGCAGCGCTTTGGCTTAAGTGGCATCGCAGACCTTGATAAAACTGCCATGGAAGCAGCAATTAGACGTCAACAATTTGAAAGCGAAGATTTGTGGCGCAAACAACAAATGGAGCTCGGTATTCAAACTGGCAATGTTGGCGCGCAAAACCAATACCTTGGCAATTTGTTGTCGCTCGGCGGTCAGGCTGCAACTGCTTATGCAACCAGTGGTAAGACGTAATGGCTGAGTTTGTAAATCCCTACTTTGCAAATGAGGAAGAGCTCGAAGCGCAAGGTATGGCTGATTTTGCTGGGGCGGGGCGTGGGCAACAACAAACGCGAGAATCGTATGATCCAGTTGCAGCAGCATCTGGTGCAGACAATGCAGGGATTTTAGCCAATGTTCTCAAGGCTGAACAAGGCCAACCTGAACCAGGTGTTTTGACGCCAGAACAAGCAGCAACAGCCCTTGGTAATAATGCTCAGCCAGGAATTCCATCTGGTTCTTCTGCAGCTGTTGGCGCTGGCATGGGTGGCATGCAAACATCTACTGACAGTGCGATCAAAGATTATAACATTCCGTTACAAAACTATGATGCACGTGTTCGCAAAATCGGTGAGCAATTTACCAAAGGCCAAGAAAATTTAGCAGGACTTTCTGAAGTTAACACCCAAGCCAAAATCAAAGCGATTAACGAACAAGCTCAAATCGACAAGACCGTTGTTAAGCGCCAGGCTGAAATATTTGAGCAACAAGATAAAGAACTAACGCGTCTTGATGCCGTGCAAAACAAAAAGCGGGAAATATTTACCAGGGAGGCAGACGCTGCGCGAAAGAAGTACGAAACTTACAATCGCATGGCTGCTGCAGGAACAGTTGACCCGGAGCGTCTGATGAACAAAACCAGCAATAAAATCTTAGCTGCAATTGGCATGACTCTCGATGTCCTTGGCTCAGCCATGGCAGGCCGTGGTACTTTAGCTTCAGCTAAAATCCTGCAAGACAACATTGACCGCGACATTGAATTACAAAAAGACGATATCGAACGCAATCGCAAAGCTGCTAATGCCTACTTGCAGCAAAGTAATGAATTCTCCCAAGCGTGGATGACAGAACAAGAGGCTTTTGTTCAGCAAAAGATGGTGACAAAAGAACGCTATGCCAGAGCCGCAGAAGCGATTGCCAATAAATTTAAAGACACCAAAATTGGTCTTGAAGCACAAAAAATAACGACTGACCTACGGCAACAAAACGTACAGGAACAAGAACAACGAATTCTTGACCGTGCCAAAATAGGCCTGGCCGCGGAACAAGAACGTGGACAAGCCGCCTCTACCATGGCTGCAAATCATGCCCGTGTTTTAGAAACAATTGCTAAATCTGCAAAAGACAAACAAGGAAAACAAGTCAATGAAGCAACCCTGAAACAAATAAGCGAGCTGGCATCAGGGAGAAAAATGCTTAGCCGCATGAAAGAAAAATACGCGGCAGCTACAACGGGGACAGGTGAAACCGCAAAGCAGCTTATACCTGGCACTGACGCTCAAGGTTACGCCAAGCTCAAAGACACAGGTAGTGAAATCTTGTTGCGGGCGCTTACGGGTGCTGCTGCTCCAGAAGACGAAAAAGAGCGCATACGCGGGTTTTTCCCGAACCTTTCAGATTTAGGCGGTACTGCTAAAAATAAATGGGATGCTTTAGAGGAGATGTTTGCGCAAAAAGAAGCAGCACTCATCGAAACCCTTGGTCAGTCAGGCTATGACATCTCTCGTATCGCCAAGGACACCCAGAAATATCAGGCAAAAACATTTAAGGCAGACTGACATGGTTGATGTATACGATTCGCCTAATGCAGACGCAGAGAATACTCCGCGTGTCAGAGTTGTTGCGCCTGATGGTAAACATGGCATGGTCGATGTTTCTGAAATGCCAGAGCTTACCAAACGCGGTTTTAGACTTGAGACGCAGGATGAATTTAATCAATATTTAGAAAAACAATCAGTTGCAGGTGTTGCGCATGGCGTGAAAGCTGCTGCAGTTGGTGCCTTTCGTGAATGTACACTTGGCTTTGGCAGTCAAATTCTTAAATCTCTTGGTGCAGACACTGAGTTATTAAGACGTTATGAAAAACACAGACCAACTGAAACTGCTATTGGTGGTGGTATTGGCCTTGTGGGGAGTGCTCTTGCAACAGGTGGAATTGCAGGCGGCGTCGGCAAGTGGGCTGCCGGTAAATTACTGTCGGCTGCCACAAAGAAGACACTTGCCAAACAAATTGCTGCAAGTGCTGTAGGGTATGGTGCTGTTGGCGCAGCAGAGTCATCGTTATATGGTGTCGGTCAAGCAGTTGATGAGGCCGTTCTTGAAGACAAAGAACTCACAGCAGAGCTGATTGCCGCCAATGTTAAATCAGCAATATTATTTGGTGGCGGTGCGGGTGTAGCGTTTGGTGCTCTGGGACCGCTTGTGAAATCTGTGCGTCCAGCAGCTGCAGCTATCCTAAAGAAAGCAGCAAAAACATCAGAAGAAGCAGGTGACGGCATCACCACTAAACTTCGTCGTGAATTATCAATTCGCGGTACCGGAGCTACCCAAAGTCGTATTAGCAAACTTGGTAAACGTTACGATGAGGTGGCCGATGAATTAACCAAGCCGCAAGAAGCACTGTCTGGCAAAACTATTTTACACAAGGGTGGCTCACGCACAAAGACCTTAGAAAATATTGAGACAGTCAAAAAATCTGCAGGCAAAGACATCGCCCTTGCCGTACAGAATTTAGACACAGCCGCTTCATCAAAATCAGGTGTTATGGTTACAGGTCAAGGCATCGCCGACAGAATTCGCAAAGAAGTGATAGTTCCCATGCAAGAATTTGCAGGTTACAAAAATATTCAATCGCAAGTTGAAACTTTGGCCAAAGAGTTCGACGATATTGGTGACATGACCTTTCACAAAGCCAATAAACAAAAACAGATGCTCTATGATTTGATCGAAGAAAAATACAACAAAGCCAAACAAACACCACTTGATAAAGCCAAAATCAATGCTGTGCGTATTGTGCGCGAGGAAATTGAAAATAAAGCCAAGGCGTTAAGTGAGGCTACTGGTAACGCTACTTTGCTTGATAACTTTCTAGAGGCCAATCGCAAATATGGTGCCATGGAAACATTGGTGCCCTTGGCAAAACAAGGTGTGGCGCGGTCGCTTGGCAATAATATCTTTGGCATGTCAGAAATGTTTGGCGGAACCATTGGTGCAACGATTGGCGGTATACCAGGTGCCGTGGCTACAGCTCTCGCCACGAAAGTCATCAAAGAGCGTGGGCTTGGTGTAGCAGCGCACATTGCCAAGACCATTGAAGAACGGAGCAGCATTTCTGCAGCGCGCAAGGTGGCAGTTGATAGTGCCAATGAATTGGGTCAAAAGCTCGACAAATTTATCAAGGCAGTCTCATTTGGCGCACCGGCCACTGCCACAGCATCGGCTTTGATTGCGGCCAAAGTAGGTGCCGACACAACAAGTATCGATAGCGAACGTGTAAAGACGCCAAAAAAATCACCACCAGCACCACCAGCACAACAAGACCGCATCCAAAAATTTCACAAGCGGTTTAGAGAATTGCAGGAAAATTTAGCCGACCAACACATGATGGCAGAGAGATTGTCTTCGGCTACTGAATTTCTTGCCCAGAGCGATCAAGAACTGGCAGCCGCATTACAACAAAAAGCCATTGTTGCGAGTCGTTTTTTATACGATAAAGCGCCCAAACCACCAGAAGCTCCTACAACATTGTTTGAAAAAGAATGGCAGCCAACGCACGACGAGCTTATATCCTGGGAACGCTACGAACGTGCGGTGCGAGAACCACAAACTGTGCTGGATGATTTAACGAACGGCAAGCTTACCCATGAAGCTGCCGACTCGCTACGCACGGTCTATCCCCGCATGTATCAGGACATTGTGAGCGAACTCATCGAACGCTTGCCAGAAATTAAAACAAAACTTCATTACAGCCAAAGAATTCAGCTTGGTATTTTGCTCCCAGAAGTACCCACAGACCCAACATTACAACCTTCATTTGTGTTGTCAGTGCAATCTGGGTATAATCTAACCAATCAAGAAAAGAGCTCTGCTCCAACTGTCAGGCCAAGGTCCGGCCAAATCAAAATAGACACTGAAACTTATCTCACCCGTGGGCAAAAGCTCGCGTTGTAGGAGAATGCGATGCGTAGTTCCATACGTTATTTTCTATCGATCTCTATTGGTTTGTTGATTGGTTTTACAGTTGTATTTGGCATGCAAGCACTTGCCGGCATGGACTCCTACGGTATGCAGCAAGCACAAAATGCCACACGTGCTTGTTCACCTCATGGTGCGCGGCACAACATCACCACGGGCATTGCCTCTGCAGCCAGCGCCCAGATGGATTTGGCAGTTATGGCTTATGTGGTTTGTGATACAGCCACCTTTGTCAGATGGGGAGCAAGTGCGCCGACTGCTTTAACCACTGATTTTTTGTTGTCAGCAAATACTTTGTTTCGTTTTTATACAGGCACAGGCAGCCGCTATTTTGCAGGCATTTTAACAGTAGGTGTTGGTTCTTGTCGCATACAGGAATGCAAATAAGCAAGGCATGATGTCGTATGAGCTACGAAGCAGTCTTTGTGGTCGACACGCTTAAAGGTAATCCGACGATGGAATGCACTTGGACTGGCAAAAATATCACGGGCTACACCATGACCTTGGTATTGAATTTTACGAGCGGTATATCGCTTACGAAAACTGGTGTAATTACCGATGGGCCCAATGGTGATTTTCAATTTGGTTTGTTGCTGTCTGAATTGCCAAGTGAAGGATTACATCCAGGCTACATCAAAGCCAATGATAATGCCGGTGGCATCGATATTTTTAGAAACCTTAAGGTGAGAATTTTGACATGAGTCTCGTAGCACTCGCATCAACGCCTCTTACTTCGGTCACTCTTACAAGTTCACCTACCAATGTTGTTTCAATATCGTCTGAGCCAGCTAAATTTATCACACTCAATTCTGTAAGTGGCTCGGTGCATAATCCAAATGTCGTTTTGTCAACGAATGTCACAGTGGCCAAGCGTCAAGATACAGATGCTGTGTTTACATTGGCAGCAGGTAACGAAGGCAATTTCACGGCAGATGGTATTTCAGGAAAAGGCATTATCACGATTCAAGGTACCTATACACCTTCTACAATCGCCTCTGGAGTTCAAACAGGTATTGCCGGTAGCGCTTCAAACAGCACCACATTAAACAAACCAACAGGTGCAGCCAATTGGACAGCAAATAATCTGCGTGGCAAATATTTGCGCATCACTGCAGGTGGTGGTGCAGGCGCAGCGGTGCGTATTCGCAGCAATACCACAACGGCCATTACGTGTTGGCCTGTTGTTGGCCTTGCTTCAGGTTCGACGTTTGAGATTGTGGATGCTGCAAGTATTCTCGGCACTGTTACGCTCACGAGAAACAGTGCCAAGTTTAAATTTGTAGGCGTCAAAATCACACGTCTTGTGACTGATTCGAATACTGAGATTGTGTGCGATGGCTGCCACTTTAATACACCAAATGTAAATGGTTCAGTACTTACACAAAACGACAACGTCGTGCGCATCAACAACTGTTACGTAGATGCAGCAGCAAGTGTCATTATCCAAGCTGCAAACAGAGTCGAGTTTGATTCTAATGTGATGGATACAGGCAAAGTCAAATTTGATTCATGCGTAAAGGTGGATACCGATGTTGATGCCAAAGGTGGTTCGTCAACACCCGTATGGTTTTTTTCATGCCAGTCTATTGATGCGGGGTGTGCTGTAAGTAATGCTACAGGCGATGGCATCAAATTTGAGTCTTGCATGCGCGCCGAGCAAGCAGGGGTTGGTTGGGTTGGCTCTGGCAATACTGGCTATGGCGTACGGGTTGAAGGCGGCGGCTATGTGAATGGCACAGGAGCAACTATCACAGGGAATCTCAATGACTTGATATGTGTAGATGTGGCAACTTCTTGGTCAACACTCGCGAGTAGCTACGTGCAAATTATTGCCGCAGGTACCCATATAACGGCGTGAGGTAGCATATGTATTTGGAAGAAGTATTTATCCTTGGACCGAACAAGGAATTTACAGTGCAAGGCAACTGCAATTATTCGGGAAACTCGCTCTTCTATGGTGAGCTCTATTGGGACCCAAATGGCACGCACCTGGCGCTTGTAGCCTTTGCCGGTGGCGGTCAGACCAATGCCACCGCCATAAAGACGCCGTATAGTCGATTCGCAACAGTCGCCACCACAAACGATTCTGGAAAACTCCCAACTGCCCAGTTTGGTCTTGGAAAAATGGGCATTGTTACCAACGCTGGTGCAAACACCCTGAGAATTTTTCCACAAGTAGGTGAAATTTTAAATGGCGTAACCAATGGCAATTATGACCTTGCGCCTGGGAAAACTGCAATGTTCATTGCCCTGTCACCATCAGCTTGGACAAGCCTGAGTTTTGCATGACGGCCACGAATACCATACACGGCGCTGCTACCTCAATTGGCGGCAAATACAATATCAGCCCACCTGGTACAGACCAACTGGTGCATGCCTTTCAACTTGTGCGTGATTTAGAATTGGATGCCGCTAAGTTTTTTATGGGTAGTGCGTACAGCGCAGAATGGTATACCTTCTCTACTTGGACAGGCAGCCCCGTATCATTAAAACAACTTGCTCAAGAAAGCCAATTTGCCACCATCTTTGGTGATGCAACCATCAAGGATTATTTGTTGAACTGCTTTACGTTTACAGGCGGTGGTATCGGCGACTTATGGAAGTTTGGTGAAGGACCTTTTGCTGTCCAGGATTTATTCACCAAGGAATATGACGAGCTGAAGGAGTTCGCAGAATACCTGCTCACCACCTATGCCGGCACTGACAAGCGCTTCATTTTGCAAAGCTGGGAAGGTGATTGGGCGCTTATCTCGAGCACCAACATCAATGACACACCACTCATCAATAGACTCCGAGTTGACCGCATGGTGGCATGGCTGCAAGCGAGACAACGTGCTGTAGAAGACGCACGTAAAAATATTGGCCAATATAGAGTTCAGGTGCTGCACGCAGTTGAAGTCAATCGTGTGCAGGATTGCATCTCTGAGCCTGCAATCAGACGTGTTGCGACATCGGTATTGCCACGCATTCGTTGTGATTTGGTGAGCTATTCGGCTTACGATTCAGTGTTCAATCTGCAACCAGGTGCTGTATCTCCATGGTATTCAAGCTACAACGAATGGGCTCAAAAATTACCTGAACGTATGACAACAGCAGTGCAGTTTCTACGGGATGTAAGCGATACAGAAGTTTTCATTGGCGAATGGGGTATTCCTGAAAACGATATGCCTACAGTGGGTGGCTACAATATTGCGACCATGGTGACTGATGTTTTTAACACGCTTGAAAACTTAAATGTCCCTTGGTCTATTTGGTGGCAATGTATTGATAATGAATTGCAGCCTGGCGCGACGGTTCCTTACAGCAACAACGAACTCAAAGGCTACTGGCTCTATGATACAACCGGCGCAAAAACGACCGCTGGCATTACGTTTGGGTCGCTTGTTACATAGGCCAGAGGATGAACGCTGTTTCCTCGCTGTTCTCAGCCAATGATCGCATAGGCAACTGATAGTCTTTACGACCGTGTACGACTGGGGACTCTAGGCCCCAGTGTAGTATTCATACCACGCGCTCGCATAAAATCTTACCCTGAGCGTTGATTCAACGTGCTGATTTTATTGAGCCATAAGTGTTTTGTTTTGACCGACATTGTGGCATGTGGTTTGCTATGTTCTTAACCAAGTTTTCCTGATTGCGTGTATTTTAACATCGAGGTGTGCGATGTCGATTAAATCTATCTATCTATCTATCTATCTATCTCACGACTTTATGCATTAAAGAAGCGTCAATTACGACGATTAGCATTAATCCTTGTAGTTGGATGTGCTTTCTTTCTTGTCGTTCAACACACGATTGCCACAACCGCACTTGAAGGCAATGCAGACGGCGATGGAACGGAAGGTTCCAAACCCAAACCAGAAGCACCGCAATTGACCAGTAGTTCTGGGGCTGCCTCTTATTCTGTGCCGATGAACGTACCACCTGGCGTACAGGGTATGCAGCCCTCTTTGGCTTTGAGCTATTCAAGTGATGGGGGCAACAGCTGGTTTGGTTATGGCTGGGGGATAAGTGTGGGCTACCCATTGTTTATTGAGCGCATGGGAGAAAAACGCAGTGTGACGCAATATGGTGACACGGATGAATTTTATTGGGGCGGTTCGAAGTTAATAGAAATCAGCAGAAGTCCAGGCGTTAAAACTACCTATGAAACAGAAATTCAAAGTTTTTTAAAAATTGAAAGTTCAGACTTCGATCAAAACAGTGATCGCCAACCTCGAGAATGGACCGTAATCTATAAAGGCGGCACAAAATTATATTATAAAGTTGAATCGCCAACCCCAACTCCTTTGTTTAACAACAAGTATGAACGTTGGTTTTTACAAACAGTGACAGACATCTATGGCAACCAAATATCACTTGAATATGCCCATGAAAATGATTCTTTGTACCAAGCCGACCAAGTTCATCTAGGCAAAATTAAATATACACACACAGGTGTTGTTGATTACAAAACAAAAGGCACCAACGGCGACAACGAAGTTGCTTTTATCGCGCAGAACTCTTTACGCCCAGACCCTATTGTTATGCATACTTTTAATAAACCGGTGGTGGTTGAGAAACTGTTTGACAGGATTGATGTCAAGCATAAAATCAATCCAGTACGCACTTATCAGCTTTCATATCAACCATCACCTGCTACCAATCGCACCCTTCTTGCATCGGTAAAAGAGTGTACTGATAATACGTGTATAAAGAGTTTACCACCGTATAAATTCCTGTATCCAAACAAAACCAGAAAATGGGGGAAAAAGGATTTGGCAACAAATGAACTTCCATTATTATTTACAGACGTTGTCGAAAATCTCATCAATGCGGTGAAAACACCCTTTGCTCATGATGAAGGACAAAGACTCGAAGATATCAATTGTGATGGACGAGATGATATTATTCAAGCGATGGAGAATTCTGGCATACCCTACAAAGTATTAATTAACGACGGTAAAATAAATAATGCTTACAAATTTCATGAATATGAATGGCCATTGCCACATGCTCCAGTTTACAAAATAACCAAAGGCAGAGGTAATGGCGATAGGTACGTTGATAATGGCGTCTATTTTATAGACATCAATGGAGATCAATGCGTTGATATCGTTCGTTCATTACTGCATGTGAACGAAAATGCTTCAGAGGTGCCTCTTCAGGACGTGTGTATCAACACGCGCCAGGGCTTTGATTGCGATGAAAGCCATCATGGTTTTCAGTTACCTCCGGTATTTTTTATCAAGAGATGGTTTAATTCTTATTTAATGGAGGACTTGGGGATTCGTTTTGCTGATTTGGATGGCAATGGCCTTGTGGATTTAATTAAAGCACGTCATCCACAGAAAAATACACCCATTTTTAATGATCCAGGCAATGGTAAAGATACGCCCAAAGAACAAGGTGTCTGGTTAAATAATGGTTCTGGTTGGACACAAATCACAGATGGGAAATGGAATGTTCCTTTCGGATTTATGGCCGACCTGCCCATAGGTGTTAATTATGATAGTATAACGAATACAATATGGACCGCTTATGGTTGGCTTCCCACCGGCGCCAATATGCAAGACATTAACGGCGATAATCTTGCCGATTTAGTTTTGAACAATGCATTCAATGATACCCCCTATAGAAGAGTGTGGCTTAATAACGGTAAAAGTTTTGAAAAACAATCCATAACACATCAATTTCGTCCAAATTCTACTATCACGGAACATCTCGTAAAATTAATTGGTACCAGTTATAACGTTTATCGAGCGCATGTTTATTCAAGTTTGTTTTTTGATGTCGATGGCAATGGTTTAGTCGACCAATTCTATGCAGATAACGAACAAGGAAAATCCGTTGTATCTGGAATTATTTATAATCATTGGCCTGCGTCTTTTACTTCTGATGCGTTACCCATGGCTATTTCTTTGGCTGAAATACGTAGCGTTCCCTATGCTCCCTATAATGTACCTGCTGCAGGACCCAACTTTGACCGGTTGTTAGATCGTGGTTTTCGTATAGGTGATTTAGCAGGCAATGGTCTTTCTGGCTTAGCACAAGGTCTTCATTGGTTTAATGATGCACCTGTTACAGCATTATTGGAACGTGAAGATATATTGGCCGATTTATTAACTTCGGTAGTACTTCCTACAGGTGGACGTCTTGACTATGACTATCGTCAAGCCACCAAGGTCGACGGACATGACAATCTTTGTAGTCAATATATAACTCAACCTGTTTATGGCGCAGCATATACCGAAGCGGGCCTAATTGACTCGTACACTACCCGTTATGTGGTTGTAGAAACCCAAGTATCAGACCCATTGACGAATCATACTCAAACCACGCGCTATGAATACGACAGTGGTCGTTACAAATACACCGAGCGGGAGAATCGTGGCTTTGCCTATGTCAAATCGTATCAAGTAAAGTCTGACGCAGAGTGCCTTGCCGGTACCTGCCCCTTTACTGAAACCTGCTACGGCCAAACCGACAAGTATCAAGGTTTAACCTTATGGAGTCGCAGTGGTGAATACAGCAATATCGCCAATGCACAGGGTCTCGTAAATACTGCAACAAATACCTATGTCATTGAAACCAATTACCCAAGTACTTATCAGCAAAAACTTACGCAAGTTGATACAACGATGTACGCGAAAATGGCTGATCAAGCCGCATCAAGCAAATCCTATCGCAAATACATAGACCCAACTTGGTATGACAACTATGGTCAGTTAACCCGCGCGATTGATTATGGAGAAGTCGGTGTAGAAAGTGACAATGTTTTAACCCATATAATTTATCTTCCGGCAGTTGATGACGGCACTACCTATGTGGCTGACCGGGTAAAATCGACGGCCATATACGAAAATAATGGCGGTCTAACCCAAGGCCAATGGTTAAGTTACAGTGAAAATGCCTACAGCAATAGTCCAGATACAGGAACAGTATTTAATAATCCTGGCGATTATAAATACTTACGGCAAAGCAAAGTCGCTAAAGATTACACCGACCGAGATGACCCAACGCACACGACGCTTATTACCACAGCATTTGAATATTACGACCGAGGTGCCTTGAAACAAACCAAAGCACCTGCTGTAGAGGTTTTAAATCGTGCTGGCGAAAGGGTCACAAAATCTTTGGTTACAACCTATGAGTATGGCCCTATTGCAGCGCCCAACGACCTGTGTGGTAATGACGATGACACCTGCGACAACGGCCTGGTGTTGCCATGTAAAGTCACAGTTGCCGCAGATGATATGGAGTATGCGCAGTCAACGGTTTCAGAGCATGATTTAGCTACAGGTCAAATGCTGTGGAGTCAAAGTAGTGATGGCCAAAAAGTGATTAATACCTATGACGAATTTGGCCGACCCAAGACCGTCAAAAAAGCTGGGATTGACTGCAGCAATGCCTTGATATCGTATGACTACACATTGGTAGGGGAAGCACTCGGTCCAACCAATCCCAACACCACCAGAGTCACGACAAATAGCGGTTTAGGGCGTATTGAGGAAAGCGTGTCGTTTATCAATGGCTTTGGTGAGGCCGTGCAAACGCGCAAAAAGGCCGATGAATCGCAAGGTCTGTATTCTGGGCTCACTGTTGCCAATAGTTTGGGACAAGCTTGGAAAGTCTATCCAGCATTTATGTCGCCAAAAACCGGATTTATTCCTGAATCAGAAATGTCAGTAGGTTATCGCGAGATGGAATATTTGGCAGGACAAGTTACCAAAGCCTACGACATGGTGGTCAGTGGCAGTCGAACCAGTACAGAAACAATTTACGGCGCTGGTTACTCCATTGTTAAAGACGCAGAAGGTGCTAAGACCAAAAGCGAAACCATGGTGGATGACGCCCAAGGCCTGATATTCAAGCAAGTCACCAGGAATTACCAAGGAGAGCCAGAAATAAAGAAACAAAGCTACCATGACCGCGTGGGTCGTTTGGTGCAGGTGTTAGACGTGCGCGACCACATCACAACTGCCTTGGCTTATACCTATGATGCTTTGGGGAATATTGTGGGTCGCAATGTTCAGGATTACAACTTTGCATCTGAGGAAATACCTTGGAGTTCAGACAATACCAAGCCCTATCAAGTCCGTTACCAGTACAACAACTTAGGAAAGCTTGTGCTAGAACAATGGGGAAGTGGCGATAATCCTACCTATGGTGCTTTTGACGACAAGTTTAAATATATCCAAGTCAAACATGCCTATGATGTCTTGGGGCGCGATGTTGCGGTGTGCGTCACTGATTATGATAGCTCGCCTATTGAGTGCGATAAAAAAACTGGTAATGTTGTTGCCTATAAATATTACGACAAAATCAATAACCAACTACAAGGCAAATATTCCGTGGGCAAGATGGTACATGCCATTGGTTATGGTTTGCTGGGGTATCAAGATGCAAGCTGTAATGGGCATGAATTTTGTGAAAAAGTCTATGGTGAAACAGGAACTGTTAGCTACGTCTATGACAACCCGCAAGGATTGGTCTCAGAAATCAGCCAAAATGTCACCAAGTACTTACCGTCAGGTGGACAAGAGTCGGTAAAAATTGGCTTTAACTATGACAACGTGGGTAAACTGCTGAAAATAGATGCTCCAGATGGCTATAAAATTCGTTACAACTACGACTTGTTAGGACGCCTTGCTAATTATCGTAATGCACCTGCCGTAAGTGTGAATGGCTCAGCGATTTTAGAGTCTGCTAAACATGACGACCGGGCGCGCTTACAAGAACTTACTTATGGCAATGGTTTAGTCACCGAATATGGCTACAATGACCGCGATTGGTTGACTAAACTTGACCATGGCAAAGACGCGAGCAACAACGATATTTATACGGCAAACTATCTGCACGATGATATGGGGAATGTCAAAACCATCACGCTTGCCCCTACAGGTGACGTAACCTACGTCTACGATGCCTTGTATCGTTTAAAAACGGTCACGGATGGTGGTTATTACAAACTGGGTGGCAATTTTAGCTACGAGTATGATTTGGCTGGAAATATTATCTCCAAAACGGAAAGCGAACCAATTACCATTGAACATCTTGGTCAAAGTAATCGCATGCGACAAGTTACCTACAGGGGTACCACCACACATCCCTTATATGACAACCATGGCAATTTAATCACCGATGCTTTAGCGCACAAAGACCAAAGCAAGGCCTTTTTGCACGACTATGACTATAGCAATCGTATTGTTTTGTCTGAGCGCTCTACAGATGATAACCAACGCAACTGGGATGAGCTGACATTTAGTTTTGATGGCTTGGGTCGTAAATTAAGGCGTGTCTTGGCGAGCCGCTCTGGGGGAAGTTTTGGTTATCCAGAAGGCAAGTGGTATTTTTATACCGGTGACCAACGCTTGTTTGAAATAGGCGAAGTCAATGGTGCGCCAAAAGAACGGTCTCTTTATATCTCAGCTTATGGCAAACACGTCGCTAAAATTAATACCGTAGACCTAGAAAAACGCCCCAGTGAATATTACCACCACGACCATCTGGGCTCGGTGGTGGCGGTAAGCAATGATGGTGGCATTCCTGTTAATGCTCCTGGGGATGATGTTGAACCTAAATTTGAGTACAGCGTTGGTGGTCAAGTGACAGGCCTTAGAAATAATGAGCAACTGTTGTTAGAATTGCAACCTGCGGGGATTGTCTATGACATAAGACAAAATGGACCATTTGCTTTTGTGGTCAAAGTAACACCTGGTGTAGACTATTCTTATACTATAGTAACCAAACAAGCGCCTGAGGATAAGACGTGTAGAGTTACAAATCCCAGTGGCACGCTCACGACGTATGACGTAAACCACGTATTTGTTGAGTGTGCGTGTGGGTTCTTTTGTAAACGAGCGACAAACCGCTGTATTAGCGGCCCTAATGACGGTCAGTTTTGTGTAACCGACAACGATTGCTGTGGTGGAGAAGTGCCATGAAAATAAGTCATCTAACAACACAAGTTTTTATTTTTCTATTTACCTCTATTGCTGGAGTTGGCTGCAACGGTTGTTTAAATAAAGTAAGTACACACGCGGAAGACATCGCAGCCAATCAACCTGAAAGTGACGCAGCAAGAAACAAACCTAAAGTGGGTGTTGTAGTTTATCTGTCCATTGCTACACCGTGTGGTGAAATCGTTGAACGCGAAAATACTGCAGCTGTGCGGGTGAACTATGCTTTTACCGGCCATGAAAAAGATGAAACGCTTTCTATGCATGACATGGGCGCACGCTTTTACAGCCCTGCGACTTGTCGCTTTACCAGTCGCGACCCGATTGAACACGCTGGTAGTCCGTATGTCTATGCGTCCAATAATGTTATCAATCGTATTGATCCGGATGGGATGCAGGATGTGGCTTCGGTTAAGCCTCCTGATAAGAAAAAGGAAGACGATAAAAACAAGAAAGAAGAAGATAAAGCGAAACTGCCAGGAGAAAATTCTGGACAAGAAGAATTTCGTTTTTCGCCATCCCGATTTCACCAGGGTGCTGTTAAAGGTTTTATGACCTATATGGGTGCGGGTGATTTATATTGGGCAACAGATGATAAACTTATAAAGCCGTTTTCCCCTGCGCCAAATAATTTATCTGAACAATGGGGATTTCAAACCGGTGTCACAGGAACAGCTGCTGCGTCAATGTACATATCGGTTGTCGGAGCGTGGGAGTCAAGACCTGCCATTCCAAAAAATTCTTCTAATGCAACTACAAATCGAACAATTAAATTATTTCGTGCAGGCACTACAGATGAATTTGCCGCAGACGGTTCTATTCTTTCCCGTGCTGCTCGAAAAGGAGGGGAAAGCCTGGTCAGTCAAAAATTAAATGAGAAACCACTTTCTGTGATTCAATACGATCATTTAACACAGGAAACATTCGACAGTCCATTGGTCTCTACATCCGGTAATTTCTATGTGGCTAGGCGACATCAACAAAGTAACAGCTTTATGAAAAATGGAGATTCTTATATAGCAGAAATAAATGTGCCAATAAATCAAGAAGGCACTTTATTTATTAAAGCCGAGTATTCAAATTGCAAAAATACATATCTACGCCTTGAGTCAGAATATCAGTTTGTTGGAAAAATTCCTGCTGAATACATTAAGATATGGTAGCTCACTACTTAACTCCTCTGGCCTTTGGGTAATCGTGATTTCCAATACAGAGGGCGGCGTTTTAAATGCGTCACTGCTATGGTTTGTACGCTATCCCCTACTTGTACAAAAATTAGTGCATAGGGAAATTTCTTTAGACGAGCTTTGCGAATTGGTTTGTCAGCTTGGACGCCGTGCACCAACGGAAAACTCTCTGGCCCTGGCCAGTCCTGTAATACCGCAATAACTTTATCCACATCAGCCAAAAATTTACGCGCCAGCTCGTTACCAATATTACGATACCAACTGAATGTTTCCAAAAGTTCTGCTTCAGCTTCTGGTTCAAAATAGACGAATGACACTACACGTTTATCTTTTTCTCAAGGTCCGATTTGATTTTTTCCCAAGGGACACTTACCGATTCACCTCGTATGGCCTTTTGTGCGCGCTGTTCTATTGTATGTATCCATTCTTGGTCGCTTAGATGCCCCATAGGGTCGGGGGATTCGACACTGTCCAGTATGCTCAAAGCGATATCAGTGCGCTCATTGTCAGGGAGCACTAAGGCTTCCCGGAGTATTTCGGCTGTATCCATTTCGTACCTCGCTAAAAACTATTATACCTAATTTTATAGTGTGCGAGGAAGAATATTTTTACCTGCCTAATGCCTGCCAATAGCCGGGAATTCCTGATCAAACCTGGGATCAAGCGGAAAAGTCGAATTTTATATACCCTTGAAATTCCGTGATATTTTGCCAATTTGAGGCATTGCAATAACTTGGGGTTCGAGCTACGAATCCGTAGGTCGCATGTTCGAATCATGCCGGGCGCGCCATGAACTCTATTGAATGTATTGATGATTGTTAATTAACTGCATCATCATCTCGATCGTTTGGTTGCCTATTGGTTGCCACAAATGCCTCATCTACCTCATCAGCAGCTTTGCGCAACATTTCGGGAAGAACATGGCTATAGATGTCCAATGTGGTTTTCACACTTGCGTGACCAAGTTGTGCTGCAACAATAGAAGGATGTGTTCCAGCTTTAAGTAATAATGTTGCCAATGAATGTCGCAAATCATGAATGCGAATTTTGGGTAGATTTGTTTCTTTAATGATGCGATAGAAAGAACGGTTGCGTAAATTATCCCTATGAACCCAACCACCTTTGGTATCACAAAAAACTTTTGAACCAGCATGCCCTTCGGCAAACATTGTTTTGCGATGTTCACGCAAAGCCTTCATAGCAATTTGTGGTAACACAACGGGTCTTTTACTGCACGCTGTTTTGGGTTCGCCTAAAATAAATTTATCTGGCAATTCAATAAGTGTATGGTGAATATGCAAAGTACCGTTTTGCAGATCTGCTCAGGCCCGCCGGATCAATACTTTGAGTGATTGTATCGACTGTAATCCCGCTATGATTTAAAAGTTTTACATCGAGAACATCTGAATCATTCTGATTGTAGAACACCCCAATACGACTATTCGTGGGGACATTTGTAGCGTTTGCAACTGGGTACACTTGTTCAATACAAGTACCTGCCTCACATGTAATGGCATCTCCATTTAGTAAAAGAAAAGTTGATATAACAATTGCAGACAAAATTAATCCATGAACCCTGACACACTTTGAACACAAACCTCCTATTGCGTGTTACGCCTTGCTTTGCGAATAGGCTAAAAATTAGCACAGGTGTTTCTTAAGGATAAGTTCTGGGATCTTGCCAAACTATTTTCTCACCTGAGATTTTTCAAAAAAATCTGGACATGCACCATCTCCATTACCTGTAAAACTACCATCTGGAGCACCTATAAATTCTCCATTATCATTATATAAACCACCTCTTTCGTCACAACAGGCAGGTGGCATATAATAGACAGTCTCATTATTTGTACTGATATTAAATAATTTGTAAGCGTTCACGGGTTTAAGTCGTGAATTGCACAATTTTTAAGTTCAATTTGGTAAAAGAGATGGCGCAGGCAGTCCTCGTAACCGCGCATCATAAGCTTTTTTGATAAACTCAAGAACGTTAC
>Ga0247727_10002763_pt1 | contig 39650 bp, 37 predicted proteins | sample WisWelCaveWW1625_FD_202498 | JGI IMG/M metagenome (GOLD analysis project Ga0247727, IMG submission 202498) | Biofilm microbial communities from Wishing Well Cave, Virginia, United States - WW16-25 | ecosystem: Environmental > Aquatic > Deep subsurface > Groundwater > Cave microbial mat | place... | reverse complement strand
GATCGGCTTGATCAAACGAGCTGGCCATTGCAACGCCGCAAAGGCCCGGCGATACTACGAAGGTCATCTCGCCGAAGCTTTTAGCCTACTGCTCACCGTAAATCACCCTTCTTGAAAAAGCCATAGAGATCACGATTGACAATATTGACAAACTGGACCCGGCGGGCGCGGGCATGGAAACCGTCCACGATAGCCGGATCAACGTAGCCCAGGAGGGCGGGTTTGTCGTCCGGCTGATCCTCCAGGGCACCGGGGCCAGCGAAGTGCTGAGCCAGGATGCCTCGCTCGTGGGAGACATCTACTATGAACTCAATTTCCTGGATTTTGACATCCCCGTGGACATCCAAATCCCGCCGGAGTGCGCGACCCCGGAGGATACCAGCGACCTCGGGTTCCCCATCCCCGAGGATGCCACCAACATCGTCCAGCTGGGCGGGCTGATCAGCTTTAGCACCGGGATGGGCGTGCTGGAAGCCGGCGAGTTTTACAAGACGGAGATGGCGGCCGCGGGCTGCACCGGCGTGGATGAAAGCGGCGGGGCAGAGGGGCTAATCCTGACCTTCAGCGGCTGCCCCGACGGTAATGCGCAGATCGCCATCGTCCCCGAGGGGGGAGGTTCCAACGTTTCGATTATCCCATTGCCATAGCCAGGTTTGTAATCAGGAGAAATCGCATGAAAACGAAATTTGCTTTGTTACTGATCTCCCTGCTTTTCCTGTCAGCCTGCACCACCCCCTCCCCCACCGAGCCTCCCGCTCCCGAAAGTGTTGCCAGCGAAGAGGTTGGCGCGGCCCCCACCGACCCCCCGGCGACCAGCCTGCCCCCGACGGAGACACCGCCTCCCACCGCGACTGAAGTGCCGCCCACTCCCACCGAAATCCCGCCCACGGAGACCCCCACGCCCCTGCCGCCCGCCCTCGTCATTGGCGAGGAGACGGCCGCGGATGGCTGTACTGTGGCAACGTTGAACCCTGTGTCCTGGTCGCCGCTATTCTTTACTTATAACGCGGGGAGCGATCCTTTTTTCCATATCCATACAAACGATCAGGGCTTCTTCTTCGGCATGGAGTTGTATACCGTCTATGGCCCCGGCTGGAAAGGCGAGTTGGGAACCTTTGCCACCGATTGCACCGCCAATGGCATCTGCCTCTACCTCGTGCCCAACCCGCCCGGCTCGTACCTGGCCACGAAGGACGGCTCGGTGGAAATCACCTCCCTCTCCCAGGTGGACGGCCAGGTTCAATTGCCCATCGAGCTCAAGCTGACCAACCTGACGTTCAAACCCGTGCCGGGCGGCGGGGCTACCGGCTGTTTCCACGTGGATGAACTCACGCTAAAGATTGAGGCGGAAGAGTAATCCGATCAGGTGGGGCGCACCTTGAAGATGCACCCCACCTCCCCAACAAAAAAGGTGACAGGCACCTGAGAGGTGCCTGTCACCTTTGCTTTTAATCCATCACATCCCGTTCAGTGATGATGATTATCATCGTCCTCTTCATCGTGATGGTGGTACCCCTCATCGTGGACGTGGCCGTGGTCCAATTCCTCCACGGTGGGCGCGCGCAGCCCGACAATCTCCACCTCAAAATGCAGGGTCTCCCCGGCGAGCGGATGGTTGAAATCGAGCTTGACTTCATCCGGCCCCACCCAGGTGATGGTGGCGCTCATGGCTTCTCCATCATCATCTTCCATTACGATTTCGGTGCCCTCCTCCAAAGGCACCCCGACGGGTATTTCCATCCGGTCCACAAAGGCCACGGACTCATCATCATATTCGCCATAACCGGCGGCTGGCTCAACGGTCACACTGATCTTATCGCCGACCTTTTTACCGGTGAGCGCCAATTCCAGCCCGGCGACAATGTTCTCGTGGCCGTGCAAATATTCCAGCGGGCCTTCGTCCGCAGACGAATCCAGAATTTCACCCTCAACAGTCAGGGTGTACTCAATTTTGACGACCACGTCGTCGGCGATTTGGGTGGGCTCAGCCATATTTCCATTATCCTTGGGGGGTGGGGTTCTGGACGATTTGGTCCAGCAGATCAACAAATTCGGGCGCTTCGGTACAGGTCAGCAGGTGCTGGCGGGTCTCGCGCGGCAAGTCATACGGCGACAAATAACGCGCCGCAAACTTACGAAACAAGACGAGGCCGCGCTCCGCGCCATAAAATTCCAGATTAAGTTCGAGATGGCGCAACATCGTCGTGCGCACCAATTCCAGGGGTACGGCCTCCCGCGTGAACCCCAGAAAAATCCAAGGGTTGGACATCGCCGCCCGGCCAATCATGGCCGCGGCGCACCCCGTGATTTCCCGGATGCGGGCAATGTCGGCGGGCGTGTTCACATCGCCATTGCCGATGACCGGGATGTCCAGCGCATCCACGACTTCGGCAATTGCCTCCCAATCAGACTCGCCGCGGAAACCCTGGGCGCGCGTGCGGCCATGCACGGCCAGCGCTTGCCCGCCGTTGTCCTGCACAATGCGGGCCACCTCCAGGAAATTGCGGCTGTCATCATCCCAGCCCAGCCGGATTTTCCCGGTAATCGGTACATCCAGCCGGGTGGAGAGCAGGTGGAAAATGGCTGCGATTTTATCGGGCGTGCGCATCAGCCCCACGCCCGCGCCGCGCGCGCTGATCGTTTTCGCGGGGCAGCCCATATTTACATCAATAATATCCGGCTCAAACTCACGCACCCGCAAGGCGGCGTCGAGTAGTTTACCGGGATCATCCCCATAAATCTGGATGGTCAGCGGGCGCTCGGCTTCCCGAAAGGTCAGCTTCTCGCCCACATGCGCCACCCGCTCCAGCACATCCTCCGCCTTCACAAATTCCGTGTAACTCATGGCTGACCCCAACTCGCGGCAAATCGAACGGAAGGGGAGATCGGAATAGCCATCCATCGGGGAGAGAATGGCATCGCCGTAAATGGGGATTTCCCGGATCGAGAAAACAGGGGCGGGCGACACGCGGTCGGGATGGTTAATATTCATCATCCTGTGCCGGGATTTCCTGCGCGATGATTTCCTTCCAAGTGGTTACCGCTGCTGGATCAGCGCCCAAAGTCTGCATGCGTTCAGAGACAGGCCCTGTTTCCATTTTTAGTTCAGGGAAGGTCAGCAATAGCAGGGCAATGTCACGCCAGTCTGTACCGGATTTGGGAGAGCCGCGGCGTTGGTGGTAGGCAATAACCTTGCGGGCGATCAACTCAGGGGGAGTGGCAACGAGCACTTCGGCTATTCTTTGGGAAGCCGGTGGGGTATCCACCTCTCGCAGGTCTACGAGATGGCGATTGCCTTCCTTCCTGATCTGATAAATTCGAAACCCCATTCCCTCGGCGACTTTTCGCACGCGGATGGCAATTTGAAAGCGATTATGCAGGTAGGCCTGTAATTCAACTGCGAGCGCCTCAGCGCGGGGCGACAGGATGTCAATATCCTGGGTCATGCGCGGTTCGTCCACATATGCGTTGACCGCCTGTGCGCCAAAAAGGATGGCGTCCTCCCGCCCACGCATAAATTCCAGAACAGCGTTTTGGATGGTTGCCAGGGGAAGGATTTCTTGCATGGCGAATTCCTGAAAGGTGAGTATGTCCGCGTTGAACATGGGATGATTATAACGGTCAGACAGGGCGCGGGATTTCCCTACTCCTTCACCAGCGCCGCATCCAACGCCTGCCGCAGGGAGCGCACTTCAATCACTTCTATCCCCTTGGGCCAGCCTTCCCCTTTGCGGTGTGGGCGCGGGACGATGGCCGTCTTGAACCCCAGTGCGGCGGCCTCGCTCAACCGGGCCTGCATTTGCCCCACCGAGCGCAACTCGCCCGACAGGCCCACTTCGCCGATCAGGACGGTATCCGCCCGGACGGGGCGGTCATTGACGGAGGAGGCGATGGCGACGGCCACGGCCAGGTCGGCGGCGGGTTCATCCACCTTGAGGCCGCCGACGATGTTGACGAAAACGTCCTGCTCGGCAAGGCGGATGCCGACGCGGCGGGTGAGGACGGCGGTGGTGAGGAGCAGGCGGTTGAAATCAACACCATTGCCGGTGCGGCGCGGGTTGCCAAAATTGGTCGGGCTGGTAAGGCCTTGCACTTCAACGAGCAGGGGGCGGGTGCCCTCCATCGTGACGGCAATGGCGGAGCCGGGCGCGTTGATCATGCGCTCGGCGAGGAAGGCTTCGGATGGGTTGGGGACTTCGACCATGCCGCGCTCCAGCATTTCGAATACACCCACTTCGTTGGTAGCGCCAAAACGGTTTTTGACCGAACGGAGCAGGCGATAGGATTGGAAACGGTCGCCTTCGAGGTAGAGGACGGTGTCTACAATGTGTTCGAGGACGCGCGGCCCGGCGATCGCGCCCTCCTTGGTGACGTGGCCGATGATGAAAATGGCGATGCCTGAGGATTTGGCGAGTTCCCGCAGGCGGGAGGCCGTTTCGCGCACCTGTGTCACCGACCCGGCAGAGGATTCAAGTTCCGGCATGTAGACGGTCTGGATGGAGTCGATGATGAGGATGCCAGGTTTGATGTCGCCGATATGCTCCAGGATGGTGTTCAGGTTGGTTTCGGTAACCAGCAGGAGGTCGGCGGGAAAATTGGGCTTGCCCTCACCCACCCCCCCCTGCCCCTCCCCGCTGGCAGGGGGGGAAAGCAGGCGGGTGGCACGCATTTTGATCTGGCGCTCGGACTCTTCGCCGGAGACGTAGAGGACGGCGCTGACTTTGGCCATCTCAATGGCCGTTTGCAGGAGGAGGGTGGATTTGCCGATACCGGGATCACCCCCAATGAGGACGACCGATCCCGGGACCACGCCCCCCCCGAGAACCCGGCCAAATTCCTGGATGGGGAGGATCAGCCGGTCTTCGGTGTCCCCTTCGATTTCGGAGAGACGGCGGGGTTCCGAGCGTGCGCCAAAACCGCCGCGCGGGGATTTGCTCTTTTCCTTTTTAGGCTCTTCAACCACTTCCTCGACGTAGCTGTTCCATGCGCCGCATTGGAGGCATTTCCCCATTGTTTTGGGCGAGCGTTTGCCGCATTCCTGGCAGACGTAGATGGTTTTGGTTTTTGGCATGGCAGGGATTATACAGCGTGAAGTGCGGGAAAAAGAAAGCCGGGCACCAACGTGCGTGCCCGGCAGGTTTACAGGTTCAGCTTTTTCAGGGCATGACTGCCAATTCCGGCTCCAGCGCGACGACTGTTTCTTCGCTTTGCAGGGAGATGTCCCGGGTTTCGGTGCCATTTTCGTTCGTGACTGTGGCGACGATAACGCGTACGGGTTCCCCATGTTGGAAACGTCCGGAGAGCAGGCCGTCCGAGAGGGGGTCTTCCACCTTCTGCTGGATCACCCTCCTGAGGGGGCGCGCGCCCATTTCGGGGTCATAACCCTGGTCGGCCAGGAGGTCGAGGGCTTCGAGGGTGGCGTCCAGTTTGATGTTGTATTCCACCAGCCGCAGGGCAACCTTGTCCAGTTCGATGGAGACGATTTTGCGCAGGTCTTCGAGGTTCAGCGCCCGGAAGATGACGGTGGAGTCAACACGGTTGATAAACTCGGGACGGAAGGTGCGCTTGAGGGCGGCGTTCAGTTTCTTCTCCATATCACGGTAGGTGAGTTTTTCATCCATCTCATCATTGGCCCGGAGTTGGAAGCCGAGGGAGGTCTGGCGCTTGATCATGTCTGCGCCAACGTTGGAGGTCATGATGATGATGGCGTTGCGGAAATCCACCTTGCGGCCCTTGGCGTCGCTGAGGTGGCCTTCTTCCATGATTTGGAGCAGCATATTGTGCGCTTCAGGATGGGCCTTCTCGATCTCGTCAAAGACGACGATGGAGTACGGGCGGCGGCGGATGGCTTCGGTAAGCTGGCCGGCTTCGTCGTAGCCGACATAACCGGGAGGCGCGCCCACGAGGCGGCTGACGCTATGACGTTCCATAAACTCGGACATATCGAGCTGGATGAGGGCATCCTCGCTCCCGAAGAGGAAGCGGGCAAGCGCCTTGGTCAATTCGGTTTTGCCCACGCCGGTAGGCCCGAGGAAGATGAAAGAGCCGATGGGGCGGCGCGGGTCTTTGAGACCAGCGCGGGCGCGGCGCACAGCTTTCGAGATGGTCTCGACGGCTTCGTGCTGGCCGATGATGCTCTGGCGCAGTTCACTTTCCATTTGAAGCAGGCGCTCGGTTTCCTCGCGGGCCAGTTGCATGACCGGGACACCCGTCCACATGGCGACCACTTCGGCGATGTCATCAGGCGTCACCGTGGGGCTTTTGGAGCGATCCCAGACGGTGCGGATTTTTTCGAGTTGATCCTCAAGCGTCACTTCGCGCTCGCTGAGTTCCTGGATGTCATCGTTGAGGCCGCCTTCAATGGCCGCGGCATGCTGGGCACGCACTTCGCGCAGCGCCGAGACAATGCCCTTGGCCGTCTTGGCCGCCGGGCTTTTGTACATACGCACGCGGGAGGATGACTCGTCAATCAGGTCTATCGCCTTGTCCGGCAGGAAGCGCTCGGTAACGTAGCGGGAGGACAGGGAGACCGCGGCCTCAAGGGCGGCATCGGAGATTTGCAGGCGGTGATGCTCCTCATAGGCCGGACGAATCCCGTAGAGGATTTCGAGGGCCTCATCGGCAGAGGGTTCGTCCACCGTGATGGGCTGGAAGCGGCGCTCAAGGGCGGCATCGCTCTCGATGTACTTGCGATATTCATCGAGGGTGGTCGCCCCGATTACCTGCAACTCGCCGCGGGAGAGGGCGGGTTTGAGGATATTGGCGGCGTCCACGGAGGAACCAGCAGCGCCCGCGCCCACGAGCATGTGTACTTCGTCAATAAAGAGGATGGCCCCCGATGATTTCAATTCATCAATCACGCGTTTGAGACGTTCTTCAAACTGGCCGCGGTACATCGTCCCGGCCACCAGCGAGCCGACATCCAATTGGAGGAGCCGCTTGTCCAGCAGGGGGGCCGGGACATCGCCCTCTACAATCCGTTGGGCCAGCCCTTCCACGATGGCGGTCTTACCCACGCCCGGTTCACCGATCAGGGCGGGATTGTTCTTTGTGCGCCGGGCAAGAATCTGGATGACGCGCTCAATCTCCATCTGGCGGCCAATCACCGGGTCCAGTTTATCCTCTTCGGCCTGGGCGGTGAGATCAACCGCGAGCTGGTCAATCATCGGGGTCTTCGATTTGCCCTTTTCCTTGGCCACCTTGGGGCGGCGTTCGGTACTGCGGCGCGGGGAACTGCTTTCCTGGAGCACGCGGCTTGTCTGGCGGCGGATTTGTTCCGGCGTTACGCCCAGCTTTTGCAGGACATTCAAAGCGATACCTTCGCCATAACGCACCAAGCCAAGGAGGATGTGTTCGGTGCCGATATAGTGATGCCCCATGCGCTTGGCTTCTTCAAAGGCGTATTCCAGCACCAACTGGGTGCCGGGCGAAAGGTCAATCTTGCCCCCGCGGTATTGCCCGGTCCCGGTGAGCCGCTGGACAATCTCCTGCACACGGCTGGATTCCAGACCAAGTTCCCGCAAAACCCGGCCAGCGACGCCACCCTCTTCGCGGATCAACCCCAGCAGGAGATGTTCGGTTCCGATGTAATTGTGGCGCATCTGTTCAGCTTCCTGGTGCGCCAGGCTAAGTACGCGTCTTGCTCTTTGTGTAAGTCGATCCATTCCAGCCAAGGTACAGCCTCCTGCGGGGAACCGTTCAAAGTGCAATGGGTTCCCTGTCCAGTTCTGTTGCGTGCAATTTATAAAGGGGTGCGGCGGATATTCGTTCGTGATTGGGATCGGCCCCGGCAAACCACCGGGGACCCCCATCCATCAGCCGTTTTTGGGATTTTACCAGAATAATCCCGGCGGCCTGAATCCCAGCCCTTAGAAATCTATAAGAATGCGGTTCTCTGGGATTCTGTGCTGGTGAACAACACCTTGAACAAACTTACTGACATTCCGAGCCGGTTTTTGGTGAAACAATCCCCTCCCGGGTGCAGCAGATTGCTTCGGGGCAAAACTTGTCCTGAGCTTGCCGAAGGGACCGCCCCTTGCAACTTACTGACATTCCGAGCCGGTTTTTGGTGAAGCAATCCCCTCCCGGGTGCAGCAGATTGCTTCGGGGCAAAACTTGTCCTGAGCTTGCCGAAGGGACCGCCCCTCGCAAAGACATGTTCAAGCTATCCTTGACCAGCACAAATTCTCTGGAATTCATCATGATAAATGAGCCTGTTTCGCGTTTGGCGCATGCCGGATTGCAAATCCGATCTGCAACCTGCAACTGGCGGTAGATCACGGCAATTCCTAATGAAACCAAGTTTTGATAGTGCAAGAACAAGGGACATTTTAGGATAAGCTCAGGTGACAGTCACCTGCAAAACTGCTCAGAATGGCTAATTTCAAGCAAGGTGACTGTCACCTCATCCGAATATGTTGTTTGGAATTGCAATAGGTAGTGACCTCCAAAGGTGGTGTCGGCCAACGGAATGACTGATCGTATGGATTGGATTTATTCGCTCAATGAGCTTGCCAAACCTCCAACCAATTTCACCTCCTTGAAATCGGTTGGGAGCCTTCCCCAAAAACCTTCATTGAGGTCGAGTTTCGTGCAGCGGCTGGTGACCCCGCTCCAACCACCCCCGTCCACAGGGGGTGAACGGGCTTCCCGCCCCCAGGCAAAACGGCGAAAAACTATCAGCCTCCCCCTGCAGGCGGAGGGCCGGTAGTAAGGATGTATAATTTGAGCGATGCCAAAACCATGTCCCGCCGATTGCGTACATAAATCGTAGTTCCCCCATATCCCAAAAGGAATTCCCAATGGCAGAGTTATTGTTGGACCCCAATGTCGCCTACCTCTTTCTGGTCGCCGGGTTTATGCTGGCTGTATTTGCCGTGATTACGCCTGGCACCGGTTTCTTTGAGGTGGGCACCCTGTTTGCATTTGCCATTGCCGGCTGGCAGGTCTATTCCATCCCGATCAACGGGTGGGCGCTGGTCGTACTCGTGGTGGGCGTGATCCCGTTCCTCATCGCCGTGCGGTTTTCCAAACAATTGTGGCTGCTCGTGATCTCCATCGCCGCGCTGGTGGTTGGCTCGGCGTTTCTGTTTCAGGGGGAGGGGCTGCGCCCGGCGGTCAACCCGTGGCTGGCATTGCTGGTCTCCGTGCTATCCGGCGGCTTGATCTGGATTATGATGACCAAGACCCTGGCTGCCCATGCGACCCTGCCCAGCCACGACCTGACCCAGTTGATCGGCGAGGTGGGCGTTGCCAAAACGGAAATCCACCGCGAAGGGACCGTGTACGTGGGCATGGAAGACTGGACGGCGCGGAGCGACACGCCGATCCAGGCGGGGGCGTGGGTGCGGGTACTGGCCCGCGAAGGGCTTGTCCTCCACGTGGAGTTGGCCGGCGAGGAAGAGTGATTTCAACAGGGCGACCCCGCCCTGCATAAAATTCACCTGATTCGGGCGGGGTGCGCCTGAAAATTTGAGGAGGCTTCCATGTTGTATTCCGTTTTAGAACAGGCTGGTGGTTTATTTACCGGGACCGCATTATGTCTCGGCGGGATCGTGGTGACATTGGCCCTTTTCCTGCTCGTCACGGCCATCAAGATCGTCCCCGAGTATGAGCGCCTGGTCGTGTTTCGGCTGGGGCGTACGGCGGGTACCAAAGGGCCGGGCTTGATTTTCCTGATCCCCTTCGTTGACCGCGGCGTCCGGGTGGACCTGCGCGAGCAGGTGCGCGAAATCCCGCACCAGACTTCGATCACCAAAGATAACGCCTCCATCTCCGTGGACTTTCTCTGGTATTACAAAATCCTCAACGCCGAAGACAGCGTCCTGCAGGTCGGCAACTTTGAATCGGCGGCGCAGGGCATGGCGACCACCACCCTGCGCGCCGTCATCGGCGGCATCACCCTCGACCAGGCCCTCTCCGAGCGTGAGCACATCAACAACAACCTGCGCACCCGCCTCGATGAAGTGACCGAGCGCTGGGGTGTCAAAGTGACCAACGTCGAAATCCGCGAGATTATCCCGCCGCGCGACATTCTGGACGCCATGAACCGGCAAATGACCGCCGAACGTGTCCGCCGTGCCCTCGTCACCGAATCCACCGGTACACAGGAAGCCGCCATCAACGTCGCTGAAGGCGCGCGCCAGGCTGCCATCCTGCAGGCCAATGGCGATCAACAATCCGCCGTCCTGCGGGCCGAAGGCCAGCGGCAGTCCCAGCTCCTGCTCGCTCAGGGTTTTGCCGACGCCCTCACCCGCATCTCCGAAGCGGCGGAGAAGATTGACCAGAAGACGATGACCCTGCAATACTTCGAGGCCCTCAAGAAACTTGGCGAAGGCGCCTCTACCAAATTTATCTTCCCGCTGGAATTTACCAGCATGATCGAGAATTTCATGGGTGCCAAGGGTAAATAACCCACCCGCGGGGAATACCCGCTGCAAAAACCAGTTACAATTTTGGACATGGCCCTCAGGGGTCATGTCCATTTTTATTTGATCCGCGCCCCCTCATGAACGCCGAAACCCTCCCCCTCGAAGCCGCCGCCTCCCCGAAAATTGTCCCGGCCTCCTGGCGCGATGTCCCCGCTTTCCACCGGCTGGAAAAGGTCTGTTTCCCGCTGGACGCCTGGCCGATCTGGGACATTGTGGCTGTACTCATCCTCCCGAAAGTCATCCGGCTCAAAGCCACCTGTGCCGGGCAGGCCATCGGCTTTATTATCGGGGACTTGCGTCCCGCGGAGGGCGTGGCCTGGATAGCCAACTTTGCCGTTCACCCGGCTTACCGCGGGCAGGGCATCGGTTCGGCGTTGCTGGAAAAATGTGAGCAAGCCGCAGGTCTGCCGCGCATGAAACTCAGTGTCCGCGTTTCCAACGACGACGCCATCCGGCTGTACCGGCGGCGCGGCTACCGGGCGGTTGGGTCGTGGACGCGCTATTACCGCGGTGATGAAGATGCGATGATTATGGAGAAGGTGTTGGGGTAGGGCAAAAAAACGAGAGAAGGAGAGAAGGAGGGAAGGAGAGAAGGAGGGAAGGAGAGAAGGAGGGAAGGAGAGAAGGAGAGAAGGAGGGAAGGAGAGAAGGAGAGAAGGAGGGAAGGAGAGAAGGAGGGAAGGAGAGAAGGAGGGAAGGAGAGAAGGAGGGAAGGATGGAAACTCAGGGATGTAGTATTTCTCCGAAAGCTATTATCTTCCTGAGCGGAGACCGACCTGTTTTGGTCGGGCGTAGTCGAAGGATGCAGCCCGCGGGTAGTCCAAGGGCGGCGTTTCGACTGCGTTGAAACTTCGTTCCGCCTCCGCTCAACGTGAAGAATATGGATTTTGGACGGAGTATCATCGCGGCCTGACGATGGCGTCGGTCATGCGGGCCACGCGCACCATATGGGCGACATCGTGGACGCGGATGACGTCTGCCCCGCGGGCGATGCCGATGGCGATGGTGGCCGCGGTGCCTTCCAGCCGCTCCGTTGGCGGCAAATCCAGCGTGTAGCCAATAAACGACTTGCGCGACGTGCCGATCAGGAGCGGATAGCCCAGGGCACGGAATTCCCCCAACCGGTTGAGCAATTCCAGGTTTTGCGCCACCGTTTTGCCAAAGCCGATTCCAGGGTCGAGGATGACCTGTTCATCCCGGACGCCCGCGGCGTGCGCAATCGCAACGGATTCCATTAACTCACTTTTTGTATCTTCAATTAAGTTGTCATATGCCACGCCCACATATCTGCCCCCCAACCGTTCGCGCACCTCGGCGCTGTTGGGCGTCAGGCGGTTGTGCATGATGATGACGGGGACGCCGCGCGCCGCGATGAGCGGAGCCATCGCCGGATCGGCGCGCAGGCCCCAAACATCGTTGACCATGCGCGCGCCCGCGTCCAGCGCGGCCTCTGCCACGGCGGCTTTGTAAGTATCAATGGAAATGGTGGTGTCGGGGAAATTTTCGGCGAGGGCGCGCACCACCGGAAGCACGCGGCCCAGTTCCTCGTCGGCGGAGACTGCTTCCGCGCCGGGGCGGGTGCTCTCCCCGCCGATGTCGAGGATATCCGCGCCGGCCGCGATGAAGCGGCGGGCCTGGCTTAAACCTGTCAGGTCTGCAAGACCTGACAGGTTTCCGAGGAGGCCGTCACCGGAAAAGCTATCAGGCGTCAGGTTGAGGATGCCCATTACATACGTGCGGGTGCCCCAGGTGAAGGGCAGGGATCTCATGGTCTGGGGTAAAAAAGTGCGACGCTCCTTCAAGGAGCGTCGCACTTGGATTTCAAGTCATGGATTCCAGCGGGCGGGCCAGCCACTCCTCAGCCTCGGTGAGGCTGGTGAAGAGTTTGAGGTTGGTGCCGCCGCCGGGCGAGGCGGAAATCGCCGCGATTTCCATCACGCGCTGGCGGACAGCCTCACTGGCGAGGACGACAGCCAGCCGGATGTTGCGGGCCGAGGGGTCGGTATTGGCTTCCGCGGCCAAGTTGATCGCTTCGCCGGGAATCTCGGCCACCTGGCGCAGGTCATACAGGTTGCGCGTCTGGCGGTCGGAGTCGTAGAGGTGTTCAAGCGCAAATTCCCGCCAGTGGAGCAGGGTGGCATGATCCATGCTGGTAAAGGTGAGGTTCATGCCGCCATCGGGACGGCGGGCGGCGGTGTAACCAATCCCGGGGGCGGGCTGCCAGTTCAAGGGTTTAGGTTCCGATGGGGTCATGGGGGGGGCTCCAGTTTGAAAGGGGATTTGCTGAGGGGATTATACATCCTTCGGGGGGACGCGCCCCCTGAGGGGGTTAGCGGTTCCCGAGACAGGCCGCCAGCTCCCCGCTGGAGGTGATGAAGAGATCTTCCCGGTTGGGGAAGGGGTTGATGCGGATGCTGTAGTAATCGGATGAACTGCGGTAGGCATTGACGTAGAACAGCCGATTGTCATGTGCGCCGCGGGCGCGCAGGTAATAGCCAGCCTGTTGCTCGCTGTTGCCGCCAAAGTCGGAGGAGGAGGAATAGCCCAGCACCCAGGGCAGGCCGGTGGTGATCGGGTCGCCCAGCATCTCGCGGATGTCGCCATTGCTGGCAATGGTGTTTGCGGCGCAGGCGTGGAGTTCCGTGGTGCGGTAATACAGGCCGCAACTGGCGAGCAGGGCGAAGATGAGCAGGGTGATGGAAAGGAGTACCCACGCGCAGCCCCAGGGTTGCCCGGCGGCCCTGCCATTCCGGGCGGGCCCCTGATATTCCGGTGTGGCTTCGATGGCCTGGCGGGCTTGCTCAAAGTCCGCGCCAGTCTGGTTGCGGTACATTTTGATGGCTTCCAGTTTTTGGCCGCGCGCCACTAGTGCGCGTATGACGTCCCAATCGGCCTGGCCCGTAAACGAGGAGCCCTGCGCCTGTTCGGTGTCGGATGACTCAAAGGCTTCCACCGCGTCCTTGGATTCTTTCAGCCCCTTGCCGGTCTGTTCCCGGTAATATTTGATCGCCACTACCTTGTTGCCCATATCGAGCAACGCGCGGACGTGCTTCCAATCCACCTTGCCCATTGGCGGGTGCGGGTTGGGCCGGGCGGGTGGCAATGGCGGGTTCTCCCCGCGTTCCAGCGCATCCACATAATCCTTCGCCTCCTTCAGCCCCAGCGCCGCGTTCTCCCGCACATATTTGATGGCTGCGATCTTCTGGTTGGCAGCGAGCTGGCGTCTGACCTCGGCCACATCCACCTGGGACGGCGGCGCGGGCGTCTCAAAGAAGGGGACGGCCTGGCTGTCGCCGCTGATGCGGATATTGGAGCCGCAAAATTTGCAGACGACAGCGGTCTCGCCGGGCTGGGCGTCGAGCGCTGCGCCGCAGTTGGGGCAGGCAAGGGCTTGGATGGGCATGTATACCTCTAACTGGTGTGGAGTCGGATGCCGGGGTTGGCGGGCCGGGCGGCAAGCAATTGGGCCACGGTCTGGCCGGTCAGTGGGTGGGGGAAATCGGGGGCAATCTGCGCCAGCGGAACGAGGACAAAATCCCGTTCAGCCAGGCGGGGATGGGGGATCACCAGTCCCGGCGAATTCAGGCTGATCTGGTCATAAAAGAGGATATCCAGATCAATCAGGCGCGGCCCATTAGGGAAAGAGGGGACGCGCCCCAACCGGGCCTCGATCCCCTTTAGGTGGGTCAACGCCCCCTGTGGGTCCAGTTCCGTCTCCCCGCAGATGACCTGGTTCAGGAAAGGCGGCTGGTCAGCGTAGCCCCAGGGGTCGGTCTCGTAAACGGGGGATTCCCGTGCCACGCGGATTTCCGGGGGCATCAGCCGAATCGCTTCGGCCAGGTTATTTTCACGATCCCGGAGGTTTGTGCCGAGCGCCAGGTAAACGACTGCCATGCGTTTAGCTTATCATAACGCGGTTAAAATCGGCACATGGCAGAAGCGCGCTTTACTTTTCCGAAAAACTTTTTGTGGGGGACCGCCACCGCCGCCCACCAGGTGGAGGGCGGCAACACGAACAACAACTGGTATGCGTGGGAACTTGGCGGGCGGGTGCGCCCCGGCCACCACGCCGGGCAGGCGTGTGACTGGTGGGGCGGGCGCTGGCGTGAGGATTTTGACCGCGCCGCGGCCTCCGGCCAGAACGCGCACCGTTTTTCGGTGGAGTGGAGCCGCATCCAGCCCGCGCCGGACAAATGGGATGAGGCCGCGCTGGCGCATTACGCGGAGATGGCGCGCGGCTTGCGGGCGCGCGGCATGGAGCCGATGGTCACGCTCCATCATTTCACCGACCCCCTCTGGGTCTATGAGTATGGCGGCTGGGAGCGGGATTGGGCGGAAACCTTTGAGCGGTATGTGGAGAAGGTGGTACAGGCGCTCAAGGGGGATGTGCGTTTGTGGATCACGTTCAACGAGCCAAATGTGTACGTGGCGGCGGGCTATGTGCTGGGGGTGTTCCCGCCCGGCAAAAAGAGCCTGCAAGCTGCGGGATGGGTGATGGCGAATATTTCCCGTGCGCATGCGGCGGCGTACACGGCGATTCACCGGCTCCAGCCGGAGGCGCGCGTGGGGCTGGCCCACCACTATCGCGGGATGGAACCGGCCCGGCCGTGGTTCCCGCCGGACCGCTGGGTGACCCGGTTTCAAAGCCACGAGTTTAACGAGGCCTTCCCAGGGGTGGCTGCCACCGGGAGGTTGCGCACCCCCCTCGGGCGGGTGCGTGTCCCACAGGCGCGGGGGACGCAGGATTTTTTTGGGCTGAACTATTACACCGAGGAGTTGGTCCGCTTTGCGCCGCTGGCGGTGGGGGAGTTGTTCAGCCAGCGGCAATATCGCCCAGGGGCAGTCATGAGCGAAAATGGTTTCCTTGCCCTCGAGCCGGAGGGGTTTTACCGGGCGCTGCACTGGGCCTCGCGTTTTGGCTTGCCGATCATGGTGACCGAAAATGGCGTGGAAGATGCTGCTGATGTTTTGCGGCCCCTGTATCTCGTCGGGCACATCCGGCAAATGTGGCGGGCGGCGAATTTCAACTGGAAGGTGGAGGGCTATTTCCACTGGTCGCTGGTGGATAACTTTGAATGGGAGCGCGGCTGGAGCCAGCGGTTTGGGCTGTGGGCCTTGGATAACGCGACCCAACAGCGGACGCGCCGCCCAAGTGGCGATCTCTACGAGGAGATTTGCCGCGAGAATGCCCTCTCTTCCGAAATGGTCGCCCGCTATGCCCCTGAAGTTTTTGCGGAAATGTTTCCCAATGAGTAGAGTGTGTATATCAGGGCAATCGCATTGAATTGGGCGCTTAGAGAAAAGCCCACTCATTGGTCATTGCGAGGGGTGCTTTTGCCCCGAAGCAATCTTTAGGATCCTTGTATTAGATTGCTTCGCCAAAAACCGGCTCGCAACCGGTTCGCAATGACATACAACTTGCCACCATGCGATTGCCCTGTGTATATTTCTGTTTGCCAATTTCCTGCCGGGTGTTGGTATAATCCCGCCCGCTGGCGGGGAGAAACCCGCTGGTAATTATGGAGAGGTTGCGTAGTCCGGCCTAACGCGCGCGCCTGGAAAGTGCGTAAGCAGCAATGCTTCGTGGGTTCGAATCCCACCCTCTCCGCTAAGAACCCATACCAAACTGCTCAGGCCGCCGTCCCAGACAGTGAGGACAATGCCGGAGATAAATTTTGGGATGCGTTCTCGACCTCCTGTTACGGGAGGTGTTTTTTTAGGAGCCACCGGATGACGATTAATCAAGTGCACGATAGACTAGCAAATGTTGCCCTTATTTATTTTGCGGCGCTGGCGGTGTGGGGAACTTGGCGCTTTCTTCGCAAGCAGGGAATTAGTCCTGCGTTTTGGGGCGCAACAGTGATCGCTGAATTAATACTAGCGCTTCAGGGTGTGTTAGGTATTACCCTCTGGCTGAATGGCGTCCCACCAGCACCGATCCACATCATGTATGGGGCTGTTGGCCTGATGGCGCTTCCGGCGGTTTACATGTATACGAAGAGGCGTACTGATCGCCCAGAAATGCTCATGTACGCCGTGGTTGCGCTAATTACAGTCGGACTGATTATTCGCGCAATGTCTACGGCGCTTCCTGGCGGGTAAAAACCTTGCCAGGCTGCGATCTCTTTGTGCTATAATTCACTTTTGAGCGCTCATTCCGCACTCATTTTCAATACCCAGTTCCATATTTTAAGGAGAGAGACATGGCAGATGAAGAGTCATCAGTTGCTGTTGCTCCAGCTGAAGAAAAAATAAAGGTCTCGCGCCGGGAATTTATCAACCTTGCCTGGCTGGCCTCGTTGGGCTTTTTCATGGTTCCGTTTGGCGGGGCCACCCTGCTCTTTGCGTATCCCCGGTTTAAGGCCGGCGAGTTCGGCGGTACATTTACGGTCAGGGCTTCCGATCTACCCGCTCTCAATACAACACCTGGTGTCAATACGCGGGGCAAGTTCTGGCTGACCCGCACCGAAGAAGGGTTGCGCGCACCTTATAAGGTTTGCACGCACCTTGGTTGTCTCTACAACTGGCAGGAACAGGAATTCAAGTTTATTTGCCCCTGCCACGGCTCACAATTTTCATACGAAAGCATCAAGTTGCCTGACGGTCCCGCTCCGCGTTCCCTGGACCTCTTCACAATAACAGTTATGCGGGGCGATGAACAACTGGCAATTACAGAAGGGCCTAATGAACCCGTACCCGTTTTCGATGACCCTGAAGTGGTCTACATAGTGGACACTGGTAAGAAAATCAGAGGTCTAGACTCCATTTACTAAACCATCACGTTATTCTGAGGAGCAAAGAATTATGCAAAATGGAATGATGGATAACGTTCGAGGCTTCATGAAAATGGACCGGCATGAACGGAAGGCCAAGATCATGGAGGCCGTGGACAACCGTGTCCGCATCATCACTGCCGGGCTGGGGATGAAGGAATTGCGCGCCCTGATGCGCGGCGAAGCGCCCACCGAAAAGCCCAACCCGCGCTACAAGGTGCACGTCACCAGTTTTATTGCGCACATCCGCCCCAAATACTATTACAAAGCCAGCACCAAGTTTACCCACACCTTCCGGCTGGGCTTCCTGACCGCGCTCATGTTCTTCGTGGAGATCGTCACCGGGCTGGTGCTCATGGTCTATTACGTGCCATCCCCTGAGGGTGCATACCCCTCCATCCTGACGATTGAAAATAACGTCCTGTTCGGCACGTTAATGCGCGATATGCACCGGTTGGGCGCCGAGTTGATGGTTATTTTCGTCTGGCTGCACCTTTTCCGCACCTACTTTACAGGTTCGTACAAAGGCCAGCAATCCTTTACCTGGCTCACCGGGGTGTTCCTCCTGCTGATTACCATCTTCCTCAGTTTCACCGGCTATCTGCTCCCGTGGGACCAGTTGGCTTATTGGGCGGTGACCATCGGGACGAGTATGGCTGACAAGGCACCGGCCCCCCTCGGGCCCATATCGAACCTGCTGTTGCGCGGCTCGCCGGACATTGGCGCGGGCGGCCTCCTGCGGTTTTACCTCGGTCACGTCATCCTGCTCCCCCTCGCAGGTATCCTCGTCTTGAGCATTCACTATTATAAAGTGGCGCGGGAGCATGGCATCTCCCTCCCCGCCATTATCGAGGAAGGCAACCTGCCCCCGGAGGAAGTCAAGGATGCGAAGAAACGCATTGACCTGATCCCCGACCTGCTGTCACACGAGATTTTCCTGACCTGCGTGGTCACCGGGTTGATGTTGCTCTACCTGATCTTCCTCTATGCCGGCGCCCCCCTTGAACACCACGCCAACTCACTGAAGACCCCGCTGGATACGAAATCCCCGTGGTATTTCTGGTGGGTTCAGGGCATGCTCAAACTGGGCGACCCCACGCTGATGGGCGTGATCCTGCCGAATATCTTCATCGTTGTTTTGATGGCAATCCCTTACATCGATCGCAATCCAAAACGCCTGGCAAAAAGCCGGCCCTTTGCCATCTCCTACGGCATCTTCTGGGTGGCTGCGCTGCTCGTCTTCTCGTACATGGGCCTGCCGATCTTTGGCATTGAGACACCGCCAGCCACCCGCATCGTCCAGGACCTGGCGCCGGAAGAGGGCGAGGGTATGTTGCGCGAAATCCCATTCGATCAACTGATCCCTGGCACTTATGAAGTTAACAATATGGAAACGGAAGACCTGCCGATTGCACTGGCGGAATTCCTCGAAGAATTCGAAGCCCGCGTCAATGAGCAGGCCGAGATCTATGAAGAAACCAGGAACAATGATGAACCCAAGGGTTTCATTGACCCCTACGCCCTGATCCACATCACCGAATGGCAGCCGGGTCTGATGAAAGTCACCTTCCACTTTGAGTGGAGGGATACCAAAGATGGTACCGCCAAAACCTTCGAGCATGAATTCTTCCTGCACGAAGAGCGCCCGCGCTAAACAAAGAGGATAAACAAAGATTATGGATCCCCGTAAAGTTCAAAACGAAGCCCTGATTGGGGCGCTCTTTATCATCCTCTCCTCCGTGCTCTTGTTCTACGTGGCGTTCGCCGAGGGGTCTTTCAACCCGCTGCTTAAGGTGGACGATACCGCTGAAACCAGCGACTTGGTGCAAACCGCACAGTACCAGCATGCCGTCTCAGTTGAGGCGGGGGCGGAGCTTTTCAATAGTGCCTGCGCCGAGTGCCACAATCCTGATGGTAAAGGCCTGCTCGGCGCGCCCCTCAACGATCCCCACCTGTTTGACCTCTCCCCCGATGGGCGGCTCGCCGAAGTGGGCTGGGGCGGCACCCTCCGCGATTTCCTGATCGCCACCATCTCCGCTGGCCGCCCGATCTCCACCCGCCCGGAATGGCCCGGCAAGCAGAATGGCTCCTATGCCATGCCCGCCTGGTCTACCGAATATGGCGGCCCCTTGCGCCCCGATCAGATCCGCAACCTCGCCGACTTCATCCTCAACTTTGAGGCTGAAGCCACCGGCAAGGTGGTCGTGACCCGCGAATTTGCCGAGTTGAGTCTTCCTCCCGAAGAGCAGGGCAAGCGGCTCTTTACGCAAATGACCTGTAATGCCTGCCATACCATTGATGGCTTGTCATTGGGTCAGGTTGGCCCCAACCTGACCTTAATCGCCACCACTGCCGCCACCCGTGTGGAAGGCCTCACCGCCGAAGAGTACATCCGGCAATCCATCCTCGAGCCAAGCTTGTTTATCGTTCCCGATTGCCCGCTGGCCGCCTGCCCCACACCATCCCCGATGGAGCCGTTAAACTTTGCGGCAAAACTGAGCGAGGAGCAGCTTAACAACCTCGTGATCTACCTCCTCACCCTGGTCAGCCCATAACTCATGAGCAACCCCGGCCTCATCATCGGTGCGGCCAGCCTCGTCCTGATTATTCTTGTGGGGGTCATTTGGCCAGGCCGCTTGTAGGGACGGGGCTTGCCCCCGTCCGCATTGTCCGCAAAGAACCGTGTCCGCCAGGGCACGGTTCTTTTTTAATTAAGAGCCGCAAGCCGCTGTACCATGCGATTATCCGGACAAGCTCTTCGTTGACACCCCCCTCCAAGCGCGGTATCCTTGCGCGTCCGGGCGGGTCCGGCGCGGCGGAGACCTGCGAACCGTGTCAGGTCCGAAAGGAAGCAGCACTAAGGAGGAACCTCCGGGTGCCGCCGGGGTGCCTGCCCGGAATCTCCGGCACATGCCAGGGGCGACCCGTCCTAATCCGACGAACGTCGCCCCTGTTTTTTTTAGGACTTACGCAAAACCGGTCTCGATACGCCGGATGCGCAGGTTGAGTAGCGGTTTTTGCGTATCGAAACCAGCGCATCCGGCTACTCGACCAGCATTTTGATTTCGTATTGAGTGTTTTTGCGTAAGTCCTGTTTTGTTAAAATGACTTCCATGAAGAGTACTGCCCGTTTACGGCTGTTCCTCATCCTGCTCGCGCTCCTCCTGTTGGGTTCGGCCACCCCCACGGGGCCTGCCGGGGAGCCGCTCCCCTGGGTGATCGTCCACGCCGATGGGGTCAGCCACCCCCTCGAAACCCGCGCCACCCGCCCGGTGGAACTACTGGCCCTCGCCGGGGTCACACTGGCCCCCGGGGATTTGCCTCTCTTCCATGGTCAACCAGTCCCCCTGGATCAGCCCCTGCCCTCCAGTGGCGTGATTGTCCTCCAAATCGTGCGCGGCTTCCCGGTCAATACCGGCAGTCAGATGGTGGAAACCACCGCCCCGACCCTGGCCGCCGCCCTGTGGGAAATGGGCCTCCGCCTGCGCGTCCGCGACCAGGTCACGCCAACCCCGGCGACCCCGCTCGCCAGCCCCCTCACCGCCGAAATCACCCTCTCCCGCCCGCTCACCATCCTGGCCGGGGCCGCCGAAGTCCACAGCCGCAGCGCGGGGCGCACTGTGGGCGCGGCGCTGGCCGAGGCCGGGCTGGCCCTGCTGGGCGTGGATTATGCCCGCCCACCGCAAGATGCCCCCATCCCCGGCGATGGCCGTGTGGAAGTCGTGCGTGTGCAGGAGGAGATTTTGCTTGAGCAGGAAAGCCTGCCCTTCGATACCGCCTTCCAACCGGACCCGAATATTGAGATAGATACCCAATCCGTGATCCAGGTCGGGCAATTTGGCTTGCAGGTTCGCCGGGTGCGCGTGCGGTATGAGAACGGCATCGAGGTCTCCCGCACCACGGAGGCCGAATGGGTGGCCGCCGAACCGCGCGCCCGCATCGTTGGCTATGGTACCAAAATCGTCATCCGCACCCTTGCCGGTGGCATCGAATACTGGCGCGCCGTCCCCGCCTTCGCCACCTCCTACTCGCCCTGCCGCCTCGGCATCAGCGCCTGCGGCAATACCACCGCCAGCGGCCTCCCGCTCGCCAAAGGCATGGTCGGCGTGATCCGCTCGTGGTACAACGCCATGGTCTTTTCGCAAGTCTACGTGGAGGGCTACGGCGTCGGCACCATCGCCGACATCGGCGCGGGCGTCCCCGGCCAGCACTGGATTGACCTCGGTTACAGCGATGACGACTGGGAACAGTGGGCCTCCACCGTCACCATCTACTTCCTGACCCCTGTGCCCCCCGCCGACCAAATCCTCTGGATCCTCCCGTGAACGCCGCCGAATTGCTCCGCAGTTATGGCCTTAGTCCGAAAAAAAGCCTCGGCCAGAATTTCCTCGTTGATCAGAATTCTCTGGAGAAAATCGTAAAGGCGGGCGGGGTTCAACCGGGGGACGTGATCCTCGAAATTGGTCCCGGCCTCGGGGGCCTGACCCGCCTGTTGGCGCAGGCAGCCCGGCGGGTGGTGGCCGTTGAACTCGATCAAAACCTGCTCGGCCCATTGGGGGAAGTCCTTGCCCCCTTTGATAACGTCACCATCATCCACGGCGACATCCTCAAACTCAACCCGGCGGCCCTGATCCGCCCGCACCTCAGTGGCGCAGGCGATTACCTCGTCATCGCCAATATCCCCTATTACATAACTTCCGCCCTCATCCGGCAACTCCTGGAATCTGAATTGCCTCCCCGACGCATCGTCCTCACCGTCCAACGCGAGGTTGCCGAGCGCATCTGCGCCGCGCCGCCACGGATGAACCTGCTGGGCTTGAGCGTCCAGGCCTACGGTCAGCCCTCCATTGCCGCCCGCATCCCTGCCGGGGCGTTTTACCCGCCGCCCAAGGTGGACTCTGCCGTTGTGGAGATTGTGCGCGCCCCGGAGCCGCTCATCCCGCCCGGCCAGCTTGAACTCTTCTTCCGCCTGGCAAAGGCGGGTTTCAGCCAGAAACGCAAGACGATCAGGAACGCCGTTTCCGCGGGCATGGCGCGGGACAAGGACGCCACGGATGCCCTGCTCACCAGGGCCGGGATTGACCCGCAGCGCCGGGCCGAAACGCTCTCTTTGGATGAATGGAGGAAACTGGTTAACGTGTGGGAGGCCGCCGCCTGAGGTCGCGGTACGCCCACCAAACCTGCCAGACACGCAGCGCCGCCTCCCGTTGAATCCAGAACGACATCTTGGACTCGCCCCATTTCCGGTCGGCGAAGTGGAAGGGGACTTCCTGCGCCCTGAACCCGCACAAGTGGGCGAGATAGAGCATTTCCACCTGGAAAATATATCCATTGGATCGTACGCGCTCCAATGGCATGCCCAGCAGGGTTTCACGGCGGTACAGGCGGAAGCCCCCGGTCACGTCGCGCGGCGGAAGCCGCAAGATGGTGCGGGCGTAGATGTTGCCGAAAACCGAGAGCATTTTGCGCCAGACGGGCCAGCCCTCGTCCAGACTGCCGCCCTTGATATACCGGGAACCCAGCGCAATATCGCAGGATTTGAGCGTTTCAACCAGTTCCGGCACTTTCTCCACGGGATGGGAGAAATCGGCATCCATCTCGCCCACGACGTCCGCGCCCATTTCAAGGGCGACGCGAAACCCGTGGAGGTAGGCCCGCCCGAGGCCCAGTTTCTGTTCCCGATGGAGTACGGCGACCCCGTCGGGGTGCGCGCCCGCCAGATCGTCCGCGATCCCCCCGGTCCCGTCGGGGCTGTTATCGTCCACAATCAGCAGGTGCAGGTTCGGCGTCTTTAATAACAATAAAGCGGAGACCAGCCTGGGCAGATTCTCCGCTTCGTTGTATGTGGGGATGACGAGGATGATTTTGGGGTCAGGCAATTTTTCGCACCAGGGCTGTTTTGAGGGCGTCCAAATCCTGGAGGGGCGCCGCCTCGGCCGCGTCCAAAACGGCAACGCGGACGTTCAAACGGCTGGGGATGCTGCGGCCAGAGTCGCGGTCTTTGACCGGGTAAAAATAATCTATTGATTGGGAAAGCCGATTGGTAATGCGTTCGGTCAGGCTATCCACGTGGGTGGGCGCGGTGACGAGGATGAATGTGGTTGGGCCAAAATGTCCGAGGAAATCCTCAGAGCCACCCTCGTCCCGGATTGTGTTTTGCACCATCAGACTGACGGCGCGCAGGACATCATCCGAAGCCACAAAGCCATAGGCCTCGCGGAAGGCTTCCCAGTGTTGGATGGAGATGAGCATAATCGCCCAGTCCTGAGCCGTGGTGAGCAGTTCCTGCACCCTTTCATCCACCGCTGCGCCTTCCGGCAGGTTGGTGATCGGGTTGCTGAGCGCGCCCTGTGATGAGCGCCGGAGGGAATTGCGGACGCGCAGGCGCAGTTCCTGGATGTCAAAGGGTTTGGTGATGTAATCATCCGCACCCAATTCGAGGCCTCGGACGCGGTCATTGCGGTGGCGCTTCTCGGTCAGGAAAATGATGGGGATATTTTCTGTGCGGCGGTTGGTGCGGATGCGCTCGGCGACTTCAAAGCCGTCAATGTCCGGCAGTCGAATATCAAGGATGATTAGATCGGGATGCGAAGAGAGGGTGGCGTCAATGCCGTCCTGTCCCCAATTGACAGTCAGTACCTCGTACCCCTGAACGCGAAAATAAGCGTTGAGCATATCGGCGACGTCAAGGTCGTCCTCAATGATCAACACCGTTTGTTTTTCGTCAGCCACGGGGCGTCCTGTTTAACCCAACGGGGTTTTCTGGATAATAAACTCGCAAAATTCATCCCCCATAGCAATACACTTGGATTCGTTAACGCGGAATTCGCTCCCGCCCGAAACCCATTTGAGGCTTTCCTGTAACATCCCCGTGGCTATAAAACACACCGGTTTATCCGAGCCGCTCCGCCCCCAACAAACCGGGCAGCGATGGATGGTGTAGATAATTTCGTTGGCATCTTCCTTGACGGTCGTGTGCTGGTCGCTGAGCTGGCTGAAGATTTTTGCCAGGGCGGGCAGGCCGATGCGCAGTTTGGCGGGGAGGGGGAGCACTTTGAAAGCGAGGTCGCCCACGCCAGCCAAAGCACCGAAGTTGCGCAGGGCATCCGCAAACAAGGCGCGCCCGGCCCGCAAGGCGAGGCCGCGTCCGCCGCGCGGGCCGTACATTTCCTCAAGGGCCAGGTTGAGCGATGAATATTCCGAAAAATCAAATTCTTTTTCGAGGTTGTTCGGCGGGTAATTATCGATCAAGTGCGCCAGGTGGGCGAGGTTGAAAATGGCATTCAACCCATTCTTGCCCATGACTTGCTCAAAGGCGTCAACGGTAATTCGTGTGAAATTATTTGGATAGTAATAACCACTGGGTGGGATGGGGTCCATTTTTACGCTCGCAATCCACTTAGATGAGTTTTTCGAGGTCTTCGGTTGCCCGCCGCATGTCGAGTAATATCAGACCCAGCTTGGCTTCTTTGCGTGCCATGACCGTGAGCACGGCCTCTTCGCCAACGGACATTAATAAGACGTAGCCATTTTCCCCCTTGATATACACTTGTTCCAAAACGCCGCGGCCCAACTCGGTGGCAATCCGCTCACCCAGCGAGAGCATTGCTGCGGACATTGCGGATACACGATCTTCTTCAACTTCCTGTGGCAACGCTGAGGCGATGGACAAACCATCCACGCTAACAATGGCGGAGGCTTGAATATCAGGTGATGAAGCCTGCAAATCCCGCAGGCGTTCTACCATTTGTTGGGTGCGTGACTTACTCAAATTAATCTCCCGTTCTCCGGAAAAAAGTGGGAACCCACTGAATTTTCTCCAAGCAATGCTGGAAGTTAATGTAGCACAGCGGTTAGAATGTGTCAAGCCGGGCTTGTTTCGGCAAGATTTTAAGGTTGATCGAGGGGCTTTGCTGCGTCCCTGAATGGGGCTAACGAGATTTGCCCATCCTGCTTGTCCTGCCCTTTATTACCGGCTACAATTAATTCATGAGCGGTGTACCCTATGGCCCCATCCTGGTCGTCGAAGATGTCCCCAATATCCGGGAGTTGCTGGAAGTTACCCTGAGTTTCAAAGGGTATCCGGTGATGACCGCCCGGCATGGCCGCGAAGCGCTGGAGAAAATTGCCATCGAGCGCCCGGCCCTGATCGTCAGCGACATCCTGATGCCCCACCTCGATGGTTTCGGCCTGACCCAGCGGCTGCGCATTGACCCCAAAACCCGCGACATCCCCATCATCCTGATCTCCGCGACCTACGTCTCCAAGGAAGACAAGGACTTCGCCATTAAACTGGGCGCTATCCGCTTTCTGGAGAAGCCGGTGGATACCGACGAATTCCTGCTCACTGTCGCCGAAATCCTGACCCAGGGGCCGCCGTCCGTTCCCGACCCCATCACCAATGAAGAGTTTTATAAAGGCTACATGGTTCGCCTGGAAAACAAGCTTGAGCAGAAAAACCGGCAGATATTGCGCACTAATCGCCTGCTCGCCAGCCTGCCTGAAGACCAGCGCCCCACCTTTGAAGCCATCCTGATGGAAGAGATCGGCTACCGGGATACCATCCAGAATGAATTGACGGAATTAAAGCAGCTTTTTGAGCAGAACCCGAGTTCTGAAATCCCCACCACACCAACGGCACCTACGGGGGATGCTGACCCCAAGGATTAGTTTGTGACCCCAACTTTATCGGAAATGGAACTCCTGGCCCGCCAGGCCGGAGTGATTTTACGCGCAGGCTTTCGACAAAATATTGAAATCACCGCCAAGACCACGAGCATTGATCTGGTTACGGAAATGGATCGGCGCTCGGAAGAATTCCTGATCGGCAGCCTGCAAAAGCATTATCCCGACCATCACTTTATCGCCGAGGAAAGTGGTGTGCAGGGGCAGGACACGGCGCATATCTGGTACATTGACCCGCTCGACGGAACAGTGAACTACGCCCACGGCATTCCGATCTTCGCCGTATCCATTGCCTACATCCGGGATGGCCAGGCGACCCTCGGGGTTGTGTATGATCCCATGCAGGACGAATGTTTTTCCGCTGAGAGGGGACGGGGAGCCTGGTTAAACGGGACCCCGGTGAAGGTCGCCTCCGCCCCGGGGCTGGGTTCCGCCCTGCTGGTGACAGGATTTTCTTATGATATCTGGAACAACCCGGTTAATAACCTCGATCACTTTGCCCGATTTTCCCTGCGCTCACAGGGCGTGCGCCGCCTGGGTTCCGCCGCGCTGGACCTCTCTTACGTCGCGGCTGGGCGTTTTGATGGCTATTGGGAATTGCAGGTCAAACCCTGGGACATCGCCGCCGGGGCGCTGATTGCATCCGAGGCGGGCGCGCGGGTGACGACGGTAAATGGGGACGCCGAATATCTTTCTGGTTCCCCTTCCATCATTGCCGCCAATCCCGCCCTCCACGCCGAATTATTTTCCCTGCTCCATGCCCCGCAATAAAGCTTCCAACTCGGACAGGTCCGTCCGTGAGGTCATGTCCAGACTCAACGGGGTCACGGCCACCTTCCGGGCGGCTTTGGTGATAAAGACATCCGTATCGTGGGGAAAATCTTCGGGAGTAAACGCCTCCCGATAATCCAGTTTCCCCGGTTCCAGCCATGACGTTCGCTTGGGTGCCACCGACTCATAGTAGGTCAGGGTCGCCAGCCGCGAGATCCGCCACTTGGTCGTTGGTGTGGCTTCCTGTGGGATTTCCACTTTTAGCAGATCCACATCCTCCGGCATTTTCCGGGTCAGCAATACCTCGGCAAAGATGCCCGTGAAGTAGGCCGCTGCTCCAAAATCCACCTCTTCAGAATAAGAAAAATGGTGCGCTTTGTCCACTTCCAGTGAGACGGCGAGCGAGGGGATTCCAAACGCCGCTCCCTCCATCGCCGCCCCGACTGTGCCGGAAATGGTCACGCCCGTCCCGAAATTTTCGCCGTAGTTGATCCCCGATACCAGCAGGTTTGGACGGGCTGGCATCACCTCCAGGACGGCATGCAGTACGGCTTGCGCCGGGGTCCCGCCCACGGCGTGGACGCGCCAGCTCCGCCCGTTGACTACGACATCCCTGGTCTCAATGATTCCGTCCGAGCTCATGGGCATGCTGCGTCCCATGCTGGTGGATTGTTCGCGCGGGGCTACGACATGGACATACCCCAGTTTTTCCAGCGCGGCGGCCGCGGCCCACAAGCCGGGCGATAAAATGCCATCATCATTCGTCAACAAAATTTGCGGGCGTTCCTGCATCATTACTCCTCAATGGGGTTTAAGCGCGGCGAAGACCCACCCAATCGTCCACATGATGTGCACAAACCACGGCTGGCCGCCCAACCGATACGACCACCAGGCAATCCACCATCTGAACAGCAGGTACACGCCCAGTTCCGAACAGAGCACGCGCAACTTGTAGTCCCTGAAAGAAAAATTGTCGCGGGCAAAAGCTGCCTGGGCGGCCTCGGCAGCAATTTTCCCGTAGCCCAACGCGGTGGCTATCCCTTCCCCAAATAATGGCTCGGCCCCGGCGGAATCTCCGGCCAGCAGGAGACGTTCCCCTGCCAGCGGATTGACCGGGCTGAACCAATGGATGGGATGCCCCTGGACTTGTACCGCCTCCGGGGATGAACCCAGCCCGCGCAGGGCATTATCCAACAAGGGGGGCAGGCTGGCTTTCCCAAACCGATGTGCCACCCGGGAGTCGTACACGCCCCGGTTGTGGTGCCGTTCCCCATTAACTTGCGCCGGGAAATCCCAAACGTAGCCTTGTACCTGATCGCCCACGGGGGTGAAATCAAAGAGAGCATATTCCTCATCAAACTGGGGTGCGTGCGCTCCGGCGGGATGCACGACTTCAAGGAGACGCGCGGTGTTTTGAGGAGTACGCGGCCTCCTGAGGGAATTCCGCGTCACCCCGCGGGACCCATCCGCCCCGACCACCATTTTGGCGCGGTACACCTCGCGGGCGGTGGTCACTGTCACGCCCGTGGGGTCGCGCTCAATTCGGATGACGGGTTCATTTTCGCAAATCCGGAGGCCGTGTTGGCGCGCGGTTTGGGCGAGGAAGTGGTCAAATTCCTGGCGGTGAAAGACGACGAATTCGGGGTTGCCGCGGATGTGAATGGTGCGCGGCCCGTATCGCAGGCGGGCGTCGCGCACGGTGGCGTGCGGGATGGGGAGCGGGGTGGGCAGGCCCAGGGCGCATAGGTAACGCAGGCCGAGACGGGTGACGCCGCCCCCGCAGAGTTTGTGGCGCGGGTGGCTCGCTTTTTCGAGGAGGAGCATCCGATCAGCCCAGTCGGCATCCTGTTGGAGGAGGTGGAGGGCGGTGGAGAGGCCGGCTGGCCCTCCGCCGATGATGATCAGGTCAATGCGCTGCATGGGGGTAGTTTAACAAAAAAGCCCTGGCATATTTCCAGGGCTTTGGGAGTGCCCTCGGCGTGACTCGAACACGCGACTTTTTGCTCCGCAAGCAAACGCTCTATCCACTGAGCTACGAGGGCATTTCCAGTTGGCAGTGCCCAGTAATCAGTTTTCAGTGGAGGAGCAATCCCATTACTGGTCACTGAACACTGATCACTGGAGACTGATCAGGCGGGGAGGGCGGGATTCGAACCCGCGGTCGAGCTTTAAGGCCCGACAACCACTTAGCAGGCGGCCCCATTCAACCACTCTGGCACCTCCCCAGATGTGTTTTGGAAGGCGGAGGGAGAGGGATTCGAACCCCCGGTGGGAAGACCCACAGTTGTTTTCAAGACAACCGCCTTAGTCCACTCGGCCATCCCTCCAAAATTCCGGAATTTTTCAAAGAACAGGCTCTTTTGGGGGAGCGGGCAATATTCTACCATACTTGATTTTGGGTGGAGAAAATGTGACCCCCTCTAACTCCCCCCGTTCACGGGGGGAGAACTGGCTTTTCATTCAAGTGAAACATTGGATTTCCACCAGCCTCCCCCCGCACGCGGGGGACGGGAGAGGGGTTGCTTCATGCTATACTTTTGGCATCCGAGGCTGGTTGAAGGAGAAGATTATGTCGAAATTGGATTGGGTTGACGAGGAACTCAATAAATTGCGGGAGACGGGCCTGTATAACCAGATTCGCACACTGGGTTCCGCACAGGGGGCCTGGCTGATGGTGGATGGCAAGCGGGTGCTCAATTTTTGCTCCAACAATTACCTCGGGCTGGCAAATCACCCGCGGCTGGTGCAGGCGGCGGAGACGGCCATGCGCAAATATGGGGTTGGGCCGGGCGCTGTGCGCTCGATTGCCGGGACGCTGGATCTGCACATTGAGTTTGACCAGCGGATGGCGAAGTTCAAAGGGGTGGAGGCCGCCATCTCGCTGCAATCCGGTTTCGCGGCGAACCTGGCGGTCATCCCGGCGCTGGTGGGCAAGGAGGATGCGATTCTCTCGGATGCCCTCAACCATGCCAGTATCATTGATGGCAGCCGCCTCTCCGGCGCGAAAATCCTGCGCTACGAACACTGCGACGTGGCCGATCTGGAGCGCGTATTGCGCGAAACCCGCAAGGAATTCCGGCGCTGCCTGGTGGTGACGGACGGCGTGTTCAGCATGGATGGGGACGTGGCTCCCCTGGATAAAATTTATGATGTGACCCGGAACTACGAGGCGATCCTGATGGTGGATGACGCCCACGGGGAAGGCGTCCTGGGCCGTGGTGGCCGCGGGATCGTCGATCATTTTGATCTGCATGGCAAGGTGGATGTGGAAGTGGGCACCCTCTCGAAGGCGTTTGGTGTGATGGGCGGCGTGGTGGCGGGAAACGCCCGGATCGTGGAATGGCTCCACCAGCGGGCGCGCCCGTTCCTGTTCTCCTCGGCAATCACGGTGCCGGATGTGGCCGCCGGGCTGGCTGCCATTGATTTGCTGGAAGAGTCCACCGTGCTTGTGGACAAGTTGTGGGACAACGCCCGGTTCTTCAAACGGGAGATGCAAACGTTGGGATTTGATACCGGCGCAAGTACAACCCCGATCACGCCAGTGATGTTGGGCGAAGCGCCGCTGGCGCAGGCGGTCAGCCGCAAGCTGTTTGAGGCGGGGGTGTTTGGGATGGCGCTTGGGTTCCCGACCGTGCCACAGGGCAAGGCGCGCATCCGGGTGATGATCTCGGCGGCCCACAAGCAGGCTGACCTGGAATACGGACTGGAGGCGTTCGCGAGGGTGGGGCGGGAGCTTGGCGTGATCCGTTAGCCTGCCATTTCGTTAACTTCAATTAATATGGCAACCCATCGCCATGGGGTATAATCCCGTGACGTTTTCATTAATAAGTTCAGGAGGTGCCGATTTCAATTCCCCATACAAATAATTGATTTGCAAAAACAACCCCCTTTTTATCCCACAATTTCTCTGGAGGAGAAAAGCATGAACCGAAAATCCTTATTGACCCTGTTGACCTTGTTGGTCCTGGCCGCCCTCGCATTGGTGGCCTGCCAGCCCGCCACGGGCGGCGAGGAAGCCACCGAGGCCCCGGCGGAAGCCACTGAAGAAATGGTGGAACCCACCGAAGAAGTAGTGGAACCCACCGAAGAGGTGATGGAACCCACCGAAGAACCGATGGCGGAATTTGTCCCGATGTCCGTTGCCGCCCCCGATTGTGACTATGGCGGCAAAATCAGCTCCATCGAGGCGGTGGATATGTACACCGTCAAATTCACGATGTGCAAGCCGGACCCGGCCTTCCTGGCTAAAGTCGCTTTCACTCCCTTCGGCATTTACCCCTCCGAATGGCTGATGGAAAATGCTGGAAATCCTGAAGTGCTCCTGCGCGCCCCGGTTGGTACCGGCCCGTGGGTGCTCGACAGCTGGAACAGCGGCGAGAGCATCGTCTTCACCCGGAATGAAAATTACTGGGGTGAACAGCCCGTCTACGACACCCTCGTCTTCCGCTGGGCCACCGAAAGTGCTGCCCGCCTGCTTGAACTCCAGTCTGGCACGGTGAACTTTATCACCAACGTCGGCCCGGATGATTTCGAAACCGTTAGCGCCGACTCCAGCCTGCAACTCGTACCGGTCACCAACCCGAACACGATGTACCTGGCAATGACCAACACCTTCTCGCCGTTCAATAACCTGAAGGTTCGCCAGGCGATCGCCATGGGCGTTGACCGCCAGCGCATTGTGGACACCTTCTACCCCACGGGTTCCGAAGTTGCCTCGCACTTCACCCCTTGCTCGATCCCGAATGGATGTGTGGGCGACGCCTGGTATGACTTCAACGCTGCCGACGCCCGCGCCCTCCTTGAGGAAGGCTTGGCGGAGGAAGGCGTGGCGCTGCCCTTCACCACCACCATCTACTACCGCGACGTGGTCCGCGGCTACCTGCCCGAAGTGAGTTCGGTGGCTGTTGAGTTCCAAACGCAGTTGCTTGAGAACCTCGGCATCGTGGTGGAAGTAGTCGTAATGGAATCCGGCGAGTTCATTGCTGAATCCACCGCTGGCAACCTGGACGGTTTCTACATGCTGGGCTGGGGTGCCGATTACCCGCACGTCACCAACTTCCTTGATTTCCACTTTGGCGAAGCCAACCCGCAGTTCGGCACGCCGCATCCCGAAATCTACGACGTGTTGGTGGAAGCCTCCCAGATTGCTGATGTTGCCACCGCCGCCCCGCTTTACGAGACGGCGAACAACACGATCCGCGAGCTGGTCCCCATGGTGCCGATTGCCCACGGCGCGTCCGCCTCTGCGGCGCTCGCCAGCCTGGGTGGGGCACACTTCCCGCCCTTCGGCGCTCCGTTCTTTGAGGTCATGGACCCCGGTTCTGACACGCTCGTCTTCATGCAGAACGCAGAACCGATCAGCCTCTTCTGCGCTGACGAGACCGATGGCGAATCCCTGGCTGCCTGCCAGCAGGTCGTGGAGCCGCTCCTGAACTACCAGACCGACTCCGGCGATGTTCGGCCCGCGCTCGCGACTGCCTGCGTAGCCAATGCTGACGCCACGGAGTTCACCTGCACCCTGCGCGAGGGCGTCCTCTTCCACGATGGCACGACCTTTGATGCCAATGACGTGGTGGTCTCCTGGGCCGCTGGCATTGACGCCTCCAGCCCGTACCATGTCGGCAACACCGGCGCTTACGAGTATTATGCCTACTTGTGGGACAGCCTGATGAACCTGCCCCCCGAAGAATAATCCGGGAAAGGTTTGTGTACGATAACCACCTGATGTAAAAACGCGGGATGGGAAGATAACGTAGTTATCAAACTCCCATCCCGCGTTCGCTATTCCCGCCGAGGAACCATGCTTCAATACATCATCCGCCGTCTCCTGCTCGCCATCCCCGTTATATTTGGCATCCTGGTTGTTACTTTTTTCCTCGCCCGCGCCATCCCCGGTGATCCGTGCAGGTCCATTCTTGGTGAGAAGGCCACTGTTGAAGCCTGCGAGCGCTTCAATGCAGCCAATGGGCTCGACAAGCCCGTTCCCGTCCAATTTACCATCTTTATGAGCAAGATCCTGCGGGGAGACTTCGGTGACTCGATCCGCTTCAGCCGCCCCGTCTCCTTGATCCTCGTTGAACGACTCCCCATGACTATCGAACTTGGCTTTGTTGCCCTCGTGATTGCCGCAACCGTGGGCATCCCGGCGGGCATCATCTCCGCAGTCCGGCAGAACTCGGCGGCAGATGTGGTGACGATGGTGGGCGCGAATATCGGGGTTTCCATGCCGGTATTCTGGTTGGGGCTGATGCTCGCCTATGTTTTTGCCCTCTTGTTCAAAGATACACCCTTCTGGCTCCCCCCCTCGGGCCGGATTTCGGCGGGGCTGTCTGCCACGCCCTTCTATGAAGTTTGGGGTTGGGAAATTACCACTGCCTCAAGCTCCTTCCAAACACTGGAATTTTTCGCCAATTTTTATATATTTAATTCCATCATCACCTTCAACTGGGAAGTGCTTGGCGATGCGGTCAAACACCTGATCCTGCCAGCCGTCGCCCTCAGTACCATTCCCCTTTCCATTATTGCCCGCATGACCCGTTCCAGCATGCTGGAAGTGCTGCGACAGGACTACATCCGCACGGCCCGCGCGAAAGGGCTTTTTGAGCGCGTTGTGATTACCCGCCATGCGTTCCGCAACGCGCTCCTGCCCATCGCCACCATCATCGGGTTGCAAATGGGTACTGTGTTTGCGGGAGCCATTCTCACCGAGACGATTTTTGGTCTGGCTGGCGTGGGGCGCATGCTTTTTGAAGCCATCACGGCCCGCGATTTCCCCATCGTACAGGCTTTTACGGTCGTCATTGCTATCATGTATGTGGCAGTTAACCTGCTGGTTGATCTCTCCTACGTCTTCATTGACCCGCGCATCAAACTCAACTAGTCCGCAGACCGCCATGACCTCTTCAACCCGTGCCATCGCCTCCCTCGATACAGACCGCGACTATCGCACCAACACCCTCTTCCGGCTCACCCTGCGCCGTATCTTGAGACAGCGCTCAGCCGTCATCGGGTTGAGCATCATGTCGTTTGTGATCTTCGTCGCCGTCTTCGCCTCTTACCTTGCCCCCTTTGATCCCAGCGAAGATTTCATCGGCGAGGAAGACATCAAAAAACGCGCCGCCCCCTGCATCCACGTGCTCGGCTGCCCCGCCGATCAGCCACAGCACATTATGGGCGTGGATGGCAACGTGCGCGATGTATTCAGCCGGATCATCCATGGCTCCCGTTATTCCCTGATCGTCGGTTTTGGCTCGGTCAGCTTTGCCATCCTCGTCGGCACCTTCCTCGGGGCGATTTCCGGTTACGTGGGCGGCTGGTTGGATAATGTCATCATGCGGCTGATGGACGTGCTCCTGGCTTTCCCCTCCCTCCTGCTCGCCATTGCCATCATCATGGTACTCGGCCCCGGACTGGACAAAGCCTTGCTCGCCATTGCCATCGTCACCATCCCAGTATATGCCCGCGTCATCCGCGGAGGTGTGCTTTCCGTCCGCGAAACCGAGTACGTCGAAGCCTCCCGCGCTCTCGGCGCCAGCCACGCCAGCATCCTCTTCAAACGCATCCTCCCCAATGCCCTCGCGCCCCTGATCGTGCAGGGTACGCTTGGCATCGCGGGCGCCATCCTTGAAGCTGCGGCGCTGTCCTTTATCGGGCTGGGCGCACAGCCGCCCCTGCCGGAGTGGGGTACCATGCTCAGTTCCGAGCGCAATCAGGTCTTCTCTGCGCCGCATCTCGTTTTCTTCCCCGGTATTGCCATTATGATTACCGTGCTTGGCTTTAACCTGCTGGGCGACGGCCTGCGCGATGCCCTTGACCCGCGGCTCTCGCAGGTTAAATAAAGGGAGTGGACCAACCACAGGTAACGGTTTCCCGGTGAACCCGGAAAAAACCAGCGGGTACCAGGTTCACCGGGCGGCGCGACCCCTTTGACATTCGTTATCCCGAAAGCTAAAATCATTTTCATCCATCCGGAGAAATTATGAGTGCCTGGCCTGGCAAATACGTCATCGGATTAACAGGAAATATCGCCATGGGCAAAAGCGTGGTGCGCAAAATGCTGGAGCACCTGGGGGCATACGGCATTGACGCGGACGCGCTTTCGCACCGGGCCATTGCCAAGGGTGCGCCCGGCTATAAACCCATCATCGAGTATTTCGGCCAGTGGATTCTGGATGAGAACGAGCAGATTGACCGGGCGCGCCTGGGCCGCCTCGCGTTTGCCGCGCCGAGCGCCATGGAGCGGCTGGAGGCGATCATCCACCCGCTGGTGCGGCAGGCGGTGGATGTGCTGGTCAAGCGCTCCGGCCAGCCCGTGATCGTCATTGAGGCGATTAAGCTGCTGGAAGGCGACCTGCACAAATCTTGCGATGCGATCTGGGTGACGAACGCGTCCCGCGAGACCCAGCTCCAGCGGCTGGTCGAAAAGCGCGGGATGCTCCCCGAAGAAGCAAAAGCCCGGATTGAGGCGCAGTCTGAGCAGGGGGGCAAAGTCCGCGCCGCCGATGTCGTGATCCAGAATGACCTATCCTTTGAGGTTTCCTGGCGGCAGGTATCCACAGCCTGGAAGGGGATTTTCCCCACGGAGGATACCGGCCCGGTAGTCATCGCCGCGGAAACCGGGAAACTCAGCGCCCAGCGCGCCCGCCCGCGCCAGGCCGCCGAAATTGCCGCGTTGATCACCCGCTTGAGCAATGGGCAACAGTCCCTTTCTGCTGAAGATGTGATGGCGGCCTTTGGCGAGAAGGCCTTTATGCTGCTGTACCGTGGGAGCAAACTGGCCGGGCTGGTGGGCTGGCAGGTGGAAAACCTGATTACGCGCACGGCGGACTTTTACCTGGAGCCTGCCATCCCATTTGGGGAGGCGGCCCACGTGCTGATGGCGGAAGTGGAAAGCGCGTCCATGGAGTTGCAAAGCGAGGCCTCGTTATTATTCCTGCCGAAGGAAATGGCCGAACACGAAAAGGTCTGGCAGGCGCTGGGGTATGAGACGCGGACGATTGAAGGTTTGGGGGTGCGTGCCTGGCAGGAGGCGGCCCGGGACTCCAAAATTAAGGGGACAGTCATGTTATTCAAGCAGTTACGCGTTGACCGGGTGCTGCGCCCAATCTGATTTCTTTCTCACTCCAATTTCAAACCTGCCTCAAACCGTAGTGACGACTTCAGTCGTGCAATTTAAAGGTGGCTAAAGCCTCCACTACGAAAGCGTAATCATGACTTCAGTCGTGCGACGCGAGCTTTTCGGCTTATTCCCGGCCTTGGGGTAGAATCCTCCCGTGACCGAATTAATTGATGACCTGACCTTTATCCTCCAGCGTTTTTCCTGGTGGAGCTTCCTGGATATCGTTCTCGTGACGGTCGTCATTTTTAGTATTCTGTTGTTATTGCGCGATACCCAGGCGGTCATCCTGCTGCGCGGCGTTTTGATTATCCTGATTTTGTTGGGGGTGCTGGCTGGTTTTGAGGTGTTGCCCGCATTTTCCTGGCTGGTGGCGATCACCCTCCCCGCCCTGCTGGTTGCCATCCCCGTTATTTTTGCGCCGGAAATTCGCCGGGCGCTGGAACGCCTGGGGCGCGCCAGTAATTTCCTCTCCTTTTCGGGCAATATCCAGGGGATCAGGGATGTGATCGAGATTGTGGTGCATTCCGTCGAACTCCTGTCCGAGCGCAAGCATGGCGCGCTAATCGTTCTCCAAAGGCTGGACTCGCTCAAGACCTATGCCGATACCGGGATCATGCTTCATGCCGAGGTCAGTGAAAAATTGCTCCAGCAAATCTTTTTCCCCAATACACCGTTGCACGACGGGGCGGTGATTATTCAGGGAGCGCAGGTGATCGCCGCGGCCACCGTGCTCCCCTTGGCTACGGGTGACATCCAGGCACAGTCGCCCCGCCGCCGGCTGGGGCTGCGCCACCGCGCGGCCATCGGGATATCGGAATCCACCGATGCCGTCGCCATTGTCGTCTCGGAGGAGACGGGTGCCATCTCGGTGGCGACGGATGGCAGGATGACCCGGCGCCTGGATGCCGCCCGGTTGCATGCTTTTCTCTCCGGCGTTTTTCGCCCGTTGGAAGAGAAGAAGGGGCTGGACGGTTTGCTTGCCCGGTTGTTCCGGCCCAGGGTTAACGAGGAAGAATGATGCGTTTCCCCTTCCGCTGGCTGGCCCGTAATGTGGGGTTGTTGTTGCTGGCATTCTTCCTGTCGGTCATTGTCTGGGTCTCCGCCGTGATCGCCGCTGATCCCAATGAGGAATGCAGCAGCCCGACGACCATCCCGCTTGAACCGCGCGCCCTGCCCGACGGCCACCTGCTAATCGGTGAAATCCCGGAGACTGTAAACATCCGCCTCAAGGCTCCGCATTCAGTCTGCATGCAAATGGCTGCCGATGATGCGTCCGTACAGGCCTGGCTCAGCCTCGCTGATCTGGAAGTGGGCGCACATTCCGTGGAGGTCGAATACCGGGTGGCTCCGGGCTTTTCGCCGGTGCGGGTTTTGGGTGTCTCCCCGGTGGCGATTGACCTGACCATCGAGGAGTTCGCCGTCCGGGCGATTCCGCTTGAACCGCATATTACGGGGGAACCGGCGGCGGGCTATTCGCTGGGCCTCGCCATTCTTAGCGACAGCCGGATTGTGATCTCTGGAACGCGTACGCTGGTGGATAGTGTGGACAGCGCCGTCGTCTCGCTGGATGTCACCGATGCATCTGACGAAATTATCGTTGACCGGGCCGTGATGTTGGTGGACCGTGCAGGCAACCCGGTTACGGGGCTTAAATTCAGCCCAACGGTGGTGAATATCCGCCAGATTGTTAACCGCCCCGGCACGTTCCGCGAGGTGATCGTCCGGGTCATTTACACTGGCGCGCCGGCGGACGGCTATCGCCTGACCAGTATCACCCCTTCCCCGCAAATCATCACGGTTTTTGCCAGCGACCCACAATTGATCAACGCCATGCCCGGATTTGTGGAGACAGAAGCCATTGACCTGACCGGGGCCACCGATGATATTGAACAACGCCTGCGGCTCAACCTCCCGGAGGGCGTGTACGTGGATGGCGAGCAGAGCGTGCTTGTGCTCGTAGGGATTGCCGCCATTGAATCCAGCATCACCTTGAACCTGACTTTCGAAGCCATTGGGCTTCCACCGGGTTTACAGGCGATCCTGGCCCCTGCGACCGTGGAGGTGATCCTTTCCGGGCCGTTGCCCATCCTTCTGGGTCTGCAACCCCTGGATATTCGCGTTGTCATCGATTTGGCCGGGCTTGAGCCTGGCACGTATACGCTCACGCCCCGCATCGAAATCATTCCCATTGGCCTGACGGTCGATTCCATCCTGCCATCTGCCATTGACGTTACCCTGATCCTGGCCCCAACACCGACTCCCACGCCGCCGGGCACTCCTGGCACACCCAGCCCGACGCCATCGCCTACGCCCACCAGCACCCCGACGCCGGCCAGCACCTCCACGCCGCTCCCTCAATAAAACGGAACCCATGAAACCACTCGTTGCACTGGTAGGACGCCCCAATGTGGGCAAAAGCACGCTTTTCAACCGGCTGGCAGGGGAACGCCTGTCAGTGGTGGACGACGTTCCCGGCACCACGCGCGACCGCCTGGTGGCGGAAGCGGACTGGAACGGCATCTTCTTTGACATGGTGGACACCGGGGGGATTGACCCCTCTGAGGCCCGGTTTGGCGGGGGGCGCGCGCCCCTCTCGGAGGGTTCCGCCGATTTTGTGGAACAGATCCGCGCCCAGGCGGAGATTGCCATCCGCAACGCGGATGCCGTCATTTTCCTGGTGGACGTGGAGAGCGGTGTGACTCCGGCGGATATTGAGGTGGCCGGGATTTTGCGCCGCCTGCAAAAGGATCGCAACGGGGAGCCGCACCCGCCTGTCCTGCTGGCCGTCAACAAAACCGACAGCCTCAAACGCCTGGCCGACACCTACGAATTTTACGAATTGGGGATGGGTGAGCCGATTGCCATTTCCGCGCAGCATGGTACGGGCACGGGCGATTTGCTGGACGCGCTGATCACGGTGCTCAACGTCCCGGCAGAAGAGACGGAGGAGGATGAGTCGGTCAAGATTGCGATTGTGGGCAGGCCCAACGCCGGCAAATCCACCCTGCTCAACATCCTGGCGGGGGAGGAGCGCAGTATTGTCAGCCCGATCCCCGGCACGACGCGCGACGCCGTGGACACGCGGATGACCTTTGGGGACACAGCGATTACCCTGATCGACACGGCGGGCATCCGCAAGCGCGGCAGTATCGAGCCGGGTGTGGAGAAATACAGCGTCCTGCGCGCCCACCGCGCCATCCAGCGCGCCGACGTGGCCCTGCTGGTCGTGGATGCCGGGCAGGGTGTCACCGAGCAGGATCAGCACATTGCCGGGTTTATCAAGGATGCCTGGAAAAGCGTGGTGCTGATTGTGAACAAGTGGGATGCCCTGGACAAAGATGCGCATACGATGCACGAGTTTACGGAGCGCATCCGCGGCCTGCTGAATTTCCTCGATTATGTCCCCGTGCTCTTCATCTCGGCCAAGACCGGCCAGCGGGTGGATCAGGTATTGCCGCAGGCCTTGCTGGTGCAGGACGAGCGCGTGCGCCGCATCCCCACCTCGCAGATTAACAAAATCCTGCGCGACGCCCAGGATCGCCACCCGGCGCCTTCCAAGTCGGGCCAGGTCTTTAAAATCTATTACGCCACGCAGGTGCGCAGTGAGCCGCCCACTTTCCTCCTTTATGTCAACGCGCCGGAGCTGGCGCACTTCACCTATCAGCGCTATCTGGAGAACCGTTTCCGCGAGCAATACCCCTTTACCGGGACGCCCATCCGGCTGGTGTTCAAGGCGCGGCGGGAAGATCTGTCAACGACAACTAGAAATACCCATGGCGACAATTAGAAATACTCATTGGCCAAGGGGTTCTGGCTGATCCAATCAATGGATCGGATCAGGATTTCTCCTGCTGGACTAAAGCGGCTTGGTCT
>Ga0247727_10002762_pt1 | contig 39656 bp, 35 predicted proteins | sample WisWelCaveWW1625_FD_202498 | JGI IMG/M metagenome (GOLD analysis project Ga0247727, IMG submission 202498) | Biofilm microbial communities from Wishing Well Cave, Virginia, United States - WW16-25 | ecosystem: Environmental > Aquatic > Deep subsurface > Groundwater > Cave microbial mat | place... | reverse complement strand
GCGGCGCAGAGTTCGTCGGCCCGCATGTAGGGCGGGTGTGTTTTGTCGAAGAGAAAGTTAACCGTGCCGAGGGCGTAGACGACGGCGCAGGCCCAAATTTCCGGCTTGCCACGCTCAATGGGCGAAGGCCGTTTGCGAGCCAGCGCCGCCGCCAGTTGCCGGCTCAAAGCTGCGTATTCGTCGTTAAGATGCTCCTTGCAAACGGCATCGGTCAGACCGACGATGGCCTCGTAGAACGGCTTCATTTTGGCAGGAACGGTTTCTTCTTCTGATCGTTTGCTCATGGGGTTCTCCTTGTCTCTGGTTTTGTAGGGCGAATTGTCAATTCGCCCTACAATTAACGAATTCGTTCCATCCCCCAATTCGTTGTAGTGTTTGGTTGCGGCTGGGGGGCAAGCCCCCCAGACCCCCCGATTCAGAATCCCAGAATTCCAGAGGCCAGAAGATCAGAATCAAGGTGAGCGGGCGCAACGGAAGCCGATACCGTAGTAGACGTAGCCCGGCTCGTCCCAGCTGTGGTCCGCCGCGCGGACGTAGTTCCCACTGCTGTACCACGACCCGCCCCGCAGCACGCGATACTGGCCTGAATCAGGGCCTAGTGGATTCTCCGAAGGCGAGTTGCTGTAATAGCCGCCGTCATACCAATCACTCACCCACTCCCACACATTGCCGGCCATGTCCAACGCGCCATAAGGACTCGCGCCTTCTGGATAGTTGCCAACTTCAGTTGTGTCGCCAACGTTGCGATTGTAGTTCAGCCTAGTCGAACCCGGCGCGGCGTCACCCCAGGGATAGGTGCGCCCGTCCGTCCCTCGCGCCGCTTTCTCCCATTCGGCCTCGGTGGGCAAGCGCCGCCCGGCCCATTCGCAATATGCGTTCGCATCATTCCATGAAACGTAAATTACAGGGTAGTTGTCATACGGTGCGTTGCCATAGTAACTATCACGCGTGTAAGATTTTGTCGAAGAAGGCGGCGAACATTTCCCGGAATCAACGCACAAGGCATACATCTTGTTGGTCACTTCGGTTTGGTCAATCCAAAAAGCATCGAGCGTTACAGGGTGAACAGGTTGCTCGTCAGCATCGCCCGAATCGCTACCCATTTGAAACGATCCGGCTGGCACGTAGACCTGAACCATGCCATCAATGGGCGAGACTTCAGTGGAGCCGATGCCGAGTGTGGCAGTGAACTGAGGAACAGTGGTTGTGACAGCCGCAACCGCTTTAGTCGCCGTAGGCTTGGGAGTGAACCCGTTATTGAGGGCAAAGAGCGAAATGCCACAAAGCGCTAATGCCACAATTGCAAGGCCAGCAATTCCTATACCGCCCATGCCCCACCACAAGCCGGGTTTGCGTTGCGGTTGGGGTTTATCCTTTTCGCGGGCTGCTGGCGCGCGTTCCCGTTCCATCCGCTCCGCATCTTTAGCCACACGATCCGCTTCGGCTTTTGCTTTGGCCTGTCGCTCTTGTTCGGCTTTCAACGCCAGAAGACGTTCGGCTTCGGCCTTCGCTTTAGCTTGCCGCTCTTGCTCGACCCGCTCTGCGTCGCGAGCAATACGTTCCTGCTCGGCTTTCTCTCTGGCAAGTCTTTCCGCTTCTGTTCGCTCGCGTTGAAGGCGTTCTTGTTCAGCCCGCTTCGCATCTTTCGCGGCACGATCTGCTGAAAGCCCGGCCAATATCTCGTTGGCCGTGTTCGCCACCTTGCGGCTGTCGTCTTCCGCCAGTTGTTGCAAAGCGGCCAGGGCCGAGAGCGCCAGGCCGGGGTGACTGCCCCAGGCCAGGTTGCCCAGTTCACGGGCCGCAACTTCGCGGGCGCTAGCCATCGGGCTTTCGATGAGTGTTCGCAGTTCCAGCGGCAGTTCGACGGCTTTAGGCACGATGGGTTTGGGGTTGCGGGCAATAAAAATTTTCCCGTCCACGCCCAACGCCCAGCGTTGAGGCGTCTGGGCGCGATCTTCATTCCGGACTCGCTCGCAAACGTATTCGGCCAACTCGTCGAAGGCGATCAGGCCGTCTCTGTCCAGGTCGGCCTCGCCGGTCGTCATCCCATCCACCAGTACGCGGGTAAAGACTGATTGCGTAGCCTGGCCTTCGACTCTGTCGCCCTCGAACGCGTATTGCATCGCGTCGGAGGCGGTCAGGATGACGCGCCCGCGCCCTTCAAACCGTTCGCGCGTGCCGATGCCCGCCTCCCCTTTGGCGATCATCCCTTTGGCAAAAGCGCCGCTGTAGCAACAGTCCAGCAGTAGCACCTGTTGGCGTGAGCGGCTGAGGCGCATGACTTCGTTGACCAGTTGGGCGGGGATGGCGGTGGAGCGCAGGAGTTTGGTTCTGGTGCTGGAAACCGCGAAGTACAGTTGGCCGCTCTCGTCTTTGACGCCGTGGCCGGAAAAGTAGAAGAGCAACAGATCGTCGGTCTTGCGATCGGCGAAAAATGCTTCGATTTCCTGTGACGCTACTTGAGACGACTCGTTGACCAGCGTTTGAACGCTAAAGCCGCCAATGGCCGGGTCGCGCAATACCTCGGCCAACACCTGCACATCGGCGTCCGGCGCATGCAGTTGCCTCAACGTTAGGTCGTCGTATTTACTGTTGCCGATGATAAGCGCAAATTTCCCTGACATTGGCGAGAGTATAGCATCCGCAGTTTTATGGCGCAATGTTTGTCGTTTAAGACCTGTCAGGTGGGCGCACAAAACCTGCGCAACCACTTGACCCGAAGCGCCCACCTGACAGGTCTGGGCAAACGCGAAGGCTATTTTGCTTGGCGTTTCATGCTTGATGATTCAGCACTTTTTCAAAGAAGGCCGCTGTCTGTGCCGCAATCTTGTCCCAAGTGAACTGCTCGGCGAGTTCAAGCGCGCCGGCAGAAAGTTTGGCGCGCAAAGCCGGATCGGCGGCAAGCTCGCGCATGGCGGCGGCGAGGGCGGCCGGGTCTTCGGGCGGGACGAGGCGAACGTTCTCGCCATCTTTCAATTGCGGCAGAGGCATGGCAGGCCGGGTGGTGATCGTCGGCAGGCCGTGCGCCAGGCAGGCCATGAAGGTTCCCCGCCGGAAGGATGCGCCGTCAACGTACGGCATTGCCATGAGGTCGCAGGCGAGGAAGGCTTGCGTGGTTTCATCGGGCGGCAAGTAGCCGGTGCGGATGACCCGGTTGGCGATGCCAAGCTGGATTGCCAGCGCGTCCAGTTCGGCGGCGTAGGCGGTATTGGTAGGATCGCTGGCTCCGGTTCGCCCGCCGATTAACAGTAATTGGTAATTGGGTAATTGGGCCAGCGCACGAAACAAGGTCTCGCCGCCCTTGCTGGCGTTGAGGAAGCCGAAGTAGCCGACGACGACCTCACCTGACCCAAGGCCATACTTCCGCCGATAGGTTTCTATTTGGGATTTTGGGATTTTGGGATTTTGGGATTTGGGATTTGGGATTTTCGGAGCGATGTTACTGCCGATTGGAATTTCGGCCAGGGCGCGAACGCGCGGATCGCGTTCGAGTGCCAGCCGATCTTCGGGGTTGGTGACGATGACGCCGGAGGCCGAGCGGGCCAAGTATGTGACGGCTTCGCGGCGGAGGCGGCCCGCCTTTGGAAAAAGGTAAGGGACGCGCAAATCGTGGAAGGTGACGACGGACGGTAGCCCGGCGGCGGTCGGCAAAAAATGAATCGGCGGCGTCATGCCGTAGGCGGCGGCTTGATATTGAATGTTGATCAAATCGAGCGAGAGCGCGCGAGCGAGGCGACGAATAGAGATTAGAGATTGAAGATTCCAGGAGCGGGTGATAGGGTGAATTGTAGGGGCAGGCCTGGCTGAAAGCCCCGTGTCGGGTGTGCCTGCCAGGGCGGGGACAAGCCCCGCCCCTACAGAAACATGGGTGATGACGTGAACATCGTGGCCGAGGGCGGCGAGGGCCAGCGCCAGTTCGCGCGAGAAGTCGCCCACGCCGCCTTGCATGGGCGGGTATTCGCCAGTGACGATCCCAATCTTCAGCAACTTGACAGACACAGAGCGAGATTATAATACACGCCATCGTGCGGCAGTCCAAGTTCCGCTAACCGAGAAATTTGAAAAGGCTTCCAGAGGAATTTCATGCTCAACACCACCCTCCAAAATCGTTACCGCATCGAAGCCGAACTTGGCCGGGGCGGGATGGGCGTGGTCTATCGCGCCCACGATACCCTGCTTGACCGGGATGTTGCGGTGAAGGTGTTGAGCGAGGCCGGCCTGGGCACGGAAGGCCGCGCCCGCCTCCTGCGCGAAGCCCAGGCCGCCGCCAAACTCGACCACCCGAACATCGTCTCCGTGTACGATGCTAGTGAGACGGATAGCATTCCGTTCATCGTCATGCAACTCGCCAGCGGGGCAAGCCTGCGCGATGTCGGTGTGTTATCAATGCCGCAAATTATCACCGTGGCCCGCCAACTGTGCGACGCCCTCGATCACGCTCACGAGCAGGGAATCGTCCACCGCGATCTGAAGCCGGAGAACGTCGTCGTCGTGGGTTCGGGCGAACGGCTGATTGCGAAGCTGATGGACTTCGGGCTGGCCCTTTCGCCAAGCGCCTCGCGCCTGACCCAGGAAGGCGCGCTCGTCGGCACGGTGTTCTACCTGGCGCCGGAGCTGGCCCTGGGCCAGCCGGTGGATGGCCGCGCCGACCTGTACGCCCTGGGCGTGGTCTTGTACGAGTTGACGACTGGCCGCCTGCCTTTCACTGGCAACGATCCACTACTCGTCATCTCCCAACATCTTCACGCCCCGGTCACGCCGCCGCGCGTACACAACCCTGCCATCTCACCGGAACTCGAGTCGCTCATCCTGCAACTCTTGAAGAAGCGACCGGAAGATCGCCCGGCCTCGGCACGTGAAGTGCTAGGCGCGCTGACGCCCGCTCAAGCCCAATCGCCTCTGCCCAGCGGCGATGTCACCTTCCTTTTCACCGACATCCAGGACAGCACGCCGCTGTGGGAACGTGACCCCGACGGGATGCGTGAGGCGCTTGCCCGGCACGATGCGATCCTGCACGAAGTCATCACCGCGCATGGGGGCCGGGTGTTCAAAATCATCGGCGATGCATTTCAGGCCGCCTTCACGGACCCGGCGCAGGCGGTGTCCGCAACGTTGGCGGGGCAACGGGCGCTGGCGGCGGCAACGTGGGGCATGACAGGCCCGCTGAGAGTACGGATGGGGTTACACCGGGGCCTGGCCGAGCCGCGTGGCGCAGATTACGCCACAACGCACACACTCAATCGAGTGGCGCGCGTGATGTCTGCCGGGCACGGCGGACAGATTTTGCTCTCGCTCGACGTGGCGGATCAAATGCGTGAACATCTGCCAGAGAGCGTGGGCTTGCGCGATCTGGGCCGACATCGCCTGAAGGGCCTCACCCAGGCCGAGCATCTCTTTCAAATCATCGCCGACGACCTGCCGGCCAACTTCCCGCCGCTCAAGTCCACTCCAGTCGCACCTTCGACCCGCAGTGAAGTCTTCTCACTGCTCGACCATATCGTGCGCGGGCAATTGGTTGGTCGCGAAAGAGAACTGGCCGGGTTGGAGGGGTTTTGGAATCGGGCCGAGCGCGGCGAAGGCCATCTCGTCCTGCTGTCGGGTGAGCCGGGCGTGGGCAAGACTCGTCTGGCCGAGGAGATGACCGCCTATGCCCGCCTGCGCGGGGCGGTGGTGCTGGAGGGACACTTCCATCCTGAATTGGGGGTGACCTATCTGGGCATTCGCGAGGCGCTGCGAGATTACCTGCGCTCGCTTCCGCTCGAACAAGCGCGCGCCGCCGTCGGGCCGACCGCGCCCGAACTGGTCAAGCTGGTGCCGGAAGTGGAAGCCATCGTGGGCAGTGTGACGCCTAATCCGCCGATGGGCGAACTGGAGGCCGAACGCTTGCGGCTGTTCGACCATGTGACCCAGTTTCTGATCCGGTTATCGAAAAAGTCGCCCATCCTGTTCGTGTTGGAAGACCTGCATTGGGCCGACGGCCCCAGCCTGCTGTTCCTGCACTTCCTGCTACGAAACACACGCCAGACACGACTGCTTGTGCTGGGTACTTACCGTGAGACTGACCTCAACCCGGTGCGGCCCTTCTACGAAACCCTGCTGGGCCTGAACCGCGATCGCCTGTACACGCGCCTGGCGTTGCGCGGCCTGGAGCCTGAAAGCGTTGAAAAACTGGTGGGCGCTCTGCTGGACGGGCCGGTGGATTCCGAACTGGTTGCGGCCATCACCAGCGACACGGAGGGCAATCCGTTCTTCGTTGAAGAAGTGGTGAAGGGACTGGTGGAACGCAACGGCCTGCGGTTGGAAGACGGCGTATGGAGGCCGGTGGGTGAAGCGGAGCGCTACATACCGCAGAGCATCCAGATTGCCCTCGGCAAACGATTGGAGACGTTGTCCGAAGACGCGCGCGCCGTGTTGGCCCTGGCCGCCATTCTGGGGCGCGAGTTCGACGTGGACGTGCTATCGAGCATGTCCGAATGGGAAGAAGACCGGCTGTTGGACGCGCTGGACGAAGGCGCGAAGGCCCAGCTCATCGCCGAAACGAGGGCGCACGGGAAGGACACGTACCGCTTCACTCACGCGTTGCTGGCGCAGGTGGTGTACGAGGGGATCAACACGCGGCGACGGGCGCGCTTCCACCAGCAGGCCGGCGAGGCGCTGGAGCACGTGCACGCCCGAAGGCTGGACGGACACATCGAAGCGCTGGCTTATCATTACTCGCGAGCGCCGTCAAACGCCGCGGAGAAGGCTGTGACCTATGGCCTGCGGGCGGCGGAAAAGGCCGTCGGCGTTTACGCGCACGATCAGGCCATTCGCCACTACACCGAGGTGCTGGAAGCGCTCGCCGACCTGGACGATCCGGCACGCGAGGCCCGGGCCTGGGAGTTGATGGGCGACGCGAAGATGAGGCTCTACTACGCCAAGGAAGCCATCACGGCCTACGAAAGCGCCCTGTCCGTTTTGGGCAAAAGCGGTCTGGCGGACGGGCACGAGTATTGCCGGTTGTCATACAAGTTGGGCGAATTGATCATCCGCGAGCAGAAGGACCCGCGCCGCGCGCGTGAGCATCTGGAACATGCGCTGGCCAGTTCCGCCGCCCCGCCCAACAGCCCACAGCGGGCCAAGTGCATGGCGGCCCTGGCGGTGTGCATGGTCCAAGAAGGTGCGTTAGCCGATGCGCTGGCGCAGGCTCAGAGCGCCATCGAACTAGCCGAGCGGCTGGGATACCCCGACGGCGTTGCCAGCGCCTGCGGCGCGCTGTGCAGTATTCACGAGGCGCGGGGTGATCTGGCCTCGTATGCCCGGGTCTCCGAGCGGCAGGTGGCGGCGCTCAACGAAGGCGACGACCTCTACAGTATCTTTGATGCCTATGGCAACATCATAAGTTCGAGCTGGAAGCGTGGGGATTACGCACAAATGGAACGCTTCGCGTTAGCTGGCCTGGAGCTCTGCCGGAAATTCAACGCGCCAGGATGGGAGGGAACGATTCTGGCCGGCTACCTGTTTCTCCTCAACAGCCAGGGACGCTGGGAAGAGGCGTTGAAGCACGGCGAGCGCGTCCTGCCGCTCTTCGAGCGCGTCGGCTGCAGCACTTGCTTCATGTATATCTTTTGGAACCTGGCTGAAATCGAGGCCAGACGCGGCCATCGCGAGCAATCCCGGCGGCACATGGATAGCGCCCTTGACATCAATATGCAACTCGATATGCAGGGCGGGCCTGACCCGGTGGCAACGATTCGGTGGCGTTGGTTTGGCCATGTGTTTCTGGAAGAATGGGAGGCGGCCTGGGCGCTGGTCGAGGAATCGCGCGCCGCCGGCGAACCCGACTTCGGCACGGCTCGCACTTCGAAACTGATGTGGAGCTGGATGCTCGCGGAGATAGCCGCCCGCGTGAGGCGTTGGCCGGAGGCGGAGCGCCTTGCCAGGGAGGCGATGACCCTGTTTCAGGGACTCGGTGCGCCGGTGGGCGTAGCAAGCAGTCATTTCGCGCTTGGGCTGGTCCATGCCGGGCAGGGAAGGTGGGGCGAGGCGTTAGCAGAGTTCGAGCAGGCCCTCGGCGGCTATCGGACCCTCGGCCACCCCTGGGATACAGCCAACACTCAGTACGAGATGGCGCTGGTTTATTCTGGCCGCCAACAGACGGGGGATTTGGATCAAGCGAAACAGCTTCTTCAACAGGCCCATTCCACCTTCAAAGACCTTGAAGCAGAGCCGGGCATGACCAAAGTTGCTTTGGCCCTAGAGCAACTGAGATGATCGGCGAAACGCTAGCAGACCGCTACCGCGTTGACGCCGAACTTGGCCGGGGCGGCATGGGCGTGGTCTACCGCGCTCACGACACCTTGCTTGATCGGCCTGTCGCCGTCAAGGTGTTGAGTGATTCTGGCCTGGGCACGGAGGGCCGCGCTCGCCTCCTGCGCGAAGCCCGGGCCGCCGCCAAACTTGATCATCCGAATATTGTTTCAGTCTACGACGCAGGCGAAGCTGACCCCGCTCCTTCGGGCGGGGCAGGCAACACACCCTTCATCGTCATGCAACTCGTGGGCGGCACGAGCCTGCGCGATGTCGGCCCGCTCTCGATTCCACAGATCATCGCCGTAGCCCGCCAACTGTGCGACGCCCTCGACCACGCCCACGAGCAGGGCATCGTCCACCGCGATCTGAAGCCGGAGAACGTCGTCGTCGTGGGTTCGGGCGAACGGCTGATTGCGAAGCTGATGGACTTCGGGCTGGCCCTTTCGCCAAGCGCCTCGCGCCTGACCCAGGAAGGCGCGCTCGTCGGCACGGTGTTCTACCTGGCGCCGGAGCTGGCCCTGGGCCAGCCGGTGGATGGCCGCGCCGACCTGTACGCCCTGGGCGTGGTCTTGTACGAGTTGACGACTGGCCGCCTGCCTTTCACCGGAGACGATCCGCTCGTCATCATCTCGCAACACCTTCACGCCCCGGTTGAGCCGCCGCGCGCGCACAACCCGAATATTCCGCCCGCCCTTGAATCGCTCATCCTGCATTTGTTGAGCAAGCAACCGCAAGATCGCCCGGCCTCGGCGCGCGAAGCACTGCAAGCCCTGACCACCCCCCAAACCCAACTGCCGGGCGGCAACATCACCTTCCTCTTCACCGACATCGAAGGTAGTACGCCGTTGTGGGAGCGCGATCCCGGTGGGATGCAAGAGTCGCTCGCCCGCCACGACGCGATTTTGCATGAGGCTGTCGAGGCGCACGGCGGCCAGGTGTTCAAAGTCATCGGCGATGCCTTTCAGGCGGCCTTTGTCAATCCAATGCAAGCGGTGACGGCGGCGTTGGCCGCCCAACGCGGGTTGGCGGCCACAACCTGGGGCGCAACCGGCCCTCTGCGCGTGCGAATGGGTCTGCATACAGGGCCGGCTGAGGCGCGCGGCGGGGACTATGCCGCGAGTCACACACTTAACCGCGTGGCGCGTGTGGCGTCCGCCGCTCACGGCGGACAAATCCTGCTCTCGCTGGCGGTAGCCGAACATTTATCCGATGAAATCAGTTTGCGCGATCTGGGCAAGCACCGCCTCAAGGGACTCAGTCAGGCCGAGCATCTTTTTCAGATTGTTGCAGACGATCTGCCCTCGGACTTCCCGCCCCTCAATTCGACTCCGGTGACGCCGCCAACCGGCGGGGAGGTTTCCTCTCTGCTCGACCGCATCGTGCGCGGCCGGTTGGTGGGCCGCGAAGCGGAACTGGCGGAGGCGGTTGCGCTCTGGCAGAAGGCAGTCGCGGGCGAGGGGCAAGTGCTGTGGGTAAGCGGCGAGCCAGGCGTGGGCAAGACTCGGTTGGTGCGCGAGCTGATGACTCAGGCGCGGGCATCGGGAGCGATCGTGCTGGTGGGCGAGTGCTATGCCGAAGGCGGCGCGCCCTACGCGCCCATCGGCCAAATCATCCGCCAGGCCCTGGAGGCTCCAGCCGGGAGTCGACTCGGCCTCCCCGATTTCGTCCTGGCCGATCTGATCACACTGGCCCCGGGCCTGCGCGCCCGCTATCCCGACATTCCCCTCAACCCGCCTCTCGATCCGCAATCCGAGCAGGAGCGCATCTATGAGAGCGTGGTCGAACTATGCATCCGGCTCGCGCAAACAACTCTCTCTCCTTTACTGCTATTCGTGGACGATACCCACTGGGCGGACAGCGGCACGCTGTTCTTACTGCGCCACCTCGCGCGCCGCCTGCGCCGACAAGGCGCGATGATCATCGCCACCTACCGTGAGATAGAACTGGACGAAGCCCGCCCGCTTCACGAAGTCCTGCTCGATTTGAACCGCGAGCGGCTGGCCGCCCGCCTGAAACTCTCGCGCCTCAGCCGCGAGCAAACCCGAGACCTGTTGACGGCGATGTTTACCGAAGAAACCACGCCTGAATTTCTCGAAGGCATTTATCACGAAACCGAAGGCAACCCGTTCTTCGTCGAAGAAGTGTGCAAGGCGTTGATCGAAAGCGGCCAGCTATACTTCGCCGATGGCCGCTGGCGCCGCCCGCCGGACATGGCCGACATGGAAATACCGCAGAGCGTGCGCGTTGCGATCCAGTCGCGGGTGAGCAAACTGCCCGCCCCGGCGCAAGAGGCGTTACTGCTAGCGGCCATCCTCGGGCGCGAATTCGACTTCGAAACTCTGCTGGCCGCAAGCGACCCTTCGACAAGCTCAGGGCAAGGCTCGGACGAGGACAGGCTCATCGAGGCCCTCGAAACTGCCGAACGGGCGCAACTCATCGAAGAACTGAGAGGTAAGAGCGGGGAAGTGTACGCCTTCGTCCATGCATTGATCCCGACAACCCTGCGCGAGAGCGTAAGTGGCCGCCGCCGCCGCCGACTGCACCAGCGCGTCGCCAAAGCCGTCGAGGCGCTTCGCCCGAACGACGACGAGGCGCTCGCCCACCACTTCGCCGCCGCCGATGACTCTGAAAAGGCCATCGAGTATTCCCGCCGCGCGGCCCGCCGGGCCGAGAGCCTGCACGCTTACGATGCCGCGATCCAGCACCTGCGCGCCGCGCTCGATTTCGTCGAAGCAAGTGAACAGCCCGGCTTGCGCCGAGAGCTTTTGGAGCAACTCGCCGACGTTCACAGTTTTATTCGCGAAGGTCCACAAGCCATACCGCTCTACCAGGAGGCAATTGACGGGTGGCGATTGCTCCCCGCCCAGGGCGTCGCAATCGCCGCCGCCGACACTGACACGGCGCGCCTGCCCCTCATTCGTCTGCATCGCAAGATTGTCCAAGCCGTGAACCGCATGCACCGCTGGGCTGAGGTTCAACGCCTTGAGCCGGTGACACGGGCCAGTGCGGAAACCGCGTTGAAATTAGTCGAAGGCCAGCCGCCGCAGGCGGAGACGATACTCTTGCTGACGACGCTCTCTCGCGAGGCCTGGCTCAGCCGCTCGCCGCAAGATTGGGGCCTCGCCGAGCATTACGCGCGGGCGGCGGTGGAGATGGCCGAGCAGTTGGGCGCGCCAGTTGAATTGTCAGACGCGCTGAACGCATTGGCCAGCGTCTACGGCGCGCGCGGGCTGTTCCGCGAGCAGGTGCAGGTCGAATTGCGGCGGCTGGCGCTCAGCCAGGATGCTCGATTCACTGGCAGGCGCGAACGCGTCAATATCCTCTATCAAGTCGGAGCGGCGCTGGTTTACGTAGGCGAATATGTTCAGGCCATGCCGCACCTGCTGGAGGCCGAACGCCTCGCCGGTCAAATCCAAGACCTTGATCAGCAACTCACGACGCTCCGGGTGCAGTCTCACTGCCTGTACCAGATGGATCGGTGGGATGAGGTGATCGAAATTGAGGAAAAGTGGCGGGCGCTTGAAAAGCAGTACCCCAACTTGTTCCGGCTGGTGTGGGCTGGTTGTTTTCAAGTCGCCCTCAACGCCAGCGTCCATGCCCGGCGCGGCAATTTCGAGCGGGCCGCCGTGCTTCGCGAACAGTCGCTGGCAATCATGAAGGACTCGGCAGGTTCGTCCGAAAATTGGGGGCGTGACAATCACTACTGACTGTGCCAGCCGCTCATGGCTGAGGGCGAGTTTGCCCTCGTGAGACAGCATCTGGAAATAGCCCTTCACAAGTCAGCCGCGTGGGTGGGCGAGCACGACCTTTACGCCATGCTGGTTGACGCGGCGGCGCAACAGCGCGACGAAGCCGGCCTGAGGCAATACGCGCCGCTGGCGGAAGAGGCGGCTATACGCTACGATCACAAGCTGTACAAAGCCATCGCCCATCGCGCCTGGGGCGTAGCCCACCGCCTCGCCGGCCAACCCGTCGAGTCCGAATTGCAATTGCAAAAGGCGCTTGACCTCTTCGAGCAGTTGGGCACGCGTTGGCAAATCGGGCGTACGTTGTTTGAACTCGGCGAGTTGGAGACTTTGCAAAACCGGAGCGGCGCGGCGCGCGATTTCTTTGCCCGTGCCCTGGCGTTATTCGAAGCTATGCAAGCCGCGCCGGACGCCGCCCGCGCCCGCGCTATGCTGAATGGACTGGGATAATCAACTCTACAGATCGCGGCTGACTACGTAATCGGCGATGTCGCGCAGGGAGTCCAGGTGGGGGCCAGCGCGGACGCGAAGCGTGTCGAGCGCGGCCACGCCCCGGCTCACAAACTCGCGGGCCTCGTTTAGCGAAGCCCGAATGGCGCTCGAGTTACGCACCGCTTCCACCACCCGGGCGGTGATGGCCGTATCGCCCATGCGCCCGTTGAGCAAAGCTCTGAGATCGGGGTGGTTGGGGTGCTCTTCCATGAAATAGAGCGCGGGGAGGGTCACCAACCCCTGCCGCAAGTCGCCGCCCACCGGCTTGCCAATGTGCGCCGAGTCACCCACGAAGTCCAGAATGTCGTCCACAATTTGAAAGGCGGAACCGACTTCGCGGCCATACACCGCCAGCGCCGTAATTTCGTTCTCGGCCGCCCTGCCCACCACCGCCCCGGCCTCGGTGGCCGCCTCGAAAACAGAGGCCGTCTTGGCGTAGATTCGGCGGTAGTAATCGTCGCGGCTGGCGACGCCCCGGCTCTTGAACATCTGGCTGATCTCGCCGTTGACCAGCACCATCAACGTCCGGGCAAAGATGCGCATCACGCGCACACTGTTGGTCTGGGCGGCCAGGTCGGCGGCGCGGGCGAAGATGTAGTCGCCGGTGAGAACGGTGGCCCCGGCGTTCCAGTTGGCGTTCAAGGTGGGGATGCCGCGCCGCAAGAGCGAGCCGTCTATCAAATCGTCGTGCACCAGCGTGGCCGTATGCAACATTTCAATTGAAGCGGCAACTGCAATCGCCTCCTCCGAGTCAGCGCGGAAGATTCCGGCGGCCAGTAGGGACATGGCCGGGCGAATACGCTTGCCGCCCGAGGCCAGCAAATGATCAATCGCCGCCGTCAGGGCTTCGTGCTGATCCGGCACGTATTCGCGCATGCGGTCTTCCACCGCGTTCAGGCCGTCGCGCACGGGCGCGAACAAATCGGCGATGGAAGTTTGGGTCATCGTGCTCAACTAGAATTACTCCATTCAAAGAGCAGAGCGGCGTTGGCGCTCGTCTGCTTCATCACAGTTTCTAAAGCTTCGCCGCGCACCTCGGCCAGCTTCTCGGCCACGTAACGCGCGTAAGCCGGTTCGTTGCGCCGCCCCCGAAACGGCGCCGGAGTCAGGTAAGGCGCATCAGTTTCAATCAACAACGTTGAGAGGGGCGCGTCCTTTGCCACTGCCCGCATTTCGTCGGCCTTCGGAAAAGTGATCGGCCCGGTGAGTCCCAGAAGAAAATTCAACTTGAGAGACGGCTCCACCTGAGTCCGGTCGCCGCTAAACGAATGTAAAACGCCTAACGGTTTAGCCGCCTCTCGTCCCCTGTCCCACTCGGCCAACATGCCGATCACGTCGGCAAACGCCTCGCGGTTGTGAATGAGCACTGGCAGGTTCAACTCGGCGGCCAGCTCAAGTTGTCCCCGAAACGCTCTCTGCTGAACATCTCGCGGCGACAGGTTGCGATAGTAATCCAGCCCAATCTCGCCAATCGCCTTCACCTTCGGATGCCCCGCCAGTTCCCTCAGTTCCTTTAGTTCCGCTGTGCTAAGTTTGGCCGCATCATGCGGATGGAAGCCAACGGCGGCATACACTTCGGGATACTTCTCGGCCAGCGCCACCGCCCGGCGGCTCGACTCCAGATCAATGCCCGGATTCATGATGCGCCCCACCCCGGCCTGGCGAGCGCGGTCAATCACCGCCTCCCGGTCGGCCTCAAAGGCGGGCATGTCAAGGTGGCAATGCGTATCAACCAATTTCACTTGTGAGAATTGTATCAAATCTACCTGAATTTTGGCAGGCAAGTGAGAACAACGGATCAATACAAGATCAAAGACGCAAACTCCACCCCTTCATTCGGCGGCTCGACGTTGAGCAGTGTGGCGACGGTGGCGGCCAAATCGGCGAATGAATCGCGCGTGCCAGTGGCAATCGGCTTCACGCGCTGGCCCGCCGCCAGCAGTGGCACACGCTCGCGCGAATGGTCAGTCGAGGGCGTGGTCGGGTCGTTGCCGTGGTCGGCGGTGAGGAACAGCACATCGTCATCACCAATCGCCGCCAGGATTTCGGGCAGTCGGCGGTCGAAGTCGCGCAAAGCCTGCGCGTAGCCTTCGATGTTGTTGCGGTGGCCGTATAGTGCGTCGAAGTCCACCAGGTTGGTGAAGATTAAACCGGGCCTGCGCGTCTTGATAAGGTCAATGGTGGCGGTCACACCTGCCTCATTGTTGCCGGTGTGGTTGGCGTCGGTCAGGCCGCGATGCGCGAAAATGTCCTCGATCTTGCCCACCCCCGCCGACATCAGCCCTGCCGCTTTTACCTTGTCCAGAATCGTGTCAGCGGGCGGCGTAAGGGAGAAATCGCGGCGGCGCTCGGTGCGCTTGAATGCGCCGACGGGCCCGACGAACGGGCGGGCAATCACCCGCCCCACCGCCAGATCGTCGGTCAACATCTCGCGGGCGATCTGACACAAGCGATACAACTCGTCAATCGGGATCACCTCTTCGTGGGCCGCAATCTGAAATACGCTGTCGGCTGAGGTGTAAATGATGGGCTTGCCGGCGGCGACGTGTTCTGCGCCAAGCTGTTCGATGATGACCGTGCCGGATGCGGGGTAGTTGCCGAGCGTTTTTCGACCGATTCGAGTCTCATAGCTTTCCACAAATTCTTTTGGAAAACCATTGGGAAATGTGGGAAAAGGCCTCTTCAGCGAGACCCCGCCCAACTCCCAGTGGCCGGTCGTCGTGTCCTTGCCCGCCGAAACTTCGGTGAGGCGGCCATACGCGCCCGTCGGATTTTCAACTGCGGGAATGCCTTTGAAGTCGCCCAGGTGGCCGAGGCCGAGCGTCGCCAGGTTGGGCAAACTCAGCCCGCCGATTGCTTGCGCGATATTACCGATGGTGTTCGAGCCAGCGTCGCCGTAAGCCTCCGCATCCGGCGCATCGCCAACGCCAACGCTGTCGAGGACAACGATGATGGCCTGGTTAATCTTAGGCATATAGATTTTTCGACAACGGATGAAACGAAATGAACGGATAAATCTTTAAAATTATCCGTTTACATTCGTTCAATCCGTTGTCCTCAAAAGGCCGCCCCGGCTGCAATCTTGAATTTCAACGTCCGCTTGCGCGTGCTCCATTCCAGCAACAGCCTGCGCCTGGCGGCAAATCTTGAGGGCAATTTCGGCTAATGCTTCTTCAGACTGCTGGCCGTCGGATTCGAGCATGGCCCGAAATTTTGGCTCGGTGCCGGAGTAGCGCAGGTTGATGCGGGTGAGGCCGGGGTTGTCGCCCAGGGTTTGTGTTTCGACGTCGGCCAGGGCGAACTTATCGAGGCGCGGGCCGCGTCCCACGCCGGCAGAGGCAATCACTTGCGGTGTCTTGCCAATCCCGGCGGCGAACTCGGCCATCGAGGCCGCGCCGGATTCGAGGAAGGCGCGCATGACAAACAGCGCCGTTCTCATGCCGTCGCCGGTGGTGTGATCGTCGTCAAGCAGAATCACGTGGCCCGACTGCTCCCCGCCCAGGCCCAGCGCGCCGGGCGGCGGGTCACGCCGCAGTTCAAGTAACTTTTCAGCCACATATTTGTCGCCGACAGGCGTTTCGTACATCTGCAAGCCCGCCGTTTCCACAAATTTCTTCAAGCCGGCGTTGCGCATTGTCGTGGTAACCACGGAACGAGCCAGCAACTGGTTGTTGCCGTCGAGATAACGAGCCAGCATACCCAGCATGTGATCGCCGTCTACCACACCGCCGTTCTCGTCCACAAAGATGACCCGATCGGCGTCGCCGTCGAAGGCAAGGCCAAAATTGGCGTGATGGCTCCGAATCAGGTCTTTCATCTTACCCGGCCACTGACGCACGCTTTCGGAGCCGGCGTTCACGTTGATGTTGAGGCCGGTGGGTGAAGCGTGAATGGCAACCACGTCCGCCCCGGCCCGGGCGAAGAGTTCGGGGGCATATTCAGAGGCGGCCCCGTTGGCGCAATCCAGGACCAGAGTGAGGCGGTCGAGCCGCAGGTCGTGGTGCTCGGCCAGCAATCCTTCAAGATAAAGCTCGTGCATGCCGCGCCCGTCCATGATGCGGCCTGGTTTAGCCAGAGGCCGCATCACGTTTGGAGTCGTGTCTTCGGGTCGAGGATCGGCAAGACGTTCTATCTCGTGCTCGACGGCTTCCGGCAGTTTTAGGCCTTGGGGGCCGAAGAACTTGATGCCATTTTGCTCGACCGGATTGTGCGAGGCCGAGATGACGACGCCCGCGCTCAGGCCGAGGCGCTTGGTGAGCCACGACACGCCGGGTGTCGTAATCACACCTAGCTCAAGGACGTCCGCGCTGCTGGCCAGCAGACCGGCGACGAGGGCGCTCTGCAACATCGGGCCGGACTGGCGGGTGTCGCGGCCCACAACAACGGCCGGTCGTTTGGAGTCGGCGGCCAACACTGCGCCGGCCGCCTTCCCCAGCGCAAGGGCAAATTCGGGAACGAGCGGCCATTCGCCTACAATGCCCCGAACGCCATCAGTGCCAAATAATCGTGTCATCTTCGCCGCAAGTTTACCACTAAGCGAACGACTAGAGCGTCTGGGGCTACACTTCACTAACTCAAACTTCCCTGCCCTCTTGGATCGCTTTGATGTCTTCGTCCACCATCATCTCAAGCAGTTGCCTGAAGGAGACGCTTGGCTCCCAGCCTAAAACGTCCCCGGCTTTAGCGGGGTCGCCGACGAGCAAATCCACTTCGGCGGGGCGGAAGTATTTGGGGTCCTGGGCCACGTACTCGCGCCAATCGAGGCCGGCATGGCCGAAGGCCACTTCGCATAACTCTTGAACCGAGTGTGTTTCGCCGGTGGCGACGACGAAATCCTCGGCCTTTTCCTGTTGCAACATGCGCCACATGGCCTGCACGTAATCGCCCGCATAGCCCCAGTCACGCCGCGCTTCAAGATTGCCCAGACGCAGTTCTTTGGCTTTGCCGAGTTTGATTTTAGCGACGGCATGCGTGACTTTGTGAGTGACGAATTCGAGGCCTCTTCTGGGGCTTTCGTGGTTGAACAGTATTCCCGAACACGCAAATAAGTTGTAGCTTTCGCGATAGTTGACGGTGATCCAGTGGCCATAGACTTTGGCGACGCCGTAAGGCGAGCGTGGATAAAACGGGGTGGTCTCGCGCTGGGGCACTTCGGCCACTTTGCCAAACATTTCAGACGAGGAGGCTTGATAGAAACGGATGGCCGGGTCGGTGGTGCGGATGGCTTCAAGCATGCGGGTGACGCCGATGGCAGTGAACTCGCCAGTGAGGACGGGTTGCTTCCACGAGGTAGGCACGAACGATTGGGCGGCCAGGTTGTAGACTTCCTGTGGCTGATGCTCGCGCAGAATATCCACGATGGACATTTGGTCGAGCAAGTCACCCTGCGCCAGTTCGATGTCGTTCTGGAGGTGCTTGATGCGGTCGAAGTTGACGGTGGACGAGCGGCGCACCATGCCGATGACACGGTAGCCCTGAGCCAGAAGAAATTCGGCCAGGTAAGAGCCGTCTTGTCCGGTGATGCCGGTGATCAATGCTGTTTTCATGAGAGGCGTTGTCTTTCGTAGTCGAGCAAGTCTTTCAGAGATTGTTCAAAGGGAATGGCCGGTTCCCAGCCGGTGGCGGCTCGCAGTTTGCTTGAGTCGCCTTGCTGGCGCGGAGTGTCCGACGGGCGAAGTTTGGCCGGATCAACTTCTACCGCGATCGAAACCGCCGAGCAGGCCAACAGTCCATCGAGAACTGCCCGCACTGGCCGGACGATGCCGGAGGCAATGTTGTAGACTTCGCCAGGTTGGCCTCTTTCTAATACAAGTATGTAAGCGCGCACGATGTCACGGACATCGGTAAAGTCGCGCTCGGCATGGAGATTGCCTACCCGAATTATGGGAGGCCGCAGGCCATGCTCGATGGCGGCGATCTGACTGGCGAAGTCGGCGGCGACGAAGCGCGCATTCTGGCGCGGGCCGATATGATTGAATGGGCGCACCCGGATGATGGGCAAATGATGACTCAAAAAGTAAGCCTGGGCCAGAAAATCCTGCGCCAACTTACTGACGCCGTAGGGGCTGTCGGGGCGGAACGGCGAATTTTCGTGCGCCGGCAGTTCCTCAGGACTCAGGCGGCCATACTCCTCGTTGGAGCAGACGGACAGAATCCGGGCGTCGGACAAGTTGCGCCGCAGGCAAACCTGAATGATATTGAGTTGGGGGCGAAGGTTGTCCTCCAGCGTCTCCCACGGGTCAGCCCAACTCTGAGGGACAAACGCCTGCCCGGCCAGGTGGTAAATCCGGTCAGGCCGACTCGCCGCCAGCAGTTGCTCCACCTCAGCCAGGTTTCTGAGATCAACTTGGGTGAACTGGATGCGCTTGTCAAGATAATCAGGCCGACCCGGGGTGTTGGCCGCCCCCCAAAGTTCAACCTCCTCTTGCGCCAGCAGCTGATCGGCCAGATGGCTTCCGGCAAAGCCTGTGGCACCAGTAATTAGAATCCGCAAAGGCTGGTCTCCAATAAAATCCTGTCAGCGATTATACCTGAGTCAAAAGTCCTGAGCGTATTCAAATGTTTGACAGTGTATTAACCGCTAGGTATAATGCCGCCAGTAGGTTCCTCACCCGGCCGCCATGTTTTGAGGCGGCTTGCCTTTTGCCACCAACCTTTGAACCTTTCGGAGGATGTTTTCTCGTGAGCGACGATGTTACCAATACCGGCCCAGCCAGGGTAGCCGACCTGCGTCCCAAGACTCAGCTGCTGGGCAAAATCAAGAAGATCGAATTATTCGGCGCATTCGTGGACGTGGGCGCTGAAAAAGACGGCCTGCTCCATATTTCGCAACTGCGGAAGGAGCCGACCAACCGCGTCGAAGACGTGGTCAGCCTCGGCCAGGAGGTGACCGTTTGGGTGCGCAAAACCGACGCCAGCACCGGACGAATTGACCTGACCATGATCGAGCCGCTCAAGCTCGACTGGGACGAGATCAAAACCGGGATGATCGTCAAAGGCAAGGTCGGCAAACTTGAGAAGTTTGGCGCGTTTGTGGACATCGGCGCCGAGCGGGCCGCTTTCATTCACGTCCGGGAGATGATGGGCGGACGGGTGGACGATCCAAGCGAAGTGTTGAAAGTCGGGCAGGAGGTTGAGGCGAAAGTCATCGCCGCCGACCGCAAGAAGCGCCGGATTGATTTGAGCATCAAAGCGCTGGACGACTTTACGCCCGAAGAGGAAGAGCCAGAGGAGAGGCCGCTGACGGCGATGGAACTGGCCCTCCGGCAAGCCATGAAATCCGAGAGGGGCTTTGGCGGCGCCGAAGCCAGGCGGCGAAAGAAAAGCAAAGCCGATCGCGGCGACCTCGAGGCAGTGTTTGAGCGAACCCGCCGGCAGCACGTGGCAAACAAATAGAGGCCATCCACGCAAAACACAAACGACGACGGGGCAAACAACAAGTCCCGTCGTCGTTTCAGGTCCAGGTAAGCAAGGCCGCTAATTAGTATTCGTCCTCGTCGTCCTCGTCGTCCCAGTCTTCGTCCTCCTCTTCATCTTCGTAAAGGTCTTCTTCCTCCTCTTCCTCTTCGAGGACATCCTCATCCCAATCGTCCGCAGTTTCGGCGGCCGGTTCGTCTATCTGAGAATAGGTCAGGCATCCCGCGTCGGGATCAATTTCTACCGCCGCCGCACCGCAGTATTTTTCCTCCAGGAAAACGCAATCTTCGTAATGGCAACGTATGCGAGGCATAGTTTCCTCCTGAATAAGTAGTGTCTAAGCAAACTGTTGTCGTAACCGAACGACAGAGACAACAAAGATCAAGGCTATGGCAATTGCCGAGACCACGCAATACGGACAAATGGCGTGTAATACGGCAACTTCAAGATAAGTCAGGTATGCAGAATACAGCGTGCCGATCAGGCTGAGGCCGAACACGCCCATCACCGGCCACTCGGCTCCAAGCCCAAACCGGCCCTCAACCAGCAACAACGCCATTATCAGCAGATAAGCCCCCGCGCCCAGCAGAGCGATCGGGATTCCGTTAATCTCCGCATAAATACTGTTATTGACTGACTCGCAATCCCCCACCCCGCCGCACAAGGCAGTGGTTCCGGCGAGCTTGAGCCAGGCCAGGTAAATCGAGTCCAATAACCCAATGATCGCCAAAACGATGCTCACTCTGGGCAACCAGAGTGTGAGTGGTGAGCCAGTCGCTGGCTTGTCAATCGCACTTGTCTTCATTTTTGCAACCTCAAAACACCTCTTCCGGCCAATCCAGCATCCAGGCATTCAGGACAGTACCCGCCGGAGCTTCCATCACGCCTTCGGCCATGACGACAAAGGCATTGGAGCGGGTCAGGGCCGAGATGATATTTGAGCCTTGCCCGCCCGCACTGCGCGCCACGTACACCCCATCCTGCCGGGTGACGGTTGCCCGCAAGTAGCTCTCGCGCCCGTCTGAATAGAACGGCTCGGATAACACTGCCTGCACCACCGGTTTATCCAGTCGCGCATGACCGCCCAGTTTGAGAATGGCCGGGCGGGCAAAAATCTCAAACCCTACAATGGCCGACACCGGGTTGCCGGGCAGACCAAAGAACGGGACGCCGCGCACCCGGCCATAGGCCAGCGGCTTGCCGGGCCGCATATTAACTTTCCAAAACTCAAGCTCCCCGTCACGTTCCACCGCCGACTTCACTACATCATAAGCGCCAACCGACACGCCCGCCGAGGAGAGGATGACATCAACGCCTTGCCCGACAGCAGAGCGCAGTTTTTGTGAAACCGCCTCGAGGTCGTCGGGCGCTACCCCCAGCAGAACCGGCTCGCCCCCGTATTTTCTCACCAGCGCGGCCAGGGTGTAGCTGTTGACGTTGCGAATCTGGCCCGGGCCGGGCAGTTGGTTAACGTCAACCAATTCATCGCCGGTTGATAAAACTGCGACCCTCGGGCGGCGCACCACCCGCACCTCGGCCCGGCCCAGCGCCGCCAGCACGCCCAGATCGTAAGGCCGTAATAGCGTTCCGGGCGACAAGACTGTGTCGCCGGCTCGCACATCTTCTCCGGCCTGACGGATATAAGCCCCGGCGTCAACAGGCTTCATGATCTGAACACTGGCAGGCACAGGCCCGCCAAGAGAAGAGCGTTGATCGTCGGTGGCTTCAATGGGGATGACGGCGTCCGCGCCGTCAGGCAGGTGAGCGCCGGTCATGATTCGCGCCGCCGTGCCCGGCTTCACCTCCAATGTTGGCAAAAGGCCAGCCGGAACATCGCCGATAACTGCCAGGGTAGCGGGCGATTGAGTTGTAGCCGCGCGCACATCCGCCGCGCGCACGGCGTAACCATCCATGCTTGAATTGGGAAAGGGCGGCAGGTCGAGTGAGGCGCGAATCGTTTCAGCCAACACCCGCCCGACGGCGCTCTCAGAAGGAAACACCTCGGAGTTGAGCGTTTGAAAGTTGGCCAGGATCCGAGTCAGCGCTTCAGAAACAGAGAGCATCCGTCATAACCACCCGGTTTTTATCGTTCGACCGGGCAATCTGTTGGCATTATATCATCCCTGTCAAGCGTCTTTCTCAGACAAACATCACTTGCAACAAGTTACAATCTGCTTAGAATTAGCCTCATGGCCGACGAGCGCAAACTCATTCTAAGCGTTGAGGACGACCAGGACATTGCCAATCTGCTCCGCCTTGTCCTGCGGAACGCACCCATCACCCTGGTTCATGCCCTGAGCGGGATTGAGGCCTGGCCCATCCTAGAGAAACAAACCCCCGACTTAATTTTGTTGGATATGATGTTGCCGGGCATCAGCGGCCTGGACTTTCTGGCCCAGCTTCGGCAGAACCCGAAGTACGAGTCCGTCCCGGTCATTATCATCTCCATTCAAGCCGACACTGCTTACCGGAACCGCGCCCGGTCGTTGGGCGTTGCCCGTTATCTGCTCAAGCCATTCTCGCCCGCCGTCCTGCGGCAGGAAATTCAGCAGGTGCTCAAAATCACCTGGCCCGAGTCGGGCCGCCTAACCGGGCTTCCACCGGCGGATGTCTAGCACATTCGGCAACTGCTCGATGCGGTTCATGATGCGGGTCAACTGAACCAGATCGGTTACTTGCAGGGTGACCAGCATGTTGGCGATGTTCTCCTCCACGCCCGACATGTTGAAGCGGGTCATGTTCACCTTCTCATCAGACACAATCGTAGACACGTCGCGAAGCAGGCCTTCGCGGTCGTAGGCCTGAATGCGAATCGGCACCGAGTAAGTCTGCTCGACGGCGCCTCCCCAGCTCACTTGAATCAGCCGTTCCGTCTCGCGCGTCCCCATCGCGTTCGGGCAATCCTGGCGGTGAATGGTGATGCCCCGCCCGCGTGTGGTAAAGCCGATGATGGGATCGCCCTTCACCGGATTACAGCATTTCGCCAGATGGGTGAGCAGACCGCCCGCGCCTTGAATAGTAATCTCGTCGGACGCTAATTCCGCCGGGCGTTCGGCCACCGGCGGTGGCAGGGTTTCCTTATCTTCCTGCTTCTGCTCGCGCAGGTAAGTCACAATCCGGTTGACGACGGTTTGAGTGTGAATGTCGCCGCACCCCAGCGCGACCAGGAAATCGTCCGTCTTTTCGAATTCAAATAGTTCGGCAATCGTATCGTAAGTCAGGTCGTCAATGCCCAGCCGCTTGAGTTCGCGCTCGAGCAGGTTGCGCCCGGTGGAGATATTCAAGTCGCGATCCTGGCGCTTGAACCAGCCCCTGATCTTTTCTCTGGCGCGGGCCGATTTGACAAAACCAAGATCGGCGTTGAGCCAGTCACGGCTGGGGCCGCCGCGCTTGGCGGTGATGATCTCTACCTGGTCGCCCGTCTTGAGCGGGGTGTTGAGGGGAACCAGCTTGCCGTTGACTCTTGCTCCCCGGCAACGTTCGCCAATCGAGGTGTGAACGTGGTAGGCGAAGTCAATCGGCGTGGCTTCAGTGGGCAGGTCAACGATGTCGCCGCGCGGCGTGAGGGCATATACCCGATCCTGGAACACGTCGGTTTTGAGGGCCTCGACAAAATCCTGCCCCTCGGTCACATCCTTCTGCCACTCCATCAAGCGGCGGAGGTAAGCAATCCGCTTTTCAAAGGCTTCGTCGCGTTTCTTGGTGTTTTCCTTGTAGCGCCAGTGAGCGGCAATGCCGTACTCGGCGTTCTCGTGCATGTCGGGCGTGCGGATTTGCACTTCCAGCGGCTTGCCGTCGTCGTAAATCACCGCCGTGTGCAGGGACTGGTAGAAGTTTTCTTTGGGAGTGGCGATGTAATCGTCGAACTCGCCCGCTTTCGGCGTCCACCGCCCGTGAATGACGCCGAGCGTCACGTAGCACGTCGGCAGGTCTTTGACGATGACGCGCACGGCGCGCACGTCGTAAATCTGATCGAAGGTGGCATCCTTGCGCGCCATCTTCTTCCAGATCGAGTAAATGTGCTTGGGCCGCCCTTTGACTTCAATCGCTTCAATGTGGTTTTCGGCCAGGGCGGCCTTGATTTGTTCGATGATGGCCGCCATCATTTGCTCGCGGTTTGCCCGGCGCTCGTCGAGTTGTCCGGCGATCTCTTTATATTTGACCGGGTCTACGTAGCGGAAGCCCAGGTCTTCCAGTTCCCACTTCATCCGCCAGATGCCAAGGCGGCTCGCCAGGGGGGCAAAGATATCCATCGTCTCGCGGGCGATCCGGCGCTGTTTCTCGGGCTTGAGGTGCTTGAGGGTGCGCATGTTGTGCAAGCGGTCGGCGAGCTTGATGAGCACCACGCGCACGTCTTCGCTCATCGCCAAAAAAGTTTTGCGGATGGTTTCGGCATCGCGATCCCACGTGCGCTGGTCGGTGCGCTCGTCGGGTTGATCGGGCGTCGAGTCTTCAAGCGAGGGGGCGTCGGCGGTGTGGGGTTTGTCGTGGCGGGACACCCGTGGGAGGTTGGTCAGTTTGGTGACGCCGTCAACCAGTTTGGCGACTTCGTCGCCAAACTCGCGGCGCAGGTCCTCCAACGTTACGGTAGTGTCTTCGACGGTATCGTGCAGAAGCCCGGCCGAGATCACCGGGGCGGGCAATTGCATTTCGCCGAGCATTTTGGCAACCGCAACACAATGATTGATGTAGGGCTCGCCGGAGGCGCGGGTTTGTCCGGCGTGAGCGCGCTCGGCCAGGTGGTAGGCGCGCTCGATGAGCAGGCGATCCTGCGGGCTGAGCGTCGGGGGAAGGAGATCGCGAAATTCGTTGAATTTCATATTCCCAAAGTATAGCCAGCCCTGCCGCTGTTGTCCAACTGGCGGACTCAATGTAGGGCCACTAGCATTCTCGTTCACCATCCCGCTTGACCCCAGCCTGGCCGCCGAGTGGATGCGCGGCGCGGGTGTGACTGTGGGTGTGGAGGAGGTGTCATCATGACCGCCGACGCGAAGCGCGCCCTCATTGTAACGACCTCGCCCGCCCTGGCCCTGCCCGGCGCATGGCCTACGGCGTTGGAGTCGTTCCTCAATCTGCAAAACTCCCCGCAGACCCGCAGAGCCTACCGCGCGGCTTGCACAGAAGCACTCACGGCGCTTGCTGTAGAGTATCCCGACGAATTGACCCCGCCCACGCTCACAGAATGGCGTGCTGGTCTTGTGGCGCGTCTCAATCGGAATGAACTATCCCCGGCGAGCGTGGCCCTGAAACTGGCGGCCCTCAGAGCGTTCCTCAAATTCTGCCGGATGACCGGGCTACTCAATGTCAGTGCTGAGGTAATCGGCTACACGCTGGAGTCCCCATCGGCCAAAGTCGTAAGACCATATGAGGTGCTATCGCAAGCCGAGGCCGCCCGCGTAATAGCAATCCTTGAAGGCAACCCGCGTGACCGGGCGTTGGTTGCCCTGGCGCTGGGTGCTGGACTGCGGGCCGCAGAATTGACGGCGGTGAAAGTCGGCGACGTGTTCACCGACGATGACGGCGGGCAGTGGGTAAGAGTTGTGCAAGGCAAGGGGCGGAAGGACAGGCTCGTTCCCCTCGCGCCAGATGTGGCGGCGCTGTTGCGGGCGTATATGGCCGGGCGCAAGTCGAAGCGTGGCGCGTACCTGTTCCCATCACGGCAAGGCGAGTCGGGGCGGATGACAACGGCGCGCGTCTGGCAGATTGTCACCGATGCGATTCGGGCCGCTGGCATTGAGAAACGTTTGTCACCCCATAGCTTGCGACACACCTTCGCCATTGGCCGACTGCGGGCGGGCGCGTCACCCATCGTCGTTCAAAAGATGCTGGGCCATTCGAGCATCAGCACAACGCAAAAATACCTCGACCACCTCGAGTCGGCGGAGTTGCAAAAGTGGGCGGCCCCACTTCCGAAATGAGTTTGTGATAATGCTTCTTTGCTAAAACCGGATTAGGGGGTTGACTGTTACTAAGTTTTAGCTGTAAAATTCAGACAACCGAATAAACCCTTTGCGCCCGCGTAGGCGGGACTCTGACAGTATCGCGCTGTCGTCAACTCAAACAGGAGTTGGCGGCGGCGCGTTTTTGTTTAAGTTTTTGCCGAGGAGATTTATGAATCAAAAAACCAATTTTAGCGTCCAGCTTGACCGGGCGACTCGACTGTTGCTGAGTCGGTTGGCCGAACTCGACCAAAGGAAGCCGGGCGATTTTGTTCGCCGTCTGATTCGCAAGGAAGCGGCAAAACGGTTTATGTTGCGAAAGACGAAGGTGAGCGATGGACAAGCCCAATCCGCCTGAACTTTCGCCTCGTGAGCGCGTCCTGGCGCGGCTTGTGGAGCTATTAGAACAATGGCCGGATGACGGCCAAAGCAAAACCCCGAACGACTCAGAACCTTTGGCCGGGCAAGAGTCGTTCGGGGCGTGTGCGCCGACTTCCAAAGAAGCCGACGCGGGGAGTATATCCCATGTCCCGCAGTCGGAACGTTAACAATTCTATACCCGTTCACGTTGGCGCGCGAGTCGTCGGCAGTGTTTACGGTGATGTATTCCGCAAGCACGTTCGCGGCTCTGCCCACTTCTTACGCCGACCGCCCGCAATCGCGCTTGACGTTCAGTCCATCGCCGATGCTGAAAGCGCCGGGGCGATGTGGGCGGAGATTCACGATACCGAGTCGGGCAAGGTTTATCGCGCGCGGCTGTCCAGCATCCGGGCCTATGGCGCGGTGTTCAATCGCGGATTCGGTCAACAGATTTACCTTCCGCTGTCGGCGTGGGGCCACGATGAAGACCCGTCACAAATTGCCCTGTTCGCGGAGGCGCTGGCGTGAAAACATCTGCCCGCTTCCTGGAATCTCTTTGGCGTTGCCTACGAATTGCCGAGCGCAACCGCGATGAAGTTTTGCGCCGGGTGTTCATTCGGCTGATTCAGAGGTACGGCGGGAAGTGAACGCGCTCGAGGCCTACAAAGCCTTCACCGATTTTGAATTTGACGCTATCCCGCTTCGTCCCGGCACGAAAGATGCTATAGGCCGTAATTGGCCGAACCGTTCGCCCGTTTCGCTTTGGCGATATGCGTTACGGCAATATGCGCTTGAAGATTTGAACATTGGTCTACGTTGCGGCGGAGAGGCGCGGTTAGCTGTGCTGGACTGTGACGAGAAGACTCAGCCGGGGGTGTTTATCAATGCTCAAACGTGGCTGGCCGGGCTTGGGTACATGCCGGGTGACTATCCCACGATTCAAACTTCGAGCGGAATCGGGCGGCACGTTTACGCCACTCTCACCGGAACACTGCCGGGCCACTCGCGGAACTTCGCGGGCGACTTCGGCGCGGGCCAATTCAAGTTTGGTAACGCGACTCAAGTGGCCGCCCCGCCTTCAATCGTCGGCGGCAATGCCTATAAGCTAATCGCGGGCGACTATCGGCAACCGCTAAAACTCACAGTAGCCGACGTGTTGCCGATTTTGGGCAATCAGGACACCGAACCGGAAGCCGCCCGCCCTAGCATCCCGTCATTGGCCTGGCGCATTTTGTCAGGTAATGATGACATGATTCGACGTTACGCCACTCGGAGCGAAGCCGAGGAAGCCTGTATAGCCTCGCTGATAAACGCCGGGCATGACTTCGACTCCGTGCTATCTCTGTTCACTCAATACCCCGGCGCGGGCAGATTCGCAGAGATGTACGTCAAGCGGCCTCGAAACGCCGTCAAATGGTTGAAGCACAGTTTTGACGAGGCGCGCCGTTGGACTTCGGCCAACGAGTCGAAGGGCCGGAAGCTGGCCGAGGCCGCTATTGAGTGGGCCGCCTCTCGCCCCTGGCCGGGTAGAACCGGCGCGGTTGACCGGGCCGTATACATCGCTCACGCCTCTATCGCCTCTCGTGCTGGCCGTGTTCAATATGGCGCGTCATGCCGAGAATTGGCAGAACTGGCGGCGGTTGGATTCAAGACGGCTATCCGCGCCACTCACCGAATAACCGCTTCCGGGCTGATAACGCTGGAAGCTAAATATACTGTTTCCTGCCCCAACCGCTACCGGCTGGAAACACTTGGGCGTAGTGACACACTCCCTAAGAACTCCAATGTGAGGGAGTGTGTCACTACGCCCACAGAACACGACGCTTTTAGAGGCCGCTATCTTGGCAAGACAGCGGCGGAGATATGGGATTTGCTACAGGCCGAGCCACTCACGGCGGCGGAATTAGCAGAGCGAACGGGGCGGTATCTGGGAACAGTCAAGCGCAACCTGGCCCGGATGCGGCGCATCGTGGACATGGTGACGGGCGAAGTCATCGCCGAGATGGTGACGCCAGACGGCGATAAGTGGCAGGCTTGCGCCGACGTGGATTTAGACGCCCTGGCTAAGTTCTTTTGCACGGCTGGCAAGGCAGAGGAGCAAAAAAAACAACATGCCAAAGAGCGGCGGGCGCATCATCGCCAGTTGGAAAGAGGGATAAAAGAACATGCGACAACGGCTGTTTAGAAAAATTTGCGACGAATGTCACCGGGAATTTGAGACAGAGAACCGCCGTTTTTTCATCTGCCCGGAGTGCTGGAAGGAACACTACCAGACCGGCGAACACTGCGCGGCGGTGAAGGATGACTGTACACCTTGCGGCGCGTGGGCCATGCGTGAACAGTCATTTTGTGCCGCCCACATGCGACAGGGTTACGGCCTGTTTGAGTTGGCCGTGAAGCGTTACCGCGAGGCTGACAGATGACTGTACATCGGCGGCGATGACTGTAAATGCTATGACGCGCAACACGCGCGATTATCGTACAACAGGAGATATGACATGAGTAATTCAATTGGCGACAGGATTCACGAGGCGGCTTTAGCCGTCATGCGGTCGGCTGGTTGCACCTATGAGCAGGCGCTGGAACGATGCGATGCGGCGCTGTTGGCTGAATACTTTTCAACCGGCTATGCCAACGAAGAGAGCAACGATGCGCAGGCGGTCGAGCACTTCGCCGATGTCGTAGTCGGCACGGCGGCGGCGGTCGGCGGCACGGGTTTGTCAGGTGGCTCATGGGGCAACGCTGGCGCTCCGGGCGGCGCTCCGGTTGGACGCGGCGAGAAACTTGATAAAGCCATCCGCGCCCACATGGCGAAGACTGGCCTTGACTATCCGGCGGCCATGCTGGCACTCATGGAAGGCGGCGGCGCTGACATTGAAGACGCTTTAGGAGAATGGAACAATGGACGCTGAAAAAAATCTTACATCGGTGCAGGCGCGCCAGGCCGACATCGAAGCGAAACTATCCTTACTCGCCGACGAAGAGCGACGACTCCGGGCGGAGCATGACGAAGTTGCTTATCAACACTTCGTCGAAGGCCAGAGCGGAATCAACCCGCAACTTAAGAAGGTTTCGGCGCGGCTGGCCGAGATTCCAACGGAGCGCGCGGCGTGGGAACGTGAACAAGACATCGCAACAGAAAGCATCCGGGCCGCGCAGGCTGGGGTCAGAAGTGAGAAGGGCGAGAGACTCAAGGCGCTGACGGCAGAGCAGGACACCCTAGAGACTAGTTGCCTTGAAGCGATTCGCCTTGCCGGGGATGCGCTTCAAGCGGTCATCGCCAAACATCAGGAACGGGCGCGGTTGTCTTCCGAGTTGGGTTTGTTGTGTGTTTGGAAACCTGTAAATTTGGCAAGTGCGACTCAATACCATTTGCTCAATGGCCGTGATGGACGTTTGCAGTTATCGCCGACAGTGAACGCGAGCTATGAACGTCGGCGCATCGCGGCTCTTTCGGGCAACCTTCCGAGCGCAACCAATGCAGAATTGGAATTAGCCGATGCTATGCAAGGCTAAGACTCGAAGCGGCGAACGTTGCCGGGTTGCGGCCAGGCCTTCCGGCTATTGTTTTGCCCATGACCCGAAGTTGGCGACGAAGGCGAAGCAGGCGCGCGTGTTGGGCGGCCTGAATCGCAGGCGGGCCAGGCCGAGCGACGGCCTGCCATCGCCACGAGTCGAGTCATTGGCTGATGCGTTGGGAATGGCGAATCTAATCATCGCCGACTGTTGGAGCATGGAAGATTCAGAGCGGCGGGCCAGGCTATTGCTGAGTTGCCTTGACACATGCACGAAGATTTTAGCCGTGAAGTCTTACGAGCACTCCGGCCACTGGCGCGATATTGCCGAACGTCACGGGCTTGACCCTGACAAAGTTATCTCAGCCTTTCGAAGTCTTGACCTATCCGCCCTATCCGCCGACGATGGGCCAGGGCCGAACGGCCACAACTAACATTTCCCAGGTGGGCGGCCCGGACTCTCTCCTTGTGGCCGGGCCGCCCGCGTCGAGAATCAAAAACGCGCCAGGCGGCGTTGGCTAATAGCCGACTTTTAGCAAACTGTTGTTATCTCAAACTCGGAATTTGCACCTTACCAAGTGAATATAGCGGGCGCGTGAAGTGTTGCGCTTGCGCGGCATTGGCTACTGGTAGGGTATCGCCCAGGCGCGGGCAGGGTGCAATAGTGGAGTTCCGTTTTGGAACTCCACTCGTGCCGTTTCGCCCAGGCGCGGCTAGTGGGGGAGGGTAAAGTCATTCTTTTTTCTTCTTCCGTTTGACAGCCCGCAAATTCTCAGGGGCAATATCATCCCATCCAATAATATCTCTCTCAACCCATGCCCTGAGCAATGCGCGCACGACCGGGGAAAGTCCGCCAAAGCGCAAAGCCTTTAGTTTGGCTTGGGCGGCAAGCTCAGAGTCCAGCCTGACCTTGATTTCTTCGCCCTTGCCGAGCGGCAGTTCTCTAGGGAGCGGTTTCTTAGTCATGCCCTTAGTTTACTGGCAATTGACAAATGTTCCCACACCGCCTATAATGTTCCCACATTAGGGTAACGTGTGGGAACTCGTGGGAGATAGCCGATGACCCGAACCAAAAACGATGGCGTTCTGAAAATTCGACTCCCGGCCAACTTGAAAGCCGAGGTGATGAAGGCGACGAAAGCGAAGCGCGGCGGAGTGTCGGCCCTTGTCCGTGAACTATTGACGACTTGGGTAGCAGGCCAAAAAAAGAAGTCCAGCCAGTAGGGAAATACTGGCCGGACGGTGACGGCTGAGTAAGCAGCCGACGCGCACAGAATAGCATAAGCGCGTCCGAGTTGCAACAAGCAGCCGGGCGCGCTTTTTGTTTATGAGGATGCAGTGATGAGCGCAATTGAGCGATTCATGGCGAAGGTTAAAAAGGCGATTACTGGCTGTTGGGAATGGACAGCGTGCCGTGACCGGAAGGGATACGGTTTGTTTCACATCGGTATTAGGCAGGATAGGACACGGCGACTCGTTCAAGCCCATCGGTTTGCATATCAAAATCTTGTTGCGCCTATCCCTGCCGGAATGGTGCTTGACCATCTATGCCGTAACCCGTCTTGCGTCAACCCGGCACACCTACAACCTGTGACGGCGGCGGAGAATAACCGGCGCGGCAATAGTCCAACGTCAATCAACTGCCGGAAGACTCATTGTCCACGTGGGCATGAGTACAACGCTGAGAATACCTACCTGACCCCAGGCGGGGGGCGGCATTGTCGAATTTGTAGCCGCTCCCGTTGGAAGGCTTTACGCCAGAGACGTAAAGCGCGGGCAATGGAGAATCGGACATGATGACCTTTCCCCAACCCAACCAAGCCGACGTAGACCGGGCGGCGCGTGAACTGTATCAGCCCTTCGGCAACTGCGGCGCGTGCAAGCGCCCCGTCACCCTGGCCGATGCACTGCAATTCAAATGCCCGCATTGTGGCGCGATGTATCTGCCTGGCCCGATTACGCCAGAGCGGGCGCGGGTGATGCTGGACACCTTGAAGCGGCGGCGGCGCGAGTTGGGATTCGCGGCATAGCGGGGAAACCCGATTAAGAGCGAACGCCAAAACAGAGAGGAGGTGATAGCGAAATGGAAACGATTACCTTGCATGTGGGAAGCATCGTCACCGGCAGTAGTGGACAGACCAACGATAACCGCCGTGAAGTTCAATTCACCGGTGAGAAAGTAGCAAGCCGGACGGAATTCGGAACGGGCAGAGACGGCGGCATTACGGACACACGCGGAGTCACGGAGGCGCTCTACCGCGCCGAAGATGGGCGGCTGATTGTCCATGTCAAAGATTGGTCACGCTGGCAGGGCGAGCCAAACGTTTATATCTTGCACGAGGTCACAGAGGCCGACCTGCAACCGAACGGGCGATTTGAGGAGTTGGGCCGCGAGGCCGGCTATGGCCGCCCGCTGACATTGGATGAAGTCTTGAAGAAAAAGAGCGAAGGCCCGGAGTCGGAGTCCGAACCTTCGCAGTAGCAAGGGGCAGGACTGCCCCGCTATGCCGAATTGTACATCACGAAAGGCAGGACACGATGAAAGAACACGAAGCGGACATTATCAAACTACTCGTCTTGTGCTTGTTTCTCGCGGCCTGCACTGGCAGGCCGACGCCACAGACCCAACTTGTCTACTCGACTCCGATTGGCAGTGACAGTCTAGCCGGGCAAGCGGTTTATCTTGAAGCCTCACAAGTGGCCTTCAACGCCGAAGTAGCCCGCGCTTCACAGTCGGCGAATATGACTCAGATTGCGGCCAATGGCACGGCCACCGAACGGGCCTTCATCGTCACCCAGGCCGTTATCGCTGGCACGAGCGACGCGGCCACAGCGACCCAGGCGGCGGATAATCTCTCTCTCGCAATCGCTCAAGGCAAGGCGACTCAAGCGGCCCTTGAGACTTCGGCAAGCTGGAGCGCAACTCAAGCGGCGCTATCCCTTGCGCCAGACCAGACCCAACAGGCGGCGCAATCCACCCAGGCGGCCCAGGTCACGCGCCAGACCGACAAGGCACGCTCTGACACCTTTTTCTTTTGGGTCTTCGCCCTGTTCATTCTGGCGCTGTTGGCCGTGACATTGTTTTACTTCACGAAGGCGGCGCGGGCCGTGAGCGCGAAGCTGACCCCGGCCAATGACACGAATCAAGTTCGCGTGTTGAGGTTGAACGTGGGAACGCTTGTATTGACTCCCCTTCCTGGCGGCGGCGTTGGGCGCGAGTTGATTCCCTTGCCCGGCGCGGCGGAGTTGCCCGACGAAGATTCATTCTCCACTGACGAAGAGCCGGGCGAAGACGTGCCGCTATTCGTCGGCGGCAATCTCAAAACGTTTTTCAGCCAAGACTCAATTGACGCGGCACATGATGCACAAGAGACAAGTCGGGCGCGGGCGCTAAAATTCCTTCGCAAGTGCATTGAAGTCAACGGGCCGGAGAGTGATTTAGTGCCGGGGCATCGGGCCTTGAAGATGGGCGGCGGCCAATGGCAAAGGGCGATTACGATTTTGGGCGCGAACGTTCAAACGATTCCCGGCGTGGGGACAAAGCTGGTGGGGGAGTGGGCTACCCTGGCCGAGTTGTATAGCGCAGTCGGCGAGCGGCGGGCGCGCTTGAACGTGATTGAGCACTCCCCCGCCCCGACAGTCACGGAACGCGCTTGAAGCGTTCACCGGGAACAGTGGGAACACTACCCCTACGGCGGGAACGCCTACGGAACGGGGCATTTACGAAAGGGCAGACCATGACCAAACGAGCGGTGCTTGTAGCCAGAGTAAGCACGAAAAAACAGAAAGACAACTATTCATCCGACACACAAATAAAGAGAATGGGAGAGTATGCCGCGTCTTTGGGCTTTTCTGAAACGATAGAGATAAAGGACGTTTGTAGCGGGACTGTGCCGATTTACGAGAGGCCGGAGGGAAGGAGACTCTATCAACTTATCAAAGCCCGTAGTATTGACGCGGTAATCTTCTACACCTTTGACCGGGCTAGTCGGGAGGAATACGGTATAGATTTTTTGATTTTGCAACGCGATTTGGCGCAGTCCGGAATCGAGTTACACATCACGGACAAGGGCAAAATTGGTGATGACTCATTCTCCCGTATGCTTTCATATATGGGCATTACCCAGTCCTCTGATGAACGCAAACAAATTTGGGAGCGGTCAATGCGCGGGCGGCGGGCGAAAGCGGCGGTTACGTGGGTGGGGGTCAAAGTGCCTTATGGCTATCGCAAAATTGGAATCAAACGCGAGGCGCGGTTAGTCATTGACCCGGAACAGACGGCGGTCATCCGGCGCATTTTCGAGATGTACACCGGGCCGGGGTTTGTGTCCATGTACACCATCGCCAATACTTTGACCGCCGAGGGCGTGCCGACGCCTATGGGGGCGCGGGCATGGTGGCAGGGATGCGTCAGTCAGTTGCTCTCTCGCCGTTTGTTCATTGGTGAAGTTGAATACGCGGGCATTAAGACTGCCATGCCTGAATTAGCAATCATTGACCCGTCAACATTTGAGGCGGCGCAAGAGCGAATCAGGAAGAACAAAGCCCAGGCCCAGCGAAATCGCAAAAACGATTATCTGCTGGCCGGTTTCATCCGCTGTCATTGCGGGCGGGCGGAATGCAAGGTGTCTTTCAGATATGGGGACTATTACAGGTGCAACGGCAGTAGGAGCGGTCTTCAAGCGGTGTGCCACGAGCGCAGTCTAAAACTCGACAAGATTGACTCGTTGGTGTGGGAGGCCGTGACACGCGGATTATCGCGTGAGGTGCTGATTGAGGGCTTGCAAGCACAGAACAAGCTAAGGGCCGCCGAGCTAACACCGAAGCGGGAGCGGTTGGATTCGCTCAATGACCTCATCAGCCGACTCGGCCGCAAGATAAAGCGGTATCTCGACAAGTTCGGCGATGAAGAGAACGAGAAACTCGCCGACGAAGCCGAAGAACTAGCACGCTCCACCGCCAAGCAGAGAGAGGCTTTTGTTGAGGAGCGGCGGCGGTTGGAGTTGGAGTTGAAAAACCACGCCTTCACTGAGGAGCAACAAAGCGCAATTCTGGCGCGGGCCGAACGGCTACGGCGGAAGGTGATGACCGGCAAGCCGACGCTGGCCCAGAGGCGCGAGTTTTTGCGAACGTTGGATTTGCAGGTGACGATAGGCCCGAGGGGGCAAGAGATGAAGGTCTCTTATATTCTGGGGGATATTACTCTGCCGATTGAGTCCGCGAGTTGTCTATCTCGCCTAGCTGTGCTATAAACGGGTGAAATGCACTTCGTCCAAAATCGAGAGGTCAGCATCCCTTCGACAAGCTCAGGGCAAGCTCTGAACGGAGTGCCGGAACCGCTTCGCGCCGGCACTCCGCTCAGGACGCTACCATAGATAGCAGGAGCAAATATGTCCCTCAACGGCAAAGGCTTTTACACCTGGCAACTCAAAAACTGCGAAGGCGGCAACGCCGAGGCCATCGCCGCTAAAGCAAAGGCGGCCAACCTGACTCACGTCCTAGTCAAAATCGCCGACACCACGTTCGCCTTCGGCTTCGACCGCAATAACCGCGATCAGAATCCGGCGGTGGTGACTGCTCTGAAAAATCGGGGCATTCAGGCCTGGGGCTGGCACTACGTGAAGGGCAACGACCCGCTGGGCGAGGCGCGGATCGCGGTGCAGAGATGCAAAGAGTTGCGGCTGGACGGTTATATCATTGACGCCGAGGTCGAGTACAAGGCCGCCGGCAAAGCCGCCGCCGCTCGTACGTTCATGAGCGAACTGCGCGCCGGCCTGCCCAAACTGCCGGTGGCGCTCAGTTCGTTCCGCTACCCGTCGTACCACAAAGAACTGCCGTGGCGCGAGTTCCTGGAGAAATGCGACTTGAACATGCCGCAGGTGTACTGGGAACAGGCTCACAACTCGGACACGCAGTTGGCGCGTAGTGTTTCCGAGTTTGCCAACACCTCGCTCGTCGGCTTCGTGCGCCCGGTGGTGCCAACCGGCTCGGCCTATGGCACGAGCGGCTGGCGGGCCAGCCCCGACGACTTGCGCCGTTTCTTTCAGAAGGCGCGCGACCTGGGCCTCTCGGCGGCGAATGCTTATTCGTGGGACTGGGCCACTTCGGCAGGCAACACCGATTTGTGGGATGCTGTGGCGCAGTTCGATTGGCCGGTCGAGCCGGGCACTGTTGGATCGGGCGGCGACGTGGGCGCCGACTCTGGCGGGGATATTGTGTCTCGCTACTTCCAGGCCTTGAACAACGGCGACATTGATGCGTTGATGGCGCTTTATCAGCCGAACGCGGCCCACGTGACCGCGCAAAGAACGGTCGTGGGCATGCAAGCCATTCGCGATTTTTACAGCGACCTGCTCTTCAACCGCCTGCCGGGTGGAACCTTTACCCTGCTCAATGCCACCGGCCAGGACCCGTCGCGCATGTTCGCCTGGTCAGCCGCCAGCAACAGCGGCAGGGTGGTGGATGGGAATGATACTTTGGGGATGAGGGAGGGGAAGATACAGTATCACTATACTCGGTTCAATATCAATTAGAGGGGGAGTTAGAGTTAGGAGAGCGCACGTGGTTGCACTACGGGCCGGCTTCTCGCCGGAGGAGGTAGAGTCTGTCCGTCCAACCCGCGCGCAGGGGCGTGGCAAACTTCAACTCCCCCACCACGCCATAACCTGGCGGTGCCTGAAACGCAAAAATGAATTCCGGATCCAAAACGTGCTTCCACGGGTCAATCGCCATCTCCAAGCCGTGCGCGCGGATGTAGGCGACGCTCGTCTCGTACAGATGCCAACCGTCCCACTCGTAACCGCCATCAATATTTTCGACCGGCACGCCCGTCGCCAGTAGCGCGCGCGCCGCGTCCCACCTAACCTGATTCCAGGCGAAGTAATCTCGCATCAGGACGACGGAAAAGATCGCGACGATGAAAAAACCGGCGAGGCCCGCGCGGAGCGAAAAGCGCGCCCGGCGCGTCACCTTAAGCAAAAGCACGATCGCGCCCGGCATCAGCGGGAGGAGATAACGCTCGAAATAGGTGAAGAAAGTCAGGGCGGGAACCGCCACAGCCAGCGTCATCCCGTACACCAACGCAAGCTCCGGGGTCAGCCGCCTTTTCAATTGGCCGACGATCAACGCCGATAGTATCAGGCCCAATGCACCTCCGGCGATCGTCAGACCAACCGAAACTTCGATTGGAAAAACGAGCGGGCGATGCGCGCCCATCTCGTACGCGAAATAAGCGAGGTAAGGTCGCAAGCCGCGCCGCGTCAGGATATCGGTGAGATAGGGAAACCACTCGCCCCGCAGGGCAAGGCGCAACAGCGCGATGAGGAACACGGCGGCCAGAAGCCCGATCAACGCTTTTTGCCAGCGCGCGCTGTTGACCCATCCGTGTGACGCGGCGAAGATCGCCGGAATGGACGCAAGCCAGAGTGGAAACACGTACAGACCAATTGTCGCCGCCGCGATCACATATCGCCGCCCCACGACGCCCGCCGTGTCCAAGCGCAACCAGAAGCCAAGCGTGCCATTCAACGTGCGCGTCCTGTCTGCCCAGTTTGCCCCGCCGAGGAATTGGGTCCAAAGAAAATATGCGCCGACGGCGGCCAGCGGAATGGCCGTCCCGGCCAGCAACCACCTGAGCATCAGCGCGGGCGCAGAGGCACGGCTCCTGGCCCACACAAACACCGCGAAAACGAGCGGAATCACCGCACCTAACTGCCGCGCAAGAAACGCCAGCGCCGCCAGCGTCGAGCCGAGAAGCGCCAAATGCACACTGCCCCGGCGCCAGCCACGCGCATAAAAGTAGAGCGCGCCGACGAAACCGAACAGGAAAGCGATGTCGGTCATGAAACTGAAGGCGAGGTACACGAAGGCGGGCGCGATCATCAAAGCCAGCGTCGCCAACAGGCGGCGCGGCACGTCGAATTCCAGTTCCCCCAACAGCGCGTGGAAAAACATCAACGCGCCGAACGCGAGCGCCAACGTCGAAAGGCGCAATGTCGTAAACGAGTAACCGAGGGCTTTGGCAAACAACGCGCCCCACATGGCCGGAAAGACCACAGTCGCCTGCGTCACTTCGAGCCGGTGAAAAACTCCCGTCTGTAATAGATTCAAAACCGTTTTGGAGTAGTCCCAGTCATCTTCAACCGGGAATTCGTGTCGCGGGTCAACGGCGGCGATCAGAGCGAGAAATGCGATCAACGCGATCAAGGCGCCGATCCATTCAGGCCGCCGCGCGATCTTCGCCAGCAGGGATTTGCTCTCCGGGGCTGTTGCGGATGTCATCGTAACCCCTCACGCCCCCTCCTAGTGCCTTGCCATAGAAATTCAGCGGAGGAAGCGCCCGCAGATGCGGAGCGCCGTGTGCCGCACATGGGCGTGCGGACTCCACAAGATTAAATCGTCGGGTTACTAGCCCGCGTCCTCCGCCTCAAACGTCAACCTCTCCTTCCCATGCAACCTATCCTGTATTCGTTGAGCAATCTGATCCAGGTGCGCGTCGTGTTGCACGTAGTCCAAATTATCGGTGTCCACCGTCAGCACCGGGCAAAGCGAGAAGCGGGCGGCCCACTCGTCGTATAAGTCGTTCAACGAGGCCAGGTACTCGCCAGAGATGGAACGCTCGTACTCGCGCCCGCGCTGGGCGATGCGGCGAAGCAAGGTTGGAACTGAAGCCTTCAAGTACACGACAAGATTGGGTGGCTGGAGGAGGAGGGACAGGATCCGGTAGAGGTCGTAATAGGTTTGCCAGTCGCGTTCGCTCATGCGGCCCTGGCGATAGAGGTTTTGGGCGAAAATCTCGGCGTCTTCGTAAACACTGCGGTCTTGAAGCACCGACTCGGCGCTTTGAAGCAAAAGGTGGTGCTGATGCAGTCGGCGCGACAGGAAGAACGCCTGCGAGTGAAAGCTCCAGCGTTGCATATCGTCGTAGAAGTCGGTGAGATACGGATTTTCTTCGACCGCTTCGAAGAAAGGAACCCAGCCCAATTTGCGGGCCACGAGGGCGGTAAGCGTTGATTTGCCAACGCCGATGTTCCCGGCAATAGTGACGAAGTATTTGGTCATCTTGAAAATCTGCTGGCCGCAGTGCCTCTCTAACTCCCCACTCTAACTCTAACTCCTCACGCTCTCTGCCGCAAAATTGCCACCACGCCCGCGAACACCCCGATCACAAAAAAGCCGATGATGGCAATGGCCGGCGGGAAGCCGCCGCCGCCCAGGTCGGGTGTGTCGAACGTCTCTTGAACGATGGGCGGGCCGGGAGTGAAGGTGGGCAGGCGAGTTGGGGTGAGGGTGCCGACGACGGCTAACCCGGCTTCCAAAGTGGGCGTAGGCGGCAAGGTGGGCGTGGGCGGCGCGTCGGCAACGGGCAGGGCATCAATCGTCCCTTCCCGGATTGACACCAACAGGGCAAACACCCAGGCCCGGTTGCCCGGCGCGCCCGGATACTCAATTTGAACCCACTCGTTCGCCGTCGAGCGGCCAATGGCGGGCGCGGTCTGCCCGGCAACCAGCACGCCCACCTGATCGTAATTTGTGCCCGGCCCGGCGCGCACATTGACCTGCTCGGAGGCAAACACCGTCGGGCCGCCAAAGGTGGCGGTGGGCTGGAGCGTTTCGGTGGGCAGTTGAGCGGCGAGCGACAGGCCGCCCTTGAGGCCAGAGGCAGCCAACAGGCCTAGCAAGCTGACAAAGAGGAAAAGTGATTTGAACAGTCGGCGCATGGCGGCGATTATACATTCTTCTTGAGCGCAGGGGCCGCGCCCTTCGACTTCGTGTGCACGCAAAGGTTGTCAGACGGCCAAAGGAAGCTGGTCTCGGCGGGCGGATAAGGTTTCCCATCCGCCACTCAACCAAGCGGCCCGGGCTTTGGCGGTTTTCACCGCTCCGGGGACGAGCCA
>Ga0247727_10002761_pt1 | contig 39656 bp, 56 predicted proteins | sample WisWelCaveWW1625_FD_202498 | JGI IMG/M metagenome (GOLD analysis project Ga0247727, IMG submission 202498) | Biofilm microbial communities from Wishing Well Cave, Virginia, United States - WW16-25 | ecosystem: Environmental > Aquatic > Deep subsurface > Groundwater > Cave microbial mat | place... | reverse complement strand
CATACCATAGGAAATATCAACCGTATACCCTGCCGTACTAAAACCGTTGGCTTTGGCAAAGCAACTCAGTCGGTATTGTCCTACTCCAGCATCATCGTCCGTCTTTTCGATAAATATTACAATGTCCGGCATAGGGTCCTCCGTGTTACGTCCATTGTCCAACACTGGTCATTGAGGTGCTACCGATACGCCAAACTTCTAGAAATGACCCGACTGAAAGAATAGACGCAGCGGCAACGACCATCGTTGTGGACGGGATGATGGTGCCAGCCGTTGTGACCTCGAAGGTTCCTTTTAAATGCACACGCAAGGTAGCAGCCGCTACACCTGTCACGCAGGAAGCGGCACTAACGTTCGTGACTAAAAACGGTGAGTCCAAATCCTGTAATCCTGTACTGGCAGCGTTATCTATACCCTGAAGCATCCACAGCCAAGACCCAACAACTGCCGTGCCAGCCCCCAACATGTCAATACTTCGATTACTCGCTCCCGCCGCCTCCATTGCTGTGAATATCAAAAGAGACTCAAACCGATAGGCCCCAAGCTCTAATGTGAGTGTACCATTGGTTGGTACATTAAAGATGGGCTGAGAAGACGTATTGCTGGTGTACGTACGTGTGGTATCAGCACGAATAATATGGACAACTGGTACATAGCCACGGTTGCCTGCGTCTGTGGTCAAGTAAAAGCAGTTGGTATCACGCTCGATTGCGCCTGCTTCGGCAGTGGTCAGTAGAGTGCCGCTGGCAAGATTTGGCCATGTCCCTGCTGTAGCACTACCAGCGGCAAAGTCTGGGTCAGTGGTAACAAAGGTTTTGATCTGCCCCAAGTTGGTGCGCTTGGAGGCTCCAGCTTGGTTGGTAGCGTACTCGTCTGCTGACGCAGGTGTTACGACCGCGGTTGCACCACTTATTTTTGTATCAGCCAAGGTCTATACCCTTTATTCTATAAGAATGTAAAGAAATCATATAATAGCTTAGATAGAATGGTGGGTTAAAACACCCCTAAAATAGGTGCGCGGACATTAGAAATAGCCGAGTCCATAGCAACCATCAGGCACTCAATAATAATCCCTGGAATACCCGTACAATAGGTCTAATTTGACCCGGAATGGGCATCTACGGGACCGTGGGTCATCCTCCTGGCACTGTTGAGAATCAGATTGGTCAAAGATTCATCACAGGCCCGTGATATGAGAAGGTCTCCAACTTGCGCTTTGGGTTCCCACACTTGGACCACTGGAAGGAGATCCTCTGTGACCACCGCAATATAGCACCCTCGGCCATCATCCCCGCTTGGCGGCAATGGTGTCGTGCAGGCGGGCAAGCTCACTAGCCCACCGATTAGCAGCAGCCAAATCAGGAGGGTGGGCATCCAGTGCTTTCCGTTTCTCCATGGCTGCATGTTCAATCTGTGCCTCCAACTTATCCATTTCGCTGGTTTGTGTCCCTAACCAACGGGTAAACCCCTTGTTAATAACACTAAAGACTTCACTGATTGCAGTAGACCATGCCATGGACAGACCTAGTGCCCCTTCCCACCAGAGATGGCAAGACTCGATGAAGTGGCAGAACTTGATGTATTGGCTGCCCCAGGTATATCGTCAAGAGCCATTAGACTTTCGGGGCATCAGGTTTATTTGTGAAGTAGGCTTTCACAGCGACCAAGGCTGCAACAACGAGTCCAACGTAGAAGATTGGGTTGGCCCAATTCACACTACCATCCACATTCGCGGTACTGTAGAAGTCAATCACCGCAATACCGACTGCCTGTAACAAACCGAACCAACTTACCTTTGTATCATTAGTCACACAAACCTCCTTTGGTTATAACTCTCGCGTTACGAACCACGTCACAACTAGCATAATGGCAATCACTACAACGATGGCAATTGACATTGGGTCAAGGATACTCATGCTTTGACCCCCCGGTATTCACAGGCAATGACAAAATCACGGTCATATGGGTAGGCTGCTGCCATCTCAAAGCCGATGCGATTTCGTTCAATCTGGCATTCCTCAAAGGTGTTATACTTTTCTAGGACTGTAGACTTCTCAAGTCCTGTGTTATAATTGAGAAATATAATGAGTAGAACCCACAAGTGACCCCCATTCTATGCCGTGACGGGTTGTCGTAAATCAAGCCCATTGAGCTTATGATGCCAACCGGGCTCCTCAAAGTGCCCCTTATCACCGGCAAGATAACTGCCAATTGGATCACCAAGTGGGTCAAGTCCTACTTTCCACCCTATCTCATATAATGCCGCCCAAAACTTATCATTCACTTGCCAATCTGGCTTTCCATCAACTGTTAATGGAATGACATCAACTGCCATCGATGCACGACCACCATGTTTATCAATCACATTGTGGGCCGAGAACCCCGGCTTGGCTCGTGTGACGACCAGGGGTGGGTCACTAATCTCCCACTCATTTGTGTCACGATTGAAGGTACGTCCCTTTTGATAAATAAGTGCTTGCTCAGGTAATGACCGCCACCCCTGCACAACGAGAAGCTTTCGTTGTAATTTAACCCAACACTGCTCAATGAGTATCAACGCTGGTTGGCGTATACACCCATGAAGTCCATCAAGACGATCAAGCCGCTGGTCCATCGTAGGTTCTAATCCTTAATGATGACCACCCTTACCTGATGTAACAACTGACTGTGTAACATTCTGTAGGACATTCTGCCCGACATTAGCCCCAGTGTCAACCATCATACCGCCAACCGCAGCACCAGTTCCAGCCGCGGCACCTCCGAGTATTTGCCCTCCCTGTCCTTGCGTGGCAAGGGCTTCAGACCAATCACGAATAGTGTGGCAATCTGTATACACCATTGTTGCACCGGGGCTCTCTTGCACGCCTAGACAATTCTCCAATTTCCCAAAGGCGATATTACTCCCAAATGGAGAACGCACTTCCGCAGCAGTGGGCACAGCATAGCGCCCATTCCCCAGATTAGCGACGCTCGTACACGCTGTTACACCCAAGCAGATTAAAAGCCCCAGTGACATAACCTTCAACATACTACCCCCTCGGTGGTGTATAGGTTGGTTTGGTTTTCTCGACCTTACGGACACGGCTATCCAGTTTGGCCAGTTCTCCAGCGAGTGGATAGACATATTTGAATAGTGACTCGACAAGCAGTAAGAGCCTCCCCTGCGGGATAACCTCACCATGTTTGTCAAGGTCCTTTAACCGATTGATCGTCAATTGAATGGGATGCTCACTCATAAGACCTCCTAATAATATCTACTGAACTCTAGTACCACCTCCTGCACGGCCACCTATTCGGCCAGTCTTTACCGCTATTACTATACCTTGTAATGGGTGGGGATACGTATAAGGGACATAGGCATCATTGGTCCACGTATTCGTGGCAGTACATTTATCGAGCCCACCATCCTCACCTGGCGTACTTGAATGGGTTTCTGTCGTTGATGTGTTCCAGTTGCTTCCTCCATCTGTAGACCAATATGCCACGCCAGTCGTACACCCAGCAGGACGTGAAGCTCGTAGTCCCTCTCCGACACCCACCGTTCCATTGAATGAGGCAACGTGTTCATAGAGATCACGATTAAGCACTACAACTGCTGGGAAGGCCCCGCCAGTTGTTTGTTTTGCTCCATTTAGGTAGTTGCTAAAAACATACCACGGATCTAAAATCTGATTAGGCCATACTCTTGGTGTAGGATCGGCACCAGACCCAATAAGATCACCTTGCCCAGCGCCAGGTTGGTCCAAGCACCGATACCCATTACTTTCACTATTTTGATCCCAAGGTGACGACACTGTAATAGTACCAGTAGCTGGGCTTGATGCTGTTCCTGGCATGGTGTAGGTAAAGGTGGTACCTGACACACCAGTAATCAAAAACGTCCCATTGTAGTTTGCTTCATTAGCCCCAACAACTTTTACAAACGATGAGTTCTGCCCAGCAACTGGAGCCGCCCCGTTGTATTGCACTGTTGCCGTCGTTCCAGATGAAGTAAGGTTTCCAGCTCCCAGTGTGACAAGATCACATCGCCACCATAAAGAATTACAATCGCTTGCACCATTAGGACAGCCAGATCGGTAATTGGAAAATGCAAATGGACGGGTTAGAAACCCACCTCCCGATGTGGTGCTGAAATTATGAAATGCGAGACCAGTGCCACCGCGAGTTGACATGGGGTCTGAAATGACCGCGGTAAAGTGGATACTATTACGATAGTACTCTAACTGTCGAACACCACGTGTACGACCAGACGATTCCGTACCATGAAAACTCAATACTACATTATTGAGCTGATTGAACCGATACACCGCTCTAGCACCTCCCCATCCATCAGATCCATAGGTAAAGCCTGTGCCCTCATCAACGAACAGGTTGTCCTCGAAATATAATGAACTTGCAGTGCCTACCGTTGATGGCGCAGCCCATGAAGCATCCCCGCACCCATTGGCCACTGCACCACACCCATTCGCGTTGTTGTTCCAGGAATCGTGAAAGGTGTAAAAACCAAACTTGAATTGATGAAGCGTTAATACGTTGTGGTCAAAGACACCACGTAGATAGCCACGTATGAACCCAGCAGCAGTACGTTCAGTAGTAACGCGATTATGGTCAAAACGAAAACTATCGGTTGCTCCATTAAAGGCCAGCATTCCTCGATTCGATGGATCAGCTGCCCCTGTCGCGTTTCCGTCAAAGCAAAACCCACTGATACGATGTAACCCAGAGCTTGCTGTAGGCCAAACAATAAGGCTCCACGTACCAGCACCGGTGTAGTCTGTATTATCCGTAATAGTTACTGGACAGTTGGTTGGCCTGCCCTCTGAATCCATTGTAGGCGTTGTCGCTGTTTTAAATGTAAATGCCACTGAAGGAAAATTAACTCTGGATGTCCATGTTGCGCTACCATCTGAGACGAGCACCGTGTCACCAGTAGCAGCACTATTGACACAGGTTTGAACACTCGACTGATCTGGTGTCGTGAGCCAGGTTGGGCTGGCACCCGTACAGGCTGTCATTCCACTCGATGACATGACTAGTACTCCAATACCAGCGATAATCAGAAAGATGACTAATTTCATTAACATCATATTTAACGGCCAACTCCTATCAGTGAGAGGGACGATGACGATCCTGCCGCATTGCATGACGAAGAAACCGCACTCGGATGCGCAACTTGTGTCGCCCCATTGACGGTAAGATTTATACTATCTACGGTAGGAGTTTCAGGCGAATCTACGCCACACACTTTCCAATAATGAACCAACGAACCTGCTTGGACTTGGTTTGGAAGTTGCGTTTGGAGATTCGTTACATCTGTCTGAGTGAGATTGATTCCACCATAGACCCCAAATTCTGCAATACGGCCAGCGGCAAAAAGCGTGGTATTATTGCGCGACATAAGATTGAGGACACGGTTGGGGTAGGTGCCTGTGTTATCGTTGTCAGCTTGTGTTGTCAAAGTTTGTGAAGTTGCATCTACATAGACCGAAACAATTTCAGCAGCTCCCGTTTGGGCGATGTCTAAGTTAATTACAAATTGATGCCAACCCGCTGCGCCCCAACGCGGAAATGATCTGATCGCATTTCCAACATTACCAGTATGGTGGACGTACGCAATCCCCCCACCAAACCCTGAACTATTTGGGTCCAAAAATACTCGATCCCCCGTCCCATCCCCAAATTCAAAGGCCAAGTCATCATCATCTGCAAAGCTATCCCACCAGAGCCAGAAGGCCAGCGCCACTTGGGTATAGGCAGTAAGGTTGATGCTACTGGCGGATTGTAAACTCTGATTCGTCCCATTCGTTTGCCGCGCAGCCCACCCCCGCATAGGCAGGAGTAATGAGGCAAGGACAACAAGCGCGAGTAAGAGGCTACGGAGCGAGCACATAAGTCATTACTCCTGGGGTTTGTACTGTTACTACTATTTGTAACACAACATCACTAATATCTCATTAGCAGCTACTGCACCAGTATCACTATTTGCAGCCCCGGTTGTAGTAGCCAAAGCAACTCCTGTCGCAAAGTTTATTCCAGTCTGTGGAATACCTATAGTACCACCACCAGTGGCGGGCAAACCAAAAACATTCTGCGGGGTATCTGTACCTACTGTGGGAGCTGATGCTTTGTTATACAACTTCAAGTAGCGAAAAGCGGCATTTGAGTTAGTAGCGTAAATTGCATATACTATCCCTGCTGATGCTTTAACACTTGTGGCATTAGTAGATGCTCCAGAGATTAACTGATTAGAAGTACAACCCGCTCTTGTAAAGTTGGTTCCATCAAATGAATATGGAAGATTCATCGTTAAGGCTATATTATTCTGCCCAGATGCAAATGATCCATCATCATTATCAATGGTAGAGCCAGGCGAGTAAGCACCCATTAAAATAAATATGGCAAATAGGGCTAATAGCCCACCCTTAGCCCGCTCTTTCCACGTTCCCATACAGCCTCCTAGAATATATTCCAACCAGTCTCACCATTATTACCAACAAGCTCTATAGCTTCATACTGAATAGTTAAGGTTGCAGTAGTGCCCCCATCTATTGTCTGGGTCCCCGACCCATCAATGAGACATTGGTTGGTACCAAGATTCTTGATCCAGTAATGCTTCCCCTTACGAGTGACTACAGAGATAAGGTTGATAGTCCTGTTGGCCGCAGTCGTGTCGCACTCAAGTACTTCATCTCCAGCCAAAGTAGTATAAGGATCATTGCCTGCATTAACTATTGTTACTACATGGACTCCCCCACCACAAGCTACACCAGTTGAACCGACAACACCAGTACCAGTTGTTACGTTGAGACAACCAGTAGCAAGGGCAGATAATGCCTGTTCATTAGTTAACGTTCCATTAGTTGTCTGTGTTATATAAGTAGCATCTACTGGTGCCCCGCCAATACCACGACTCGTAAAATAGTTAGTTCCGTCGCTAACAATAAGTACTCCTTGATTTAACCCAAGAATTATAGAACTAGCCCCATCAATTGTTGAAGTAGTAGGAGTTATAGTAACAATACCAGTACTACGGTTTTGCGCCCAGTAGTACCAACCAGCAGGAAAAGAGCCACCAGCTTGTGGGAGTGTCACCGCAATAGCCGAGGCGTTAGAATGTGTGACTAGCTTGGCGCGATCACCAGTTAGGACTGTATAGGTCGTACCTGTCTGAGCATTGACCAAATGTTTTTGGACATCAACATAATCTGTATCAGGGATAGCTTGTGCAACTACCCCTTGGCTCGCTGCCTTTAACAGACCACTAGAAACAGAACCAATCCATATAGAAGTATTAACGTAGGCTGATGTGACAGTTGTACATGTCCCAGCAATAGCAGTTGATAGTGCAGAGAGTAATTGGTTTGTACACGTTACACCGGCATAAGCTGTTGGGGCTGAAGCACCATTACCTAATACTGCTCCTGTTAGTGACACCTGCTGTAAGACAGGCCCCGCTGCTACATAGAGAAACGAAGAAGCCGTGCCACCCGTTACTGTAGTAGACCCAATAGTAATAGCACCTGATGGGCATGCCCCCCAAGCTGGTAAGCCAGCACTTACAATAAGACACTGGCCAGCAGAACCTATACCAAGCCGTTGCCAGGTGGAATTGAACCTAATGATATCCCCATTGACGCCAGCCGCAGGTGTAGTATCACTATGCGTAGAAGATAGCATATCATGATTGCTACCTCCTCCACCCCCACCACCTGGGTTAAAGATACCAGCATAGGTAGTAGTAGCCAAAGTGAGACTTAGTAAAAGACCAACAAGGTATTTCCGCATATTAGCCTCGTGTCCTAACTAAAGCAGTTACCCTATTCTGGTTATTCAGTACGCTAATATAACTAACTAAAGAATCACCAGCTAATTCCATTGGGAAGTACATTCCACCAAGTGGCACCTCGTATACGTTATTATCAGCCAACCCTTCAATAAGAAAGTAGAGGCGATGGACAGACATCGTTGATGCTACCCCAGCAAGAGTTGGCGCAGTTGTAGCACGCACGCGGATACCATACTCGCCTATAGGTACACCAGTCCCGTGCCCAGATGCCATTACAGACCAATTAGCGGGGGGAACCCACACAAGAACATTTTCCCCTGTGGTATAATTAGCCGCTGACCCAGCAAAGCCAATGAAGTTAGTTACCGAAGTCCATGTAGATGTCCCCGTACTGTATTCAAGGACTCTAATAGGTGAGCCAGTGGAGGCTGTTCCCACATCAATTGAAAGCCCATTGAATAGTCGTGGGCTCGAAACAAGGAACCCATCATTTACAGTCAGTGTTTCTAAGGCCGCGTCACTTGCAGCCGCAGATTGAAAATCAGTTGTATCATTTGTAAAGGTGGTTGTGGAATTAACCCATTGTCCAGCTTTCCATATAGCCTTGTCTAAGCGCACACCAACACCACACTGGACGACACTACCACTACGATTCTGTAAGGACGTATAGGCAAGCTGTACTCTAATCCCACCAGTTGCGCTACGCTCTTGTGAAAACAATACATGAGTATTTGAGTTAGGATTACCACCATCAATCAATGCTGTTGGAGCGGCGTCTACCCCTACCCAACGGCTATATTCCCCATCATTCCATCCGTGCATAATTATACTCCTGTAGCGGAAGCGGGAGGAATGCTCACACGCAACCTCCCGCTACAGCAGGCTATAGATTAAGGATCAGTTCGCGTAAGTCTTTCCACCTATGAAGGTCGGTGCCTTCGCTTCATGGCCCATTCCATCAGGCCCCCAGAATCGCTTCGGGGTGTACCGAATGTTCAGGCCAATAAACGACACGGTGGTAATCGTCGCAACTGTGGTACGGCTGACCCCCAATTGGAGGTACTCCGTAGTCTCAGGTAAGACACCACCATTCAGCTTCCCTTCATCAGTTACCATTACTGTGAATGCAACACCTGCCATATTCTTGAGCGGAATAGCTGTGCTCAAGGCAGTTGCCGCGGGCGCAGACCCTAATACAGTCGTGTCCTTCACATAGGGCTTATAGAGAACAGCCATTGTTGCTGACCCGGATGTATTGTTCGCAGTCCAGACCACACTGAAATAAAGGGGCTGGCTGAGATCCATGTCACCAGGGATTGCCATAAAATGATCGACTGCATTCGCGTTGGCCGTCAAGTTTAAGGCAGTGACCCCGGAAGTATTGATCTCGATAATTGACGTATCGTTGGCCGCACCTGTGCTCATGGACTTGATATCCGTAGCGGTGGTGATTTCGTAGTCCAGACCAGCAAACTGCCACGCAGGAATATAAATCCGCCCAGGCCGCCACACGACATGTGAATCATGTTTCAGACGATTATGTGATTGTACAAAATTAGGCATGTGTATTCTCCTTTCCTTTCAGTTAAATTATTCAGGAAAGGCGATAAACACATAGACTTTAGTATCTTCATTTACCACTGCATTAGATGGCAAGCCAAATCCAAGGACTGTACCATTATCAACTTGGGTAACCGCAATAGCAGATGATGCAACAGCGGTTGTAATGACTTCAACATTGGCCAAGTCATCCTTTGACCAGACCCATTCAGTATCACCATCTGTGCGGTTCCATGCGCGAATATACCCAGGTTTGAAACCAATATGTATATTCTGTGCAGCAGTCGTACCAGTGTATCTGCCAACAAACGGCCCACGAACAGTATCTGCAACACGAATTGCATTAGCCATAAAAACTCCCTTGTAAGGGTCTCTCTAGGTGGAGAGTTCCCACTATAAGTTATGAACCAGCACTGTGTGTTACAGGCGCTCCCCCAGGCCAGTTCCTCGTGGGAGATGGACGCCTTGTCCCTTACGGGGACGACCTACCTATCTTAAATGTTACTGGTTCAGACCACTAGCCATTACTAAATTCTATTAAATATTGAGAGTTCGTTTGTTCTGGTCTTGTTTGGCCGCTATACCCATAATAATTCCCATCAGGCCCTGGCAGGCTATTGGGGGCATCTGAAAACCTTGCATTACCAAACTTGTGCTTGAGCTGGTCATAGACTTCATCAGGTACATCAGTCCACTTATTAGGCTCAAGCCGATAGGTAATGGGCTTCTGGTTCTTTATATCAACTGAACCAGTTAAAGCATAATCGATATTGCGTATCCGTACTTTCTTCATTATCCCTCCGTATTGTACTCAACAACCACCCGCTGTGGGTTCCCACGCTGAGCGGTACTGACTCGCTCTGCATAGTCATGCTCCATGGCATGGTCACGCTTTACTTCCACATAGTCACCACGGTCCTTGTGTTTTAATAGACCTTTCCCTTGACTATGTGACCCCTGCCAACGCTCTGCCATTGCTTCAGCACTACGCTTACCCGTCACACCCATGAAGCCCCTTCGCAGGATGACCCCATTCAGTGTTACGCAATAAAATTGAATACCTAGGTCTTTTGACATCAGGTGGTCGCGGAGGGCGTGTTAGCGCCCTCCGCTCCTCTACACTATACTAGATTATAGTGAAGCTCCAGTTTGAATCTCCTGCCCAAAACTTTGGTTCAGGACATTACGAGCATCATACAGCTTCCAACCCATGGTCTGTCTCATTTCAAGTGGGTCATTGGCTCCACCTGATCCTAGTGGTTGTGTAATCACTCTTGCATTGTTACCAGCAAGATTGATCCCACCACCAAAGTCACGGCCTACGATGAAGACACTATAAATATCAGCAAACCCACCGGTATTCTTAATGTCAGTAGCTGCCGCAGTCACACCGGTTGACCCAAGAAGGACGTACCCCTGTGAGCTGGAAAGGAACCTGACGCCATTCTTATCAGCACCAAACTCACCCTCCATGACACCATTATGGCCTGCATATTCACTCACAAGGACGAACCCATCCAAGTGCCGTAAGTCAAAGGCTACATCCTCGTGGCACATAGCCCAGTAGGCAGGCATGATCGGAGTGGTACCCACGTTCTGACTGGCCATAATCATCGGCGTAAACTTCAAGGCGTTGCGAACCATGAGGGCACGGTACGCACGATCCAAGTCGTTTCTATCGATGATCTGGGTCACAGTCAATGTAGTAGTACCATTGACGAACGTAGTGTTAGTAAAATTAGCCCACGTATCACGGTACAACTGATCCATCGTGCGACCAGTTTGCTCACCCAATAGCTCCACATTCTCAATCGCATGCGGGTCGGGTTGGGTGGAAAGTACCATGTCACTATCTTCAATGAAGTCACCAAAAGGCTGAATGGTCGCTGACACATCAGTTTTGGTCTTTGACTTACCAGCAGGGTTGATTCCCTCGGCTAATGGCGTAGTCGCCACTGCGAGTTCCTCGAACCGACGCCAGATCATCGTCTTCCCACTGCGTCTCGCCAAGGGGTACATTTTGACACCTACTTGGTGAATCAACATGGGAACCCCACGCCGAAGCAGAAGGGTATTAAATAAACTCTGCGTCGCATCACTAGCGGTGCCGTCAGTGAAGCTTGTCGTTAAATTGGCCACAGTCGTCTCCTTTAACCCTGCTTAAGTTTGTGGATCAAACTCTCAAACTCATTGCGGGGCATCGCAGCAAAGTCAGGAGCCACCTTCTTGTTAGGTGTCCCCTTTCCTTTGATAAACGATTTTTCAGCTTGCGCGTTGATTTCAGTAAGCAAGTCCTTCCGTGCTTCCTTGACCTTGGCAGCGCCACCACCAGGAATCAACTTAGGATTCTCAGTAATAGCGAGGGCAGTAGCAACTAACTCCGCCATCGGCCCCAATTGTTTCATCAACTTGGGGTGACGATTATAGACTTCATTGCCAGCATTCCAAATATCACTGCCCTTTTCCTTCAGTCCTGGGAAGGCTTCATAGGCCTCTTCATACAGACCAGCAATCTCTTGGACGAGTTCACTCGCTTCAGTCTGTGCCTTGGCCTGTTCCGCCCCTACACGTTTGGATCGCTCTAACAATTCTTTGCGAATGGAATTGAGTGTCGTCTTGGCAACCCCTTCATTACGCTTGGCCTTCGTATATGCAGCTTCATCATTCTCAGTTCGTGCTTGCCGCGCTGCCATGCGCTCATCATAGAGGTTGTCTTCCCACTCAGTTTGGCCCTGAAGCAGTTGCTCATCAGTGTACTTGGCCAAACGGTTCTCACCTGTTTTATCAGATGAGCTACCTTTTGACATGACTTCGAGCTGGCCTTGGAGGTTGGCGAGTTGTTCACGCACCTCCTGGACTTCAGCACTTGACTCAGCCTTCCCTTTACGGACTCGGCTTAGTTCTTTGGTTAGTGCCTCTAACTTGGCCTGTAGCTCTTTGGGGTCATCACCTTCAGATTCCTCCGACGACGAGGTAGATTTGTCATCTGATTTATCGTCCGTTTTATCTGAAGTCTCTTTGTCCTCCGAGTTGCCGAACAAGGTTTTAAGGTTTAATTCCTCACCCTTGGACTCAACCTTCTCGTCAGTCTTTTGTACTTCTAATTCCATTGCAATACCTTCCTTCAACGCCCACTGGGTGGCGACCCCCTGAGGCCCGGCGACGGCCAATTACGCCCGTATATCAGCACAGTACTTATAACTCTTTAACCACCTTAAACACGTTTCTAATTGGTTAATTTTAGATTCGTTTTTGCAATACGTATGTAAAATAGGCACTGCGCGAGCTAATTCAGCCAATCTGTTAATTGACACACCATACATCCGCTTACGAGGTCTGCCTTGGGTGGTACCACGATTGTCATCTGATATTGATCTTGACCCACCAAGACATAGTGTAAAGAAATCTATTGGGTCTCTGTCCCCCATCTTAACCATTAGGCGTGGCCTCCCATGCACACCAGCATGGCCTTCACCATCAAACAACCCCGCCAAGTACTGCGCATCTGCTTCAGTAAGTATTGGGTACCTAGATGGGTTTAAGGACTTTAAGTTTTTACTGCCACCCTTCTTTACACTACCATCATTATAAATACCATGCGAATGTTTTCTACGCTCGCGCTGTAACAATGCATCACAAGCATGGCATAGGTGGCGATACCCCCGTGCATATGAGCAATCGCGCCTAGCGTTAGCAATATCTTTATCAAGTTTGCATCGCAAACATCTAAATGTCATCACAAATATCCTTCTGTCTTTGCCACAGTGGGTAGACAGTCAGTATCTTTATTCCTCCGAACCTTGACTAGGCCACGACTAATAGCATTAATGGCTTGTTCGTGGACCGTTGTATCATTCTCATTGCGGAATGGGGCAAAGTGGAGATGGAGGAGTTCGTGCACGAGGGAGATATCGTAGTCACACTCCTCACCGTTGAGGAACCGACTACTCAACCCTGGGAGATCTTGTGGATGAAGGACGTAGATAATGGCGTCCTTCCGTTGGAGATGTTGTTCACATTGGGCTAGGGTTTGATTATCGGCCATCTCCCACTGACGGACAATCCGTAGTTCCACAGTCCAATCTTGGAGGTATAGAATACGTTGCCAATAGGCAAGCTGCTTATGGAGTTCACACTCAAGGGCCTCATCATCCATGAAGTCTCCATGGTTCTATTTGCCATAGCCCATGATCTTACCATTAGACTTTACCTTACTGGCAAACTCACGTAGTTGAGTCTCACTCATTCCTGTGCGCGTCTTCTTACCCTTACGCTTACGGTTAAGCTCGGCACCCATGAAGCCCATCTGTTTTTCACTTACGGAAGGCATCAATAGTCCTTATGAATTACCCATGACATCCCATGTGGGAACACTAGGTTTGACGAAGAACCTAACTGAGAACATTTCCTTTGGGGTTGTGGTCATTACATACTGTACTGGGTCGGGTGTATATAATGGAGGCACCCCATTATCTAACTGACCTCTCCAATACCAACGAGTCCGCGTACCATCACATTTCACATTTCCTGTGTACCAGTGGATAGCATTCCCAAACACCCACCAAGACTGAAAGGAGCCAGCTCTCCCATCCTCCATGAACACGTTACTCCATGTAACATACTTTACAATACCAAACCAACTTCGCCAAACATGAGGAGTGGGTTCGCCTAATTGGAGGTGAAACCGCTCGTATGGTTTGGTATCTTTCAAGAGATTCAGCATTAGATGACTTACTTACCCTTACCAGCTCGCTTGGGCTTGAAGCCTTCACTTCCACTTACAGGCTTCTGTGGATTGCCCTGTGACACTCCACCCTTCTCATACTTTGTTGACGCGACACGATCCTTTGGATAGCCTGCTCCTGGCATAGTAACCTCCCATTATTTAGAACCATAACCCATTGACTTCACCATCTTGCTCATCTTCTTACCTGTCGTCTTTCGTACCTTCACACTTGTTGCCTCATACCCCATACTACGCGGTATCTTCATATTAGACCCCTGCCTGTGTCATACCTGCTTCAATTGAGGACCCACTTGCACTACCTGACTTGAGATTCCCAATCATGCCTTGGACTTGTTTATTTTGCCCCCCAGGTTCAGTAATACCTGGAGTGACGGGTTGCTCACTATCACGCTTGAGTCCTTCAGCCAAGCGGGTGGGCATCTCAGCAAGGTCAATCATCGCCTGCATGGTATTGGGGCCAAGTGGCCGACCACTGGAGGTAATCAATCCTGCGAGTTGGACACCCTGCTCAAACTGGGCTTGTCGCTCACTTGCGGTACCAGGGGACAACCGAAGGACCAGATCAAACTTGGTACTCTTCATGGCTTTGAGCATATTGATAACATCATCATCAGGGATGGGTTGCCCGCTAATGGGGTTACTGAAGAGTGGCTGGCCATTCCCACCGAGTGGGGTACTCAACTCAGTCACACCAATGATACGACGGATCTTTTCAACCGGGTAGTACTGTTGGACACGGCTTAGGAGCATACGAGCAAGATCAAGTCGGGCTTCCTCAAAGTTACGGAAACGTGGTTTGAGAATTGTTGCACCACCTTCTTGACGGGCACGAATAGCACGACCACTCACAGTTGCTTGGGTTGTCTGCCCCACTAGCTCTGCATTGACACCACTTATGCGTAGTATCGAGCGTTCACCATGTTGGAGCATGGCAAAGTGTCCTGAGGACATTTCTACTGGCTTGATCTGGGTGGGGGCAAGGGAGGCAAACTCTACGACGATACCAGGCTTGGAGCCCATGAGCTCAAGCTGTGTTTTATTGGCTCCACCAGTTCGACGATTCAACCACCCGCTATGCGCGCTGCTATTGAGGTGGGCAAGGATGTTACTATACCGTTTATTGTACTCATCTTGGGGGTCATGAAGGTTACGAACGATACCCATAATACTCTCAGGGTCATCGCTATACTGACGAGATATGTATGGGACATAGGGGTACAGACGATCTTCATGAGGTGTTTTACCACTATCAAGTGTCTCCCACCAGACCATCTCTGTCCATTCAGGTACTCGTGCCTTTCGCTTGACCACGGAGAATCTCTCGTAGATCTCCATGCCAGCTTCCCTCGATAGATTATCGACATACTCGATGGCAGCCTGTGGGTCAGCGAATTGAAGGTCTGGGACTGGTTGGCCAGTCATCTTGTCAGTGATGATACTGGTTTCATCCTGCGAGACAATATCGAGATTGGCAGTCTTTTCACGACCATGGAGTTCAGCAAGTTGGGCTAGGGCTTCCTCACCCTTATCCTTTGAGGCTACCTCTTGGACTTGACCAGTCTCGGTGTCGATCACAAGTTGGATGGTCGTCTGGACCTTGTGCCACATATGGAGGACTCGTATGCGGCCTGTCTCAGTGTCGTAGAGTTCACGAATCAAATTGGGGCCTGTTCCAAGCTGTTGGGATGACGCAAGGTAGTACTGAGTGCGGCTAAGCCATTCACCAGGGCGAGCGAGGTGTTCTTTACCAGGGTAGCGAGCCTTGAAGTCTTCAATGCTCATCCAGATGGCCTTACCCATAAAGGCCCCATCTTGGAGATCAGGTTCTGTAGCCCAGGGGTCAAATAGGAAGGCAAGTGGGTTGATACGGGAGACAACAATATCGCCCCAGACTAGATCATCACTATCGTCATTGGTGTGGAGAACTTCCCAGACCCCAAGCCCACAGATCGTCCCATCATCAAAGACCTTATCATCGATACGCGGGACACGACCAAACTCGCTCGCAGCCTTGAGGCTTGCTGTAGCGATCTCACCAAGTCTACGATCTTCCAAGCCACGGGGGAGAGCAGTGAAGTCAAGGTTCATCCCACGTTGCATACCCGTGACGAGTTCGACTTGTGGCATGACTTGATTAAACTCAAGGGCGGGCCGACCAGTCTTTTCAACTTTATCGCGGTCCCCGCGAAGCCATTGCTTACCGTTACCCTCCGTGACTTCGTAATCACGGAGCCACTTCGCACGGGCTAGTTCAGTCGCATTGAAGTGTGTCTTGATAAAGCCTTGGAGAAGTTGCAGGCGGTCAGAGTCTACAAGTGAATTCCCTGCGCCATACTGAGCGCCTAGCTCTTTACGTGGTTTAACTGGACGTGCCATAGTTAATGCTTACTCCTAGGGCAACGTAGCCTATCACGCCTGCGTCGGCATTCAATACAAACACGCGCTTTCACATTAGTAATATAAGTATTACTAACCGAAAATTCATGGCCTGCTATACAACAAGATTTCCTGCGTTGCCAATGGTCTCCGCGCAAAGTATTTACAGATTGAGTAACAGGTTCTAAATGGGCTGGGTTGCAACATGCCCTACTACGACAAAGATGGTCTAGTACCAAACCATCACCTACTTTCCCAATTAGTAGTTCATAAACAGTACGGTGGGCATTACGAGCTTTACCAGTGTATCTAGTGATTCCATAGCCATCTTGGAGTTTGCCAGTCCATAACCAACAGCCTTGTGGCTCAATCATTATCTTATCAGCAAGACGTTTGAATGAATCTAGTTTCATAGGCCCATGTGTGATTTATGTAATGGCTGTATGTCCATTTCAAATAACCAATCATCATCATTATTTTGTTTGGGGGTTGGACTCCATTTTACGTCCATTGGGCGGCTTGCCAAAAAACCGTTAAGCCCGTCGAGGTGGTGGTCGTTCCCGTCGGCAGGCTCCTCACGGTAGTCACCCGCAATGGAGTTCCTGGCTTTCTTCCACTTGTAGCCTTCTATCTCTTCAATGAAGTGACTACACTTGTCAAGTACAAATAGGTGTGGGGCACCCAGCGCACCAGTGACGGGATGCACATGAGTAGCATCAAGAGAAAGAAGCTCATTAATTCTGTTATAGCCTGCATCCCAGTCCTTTTGGTTTGGTACGGGGTAGATCCCGTGGTCCATGTATTCGTCTGCTACGGAGTACAGTTGGTCTTCACGAGGTGTGCCATGTTGGCCTATGAGTGTACGAGAGAATGCCTGACTATCAAGGTAGGTCCCTTTGATTTGGTAGGGTATGCGCTCACGGTGGGCTTTGATTTGTTGAGTGTGGTAGCTGACAGGCTTCTCCCCCTCGTAGTGCTCATCCACGACAAAGTAATTGAGGGCATCACATCCACAGTCACACTCTTTGATGATGACCCAGCCTACAGCAGTGGGGGCCGCGAGCCCGTGGTCAATATATTCGTAGCAGTCATCATTACTATCAAAGAGTGGTGTACCATCATGCTTAGTGGCATAGCGTGGAATAGCAGACTGCTCACGTTTCCATGTGGGGTAGACTAGCCCTTCAGCTTCTACCCATTTCCCCTCCAAGTATCGTTCCCACATAAGGGGCAGGTCCTTGTAGAGCTGCTCCATGTCTTGGAGATACTTGCGAGTAACAAAGCCTGCATTCAACCCATCCCATGCCGTTGCATGGTAGGCTTTATACCCTAACCTCCCAGGCCCTGACGGGCCGTGCTTACCTGGGAGACCAGCAAAGTACTTGAAGATCCAATGTGAAGGGCCTTCTGGATTGCAGGCACCAAACCCATAGGTGTTATAACAGACAAGATCCCATGTCGGGTCGAGTTGGCCCTTAGGGACACGATCATCAAAGGCAGGGAGTGAAAGCTGGCAGAGACGGCACTGAGTATCCCCATGAAGCGCATAGTGTCGTATGTTTTCTGACTTGGGACACTGGCCATGGACCCAATACTGCCTCATGCCATTATTGAGGATGGGGTTCTTACGACGGAGACGACCAACGAGGTACTTCCATACGTCCTCAGGTACTTCCTCTGTTTGGTCTATGGCAAAGAAACCGAGTGGTATGTTCTTGAGATCGTTGAGATCCTTGAAGTCACCGTAGATGAGTTTCCCACCCCCATACTCAGTCTTGAGCCGAAGGAACCCCTTCTGGTCATTATGCTGGGCAAGGTACTCCTCAGGTAGCATCTCATAGAGAGTCTGCATGGTACTAGCACGGAGGGCCTTACCATCGAGCCTACCGAGATAACCTAGATTGTTGGGGATGAGTAGGAGTAGGACAACCTTGGCAACGAGGGCAGTAGTTTTACCACTTGCGAACCCCCCACTGAACATAGTGAAGGGGTCGGTTGAGGTGAGGAAGGCTTGCTGCTGAGGAAGTTTATCCCATTGCCAAGCAGGGGCCTCACCAGCCTCGGCAAGGGCAGCTTGGAGTGAACGGTCACGGGTGGTCATTAGTTGTTAATACGATGGCTAGTAGGAATATGCTGATACCAATGGTTAGGCCGAAGTCATAGAGTTGCATTAGTGGTCTACTCTTTTGGTGTAAACCAATAAGGAGGAATAGACCCACCCAAAAGTGGGTTTCGCCGCTTAGCCATTTCACCTTGGAGTTCGGCCTGCCCCTTCATAATATCTTTAAGGTGGGCGTACCCAATAGGGGAAGAGTTCTGGAGGGTCTGGAGGGCTTCATCATGGTAGGCGGAGAAGGGATTCTGTATGGCGGCAGCAGTTTTATTCTCTAAGCGTCTCCCAAAAATATAATCATCCCGCTTCACGGCTTCAGGTAGATCAGTGCCTCGAAGCATCATCATGTCATCACGGAGCATCTTACTAGTGGGGACATTGAAGCCACCCATATCAGGGGCACGCTGAAGTTCCTTTATAAGGAAGTTGTTCCACCCACCCAATCCTTTACCGGCACGAGCCCACTTGGACATTGCCAATGGGCCAAAGCCCATCCACGCATTACGTGGGTCAGCCATGACATCACCTGCCGCATTGAGCCCCTGCTCCACACCAGCTCCAGCAGTCACAGTTGGTTCATGGAATAGACTGAGGTTAGCTTTGGAAGTGTGCATGCCACGAAGGCTATTGACTACACCTTCGAGAGCTTTCCAAAAGATATTGGGTTGCTCACTGTAGCCAAAGGTTGGTTGGGATGGTTGGAACTTATCTGGTGCGAGTGGCATGGTTAGTCATCAGGTGTGATGGTAAGATCATCAACGAGGGCCTGTACCTTGTTCCCTACCTCATCGTAGGCACGAGCAAAGATCTCTGAAATATCCTCCATGTACTTGGCATATATCTCATCTACACCGACATCATTATCGGAGTCATCCAGCTCCACCTCATAGACCGGTTTCTTAGCCATACCCCCCCCCCTAGGACCCCCACTTAAAGTAGAGTAGGAATTCAATAAGAATTCATACTCTACCGGTTTTAGAGCTGTTTTTCCGCACAGCCCAAACATTATAATTTATTAACTCATTGAAAATAGGCTACATTAATTTGTTCTAATCTTCCTTTTCCTTCGTTTAGTAACCTGCCCTGGGTCCCACCATGACCTATTTGCCCTCCACTTTTTGGTGTACTTGGCAGTGTGCTGGCTGGTGCGGCTGATAGGTAGGCCACACATACTAGCTTGCTCACAGGCTTTATAAGTGGCTGTTTTCTTTGGGTACATAGTATAAGACTTGGGGTGAATAATATACTGTATACGATATAATTCTAAGATGGCGTGGTAATCTCCCTTGATAAACAATCACTTACACGGCTGCCTGGTGATGCCCCTTGTTCCAACATCTGTTGTACATTAAGTCTAAATGCCTCACATGCCCCCTGTGATGGGAAATTGTCCACCGCTTGGTGATTAGTGGTAGCCCCTGCCCCAAGTATAAAGAACAACCAAACTATGCCTAGTACCATACAAACCTCCTTAGAATGTTATAGTCACTCTAACCTGTTGATTTCCTTTTATATTTTCTGATAAAAATTACATAGGTTGACACTGTATGCTTTGGTACATAGACTATACTCCAGGGGGTCAGCGGTACCATAACAAGGGTACTCCCCCCTAGTACAATATACTTAGTAGCTATTACCTAGGTATAACATATACTTAATAGATAATACCTAAGTATGTATCGGGGAGGGAGCCATTCTTATGGCGTACCCTTCCCCGTAGGTAGCGTTAGGTAGGTAGTGTGGCCTAAGGTTTGCCCCGTAGATAGCACTAAGTAGGTAGTTTTGCCTGAGGATAGTCCCCCACTTACAACTATCTAGTCTTAAACACGTAGAGTAAACGAAGTGTTTTCTTATCTAGATAACCATTATATAGAACAAGTCAAGGGGTATTACCTACATTATTTTCATTAGCCCAGTCTATGTGGTCGCCCCCCTTGGCGGGGGGCTCCTCGCCGGTAGTAGTTATAGCTACTGGTAACGGCCTAATGTCTATGACCGGGTGAGCTGGCTCCAGGATACGTTGGGCAGTACCGGCACCTAGAGATCCAAACAACTGTATGACTAGATTACTACCCAGTGGTTGTACTTGGTGGGGGAATGCCTTATCAAAGGCTATACCAGCACTAAGCACTAGCCTGTAGAGAGCATTGAAGTCCTTTTTCCCGTAGGTCTGAGCAGCCTTCAAGCTACGATCTACTAATACCAACGCCGTATTAGCCCAGGTGTCACGACCCTTTTCACCTTTCTTTACTATAGGTTGTGCAAATGTAGGTGCGTAGGTCTTAGTACTATAGGTATTGCCCCCTAGCTTACGTTCACTAGGGGTTAATTGGCGTCGCTGGCGTGGGGGGATCGTGGACGGTACGGGTGTATTACTTACTGGTTCAAGCATAGATTGGGCTACCTGTGTCAATTGTGCAATAGTATTATCCACTACTGGTTTACTAGTAGGCTTGCGCTGCGACTTGGGCATAATCACCTAAGGGTTAATGGTTAGTGGACAAGTCTGATAAACGTCTGTGCTCTCAAAGGTATTAGCCCAATCCTCAAGATACAAAATAGCTTGCCTCATTGCATCTCGATCCTCACGAAACATACCTATTGCTGTATTACAGCCATTACACAAGAACCCACGTGCTCGTTGGCGTTTATGGTCATGGTCTAAAAACAACGTGAGCTTTCCATCATCTGCTAATGGTTCAATACCACATATTGCACACTTCCCATCCTGGCTAGATAATTTAGCTCGGTATTCTTCTATAGTGATATTTGCCCTGGTGCAAGCCCGTAGGTAACTCCGAGCTTGCTGATATCGCTGCGAGCTTTGCCGTTGCCTGGTGCGCCGCTGCTGAAGATCCACCCATGAAATGTTTGGCCGAGCTGTGGCGTGTATCATTTTTCTAACACTCCTGTGGTAAAAAAGTTACAATTGTGGTGAAAAACACTGGCATGAAAGTTGCTCCCAACAAAACCATAATTTGTACAAAATCAATGAGTTACAAAACCACAAAAATCTGGCCCGCGGTTTGCAGTTCATCCTGGCAACGAAGCGGGATCGCATATGGCTAAGGCCAAGACTTTCCCGCTCACTGGCATGCGTGGCATGCTAATTCACAACACGCGCTGTTGTGGGGGCTAATGAGGTATAGCATGTATCCAGTACTAGACAGGGCAGTGCAACCTAGCTTGAGAGTGTTCCTTGTCTCTCTAACTCACATGCCTGTAGAGGTACAGATTGACCTGCTAGAACAGGCTACTAAGCAGATCACTGAGGCAGTAGAGGCAACACTAGCATAACCTATAGCGGCCTATTGAGAGGGGGTGAGTCTATTGGCTAAGACAGCAAGTGATTGGGCAGGTATGACTGCTGATGAGCGTAGGAAGTTCTCAGCCGAACAGAAAGCAGGTGCAATCGAGGCAGTGGAGTCTAAGGGCTTTCCCACTGGTTTGAAGGTGATAGTAGGGGGTAAGGAGTACATTGCAAGACCAGTACGATGTACTGAGTCTGGGGGTGTCACGTACAATCTGACCCCACGACAGGCAACGGTGGGCAAGTACAGTGCAAGGTTCAATAAGTTTTCATTCACACTCATGGGCGAGGGAAGTGAGGTGGCAGACTCATTTGAGTCTGAGACTATCCTCTAGCCTTGCTAGGGTCCAGTAGTCTACCTACTGGGCCTTGTGGAGGGCTTACTACTGTCACTCGATGACAGCAAGTAGCAGGGTACTTTCCCGATGCCCTAACCCATCGGGACGCGGTAGGCCCTCCAAAATTGGCCTAGGCGATGCAAAAATCACGAGCGCGACCTGGCACCGGGACGGGGCAGCAAAATTGATCCTGGGGCAAGCACGGCGATTCTAGCGGGTATTTTGGGGGGCCTGAGTCTTGGCAAAAAACACGGGCATGATTCACGAGACAGGGGATAGGTGGAAGCTAGATATACTTATCCCTAATAAGGATAGGTTACTAGTAGGCCCGCAGGTACCGCGCACTAGCAGGATGTATATAGCCACTAGGTCTATTATCTTGCATACTAAGTTATCACCTGCCCTTGCATTTTGTATGCCTATCCATTCAGGTATGGAGACAACACTAGATGAACAGAAACGAATGAGGCGAATGTATTGTAGTGATAGACCCTTACCAGGAGACCGGCTACTATGACACCTAATCTAGCTAGACAATGTACTTGTAGGTGGTATCGCAGGCTCTGGTTTATCCTTACAGGGAGATAGTATAGTATATCATACATCCCCAGGAGAAGGCAAGACTTGGAGTGATTCTATGTGGTACTTAATCCTTATTCTCTTAAATATAGCGCCAGGATTCAATAAGGTCACTATCCTAAATACCTATAGTACCTTAGAAGAGTGCCAACACGAGAGTAAACGTATAGGCTTTGAGATGACAGTAGCATACCCCAGTGAACATAATTTTATTATTGCCTGTCAATTGAGCCCAAGACGCAAGTGAGGCAGGCTACTACTGAACTAGAGAAGTAATCTAGTCTCACCTAGAGGTTATAAGCTAGGGCTGCTTGAAGTCCCAGTAATGGCACATATCCTAAATAATGCTGGGGTGCAGCTTATAACCTCGAATGGGCCTAGCGTCAAAGTGGTTACAGTCTAGACCATCGAGTTACTGTAGACAAACTATGACTTGTATACAGTTGAGACCAACTAGGCCCTTCATTGAGCTAGCTGATAGGGAGTCAACCATTGGTTGCAACCATAACTAGTCTGCTAGCTTTACAGGGTAAGTAAGGTTGACCTAGCGCGCTAGTTACTTACCTATATAACCACATGAGGTATTCCCATATGCCCCAGATGCAAAGGTTATTTAGTACGAGATATAGGCTTTCAATGTATCACCCATGAGGGAGCAGCCTATCACTGTGTCAACTGTGGGAATTATATTGACTTACATATCCTGAGGAATAGACGGCTCACATTAGCTGAGCGAAAGGTGAACACTGATAGGAGAACCAGACATAGTGTAGAGGATGATACTTATACTCTATCTGGTTTTAATACTCTATTCTTGGATAGTATATGATACCAGGGGGTGGGAAGAAGGAGATACCGGCTATCAAGACTATAGAGACCCTATAGTTCAGCGGGTGAGCTCTTAAACATCTGGTAATATATGGACTATCTACGTATCCACTCAATTCATCTATGTGCTCACTGTCATACACAAACAGTATGGCGATATATGGAGCATTATAGATGCTGGGTGTGTGGTGGTAGTCAAATTGTAGAGAGACTCAGGAGGGCCAAATGAGATATACCCCTATCGCAATCCTTCATGTACCAGCCGTTGGTTCACCTACTGGATGGTTCAGATCTGCCAAAACTATCTATATCTCAGCATACACGCCAGCGTGGCTTGTAAGAATCATTGATGAGTGGGGGGGAGTATAACAACAGGAGGTACTGTAATGACCAACCAAGAAGCATTTACAATAGCTGTCCAACATACTAGGACACAGGGTATACCAAGTAGATTATCATTTCCTGAACTAAAGTGTCTATATAGGCATCCAGATGGTATTCGAAAGTGTATTGTGGGGGCATTAATACCAGATCGTGAATATTCTAGACATATGGAAGATGTATCACTTTACGTTGTCGTGACTATGACACCATCTTTGAGGTCTATAAATATTTACTTACTTATGGAGTTACAAAAAGCCCATGATGCAATGATAACTACCACACCTTGGTTAGAATGGATGGAAATAGAGTTTATTCGTATAGCACGAGACTTCGAGCTCCAAGTTCCACCACATCCATGCTCAGTAGAATCAACAGACGTATCCAACAAGTGTATCAATAATGATGTGCAACAGCTAGAGAACGTCAACGCTTAGAGAAACTCAATGATTAGCCATAGACTCGATACCTTCACATATTTGAGCCCACAGGGCTTTACTGTTAACGGGCTATGTGCCTGTGGTTTCTCAGTACGCTTGGAACCAATGATTGAACATAAACAAGCTGTTCAAAAAGTCCAAGTTGCTCATGAGGAGCATCTTATCAAGATACTTGAGCAGGCATGGATAGGAGCAGTGACTAAATGCCCTACTATACTACCACTCTAATACGTGGTTTTCCATACAGGCTAAACATTAAAAATGAATGAAAATGAGCCAAGTGTACGAAAACATAGGCGAACAAAATCATCATACCTTGATGGATTAACCTTCATTGATGGTGGGGTAATCGTCGGTACAGCCTTTGGTATCATAGTTATTATTATAATAATGCTATTGATACTAATAGACTTATACAAGACATTTTGATAACACTATACCGTGGGGAGGGGGTGAAAATATGACGCTAGAAGAATTCCTCAAGGATACATTGTGTAAAAGTGGTATTCAAGAGGCGGCAGGGGTAGAAATCACGTTTAATGATGGCCGCAAACTGACCATCCATAGTGATGACCACCCAGCCTTAAGACAAACTGTAACTCCGGGTGCAGAGCCCACAGTCAGGCCGGTCCAATCTGCTCAAGGTGGCGACTAGATTCATCTAGTAACCCCTACCATGGTGGGGGCGGGCCTAGTGCCCGCCCCTTGTATTTATAGACTCTTCCTACTATTAATTATTATTGATAGTAGAAAGAATCCATAACATAATGGAGGCTCTAATGTATATTAGTTCAGTACCCCCTAATCCGACAGCGGTCGCTGCTGCTGCAACACCATGGTTACATAGGCTTCTTGATGAACCGCGAATGTGTGGGACAGGTTTACCAGCTGTGATACGAGCATATATATATGTTAGTGAGCAACCCCACCAACTCATATACGGGAGCTGGCAAGTGGCGGAAGGGAGTATCTATCTTCCACGTCTAGCAGGTGACTGTACAGTACACCCACTTACAAAGCTTGCGATCCTTGCTGCCCTAGCAAGTTACACAGGGGCAACAAATGATGCTACCCTTGTTACGAAGATCACAACACGCTTAGTAGGACTTCTTAAAGAGGAAGCAATGGGTACCTATAGCAATGTTGTGAGATCCTATACTACGCCTTCCCGTCTTGCTATTGACCAAGATAACTACCAAATTGCGGCAGAACTAAATGGAAGATGGCTCCTACCAAGTGGTGCCCCAGTGGAGGTAAATGATAAATGGATAACTATGGACTTCTAGCCCTGTCACGGCAGCTAAATACTGTTTTGGCAAGTATTAGTATGATAAAAAATAGTGCCCCTCCTACTTGGGAATGGGCTGCAACTCCAGTTGTCATGCCTGAGTCAAAATGCCCATTTTGTCTAAAGCCTGTTCGTTCAAACGCAATATGGTTTTTAGATGGTCCTAATAACTACCGATTACTTGGGATACTTGACTTGGCAAAGACAAAGGTGGAATTAGTATTCCCTAATCATCCACATAATAATGGTGGTGGATATCTATGCTTAGGTAAAAATACCGATGGTGTCGCTCTCCTTGCAAGTACACCAAATATTCTAGATGCCCCAATGGGGGCAAAGTTTATTCCACGATGGCTTCATATATATTGGGGCCATCATTGTACCCCAGCAAGGAATAAGCTCATGAGTTGGGGGCAGATAGAGCTAGTAAAGGAGTATGATGAACTATGATACATATTGTTGGGCTTGGTGGTGTCGGGTTTTGGCTAACAGTTGGGTTATCGCGGGTAGTCCCCCCTAATCTACTGCAATGTTGGGATGATGATACCTTAACAGGGGGGGCTGGAGCCGCACGTCTACCGTGGGCTCCACCAACTACTAAGAAGGCTGATTTACTGCGGGGCTTCTTGAGTATGGTCTTTGCCGATGCAATACTGCCCTCATTTGTAGACCGAAAGTTCAGTGGGCTCTTACACCTCAACGCTGGTGACACTGTTGTTGACTGTACTGATATGCCACTTGAAAAGCGTAGGCGTATATGGACCATCGTAAAGAATAAAGGGGTACATATTATACGAGTAAGTTATGATGGCCGTGGATCAACAGTTGTGGTCTCAACCGGCTTACCATTGCTAGCGCCTATGGCTGGTGGGTATACAGCAGTCCCTTCACTATCACTGTCCTTTGCAGCCGGTGGAATAGGAGCAGAAGCAGTCAAGCGATATCTTGATAATCCAGTTCCCCACTTTACCACATCACTATCAATTGAGGAGGCAATGAAATAAATGATTACAGTGCCAATTGTCGAACAATGCCCGTATACCATAAGTGGGTTAGGCACAATTAAAATATCACATACTATACTTAGTACACTCGCAGGTGCAGTATATGATAATATAGAGTGGATTGCTCTGTTAGTTGGGACTCGAAGTGAGAATGGATTGGATATACAGGTCAACTCTCTTCGTGTCCCATTACAAGAATGTAGCCACTCAACCTGCGCCTTAGTAAGACAGGAACCATTGACACCAGATGTTGTAGGTGTTGTACATTCACACCATAGTATGAGAGCATTCTTTAGTGTGACAGATGATAAGACACTGAACACCCGGTTTCCAATGTCATTAGTAGTTGCTCAGACTCATCATGATAGTCCTACCATAGAGCAGCTTCTGGGGTTTAGTTATAAGGCTGAGGGCCGAGCTGCATTACCTTGTGGAAGTATAGGCATCATACCATTTCGGCTCATTCCAACACCAACTATAATGGAATGGCCTGAAGTATTAGTCTCAGGGTTTAGTGCACCATCTGACCAAATAAGCTTACGATTATGCCCCCGTACTACAAAGACACGAGTTGGCTTTTCACATGACTGTACAACTCCGTGTGGTATTACTAGGACTGAACCAGCCACTACCATCTTTGGTCGTGATGGTAAGGAGTTTCTTAATGAGGTACAGACAAATACTCGTGGTTCTAGGTATAGTGAGAATGGCCTTATTGTAGTAGATAATAGAATGGCATGGGAGAAGAAACGCGGTAAGCACAACGTCTGGAGTGATGATGACGCTATACGACATTGGAGTGAGGGAGGATATTACTAATATGATTAAAGTACAGGTAAATAGGAAGAAATGGTTTCGTGGGCAGCAGGAAGGCTCTCGATTACTCCTAATGAATGGTAAGATGTGTTGTATTGGATTCCTTGCAAGGGAGCTTAGGTTCAAGCCTAAAAATATTCGTAATGTAACTACTTTATGTAGTGTTAGTAGTGATCGCGCATACAACTTTGTGGATGCTCATGAGGATGCGTTGAGTCAGGCTTATGTTGTTAATGACCAACCTGACATAGATAATGTAACACGTGAAAAGGAACTTAAAAAGGTGGGCGAAAGGATGGGTGTACAATTCATATTCAAGGGCTGATAACTATGGGTAATAGTGATAGAGGACGGGGCTAACCGGACTCGCCTGTTCCTTGCCCTATTTAGATACACTGGCATATATAGTGAATGGCTCAGCTACTTCCTGCTAAGGAGACCACGCTGAACCAGCTTGTTCTTATATGCCTATAACATGGAGACATGGTGTTGGCTACAGTTACTTCTGGATTGAAAACACTGTAGTCGCTTGTTCCTGTCTCCTATACCATTAATAAAGGAGGTAAACCCCTTGAAGACTAATAAAATAGTAAAGCCAGAGCCAGTTGTTACACATGGTGGTGGTCATGCAGTACGGCAGACAGCAGAGGCAGAGCTACGCAAGACCGTTGCCACCTGTCTATTGTGGGAAGACACCTTCTATGAGGAGGGAAATAGTATAGCTACTAGAATAACTGATCTCTGTACTAAAGTAAAACCAGAAGTAATAGTAGCTCTCGCACAAGAAGCACGGACTGAGTTTAAGCTGCGCCATGTACCACTATTCTTGCTACTTCAACTTGTCAAGTTAAAATCACCCTTGGCTCAAACTGCCATTGCCACTGTTATACAACGTCCTGATGAAATGGCTGAGCTATTATCACTCTATTGGAAAGATGGACGCAAGCCGGTAGCTGCACAGCTCAAGAAGGGGCTAGCAAGGGCATTTCCTAAGTTTAATGAATATAACCTTGCAAAGTGGAATAGAGATGCTACTATTATGCTTCGAGATGTGATGTTTATGGTACATCCAAAGCCTATCAATGAGGAACAAGCGGCCACTTGGAAGAAGTTAGTTGATGGTACACTTACCAGTCCTGATACGTGGGAGGTAGCCTTATCTACAGGTAAGGATAAGAAGACTACGTGGGAGAGGCTTATAAATGAAGGCAAGTTGGGTGATATGGCCTTCCTTATGAATCTACGGAACATGATGCGAGTTGGGGTAGAACTCAAGCTTATAAAAGATCGTTTAGCTGCGTGGTCCCCAAAGTCTGTTGTACTTCCATTCAGGTTTATTAGTGCAGCTAAGGCTGTACCCGATCTTGAGGACTCTTTAGGCCATGCTATGGTTCAAGCACTACAAAGCCACCCAGTACTTACCGGGCGTACTCTATTCGTCATTGATGTCAGTGGGTCTATGCACAGTGGTATTAGTAGTAAGTCTGAGGTCACACGTATTGATACAGCTTGTGCATTAGCTATGCTCTTACGTGAGGTATGCCAAGAGCCAGTTATCTATGCCACAGCAGGTGATGATAGTATACAGATACATAACACACAAAAGGTTCCACCTCGGCATGCTTTTGCCTTACGAGATGCAATCAATTACAACTATGAGTCTTTGGGCGGTGGTGGGATATTCTGCCACCAAGCACTTAGCTATATACAAAGTCAAGAACGTAACCCATTTGACCGTATTGTTGTCTTTACAGATGAGCAGGATACAGACAATAATAAGGCAAGGCGATTGTCTAATGCTCCTTTACAAGGCAAGTATAACTATCTAATAAATATAGCTTCCTATGCCAATGGCCTTGAGCTTAAAGGCGGGTGGACTCGTATCAATGGGTTGTCAGAACGAGTAATTGATTGGATTATCTATAATGAAAGGAGTGGACAATGAAACTAAGTGAAGCAATATTATTAGGGAGTATAGGCACTTTACAAGGGACTGGTAATACTACAGCATATAAAGAAAGTCCTACGCGATGTGTTATTGGTGCTGCACTATTTGCCATCGGTAGGGAATGTAGTATGCATGATGACCTATATAAACCTTATATCTTACTACTTGAAATATGGCCTTGGTTGGAAGAACAAGGCTATAGTCCTAAATGCCTGTGGTTAAAAAATGATGAAGGTTGGACTCGCCCACAAATAGCGGCATGGATAGCAACAATAGAACCATGGGAAGACCCAATCGTAACCGAGGCGATGCCATGTACAAATGTATGCTCATATTAAGTATAGTTCTCTATACAACTATATCCTATGCAGAAGGATTGAAAGAACCTGTCTACCCCCCTTACTGTTGGGTCCAACCACCAGATAGCGAGCTGTGGTACCCTTGTAATTCTGAAGAGTCAAAGGATGTAAACTGCTTGCATCTCATGGAGACAGCCATGAAAGCCGTTGATCCTTATATAGATAGTATGAGTCTCCCAGAAGACATACGTGAACGAATACTAAAACTGTGGGATCGTGCTAAGAACTCCTGTTGGTCTGACTTGAAGGATGAACAACCACAACATTATCATTAAGGAGGATCAGATGAAACTTAGTGAAGCGATACTTCTAGGGAGTATAGGAAGTGAGCAAGGATTTGGTAGTGAAAGTATTTTTTACGATAGCCCAACGAAGTGTGCATTAGGTGCCGCACTTCTTGCTATAGGGGTGAAGGCTTGCCGTGGGGATCGCGTATATGATCAGCTAATTGGCATATGGCCATGGGTTAACGGTAGGGTATCATTTTTAAGCTCTTTTGGCTTTGCAATCTACAAATGTGAAGGTTATAAAATAATTTGGAGGCTTAATGACATACAAAAATGGAGTCGCCCCCAGATTGCAGCTTGGGTAGCAACAATAGAACCTAAAGAAGTTGAACAACCACAGGAGACTACTACCCTTGTCGAAGCAGCTTGATGATGAGCTTATTGATACCTTACATACTATCTATGCCCTGAAGGCTCGTAGTCCTGATGAACTAGAGGACTATTTTCATGATGCAATACTAAAGGCCATAAATCAGGGGAAGCCATTAAAGGAATGGCTTGGGTATATATACCAGTCAGTCTATAAGCGTATTGCTTGTGGTCAGGAGGTACGTAGTTACCTTCCTATCGAAGAATCACTTATACCTGATAATAAGCCCCTTGATACTGCTCTACAAGTTGATATTAGAAAGGCCCTTTCTACGATCTCCCCATTACGCCAACAGTATATCTATGACTACTTTTATGAAGGCTATACAACAGAAGAGATTGCGGCGAAGTATGGTGTTGGTAATCAAACGGTAGGTACAGTTATTAGGCGTGGATTGAAAGAGATGAGGAAGGTATTAGAGGAGGAGAAGTGACGAAGAAAGACTTTATCGCATTAGCTGACTACCTCAAACATTATGGAGCGTGGCAAGAATACCAACTAGGTATTCTTGCTAAGTTCTGTGCCTCACGTAATCCACGATTCAAGCGTACACGATGGTTAGATTATATTAATGGTAAATGTGGGCCTAATGGGGGGAAACTAGTGTGAAGCCAATTATCCTTGTTGGCAGAGAGTATACACTATGAGTCTATCAGTTATTAGCAAAGCAAGAGTACCTATTAAACTATGGTCACCTATCCATGAGGTAGAATCATCAGCTATAGACCAATTAGTGAATACTGCAAATATGCCCTGTGTCTTCAAGCATATAGCAGTTATGCCTGATGTACACTTGGGCAAAGGTGCTACCGTTGGCAGCGTTGTTGCCACTAAAGGCGCGGTCATGCCTGCCTGTGTAGGAGTAGATATTGGCTGTGGTATGATGGCTGTTGAAACCCCCTTCAGTGCCGATATGCTTCCTGATAGCCTTGCGGGACTACGCGCTGAAATAGAATGGGGTGTACCTGTAGGTTTTAATACACATAAGGAGGCTCTTACTGAGGCAATAGAGTGGACAGGTATGGTTGACTTCAATAATATACCAAGTGAACTACATGATAGGGGCAATAAGACACTGAGGCAACTTGGGACACTTGGTGGTGGTAATCATTTTATTGAAGTATGCCTAGATACAAATGATAGAGTATGGATAATGCTCCATAGTGGTTCGCGTGGTATAGGTAAGGAGATTGCTGATATCTATATCAATAAAGCCAAGGGATTGATGAAACGATATATGATTGCTCTCCCTGATCCTGACCTTGCCTATCTTGTTGAGGATAGCCAAGAGTTCAAGGATTACTGGCGTGATCTTCAATGGGCTCAGGACTATGCTATGAAGAATCGGGAGATAATGATGAATCAAGTTATGAGGGCCATGGCAAAGGTACTATTAGGTAACTGGAGACTTCCAATCAGGAGAATGACTGAGGTAAATTGTCACCATAACTATGCAAGTAGGGAGCATCACTATGGGGAGAATATCATCATCACTCGAAAAGGTGCTGTCAGGGCTAGAGTATCTGACTTTGGCATTATCCCAGGTTCAATGGGAACACGCTCCTACATCGTCAAGGGACTTGGCAATGCTGAATCATATCATTCATGTTCTCACGGAGCTGGTCGGTGTATGTCACGAACACAGGCGAAGCATAGGTTTACGGAAGCTGATATACTCGTGCAGACAGCAGGGGTAGAATGTAGAAAAGATATTGGAGTACTTGACGAGATACCTGGGTCATATAAGGATATTGACCAAGTAATGGAGAATCAGAAGGATCTAGTTGAGATAGTAGCTACATTGAAACAATGTGTTTGTATCAAAGGTTAGATCCTCCATAACCCACAGGTTAGCCGCTCCATAGTATGTGTGCTGGGTGAGGCAAACCTACTCACCATGTGTAATTTCCCTTGATGTATGAGCCAAGTAGCATCAGCCTTGCCTGTCATATAACTAGATCCACGAGAGGAGTTGATAACCTCAATAGGCTTCTCACTATCAAACTTGCGGGTATGATGCAGTATGACTAGTGTATACCCGTGGAATAGCTGCATGAGAGCATCCCCTACTTGCTTCATTTGAGTACTATCCTGCTCATCACAGGAATGGATCTCACGAAGTACGTCTACAATCACAACATCAGGCGTAGTAATAGTGAGTGTATCCTGTAGGAATCGTTGGTGTTCAGCACTTAGGATGTGCATTGACCGTGGGTTATCATCAGGATGAACCATGAAGAATGGCCCACCTAGATTGACACCAGCATGTTGGATCGAAAGGATACGATCCCGCCATATCAGTTCACTAGGGTCAAACTGTAGGTAGAGAACCCTAGACTGGTGGCACTTCTTGTGGAGGAATAACCCACCTTGGGCCAACATGAGGCCAAGTTGGAAGGCAAGGAATGACTTACCAGCAAATGGCTCACCAAGGAGGAGCACCATTCCAGGCTTAGGTAGAATGTCTGGGATGAGCCAATTCAACCTTGGTCTCTCTAGTGTAACATAATCAGAGAGCATAACAGTCCTTATCATAACACCACCTTTCGCGTAGGGCACATACTGGAGCCGCCCGCCTAAAGCGGGCGGCGTATATTCTATATAGTATAGATAGATTAGGTGGTTGGTGTATAAATAGAGATGAGTGATTTCGTTGGAGTTTGTGTGGCCCGTAGAACGGGCAGACCTGTGCTATTACGTTTGCTCATGCAAACTACCACTTTTTCGGGCTTTTTTCCGCACAGTTTTTCGACATTAAAAATAATTAATTTTCGCGGCGGGTGTGCGGAAAATCGGCTGGAAAAACGGTAGAGAGGGTTAGATAAAATTGAGCCGCGCAATATGAGGTGACAATGACAGAACTCCCAATCTACCCACCAACCAGAACAGATGTGTGGGATAGATGTGCCTTGTTAGATTACTTGGAAAACACACTACACCTAGTACCCAAGCAGGCTGATCGTAAGCTGATAGGTGGGTTAGCGGGCAGGGCCTTTGCCGTAGGCACTGCGGCCATACACCAGGGGAAGACACCTAAGGAAGCCGTGGATGAGGCAACTATGCTATTCCATACCGACCTGACGCATTATGCCAAGTGTGGGGTGTCCTTTGAGTCAACCATCGAGGAGATTGTGGATGCCTCTGGAATTGCCACAGTATTGCCAAAATATCATGCTGCTGACCCCTTTAAAGGATGGACTATACAAGACGTGGAACAGAGGCTACCTGATCATGGTCGGTGTATCATCGACTTAGGAGGACTAGACCAAGATGGTGTCCTAGCCGTAGCAGATGTGAAGTATAAGCAGAATCTTAGTGCCGAGTATGAATCACGTATCATAGATGAGTACCTAACTAGTTGGCAGTTCCTTCACTATCCGTGGGCCTATGGTGAGTATAAGAAGCAGGTATGCCATAGGATGTACCTCTGTCTAGTAGTCTACAAGCCAAGATTTCATGTGGTTTTGATACCACATGAAATACATCCAGAGACACAACAGATATGGTTGGCCAGTGCAAGGGCCAAGTGGGGTAGGATGGCTAACCCCAATGCACAGTTGGAAATGGCCACTCGGCATAAGGATATGTTTGGTTTGTGCTCATTCTATGATGCCTGCTTTATATTTCATTTGGACGAGGGGCTTATGCAGACTAAGTATGTCCAAGTGCCTGACCGACGCAAGTTAGTAGAGGTACACCCGTAGAGGGCGGGGGCTGCCTGTAGAGCAGTCGTGGTGCGACTCCACCCCTCTACACCATAAAAGGTACAGTCCTATTATGGGAGAACGGCGCAGAAAAAAGCTTACTGAACTAATTACACACTGGAAGGAGAGCATGTGAGAAAACGCTTCAATCTAGACACCGCAGAATTGGATGGCTACACTATACTTGTACATGGTGGGAGGGCCTCAGGAAAGACCTACCTTACCGGTGACTTCCTCAAAACTGAGTCAGCCTTTGGCCCAGTACGCTTCCTCAATATTGTGGGTGAGGATGGTAACCTGACACTACGAGGTATGGGCTTAGGTGATATTGGTGAACATATTGACTCACTCGATGACTTCACAGCAGCACTCAAGGAGTTTCAAGAGAAGAAGGTTCATGCACTGGGGGTAGATTCTATTCATGCACTCTCACGGTGGATTATGAAGAAGGTAGTGGGGTCAGACCGGCTACCTGAGATACGCAAGGAGAGTAATGAATGGGGTGATCTACACCATACATCATATAATACCATGATGGCTCTGCGGCGAGCTGCCAAGTTAATTATGTGTACCTGCCCATCAGATAAAAGTGTGGAACAACTATCAGGTAAGACATATATTACACCAGACCTACCAGGAAGACAGGCAGCAGGATCAGCAGGTTGGTTCGATTTTGTCGGGTATATTGAGGCTATTAATAAACCAGAAGGAATAGAACGGACATTCAATATGACTCCAAACAATACCATCATTGTACGTCAACGTCTTCCTCGCCAGGTCACTGAGGCTATTAAGCTACCTCAAGGTCCTGGTGGGTGGGCAGTCATTAAACAAGCCATAGAGAAAGGTTGGAAATAATATGGCGCTTCTATACCATACTAGTAGACTCGATATAAATTGCAAGGAGGTCGTGATACGGCCACTTGAAAATGATGATGATTATGTGGTAGCACTTACATTCCCACGAGAGGAGGACGATGAGAATGCAGTAACAGAGATACTATTGACAGAAAGTGAAGTACGCGAGGCCTATGATCTATTATTTAACAAGTAAGGAGGCTAGTAATGCCAACACCAGTAACATTTCAGGTTGAAGATTATTTTCAGGAGTTTGCAAACGATAGTGCAATGGCAGAGGCTGCACGGTTTAAGACCATCCCCGCTGGTCGGTATAAGGGCCAGGTCACGAAGTATGAGGGACGGTACTTCGAGGAGAAGGAAAGTAAGAAGGGTGGTAAGTATTGGTCAGTAGTATTCAGTGATAGCCTTGAAGTGAAACCTGAGTGGCGGAAGGGTGTCCAGTATACTGCTGAGTTGTCCAATGGTGAGGACAAGAGGCTTACTACCGTGCGTATTGAGGCGTCCTGGGAGGATAAACGTAACGCTGCTACTGGGGGGCTGGACCAGCTGTTCAGCCGATGGGACCAACTGACTCGTGCGGTGTTTCCCAACTACAAGGCAGGTAAGGATGCCCCAAAGACGTTGGGTGAATTGAGTGGCGTTCTTACGCAGTTTCCTGTTGCAGTGACTATCACAGAGTCCTTCAAGGTTCCTGCCATCGACGGGTCTACCAAGTGGACAACTGCGGTCAATGATGAACAGGCGAAGGAGTATCGTGCGGCTGGTTATGAAGTAAAGAACTTTGTACAGGGTATTGGGAAGTACTAGTATAAGGGAGTGCTCACCGTACATACAGGGCCACGTTAGGTATGCTGTAGGCTAGCACGGTGTAAATACCTAACCCGGATCATAGTGTAGGAAAGTACTAAAAGGGAGGGGCCTCCCCCAAGTATAATATATATGTACAAAGCTAAGTTTATAGGTGGATATATGGATGGGGAGGTCGTAACAATTAATAAAGTTACACCTACTTATCATTTCCCTAGAATGCGCCCACTTAGTTTCAAAGAGATAATGAAAGAGGATATAAGTAAGCCATTACATTGGGCAGAAGACTACGAGCTAGACTCATGGGAAGGTGATAGAGTGTTCTATAGACGAGTAGGTTTGCCACCACAATAAGGAGGTTATCGTGAAACCTGATATCAAGGGCCTCACCAAACTTGCAGGGGTTCTCAAGCGTACCTCAAAGAAGAACTTTAATATGGAGGCTTGGTGGGAGAAAAGCAAGTGTGGGACGAGTGGATGTATTGCTGGTTATGCTGCTATACTTTTCCCCCATCGCTTTAGGACGGTATATGGATACCACAATGAAATAAATAATGTTACATCCTATGAAATAGAACATAGACGAACAGGTCATACTGGCGAATATGCTTTTGCAGATGGGTTTCATATACCACTTGAACTGGCAAGCAAACTTACGTTAGGCAGTATGAGAGCAACACCTCAACAGGCAGCAAAGAGAGTCATGGTATTGGTGGATAGGTTGAAAAAGAGCCTGAAAAAGTAGGGGTTTAGTGCAAAACAAACCTGAGTCTTGTAAGTCTTGTCCCATGTGGGGGGATGGCCTTGGTTTCGTACCTGACGAACTTATTCCTAACGCCACCACCCTAGTGCTTGGTCAAGCCCCAGGTTCCCAAGAGGAACGTGAGGGGAAGCCCTTCGTAGGTCCAACTGGGCAGCTACAGACAGAGCATTTCTTTCCACTCGCACAATTGGAACGTGGTAAGAATGTCTCTATTGCGAACGTATTGAAGTGCCGGTGGGTTGAGCATGGTAAAAAGACTGATAAGCTTCCACCTGATAATATACTCTATCCCGCGATAGAACACTGTACTACTAACCATCTACGCATTCCTAGCATAGTGACCAATGTTATTGCCGAAGGAGCTATAGCAGCATCATGGTGCGCAGGTAGACCTACAACAATACATAGATGGCGTGGTCATGTTTTATACCCCTTGAGAAGGGAGTTATCTAATACAGATGAAGTTAGTGCAAATGACGGAAAGACAGCGAGAAATATATTGGGCAGCCAAGAAACGGTTCAAAGAAAAACACCCAAATTACCAGAGCGAATACCAAACGAAATACAGATTAAGGAACAAGGAACAAATAGCGAAAGACAAACACGAACGGTATTTACGAAGCAAGGAGAAGAAGAAGTTGTATTGGAACGAATACCAACGTACTCACAAGAGGGCACGCCGCTACAACTTAACTTGGGCACAAGTTCAAATGATGTACAACGAACAGAACAATCAATGCGCAGTTTGCAAGCGGGAGTTGAAGTTAGTAATAGACCACAATCACATAACTATGAAAGTTCGGGGCCTACTTTGCAACCGCTGCAACAGGTTGGTAGGGTGGTCAGAGGAGTCAATACCAATATTGGAAGCTGCAATCAAATATATACAGGCAGGGGGCTTACTGTATTCGTTCTCGAACATTTAGCATCAGTTCTTCGAGACCCACGCTCATTTTGGATTACGGAGTTAGACTGGAGGAAGTTTCCTCGAATAGGCCAACAATGGCCATACCCAATACCATCACGCCTCATTGCCACGCCGGATAACTGGAATGCCATACTGGAATGGTTCAAGAGTGCAATACGTTCAGCCCCCTACATTGCTATTGATACTGAGTTTATTGGTAGACCCTTTGGTGTGGCTCAACCACTCCTCACGATTATTGGCCTAGGTTGGTGTGATACCCGTGGTACTGTTCATGGTCTACAACTAGACTGTCGTACCGCAGAGAACTGGATGCGAGCCAGTTTCTATCATCACTTGGCAGAGCTAGTACGCCTCGTACCAGTGCTCTTTCAGAACTTCGCCGCAGATATGCCAGTGCTCAAGCGGTGCGCGGGTATACAATATGATACCTATAAACAAATTGATGACCAGATGTTGGCCCACGCCATCATCTACTGTGAGTTGCCCCATGACCTAGAATTCCTCACAAGTATCTATGGCCAGTACTACAAGATTAAGCATCTTGGTGATAATGATATACCAGAAGCCGAGAAGTGGGAGAGCCTCCGCTGGCTAATACACAAGGGTTGGCTCACGACTATTGACAGTGATACCCCTGATTTACTCTATAACTGGGGTGATGTCCTAGAACCACTAATGATATGGGAACATCTCAAGAAAGCCTTTGAGATGGATCATGCTGCCTATAATGTCTATAAGACACAATCTGTTGCACTTATACCTATTCTCCTGCGTAGTATGGAACGGGGTATTAAAGTCAACAAGCCACGAGTCATGGCAGCAAAGATTGAGTATGAAGCAAGGGTACGACAGGCGCAGGTTCTCGCAGAGGCCTATTATGGTAAGCCCATCAATCTTGGGAGTGATGACCAAGTAGCCTATTATTGTTATTGTGAGCGAGATTACCCAATCCAGTACCATAGGAAGACCAAAAACCCAACTGTTGATGAAGATGCCATTGCGATACTGCGTGACTATGTTGGCCCTGATGTTAATACTCAAATACCACTCACACTTGAACTTGCTCTACACCGTATTGAACAGGGGGCAGACCCCATACTAGAGGCACGAGTACTCTATCAAGATGCCCAACATGCACTGGATAGTTATATCTATGGGCTAGTAGAGAGCGTCTATACTGAATATGATGAGACACGTAAGAAAGCCGCACGTAAGCGTATCAAAAAGGAGGGGTTTACTAAGGAAGATATTGTTGATAGGGTCTACCCTAACTTTGCTATTCACACACAGAAGAATGCCCGGTGGTCTACCACCAACCCGCCTCTTGCTCAGCTACCGAGTGACCTACGAGATATTATTATCCCTGATGATGGTGAATGCTGGCCACACTGGGACTGGAAAGGTATGGAGCTACACTTCCTTGAACTCCATAGTGGCTCTCGTATCCTCAAGGAAGCCCATGATAATGGAATAGACCTGCATACGTGGACTATGTGCAAGATGTTTGGCTATCAGCTTCCCCCTAACTTGAAGGCTCCCTTTACTGCACCTGAGAATGAAACATGGCGTGCTAGGTATAATCTACGATCTAGTGGTGACCCACGAAGGGTATTTAGTAAGTCAGCAAGATTCGAAATGAACTATGGCGGGGCAGGTAATACAGCAGCACAGAAGGCCATACGCATGGGCTTGAGTAAGCACGAGGTACAACAAGCCCTTGCTAACTTACTGACGGCTGATGTAGACTACTATAAGTGGAGGCAAGTCATTGAGCGCCAAGTCAAGGCGACTCGCATCATACGGACATTCACCGGGAGGCCACGGCGATTCCTGACGATATCAAAGGATCATGGTACATCGGTTCCACCTAAGGTAGTACGTGAGGCATTGGATTATCCAATGCAAGCTGGGGTATCAGATTTCGGGAATTTAACTATAGTTCTACTAGCAGAAAAATTCCCTTTTATTGGGTTCTCTTGGCAAATACATGATGCTCAATATTGGATTATTTCCCAACATCTATGTACACCAACTTTTATGCAAGATATAAAAGATATTGTAGA
>Ga0247727_10002760_pt1 | contig 39671 bp, 27 predicted proteins | sample WisWelCaveWW1625_FD_202498 | JGI IMG/M metagenome (GOLD analysis project Ga0247727, IMG submission 202498) | Biofilm microbial communities from Wishing Well Cave, Virginia, United States - WW16-25 | ecosystem: Environmental > Aquatic > Deep subsurface > Groundwater > Cave microbial mat | place... | reverse complement strand
CCTCACGATCCACCTCGTGATGTTCGACAAGGCCGACGCCGACCGGCTCGCGGGGATGGCGACCCGCAACGGCGGCAAGTGCGTGGTGCGCAGCTTCGAGACGGCCGCGCCGCCCTCCGCGCCCGGTCGTTGACCGCGGAGTGCCGCGCCCTCAGCGGCCCGCCCACTCCTGAAGCACGTAGTCGCGCCACCGCTGGTAGAGGACGCTCACGCTCACGCCGAAGGCCTGGTCGACCAGCTGCGCCGAGCTCAGGTTCAGCTTCAGGTCGTCCATCGGCTCGAGCATCTTGGTGAAGCGGATCGGCTCGGTCTCGACCATCCAGCGCACGATCCCCCACGACAGCCCGTTCTCGATGCCGGTCATCTCCCCCGGCTGCTTCTTCTCGCACCACTGCACGAGCGGCGGATCCTTGTCGCGCCGGACGATCGAGAAGATCGTCGTCTCCCAGTCGGGCTTGATGAACTCGGTGGGCGGCTTGCCCTCCGAGCAGCAGAAGTTGTTGATCCGAATGTTCTCGCGCCGCTCGTAGTAGTGGCCGAGCCCCTCCTCGAGCCACGCCGGCGTCTCGCGGTAGTAGTTGTTGTACCCGTCGATCAGGACGTGCGCGCCGTTGTGCATCACGTGGTTGGCGAGGCTTCCGTCGCCCTTGCCGAACCGTTCCGAGATGACGCTCTCGGCCGTCGTGAAGAGGATGAAGTTGGGCATCTCGCGGTCGTGGTGCTGCAGGCCGCCCTTGTCCTGGCCGCGCCCGAAGTAGGTGTCGACGAAGGCGTGGTGCTGCGTGTAGTCGCGGAAGAGGTAGATCTCGTAGGGCGTCGGCATGCCGAGGTTCGGCTTGGTGTTGTTGGTGAGCGCCGAGAAGTGCGCGTAGAGGCGCTCGAGCCGGACCTGGTAGAGGTGCAGACGCGCGTGCGCGTCGACCTTCGCCCCCTCCGGGCCGAACTGCACCTTCATCTTGAGCGGCTTGAGGCGCTCGAGGTCGAATCGCGCGAAGACGCTGTCGCTGTACTTGACGTTCGTGTCCTGGAGCGTCGAGAAGATGACGAAGTGCGGCGTCTGGACCGCCATCCACTCCTTCTCGTCGATCTCGAGGCGCGCGACGAGGTTCGCCACCGGCGCCCGATAGAGGTTGATCGTCCGCTGCTCCTCCGGGATCAGCTTCTCCTTCACGCACTGCGTGCAGTAGTAGGGCGCGAGCTCGATCTTGAGCGGAGTCGTCGGAGCGCGCGGGTTCACGTCGTCGACCCCGCCCTTCGCGTGCTCCTCCTGCGCGCGCGCCAGCGAGACCGCGAATGCGCCCGCCGCGAGCAGCGCTCCTCCCGCGAACCGCGCGCGCGCCGCCGCCATCACCGGACCACCTCCGCTTTCACGCACGCGTCGCCGACGTCGAGCGCGTCGACGACCTCCATCCCGGCTACGACGCGGCCGAAGACCGTGTAACGGCCGTCGAGGTGCGGCGTCGGGACGAGCGTGACGAAGAGCTGGCAGCCGCCGCTGTCGGGTCCGGCGTTGGGCATCCCGACGGCGCCGCGCAGGTAGGGCACGCGGTTGATCTCGTCGCGCAGGAAGACGCCTCCCGTGCCCCACCCGTCGCCGCGCGGATCGAGTCCCTGCACCACGAAGCCGGTCACGACGCGATGGATCGGCAGCCCGTCGCAGAGCCCCGCGCGGACGCGCGCGAGCATCATCTTCACGTGGCGCGGCGCCTCTTCGCGCAGCAGCTCGATCGCCACGTCGCCCTTCCCGAAATGGAGGACGATCCGCGGGTTCGGCGCCGAGCTCAGGAAGTCGACGCCCGGCTCGAGCGTGACCGACGACGGCGGCCCGCCCTCATCGAGCTCGGCGTCGGGCCGGCCTTCGAGCGCTCGCGTCGGCGCCGGCTCCTCCGGCAGGCCGAGCTTCTTCCACTCCTCTTTTGCCGCCGCGACGACGGCCGGCGAGTCGTCCCCGCGCGCGCGCCGCAGCAGCTCGACCGCCTCCTTGCCTGCGAGCGCCGCCGCCGCGTGCACCGCGGTCGCGCGCGCCTCGGCCGCCTCGAAGCCTGACATCTCCCTGCGGCGGAAGGTCGCCTCGACGAGCGGCAGGTCGTCTTTCGCGCCGACGCTCTTCAGCAGGTCGAGCGCGCTCGCGGCGACGGCGAAGTCGCTCGCCGCGGCGTGACGACGTGCCGACTCGAGCAGCCGCGCGCGCGCCGCCGCCCCTTCCGCCGTCGCGGCGTCGATCCGCTCGGCCATCGCGTTCAGCGCGGCGAGCGCCTCGCTCGCCACGTAGGCGTCGGAGTCGTCGGCGTCGCGGAGCAGCCTCGTTCCGAATCGCTCAAAGCTCGCCGTGCCTAGCCCGCGAAGGAGCGCGACGCGCTCGTGACGGCCGAGGCGAGGGTCGAGGCGCTCGACGTAGCCTTTGACGGTTTCTGGGTCCCATCGATCGGAGGGCGTCGACGTGAAGGCCCGGTAGAGCTCGCCGCGGACGGTGAGCGACGGATCGCTCCATCGGCGGTTCATCGCGTCGAAGATCGAGGCGTCCGTGTCGCCGCGGCGGAAAAGCTGCGCGAGCGCCGAGAGCGCCGCGCTCCGCACGTGGAAGTCGGCGACAGCCCCGCTGCGATCGGCGGCCTTGATGAGGCCGGAGACCGTGTCGGCCGAGCCGGCCGCCTCCAGCCGTCCGAGCCCCGTTGCCGCCGCCGCCGCGATGAAGGGGTTCGGGTCGGAGAGCGACGGCAGGAGGTCGCCCGGCCCGACCGTCTTCGCGGCCTTCGACGTCGCGAGCCGAGCCATGCCGCTCACGCCGAAGAAGCGCACGGTCGCGTCGTTCGAGTTCGCCGCCTTCCGCAGCAGCTCCAGCCGCCCGTCGACCTCGATCTCGCCGACCGCATAGGCCGCCTTCCAGCGCACCGACTCGTCGGGATCGTCGAGCAGCGACGCGATCGACTGGAGGAAGACGGTCCTGGCCTCGGGGTCGAGCGGCGCTCCGCCCTGCTTCGCCGCGTCGCTCCGCCGGCCGACGAGCCGCGCCAGCGCGAGCAGAGCCGCGCCACGGACCCGCGGCGCCGGATCGACGAGATGGGCGACGAGGTTCGGGGCGGCGCGCGGCACCGCGAGCTTCCCGATCGCCTCGGCCGCCGCGGCGCGCAGCGCCGGCTCCTCGTCGCCGAGGTGCACGAGCAGCACGTCGAGCGACTCGGCGTCGCCGATCTGCCCGAGCGCGAAGAGCTGCTCGCCCTTCACCCGTCCGTCTCCCTCGACGTGCAGCGCGCGGCGCAGGACCGACGCGAGCGCCGGATCGCGGATCCTTCCGACCGCCCGCGCCGCTCGCGCGCGAGCCTCGTCGCCGCCGTGCGAGAGGAGGCTCTCCCACGCGTCGGGCCGGGCGACTCGCCGGTCCTCGAGCTCGGCGATGCGCACGCGCGGATCGTCCGCCGTCGAGCGGCAGGCCGCGACCGCCATTCCCAGGACGGCGAGCGTGAACCGTCGGCGCGGCATCGAGAGCTCCCGAGCAAGGACTCGAACAACGACCCGAAGGACGAAAGGACGGCGGCGCGAAGCTCTCCTGCTTACCTGAGGATGGCGCGCGGCAGAATGGCCCGCTTGTTCAAAAGGAGCCGCCGCGTGACCGCCCTCGACCGCCGTCTCGTGCTCGGATTGCTGCTCGTTGCCGCCGGCTCCCGTGCCATGGAGCAGGCCGCGGCTCCGCGTACCGCCGATCCGATCACTGCCGACGAGCTGCTCGCCCACGTGCGCTTCCTCGCCGACGACCGGCTCGAAGGGCGGATGACCGGCGAGAAGGGGTGCGAGGAGGCGGCGCAGTACGTCGCGGCGACGTTCGCGGAGATCGGGCTCGAGCCGGGCGGCGACCGCGGACTCATCGGCCGCACCTTCCTCCAGCACTTCGTGGCGACGGCCGGCCGGAAGGTCGAGCCGACGACGTCGTGCCGGATCGGCGGGCGCGAGCTAAAGCTCGGCCGCGAGTTCGCCGTGGCGATCGGGATGGGCTCGGCGCAGGGCGAGGGGAGCGTCGTCTTCGCCGGCTACGGCCTCAAGGCACCCGAGGCGAACCGCGACGACTACGCCGGGCTCGACGTGGCCGGCCGGATCGTCCTCGTCGTGAGCGGCGCTCCCGGCCGCGCCGCCGCCAGCGGCGATTTCCTCGACACGAAGCCGGCCGGCGTCCACGTGCACACGCGCGCGAAGATCGAGAAGGCGTTCGCGCAGCGAGCCGCAGGGCTCGTCGTGATCCAGAATCCGCTCGAGCTGAAGGAGGCGGCCGAGACGCTGCCCGAGTGGATCTCCGACCGCGGCGACGGGCTCACCTTCCCCGCGGTCCACGTGACGGCGTCGGTCGGACGGGCGCTGCTTTCGGAGGCGGGGCTTGATCTCGACCTGATCGTGCGGCGGCTCGAGGCGGGCGAGGTCGCCACGCAGCCGCTGCCGACGACGAGCGGCGCGATCCGTGTTGAGGCTTCTCCGATCCGCCGCCCGACCGCGAACGTCGTCGGCGTCCTGCGAGGAGCGGGCGCGCATGGCGACGGGCACCTGATCGTCGGCGCCCACTACGACCACCTCGGCCTGGGCGGCTCGGCGTCGCTCTCCGGCGAGAAGGCGATCCACAACGGCGCCGACGACAACGCGTCGGGCACGGCGGCGCTGCTCGAGATCGCTGAGCGCTGCGCGACCTCTCCCCCGCCGGCGCGGACGATCATTTTTCTCGCCTTCTCGGGCGAGGAGCTCGGCCTGCTCGGCTCGCAGCACTACGTCCTCAATCCGCTGCTGCCGCTGAAGGAGTGCTGCGCGATGCTGAATCTCGACATGGTCGGGCGCAGCAGGAACGACTACTGCGCGGTCGGGGCGATCGGCAGCTCGCCCGCGTTCCGCGGACTCGTCGACCAGGCGAACGGGGCGCTCGCGCTCGGCCTCAAGCTCGATCCCTCCGACGGCGGGATGTCGCAAGGGTCGAGCGACCACCAGTCGTTCCTCGATGCGTCGGTGCCGAGCCTCTTCTTCTTCTCCGGCCTCCACGAGGACTACCACAAGCCGGGCGACGACGTCGACAAGATCAACGCCGACGGCGCGGCGCGGATCGCCCGGCTGTGCGACGCGGTGGTCGAGGCCGTCGACGCGCTGCCGACGAAGCCACCCTTCGTCGCCTACGCTCCGCCGGCCAACCCCCACGCGGGAATCACGACGGCGCCATCGTCAGGCGGACAGCCGCAGCGCCCGTGGTTCGGCTCGATCCCGAGCTTCGGCGGCGGCAGCGACGGCGTCCTCTTCGACGGCGTGGGCAAAGGCTCCCCCGCCGAGAAGGCCGGTCTCCAGAAGGGCGACGTCCTCGTCGAGTGGAACGGCCGACCCGTGAAGACGCTCGAGGACTTCACCGCGTTCCTCGGCACCGCGAAGATCGGCGACACCGTGAAGATCGAGGTGCTGCGCGAAGGCAAGCGGCTCGACTTTGAGGTCACGCTCGCCGTCCGGCCGTAAGGGCGGCCGCGGTCACTCGGTGACCGCGATCTGCGCCGTCACTCCAGCACGACGGGCAGATCGGTCGGACCGGCGACTTTTCCCGTGGACGATTCGAGCGTCACTCGCAGGATCGCTTTTCCGGGCACCGCGTTCTCGGGGACTCCCACGGAGCCGTCGTAGAGGATCCCTCAGCAGTGGCTGGTGATGTCATGCGGGATCCGAAGCTCCTTGCCGTTGCGGTCCTTGGCGATCAGGGTCGCGCGGATGCGGTCCTTGCCGGGCACGAGGAAGTTCTCGCTCAGCGCGCAGAAGGTGTCGTCGGCCGAGCCCGGGCTGCCGACCATGAGGTTGATCCCGCTCGACGCGCCGATCTTCAGCGGGCCGGTGAGCCAGAACGCGAAAGCGAGCGGGCCGAGCGGCGTCGGCCGCAGTACCGGGGCGTCCTTCGGCGAGGCGGCCCACTGCGTCTGGTCGATTCCGTTCGTGTACCCGCCCCCGACCTCCTCCTTGCCGTCCCACTTCATGCTGAAGAAGACGCCCTTTCGACCCTCGCCCGACTTCACGACCGACCAGACTTCGAGCGACGTGTGGCGCAGCGACGTGCCGGGGACGGCGAAGTCGCCGATGGGGATGCGCACGTTGAAGCCGTAGTGCTCGTCGATCTCCCGCTTCGCGCCGGTGAAGCGCTCGCCCAGTTCCGCGAGGTCGCCGTCGGCATCGCGGTCGAAATAGAGGACGTCGTAGTAGGGCAGCTCCGCCGCCGACTTGTCGAGCCGCGCCCACACGCGGACCTTTCCCGCGGGATCGAGGATGAAGAGCGCATAGAGCGGCGGCGCGACGCACGTCGGCTCCTTCACGATGCGTCGCTCGATCCTGCCGTAGTCGACGGCAACGAACCCCGAGTCGGAGGAAGTGGTCGCCTGGAGGAACGGCGCGACGAGGAGGAGTGCGATGGATCGGTTCATGGGTCGGGGCTCCGGCAAGGTCCTGTAGGTCGCCCGCCTCGTTCCAGAAACGTCTTGGAGGACTCCCTCTTCCATTTTTTTTCGTCCGAGCGTGATCTTCGCCGGCCGGTGCCGTTTCCTTCGCGCGAGATTCTTCCTCACGAAGGAATCGAAGGCGGCCGGCGGGACAGGCGACTACCAGGCACGGTCATCAGGTCCTCCGGCGGTCAGTCTTGGACCGCACCGCCGGCCGCTCTTCGGTTTTTCGCGCGTCGTTAACAGGCTCGGCCTCGGGTGCCTCTCCGTGGCCGAGCCCCGCGGCCGCGCCGCTGCACGACCGCCGGCTCTTAAGGACCACGAGGATGCTGCGCCAAACGCTCGCGTTCGCCATCGCTCCCGTGCTGATCGGATGCATCGCCGCGCTCGTCGCGGCGGGCGAGAAGAACGAGCCCTCGGCCGCGAGCGTCACGACCTACGTCATCAAGGTGACCGGCACGACCTGAAGCAGCAACGCCAAGGTCCGTGAGGCCTTGGGAGCGCTGAAGGGAGTCGACGACGTGAAGTTCGACTGCAAGACGGCGGAGGTGACGATGAAGGCCGGCGCGACGCTCGCGTCGGACGCGGCCGAGAAAGCGCTGAAGGACGCGGGCTTCGGGATGAAGGAGTTCAGCGGCGGGCCGCCGCCGTCGATCGCCGTGGCGCGCGCGCGGATCCGGACGAAGAAGGCGGCGCCGCCGCCGGCCGAAGCGATCGTCGCGCTGGCCGCCGAGCTGCCGCGCGAGCTGTCGGCGATCGGCGAGCTCTTCGTCGAGCCGGATGGTCGGTTCACCGCGCTCGTGAAGAAGGACGCGAAGCTAGAGGTCGACAAGCTCGCCGCAGCGCTCGCGCGCCGCGACCTGGTCGTCGAGGGGATGGAGGCGCTCTCCTGGCCGCAGAGCGCGGCGGGCTACATGGTGACGGTGCGCGCGGCGGCCGAAGCCGGCAAGCGCGACTCGACGCGCGCAGCGATCGAGAAGATCGACAACGTCCTCGCCGCGTTCGGCGACGCGAGCGGCCAGTCGTTCGTCGTCTACACGCGCGAGCCGTGCGCGAACCTCGAGGCGCGCCTTCGCGACGCCCTGCGTCCCACCGGAGGCGAGCTGCTCCGCGTCGGGCCGCGAGGAGGCTGACCTTCACGCGCCGGGCTCGCGTGGCGAACATCCGCGGAACGCATGAACCAACCGTGGCCGAGACCTGCGGCGAGCGACGTGGAGCCTGAGCCGGCGACGAGCGCGGCGCTCGCCGACGCGGCGAGTTCCGACGCCGCGCTCGTCGAGCGCGCGCGTCGCGGCGATCGCGCGGCGTTCGACGCGCTGCACCAGAAGCATGCGCGAGCCGTGCACGGACTGCTGCTCGCGCACGTCGCGCCGCACGACGCCGACGACCTGCTGCAGGAGGTCTTCCTCACGGCGTGGCGGCGGCTCGAGACGCTGCGCGAGCTCGAGAGTTTCGTGCCGTGGCTCCTCGCGATCGCGCGCCACGCTGCGTTCGGCGCGGGGCGCCGCGCGCGCGACGGCGGCCGGACCGCAGCGTCGCTTGCCGCGGGGCTCGGGCTCGGGTCGGAGCCGGCGTCGCGTCCGCTCGACGCAACGGCCGACGGCACCGAGATCCTGCGGCTGATGGTCGAGCTGCCCGAGGCCTACCGAGAGACGCTCGCCCTGCGGTTGATCGAAGGACTGAGCGGCCAGGAGATCGCCGACGCGACGGGACTCACCCACGGCTCCGTCCGGGTGAACCTCCATCGCGGCATGCAGCTCCTGCGGGAGCGGCTGCGCCAGGAGGGCTACGCATGAGCGACGACTATCTCTTCGATCCGCGCGCGCCGCCCGACCCGCAGGTGCAGGCGCTCGAGCGGGCGCTCGCGAAGTTCCGGGTCCGCGAGACGGCGAAGTTGCCGCGCGTGGCGAGGATCGGACGCCGGACGTGGCTCGCGGCCGCGGCGGTCGTCGCGGCCGCCGCGACGCTGCTCGTCGTCGTGAACCGCCATCCGCGCTGGGCGGGCGTGAAGGTCGGCGCGACGGCCGTCGCGCTCGACGACGTGGAGGGCGCGGTGACCGTCGACGGCGATCGCATCGTCTGCGACGCCGGCGGCCACGCGCGCCTGCGCGTCGGCGACATCGGCTGGCTCACGCTCGAGGAGAAGACGCGCGTGCGCGTCGTCGCGGGATGCGATCGCGGCGACGGCGCGGAGGGAGAGGGCTCGTACCGCGTCGACCTCGAGCGCGGCACCGTCTCCGCGCGGATCTTCGCGGCGCCGCGCCTCTTCTGGCTCGGCACGCCGTCGGCCATCGCCGTCGACCTCGGCTGCGTCTACAGGACGACGGTCGACGACGAAGGCCACGCGACGCTCGCGGTCACTCGCGGCCGCGTCTCCTTCGAGAGCGACGGTCGCCGCGTCTACGTGCCGGCCGGCGCCTCCTGCCGCGCGTGGCCCGGCTTCGGCCCCGGCACGCCGGCGTGGGACGACTCGAGCGCCGAGCTCCTCGCCGCCGTCGTCCGCCACGACGAGGCGCGCGTCCGCGGCGACGCCGGCGCCGCGCGGCGCGCCCTCGAAGAGCTCCTCGCCGCGACCCTCACCGCCGACTGCGAGCGCCCGCGCGACTCGCTCACGCTGTGGCATCTGCTCGATCCGCACGGCGAGCCCGAGCCCGACCTGCGCGCCGACGTCTACGACCGCCTCCGCGAGCTCTGCCCCCCGCCGAGCAACGTCACCCGCGAGCGCTGCCTCGCCGGCGACGCCGATGCTCTCGCCGCGCTCGCGTCGTGGCGCGAGAAGCTCGAGGACGACTGCTGGTAGCGCAGGCACTCGTAGATCGGACCTCTTCGCGGCAGGCGGCGCGGCCGGCGCGGCGTTCAGCTTCTCGGGCGCCTTCTTCGCGGCGCCGCGCACGTCGACGTTCGGGTCGTGCACGAGATCGAGCAGAAACGGCACCCCCGCGACTTCAATGCTCTCGAGAACGACGACGGCGGAGATCTGCGGGTACGGTAGTCCGGACCAGTCGGGATGGGCGCGCAATGCTCCTTCGTGGCGGACTGACCGGTCGTGATCGTCGCACATCCCAGTACACTCGCGGCCTTCCGCGCCGGAAGTACGTCGGGGACGAGGGATGAGCACGAGTGCCCGCTCGCGCAGGATCCGTCGAGCGCAGCCGCGAATGTCGCGGCCCATCGCGAGCCGCTTTCCTCGAGTCCGAGCTGCATCGACGTTCGCTGTCCTGCTGTCTCGCGTCGGATCCATCGAAGCATCGAAACGTATCCACCGGGAATCCCGGTCCCAAGTTAGTTCAAGGAGGAGAATGCAATGAATGTTCGCATTGCGACGGGGTCGTTGCTTTGGAGCATCTTCCTGGTCACGACCGCGGAGGCACGACAAGGCTCTTGGGCAACGGGGTACGACCACCCGTGGAGCTCGAACCCTCCCGGCTGGCCTCTGAAGTTCGAGGCCATCAACATGGCCGTGATTCCGATCGTCGGTACGGGCGGCCCGACCAGTCCTGGAAAGGTCATCGTCTGGGACAAACAGGACAACACAAGCGCGTCCCTCCCGCCACCGCCATGGAACCAGCGCTACTCGGTCGGTGCTCCGGAAGCCTCGAATTCATGGCTCAACTACTCGGTCCAGATTCCACTCGGGTACGGCGATCTCTTCTGCGCCGGGCAGACCTGGATGCCCGACGGCCGCCTCTTCGTGGCGGGTGGAACGACGCAGTACCCGGACTACTTCGTGACGCCGCCGATCACGAACTTCCTTGGCAGCACTGTCGCTGCGATCTGGGACCCCTCCAGCAACACTTGGACGTTCCTGCCGCCGATGAAGCTCGGGCGGTGGTATCCGACGGTGACGCTTCTCGGCAACTACACGATCATGGTCTCGGGAGGCGTCGTGGACACCGCCAACCGGCAATGGGGACCTCCCTCCGTCACCCTCCCCCCCGTCGACCGCGCGGCGGACACATACGAGGTCTGGGACATCAACTCGAACAGTTGGCTGACCGGTCCGATTTCTCCCGGGGTCTTCGAAGGACCTGATTACTCGAACCAGAACACCAGCTTTGGCGGCTTCAGCATGTTCGGCGAGTACCCGCGGCAGCACTTGCTCTCGTCAGGCCACCTCTTCGTTTCCGGAATGTATGCGGGCGCGAACCGCGTGCATCCGACGGTTCATGGTTCGTGGCTGGCACGGACGCCGATCAACAACATCCTGGACACCGGCAGCTATCGCTCCTACGACTCCTCCGTCCTCGTCCCGAACGTCGGGCGCATCCCTGCAAACGTGGATCAGGTGATGATCCTCGGCGGAAGCCTCGGCGGGGGCTTTTCTGCGACGGAGATCGTCCAGATCTGCGACGGATTCAACGGTTTGGGGCCGAGCGCGTGGTCCCCGTTCGCCACGAGTACGGCGAACCCGAGCGCATTCCCCTCGCTGAACGTCGCGCGACAGGTCGCCAACACCGTCCTGCTTCCGGACGGCGCCATCCTGGTGATCGGAGGCTCGACTGGGCTCGACTACTTCGACGTATTCAATGCGGGATTCCTGCCTACTCCGGAGCTTCGCCCCGAGATCTACCGCAAGTCGGTGAACGCCTGGGTACTGCAGAGCCCTCAAGCCTCCAACCGCATGTATCACTCGACCGCAGCGCTGCTTCCGAGCGGGAAGGTCGTCAGTGCTGGTGGTGATGAGAACGCCTCCCTCGTTCCGGCACTGACTCGTCTTTGGGACTACGAGGTCTTCACTCCCGACTACCTGATTCCTCCCGGCTCGCGGCCTGCGTTTTCTGCGACCGTCGGCCCCAATCTGGCGTTCAACACGATCTACCAGATCTCGTACACGGCGATGTCCCCGGGACTGCACGTCGATCGTGTGGTCTTGATGCGGCCTTGCTCCGTGACGCACCACAGCGACATGGATCAGCGCTACGTCGAGCTCGAGATCGTCTCGGTCTTCCCGCCTCCCCCGCCCAACACGATCAGCGTGAAGACTCCGCCCGGTCCCAACCCGTTCGGCATCACGCAAGGTTCCGTCGTGGCACCGCACGGCTGGTACATGATGTTCCTCATCAGCAACACCGGCAAACCGTCCATCGCGCAGTGGGTTCGTTTGACTTGATGCGCTCGATCTGCTCGATGCTCCGCGGGCCTGCGCCCTCAGCGCGGGTCCGCGGAGCGCCATTGCGCGCCGCCGTTCGCTACCGGTTCGTGAGCGTGTCGGACTGCACGGCGCCGGGCACGCTCAGCTTGAAGAGCTGCGGCGCGCCGACGAGAGACGCGCCGCCTTGCCAGTGGTAGAGGGCTCCGGTGTCGGCGACCTTCGCGACGTCGGCGTAGGGCGAACCGGCCATCAGGTCGAGAAGTCCGTCCCCGGTGACGTCCGCGAGGAAGTAACCCTGGGTCACCGCGCTCGCCAGGTAGTCCCATTGTGTCGGACTCGGATCGGTCAGCTCCGCCAGCGGATCGAGCGTGCCGTGCAGCGTCGCACCGCCGGCCCAGACGTAGATTCCCCCTGCAAACCTCTTCCCGTTGACCTTCTTGTATCGCGTGCTGCCGACAACGTCGGGCACGCCATCGCCCGTCACGTCGGCGATCTGAATTGTCTGACCGCCCCCGGCTCCGAGTGCGTCTCCCGCCACCCGATTCGACAACCGCAGCTTCGCGAGCGGTTGCGGCGTGCCGCTGAGCGCCAAGCCGCCTTCGAAGACCAGGATCATTCCCGCGTCCAGGACGCCGCCGACGTCGAAATAGGGCGAACCCGTCACGACGTCGAGGACGCCGTCGCCCGTCACTTCGGCGATCTGAATACCCTGGCCGAAATCATTGGTCGCACCGAGCAGGTCATTCGTGTTGCCACTCTGCTCGTGGAGCGTCGCAAGCGGCGACAGCGGACCGCTGAACGTCGGGCCGCCCGCCCACACGTAGACCGCTCCGCTGTCCGTCTTACCGGCGACGCTGTCCGCCCAGACGGTGCCGGCGACCACGTCGACCTGCCCGTCCCCGGTCACGTCGGCGAGCTGAATCGAGTACCCATGCCCGCTGGTATTGCCGGCAGGGGGCATCGTCGATCCGAGCAGGTCGTAAGGCTGCGCACCTGGCACCGTGAGCGTGGCGAGCGGTGCCGGTGTGCCCGTGAGCGTCGCTCCACCCTGCCACGCGTAGATCGCGCCCGCGTCGACCACGCCGCCGACGTCCGCGAGACGAGCGCCCGCGACGATGTCGCGCACGCCGTCCCCGTCCATGTCGGCGAAGAGCAGTCCCTGACCGAGCGCGTCCCCCAGATGGTCGCGATACGTGGCTCCGGAGACCGTCAACGTGGCGAGCGGCGCCGGTGTGCCCGTGAGCGTCGCGCCGCCCTGCCAGACGTAGACCGCGCCCGCGTCGATCACGCCGCCGACGTCGGCGTTGCTCGTCCCCGCGACCACGTCGAGCAGCCCGTCGCCGGTCACGTCGACGAGCTGGAGACCCTGGCCCATCAGGCCGCTCGTGTCGCCGAGCAAGCTGAGTTGATCGGCGTAGCTCGCGCCCGGCGCGACAAGCGTGGCGAGCGGCGCCGGCGTGCCCGTGAGCGCAGCACCGCCCTGCCAGACGTAGATCGCGCCGGCGTAGGCGACGCTGCCTGCCTTGGCGTAGATCGCGCCCACGACGAGGTCCGGCAGGCCATCACCCGTGACGTCGGCGATCCGTCCGACCCGGCCCGGTCGCAGGGAAAAGAAGGGGTCGCCCACGTAGCCAAGCCAGTCGCCCGTGTTCGCTCCGGGCACCGTGAGCGTCGCGAGCGGCGCCGGCGTCCCGACGAGCGTGGGCCCGCCCTTCCAGACGTAGACCGCGCCCGCGTCGACCACGCCGGCGACGTCTGCGTAGGGCGAGCCTGCCACGACGTCGAGGATCCCGTCGTTGGTCACGTCGACGAGCTGCGTCTCGGACATCCCCAATCGATCGAACGCGATCGCACCAGTCACCGCGAGCGTCGCGACCGGCGTCGGCGCACCGCGAAACGACGGCCCGCCTTTCCAGACGTAGAGCGCCCCCGCGTCGGTCACGCCTGAAACGTCCGCGCCGATCGTGCCGGTGACCAGATCGACGACACCATCGCCCGTCACGTCCGCGAGCTGAATCGGCTGGCCAGCACGCGATCCGAGCGAGAAGTTGGCGGTGGCGCCGGCGATCGTGAGCGTCGCGAGCGGCGGCGGTGTGCCGTTCAGCGTCGCGCCGCCCTCCCACGCGTAGATTGCCCCGACTTGCACGAATCCCCCAACGTCGGCGGCAACCGTGCCGACCAAAACGTCGAGCACCCGGTCCCCGGTCACGTCGGCGAGCTGGATCCCCTGGCCCGACACGAGTCCGAGCCAGTCATAGGCTGCCGCGCCTGGAACCACGAGCGTCGCGTCCGGAGCACCGCTCGGCGCCACGACTCCGTTCCACACGTAGACCGCACCCGTTTGCGGCGTTCCCGAAACGGTGGCGTAGATCGTGCCGGCAACCGTGTCGAGGACCCCGTCGCCCGTGACGTCGCCGATCACGATCGTCGTCGGGGCGCTCCCTCCCTCGACCCGCAGATCGACCGACGCGAGGAGCGTCTGGCTCGGATTCGTCGAATCGGTCGCGCGGAAGGTGAGCCGGTGGCGGCCGCCGAAGTTGCTCGGCACGAGCCACCGCGCGTGTCCCCGCGCCGTCACGAAGTTGCCCGGCCGCGCCTTCGACGGTCGTCCGTTCGGCGCGCTCTTCGACTGCTGCGTGAACATGCAGCCCGGCGGCGGATCGAGCAGGCTGAGCGTGACCGCGTCCAGCTGCGGATTCGTCGCCTCGACATCGAACTCGAGCACGTCACCCGGCCACACGACCGTGCCGGGCGCGAGGCTCGTCGTGAGCGTCGCTCCGCTCCCGCCCGGAGCCACTTGCGCGAGCGCGGCGACGACGAGCACTGCTGGAACGATCAGGAGCGCAAGCACGCGCGCGAACTTCGTGATCGCCATCGTCTCACTCCACGACGTGGCCACTGCCGAGCATCGACGGAATATCGGGGCGGAGCATAGCGCCGACGAGGGCGCGCTTGGAGACCTTGCTGCGGCCCTCGCCGCGTCAGCGCAGCCGCGGCCAGACGCCCGACGAGATGTATTTCGGAACGGGTGACGCCGTACCCGACCAGCCAATGAGCACATCAACCGCCGGCCGGCGGCGCGATCGCGGCCGCCGGCAGGATCCCGACGTCGATCCGCGTCGCGTGGGCCGGCTCGCGCCAGACGCGGTGCTCGGCCGGAGTGAAGTCGGCGTCGCTCGCCTTGTAGAGGTTGTCGACCCACTTCTGCGGGTTGCGGTCGACGAGCGGGAACCAGGTGCTCTGGACCTGCACCATGATCCGATGCCCCTTCTGGAAGGTGTGCAGGATGTCCTGCAGCGGGAGCTTCACGAGCGTCGGCTGGTTGCTCGTGAAGGGCTTCGGGCTGGCGGGGCTCTCGCGGAAGCGGCCGCGGATCACCTCGCTGCGCACCATCATCTGGTAGTCGCCCATGGGAGGTTTGTCGTCCGGCTCGTACTTGAAGTCACCGGGGAAGACGTCGATCAGCTTCACGATCCAGTCGGCGTCCTGCTGCGAGGTCGAGACCCAGAGGTTCGCGACAAGCGGACCGACGAGCGTGACGTCGCTCGGAAGCGGCGCCGATTGATAGGCGAGGACGTCGGGCCGGCGCGCGGCGAAACGCTGGTCGTCGGTCATGTACTCCTTGGTCATGCCGACGTTGACGGCCTCGGTGAAGGGGACCGGCTTGCGCGGATCGCTCGTGAACGGGTCGCAGCCGCCGACGTCGCGCGGCGCTTCCGGCGGCGCGTCGAACGCGACCATCCCGTCGCCGCGCACGAAGAGACTGTGAGCTTCGGTGGTCGCGGGCGGCCACTGCTCGAACCGCCGCCACTGGTTCGCGCCGGTCTCGAAGACCGTCGCTTCCGCGAGCTCGGGCCCGCCCTTCTCACGCAGATGGCGCTCGAAGAAGGCGAGCTCGACCTGCTCGCGGTACCAGAGCGACTGCTTGCCGCCGAAGCGCACGTTGCCGAGCCGGTCGCCGTCGCTGCGTGCCCAGCCGCCGTGCGACCACGGCCCCATCACGAGCACGTTGAAGACGCCGGGATTCAGCCGCTCGACGGCGCGGTAGATCTGCAGCGGCCCGAAGAGATCCTCGGCGTCGAACCAGCCTCCGACGGTCATGACGGCCGGCGCGACGTGGCGCAGGTGCGGCAGCAGGTTGCGCGCGGACCAATACTCGTCGTAGTTCGGGTGGTCGACGAAGACCGACCAGTAGGGGACGCGGCCGCGGTAGAGCTTCGGATCGACGTTCGACAGCGCACCGAGCTCGAGGAAGAAGCGGTAGCCGTCGGGCGTGCCGTGCTGGAAGGCGGGCTCCTTGAACCAGTCGGTCCGCAGCCCTTCGCGCGGGAGGCCGAAGCCGTTGAAGAAGTTCACGGCGTGCGGCAGGAAGAAGGCGCCGTGGTGGTGGAAGTCGTCGAACCACCAGTCGGCGATCGGCGCCTGCGGCGAGACGGCCTTCAGCGCCGGATGGGCGTCGATCATCCCCGCGGCGGCGTAGAAGCCGGGATAGCTGATGCCCCAGAGCCCGACGCGGCCGTTGTTCCCCGGCACGTTCTTCACGAGCCAGTCGATCGTGTCGAAGGTGTCGCTCGACTCGTCGATCTGAAGCGGCGTCTGCTTCGAGTCCCCCTTCGCGTCCTTTTCGTCAATGTTCGGCCTTATGTCGTCGAACACCCCGCCCGACTGGAAGCAGCCGCGCACGTCCTCGAAGACGACGATGTAGTTGCGCTCGCTGAAAAGCGCGCTCGGCCCGATCGAGTCTGCGAACATCTCCTCGCCGTAGGGCTGGCAGGCGTAGGGCGTCCGCCGCATCACGATCGGGTGGAGCTCGCCCGAATCCTTCGGCAGGTAGATCGCCGCGAAGAGCTCGACCCCGTCGCGCATCGGGATCCGGCGCTCCCACTTCGTGTACCTCTCCGCGAGCGTGGGGACCGCGGCCGGCGCCGGCGCAGGAACCGTCGGCGGCGCCGGCGGCGTCGGAACCGCTTGCTGCGCCGCGATCAGAACGACGACGAGCATCGAGACGCCCATCCGACAAGCTCCTTCAGCGGCCCATGACTTCCAGGCGCGCCTTCACGGCCGGGCTCTCCGGCAGCAGCGCGCGCGCCGCGATCCGGTGGCGGCGCGCCTCGTCGAGCCGCGGCGGGTCGCTCGCCGCGAGACGCCATCCAAGCAGGACGTGTAGCGCCGGATCGTCGGGGTGCTCGATCGATGCCGTCCGCCAGACGTCGAACGCGTCGTCCTCGTCGCCGCCGCGCAGGAGCGCCGCCCCGAGCAGCGTCGCCGTCCTGAGCGGCAGCTTGCTCGCGTCGAGGTCGGCGGCGACCGCGCGCACCGCGTCGGCGTCGTTGGCGAGCAGCGGTGCCCGGATCGAGTCGCGCGTCGGATCGGGATCGAGCGCGCGCGCGAGACGCGTCAGCGCGTCGCGCTGCGTGCGCCCGTCGGCCGCGTGGTCGACCGCGGCGCGCGCGTCGAGCAGCGCCGCCACCTCTTCCGGCGCGCCAGCCTTCTTGAGCAGCGCGAGCGCGCCCGACTCGTCGGCGAGGTCGAGCGCAAGGCCGTGGCGCGCGAAGCTCTGCTCGATCGCCGCCGCGACGCCGGCCCAGACGACGAGGCCGTCGGTCTCGATGCGCGGCAGCGAGATCTCGACGAGCTCGCGCCCGATCTCGACGGCGGGCGAGGAGGGCCTCGCGGCGCCCGCCGCCGGATCGAGGGACGTCGTCCCCTCGGGCTCCGCCGATCGGGCCGAAGCCCGGCCGAGCCAGAAGCCGCCCGCCGCCGCGGCGGCGACGGCCGCGAGGACGAGCGCCAGCGCGGGGACGGCACGACCCGGGGCGGAGCTCACGATCCATCCTCCTTCACGCCGAGCAGCGCCATCGCCTCGGCGCGCACCCGCACGAGCTCGTCGTTGTCCGCCGGCATCAACGCCGTCGCGCGCGCGAAGAGCTGGAGCGCGTCGGCGCGCAGCCCGAGCTGCTGCTTCGCCATCGCCAGGAAGAAGAGGTCGTAGGGTCCGCCGCCGCGCGGCATCTCGCTCGCCGACTCGAGCTCGGCCGCGCACTGCTCGAAGTCGCCGAGCCGGTACCAGGCGACGCCGAGCGTGTTGCGATACCAGGAGTTCGTCGGCTCCATCTCGCAGGCGCGCTGGGTGTGCGCGACCGCCTGACCGGGCCGGCGCAGCGCCGGATCGCCGCTGTTGACGAGCTCCCACGCATAGTCGTTCTGCACCTCGGCGAGCCACTCGTCGAGACCGACCGCCTCCTTGAGGTGGGCCATGGCCTCCTGGAACCGGCCGACCTGCACGAGCGAGCCGGCGAAGTGGTCGCGCAGGAGGGCGTCGTCGGGGCAGCGGCGCACCGATTCGTCCATGAACGCGAGCGCGTCGTCGCGCCGGCCGCCGAGGAAGAGGGCGCCGCCGAGCACGTCGCGCGCGTCGGGCGTGTCGGCGAACTCGAGGCTGCGGCGACAGGCGCGCTCGGCGCGATCGAACTCCTGCTGGTCGAGCGAGATCTCGCCGAGGGCGGCGAGCGCGAGCGCCGCGACCACGGGCGAGCCGTGCGCCGGACTCTGCGCGAGGTCGAGCGCGTTGCGCAGCTTCTGGCGCGCCTCTTCCAGGAAGCGCGCCCGGAAGAGCGCGGCGCCGTGCACGTAGACGACGACCGGCTCGTCGGGAGAACGGCGCGACGCGGCGTCGAGCTCGGCGATCGCCACCGACGGCTCCGCGGCCTGGTCGGCGAGGAGCCAGCCGAGCCGCGACGCAGTGCGCAGGCTCCCGGGGCGCAGTGCCAGCGCCGCGGCGTAGTGGGTCCACGCGCGCGCCGCAGCCGGCGGCCCGCCTTGGAAGAGCAGGTCGGCGAGCGCGAGATGGAGCCCGAAGTCGGCCGGGTGGCGCTCGGTCGCGCGCTCGAGCAGGCGATCGGCCGCTTCGTCCGCCTCGACCGCCGCGAGCGCGCGGCCGAGGAGCTCGAGCGACTGCGCCGTCCACGCCGCCGCCGCCGGGCTCGTCGCCAGTGAGCGCAGCGCGACGACGTCGTCGGCCGCGATCGCGTCGCGCACGCGGCCGCGATCGGCGTCGGGATCGAGCGCCCGCGCGCGCGCGAAGAGGCCGCTCGCGCCGGCGACGTCGCGCCGCTCGCGCCGGAGCAGCGCCCACTCGTCCAGCAGCGGCACGAGCTCGGGGTCGACGATCGACTCGACCGGATCGAGCGCGCGGCGAAGCGCGAGGTCGACGTGGTCGAGGTGGCGTCGGCGCAGCCGCAGCGCGAGAGCGCGGTCGACGGCAAGTTCCCGATCGCGCCGGGCTGCGGCGGCGAGGTCGACCTCCCGCCGCTCGAGCTCCCGCGCGCTGCGCCGGTCGCGCTCGGCGTCGTGCTCGTGCTCGCGGCCGGCGAAAAAGCCGGCGACGGCGGCGGCAAGCGCGACGATGGCGACCGTCGGCGCGAAGCGCCCGTCCTGGCGACCCACTTCCGCATGCCGCGCGGTCATTCGTTCGCGATCTCCGCGGCCCGACAGTCTACGCGCCGTCGCTCACGTGGTCCGGCGGCCGACGACGGCGAGCGCGACGCCGCCGAGGATCGCCGAGCCGGAGATCACGAGGCGCGACGTGACCGACTCATGGAGAAAGAGGACGCCGCCCGCGGCGGCGAGCGCCGGCACGCAGAGCTGCGCGATGGCGGCGCGCGTCGCGGAGAGCGACGGGAGCGCGGCGTACCAGAGGCTGTAGCAGAGGCCCGACGTGACCGAGCCCGAGACGAGGGCGAGCAGCGCGCCGCGCAGCGAGAGGTGGACGTCGTGCACGACGAACCAGATCACGCTCGCGCCGAGCGCCAGCGGCACGGCGCGGACGAAGTTGCCGGCCGTCGTCACGAGCGGCGTGCCCGCGCGGCGTCCTCGCAGCGAGTAGACGCCCCACGCGGCGCCCGCTGCCGCCATCAGCGCCACGCCGTCGAGGTCGGGAGCGTCGAGCCCGCGCAGCGTCAGCGCCGCGAGGCCGCCGAGCGCGACGGCGAGCCCGATCCACTCGAGCCGCGTCGGCCGCTCGCCGCAGAGCAGCCCCCACCCGATCATCGTGATCTGCACGGCGGCGAAGAGGACGAGCGCGCCGACGCCCGCGCCGATCCGCCGGTAGGCGATCGAGAAGGCGATCGCGTACCCGAAGAGCGCGAGCGCCGAGCCCCAGCTCCCCGCGCCGCGCGACGTCGTCCGGCCCGAGAGCGCGCTCAACGCCAGGAGCGCGCCCGCGCCGGAGACGATCCGGAGCGTCGTGAAGCTCGCCGCGTCGATCAGCCCCGCGCCGAGCGCCTTGCGGCAGAGCAGCGAGTTCGCCGCGAAGCCCGCGAGCGCGACGCACGTCAGCACGAACACCCGAGGTCCCGAGGCTCGTGCCACCCGCCGTCTCAGAGGAGCTTGTCGCGCAGGAGATGCGTGGCGACGGTGAAGTAGATCAGGAGTCCCGTGACGTCGCTCAGGGTCGCGACGAACGGCGAGCACGCCGTCGCGGGATCGAGCCGGCACAGCCGCAGCAGGAACGGGAGCGACGTGCCGAGGAGCCCGCCAAACGTCATCACACCGACGAGGCTGCCCGCGATCACGACCGCGAAGGTGAGGTACTCCTCGGTGTAGTCGATCCCACAGAGATGGCTCACCAGGACGTACGCGAGACCGATCAAGCCGAGGATCGCGCCGAGCGACCCGACGACGACGAGCTCGCGCCGGAACACCCGCCACCAGTCCGGGATCCTGACCTCGCCGAGCGCGAGCGCGCGAATCACCAGGGTCGAGCTCTGCGATCCCGTGTTGCCGCCGCTCGCCAGGATCAGAGGAACGAAAAAGGCGAGCATCGCGATCCTGTCGAGCTCGGCCTCGAAGCGCTGCATCGCGTGGATCGTGAGCAGCTCGCCGAAGAACAGGGCGGCGAGCCATCCGGCGCGCTTGCGGACCATCGCCGCGAAGCCGGTCGCGAGATAGGGCGCCTCGAGGGCCTGGATGCCGGCGAGCTTCTGGATGTCCTCGGTCGCCTCCTCCTGCACGACGCCGACGATGTCTTCGGCGGTCACGACGCCCTTCATCCGGCCTTGCGCGTCGACGACCGGCAGCGCGACGAAGGTGTGGCTCGTGAAGAGCGGGGCGATCTTCTCCTGGTCGAGGTCCTCGGCGACGGTCACCACCTCCTGCACCATCACCTCCTCGATCCGCTTGTTCGCGGGCGCGGTGAGGAGCTGGCGGAAGGAGAGGACGCCCTTCAGCTTCTGCTCGGCGTCGAGGACGTAGCAGTAGTAGATCGGGCGGTCCTTCTGCTGCGCCTGCTTGCGCAGGTAGAGGATCGCCTCGTCGACGGTCATCTCGGGCCGCAGCCGGGCGAAACGCGGGTTCATCAGGCCGCCCGCCTCGTCCTCGGCGTAGGCGAGCAGCGCGCGCACTTCCTTGAGCGAGACGTCGTCGAGGAGCTTCAGGAGCTCGTCGCGCGCGGCAAGGGGCGCCTCCTGGATCACGTCGGCCGCGTCGTCGAGCGGCAGCAGCCGCAGCCACGTCCGCTTCGTGAGGTTGGGCAGGCAGCAGAGGAGCTGCGCCTGCTCGCGCCCCGTCAGCGCGAGGAAGAACTCCTCGGCCTCGTCCTCGGGCAGGAGCTTGAGCGCGTCGACGCGCTCGTCCGGCGACATCACCGACCACGCCGTCCTCAGATCGGCGAGGACTTCGCTGTGCTCCTGACTGAGCTGTCCTTCGACGCGGTCCATGGCGCGGCGCGATCCGGGCGATGGAGAAACCCGGAGAGTAGCCGCGCGCGCGCGCGGCGGCGAGGCGCTGCACGAGGAACTTCAGGCCTGCGAGACTTCAGGCGCGGCGGAATCGGACCTGGAGCACGGTCCCGGCCGCGAGGTCGAGAGGTTCGGCGAGCCGGAGAATGGCGCGACGGCCTTCGCGCTGCAGATTCGCGGCGAGCACACGACTCGTGGGGCGTTCCGCGGCCACCTGATGCGACACGTCGACCGTCCAACTCGCCGAGTCGTCCGGCAGCTCGACCCGGAGCTCGCGCAGTCGGAGCCCGCCGCGCTGCACCGCGACGACGTTCGATTGCGTGGTCGACGAGCGGAACTGGGCGAACGTGCCCCAGCCGTCGGCCGACGTAAAGGCCGACGCGATAGCATCTTGCTGCATTCGCGGCGCGAAGCCGATCCCCCCCGCCGGCCCGTCGTACTCGAAGCCCATCAGCGCGAGGTAGCAGCCCCAGCTCGCCAGCGCGCGGGCGTAGTGGTCGCCGCACTCGATCTCGTTCCAGGGGTTGTGCTTCCTGCCGTCGTAGCGCTCGTCGATGGCGCGAATGATCGAGAGCCCCTCTTCGAGCATCCCCTCCCAGATCATGTGGCCGGCGACCTGGTACTCGATGCCGGTCCAGACCTCGTCGCGGTAGGGCACCGACTCGCGGCCGAGGTGCGCCGTCTTCGGCCAGGTGCAGACGAAGAGCCCCGCTTCGCCCTGGCGCGCGAAGTAGCGGTCGGGCTGGTGGCGAGCCGTCTGCGGCCCGACGTCGGGCGCCCAGCAGTAGTTCCAGATCGAGCGAAGCGCCCGGCTCGTGATCTCGCGCGGCCAGATCCCGCCGAGCCCGAGCTGCCGGAGCCACCCCTCGCCGAAGAGCTGGTCGGCGAGGCAGCCCTCGGCGTACTGCCACTTCGGGTACTTCTTGAGGTCGACCTTCTGGACGAAGTACTCGCCGTTCCAGAGGCGCTCGACCGTGAGCCTGCGTCCGCTCTCGAAGACCTTGCGGCAGCGAGTGGCGAACTCGGCGTCGCCCATCCGCTTCGCCATCTCCTCGGCCGCGCGCAGCGCCGCGAGGTAGAGCGAGCCGACGAAGGTGTTCGGCCCGAAGAACGCGACGTCGTAGGTGTTGTGCTGGGAGTCCTCGATCACGCCGTCGTCGTCGCCGTCGCGCTTCAGCGAGTACTCCATCACCTTCTTGATGCGCGGCCAGTTCCGCTTCAGGAACGAGTCGTCGGCCGACATCAGGTGCTCGCGGAAGCACTTGAGCACGGTGCCGCACTGGCCGTCGGCCGCGTAGGCGTCGTTGCCGCGGAAGCCGACGAGCCCGTCCTCGTGGAACGCCTCGCCGAGATCCTGCATCTCGCGGTTCGAGCGCGAGAGCGACGGGAAGAGCCGCGCGAGCGCGTGCTCGTAGTTCCAGACGTGGGTGCAGGTGCCCTCGCAGCAGCCGACCCCCTCCCACGCCCAGAAGCGGCCGTTCTTCCAGACCTGCGTCGTGTCGGTGGCGAGGTTGGCCACCGGCGCGTGCAGCCGCTCGAGCAGCCAGTGCGGCAGCGAGCCGCCGTAGAAGGCGTCGCGCCAGGCGAGCGTGTCGGTGATCAGCCTCTTCTTCTCGCTGGCGACGTAGGCGGCGAGTTCGCCGATCGACGCGATGCGGCTGGCGTACCAGCGACCCTGCGGGTGGTTCGGGAAGTACCAGAGGAGCGCGAAGGTGAAGGTCCGCTCGCCGCCGGGCGCGAGATCGACGGAAAGCTCCGTGCTCGCGATCGGCCGCGTCGCCGCCAGCGTCGGGCGGACCGACGACTCGAAGGTCGGCGAGCTCGCCGTCGCCGCCGCGTCGGACCCGCCCGGCCGGTCGAGGACGAGCAGCCCGAGCTGCCCGTAGTCGCGCTGCGAAGTGAGCGGACCGCCGTCGCCGATGCGCGCCACGTCGGCGAACTCGATCTGGTCGACGTTCACGTGGCCCCAGCCGGCGCTGTTCCGGTCGACGATCTGCAGGATGGCGCTCTTGCCAACGTGTGCGGCGACGTCGAAGTGCGCCCACTCGAGCGCCTCCGAGTTCTTCCCCGTCGCGGTCGCGACGACCTGCCCGTCGATCAGGAGATCGAGGCAGTTCTCCTTCGGGTGGTTCCCGCCGCCGATCTTGAAATTGACGTAGGGCCGCCGGATCACGAACGGCGGCGAGGTGAGCGTGCCGGTCGGCGCGTCGTCGGGCCGGTAGCTGTTGACGAGCCCCTTCCCCTCGAAGCCGGTCACCGAGTTCTGGTTCGGCTCGGTCCCGTGCGAGGGCCCGGCGCCGAACGCCACCCCTTCCACCTTCCACGCGCCGTAGCCGTCGCCCTCGAAATCAGCGAAAAGTTCGGGCGGCGCCTGTTCCTTCGCGCCATCGGCGGGCGGATCGATGCGGCACTCGAGCAGTGTCCCGAAGACGCCGGACGTGACGCGCTGGGTGCGCTCGCCGCCGAAGGCGTCGCCGGTCACCGGCGCGGCCGCGTTCTCGAGCCACCCGACGAGCGACCCGCTCACCGGCGCCGCGCCCGCGTTGCGGAGCGTCACGCGGAAGAACGTGACGGGCAGCGTCGACGACTCGGCGTCGAGCGGGATGAACGGCGAGAAGACCTCGAGCTTCGCCGCGATCGGAAAGCCAGAGCCCTCACTCGCGCCCACGCCCGACGCGACCTTGGCCGGATAGGTGATCGTCGCGACCGGGTACTCGCCGAGGAATTCGACGTCGGGCACGTCCTCCTCGCGCAGCCGGCGCACGAGCGGCGTGCCGCCGGCGCGCCCGACGACGATCGCGAACCCCTGCTCGACGACGCGCTTCGGCGGGCCGGCGTCGTAGTTCTTCTCGCCGTAGCCCGAGAAGACGTGCTGATTGAAGATCTGCCACGTGCGCAGCGTGCCGTCGCCGCCGACGTAGAGCTGGCCGCAGCCGATCCCGCCGCACGGCATCGCGCAGGCCGCGCGCGTCTCGCCGCGGCGGATCGTGCGCTCGCCCTTCGCGTAGAGCGCCTTCACCCACGCCGGGTCGAGCTTCTTGTCGACCGGCACGAAGTGGTCGGGGCTCGTCACGCCGTCGCCGACGACGCCGCCGGAGTCCTTTCCCGCCTGCTGCCCCACCAGCCGCCCGAACGGCCCGGCGAAACCGGGCAACACGAGCGCCCCCGCGCTCACGCGCTTCAGGAAGTCGCGCCGCTCAAGGAGGAAGGGCGGAAGGGCGTCGCGCTCGAGTCGGATCGGCTCCATGTCGTGCTCCCCGGATCCAGATCGGCGGCACAGTATCCTCGGTCCCGATGGCTCGTCCTCGCCGCGACGTCGAGTTCCTGCCGCGCCTCATCTCGAAGTGGGGCCACTGCTCGCGCCGCGAGGCGGAGCGCCTCGTCGCGGCCGGTCGAGTGACGGTGAATGGGACCGTGCGGCGCGGAGTGATCGACGAAGTCCGCGTCGACCACGACGAGATCGCCGTCGACGGCGCGTCGATCCGGCCGGCGGCGCTCGTCCATCTCAAGCTGAACAAGCCGCTCGGCGTCGTGACGACGATGAAGGATCCGGAGGGACGCAGGACCGTCGCGGAGCTGATCCCTAAGAAGTGGCGCGGCGCGATGCCGGTCGGCCGGCTCGACCAGGACTCGACGGGGCTGCTGCTGCTCACGAACGACCACGAGCTCGGCAACCGGATCGCCGGCCCTGACCATCGCGTGAAGAAGATCTACCGCGTCGAAGTGAACCAGCACCCCGACGACACGGTCCTCGCGCCGATCCGCGCCGGCATCGAGCTCGACGGCGGCGATCGCTGCCGCCCCGCCGAGGTATCGATCCTCGAACGGCGGCCGCGCGCGACGCTGCTCGAGTTCGTGCTCGACGAGGGGCGCTTCCGGCAGATCCGCCGCTCGCTGAAGGCGGTCGGGCTGCGCGTGAACTCGCTCCACAGGATCGGCATCGGACCGATCGAACTCGGCAACCTCGAGCCGGGCGAGATCGCGCCACTCACGGCGAAGGAGCTCGCGGCGCTGCGCGCGGCGACCGGGAGCTCGGCCGCGCCATAGAACTGCGACGACCTGTGGCGCTTGCGACGACTTGCGACGACCTGCGAAAAGAAGCGGGGCGCCGGAACCTGGCGACTCGAGCGCGACCCGATCGATGCCTTCTCCCAGGCGGCCGACCCGATCGCGCCTGCGTCGTCGGGGTCCCGGCGCCCCGACCCGCCTCGCGCCGCGCGTCCGCGGTCGAGACGGCGCCGGGCGAGCGCAACGACCGGACCGCCAGGAGCGGCGCCGACGTCGACGCAATCGCGCGAATCGTTCCGTCGCGTTACTCGAAGTCCACGTTTGCGAGTCAGAGTGCGAGTCGGAGGGCGCGCCTGCGCTTCACGTCGGCCCTTGCCACGTCGCGACCTCAGGTCGCGACTTGATGATCCCGCCGCGACCGCGATGCTCGCGCCGCGATGCCGGAGCTTCCCGAAGTCGAGACGACGCGGCGCGGCGTGAGGCCCCAAGTGATCGGCCGGACGATCGACAGCGTCGTCGTGCGCGAGCGGCGGCTGCGCTGGCCGCTGGCGCGCGACTTCGCGGCGCGACTCGTCGGCGCGACGGTGCGCGAGGTCGATCGGCGCGCGAAGTACCTCCTGTTCCGGCTCGATCGCCCGCCCACGCCCGCCGGCACGCTGCCCGTGCCGGCACATGCCGGCACACTCATCATCCACCTCGGCATGTCAGGCAGCCTGCGCGTGCTGCCGGCCGCGACGCCGCCGACGCCGCACGACCATGTCGATCTCGTCTTCGAGCACGGGCTCGTGCTGCGTCTTCGCGACCCGCGCCGCTTCGGCTGCATGCTCTTCACGCGGAACGATCCAAACCTGCACGAGCTCCTGCGCGATCTCGGTCCCGAGCCGCTCTCCTCCGACTTCCACGGCCTCCATCTCGCGGCGGCCGCGCGCGGCCGGACGGCGCCGGTGAAGGCCTTCCTGATGGACGCCACCGTCGTCGCGGGCGTCGGCAACATCTACGCGAACGAGAGCCTCTGGCGCGCCGGCATCGACCCGCGACGGGCGGCGGGACGGATCGCCGCCGCGCGCTACGACGCGCTCGCCCGCGCCGTGAAGGAGACGCTCGCCGAAGCGATCGAGAAGGGCGGCACGACGCTGCGCGACTTCCTCTCCGCCGACGGCGAGCCGGGCCACTTCCGGCTCGAGCTCTCGACCTACGATCGGCCCGGCGCGCCCTGCCCGCGTTGCAGGACGCCGATCCGCGCGGCGCGCGTCGGTCAGCGCTCGGCGTTCTTCTGTCCGCGCTGCCAGCGCTGAGCGGCCGGGGTAGCATCGCCCGCTTTCCCTCGCCGACCCGGAGAACCGTCCATGCCGAGCTTCCTCGCCGCGCTGGCACTCGCCGTCGCGGCCGCGCTCCCTCGCGCCGCGCCCCTCGCGGACGGCGACCTGCGCGATTCCACGGTCAAGATCCTCGTCACGCAGCGCAACCCCGACCCGGTGCGGCCGTGGAGCAAGCAGCCGGCCGGCGAGGCCTCGGGAAGCGGCGTCGTGCTCGAGGGCAAGCTGATCCTCACGAACGCCCACGTCGTGCGCTACTCGACGCAGGTGCGCGTCCAGCCGAACCAGTCGAGCGACAAGCTGCCGGCGAAGGTGAAGGCGATCGCGGTCGGGATCGACCTCGCGCTGCTCGAGCTCGAGGACGAGAGCTTCTTCGCGACCCACCCGCCGGCGCCGTTCACCGAGGCGATCCCGAAGGTCGGGGCGAAGGTGGCGACCTACGGCTTCCCGATCGGCGGCGAGACGCTCTCCACGACCGAGGGCTCGATCTCGCGCATCGAGTACGCCGGATACAACGACGACGTCGGCGGGCTGCGCATCCAGGTCGACGCGGCGATCAACCCCGGCAACAGCGGCGGACCTGCGGCCGTCGACGGCATGGTGGTCGGGCTCTGCTTCAGCGGGATCCGCAACGCCGACAACATCGGCTACGTCATCCCCAACGAGGAGATCCGCACCTTTCTCGCCGACGTCGCCGACGGCAGCTACGACGGCAAGCCGCAATTCTTCGGGCGGCTGCAGACGCTCGAGAACGACGCGCTGCGCGCGAAGCTCGGGATCGACAAGAGCGTGACCGGTCTGATGGTCACGAGCGTGCCGCGAGGCGCGGCGGCCGGCCTGCTCCAGGCGTGGGACCTCGTCTCGAAGGTCGGGACGCTGCCGATCGACAATGACGGCATGGTGGCCGGCGAGGACGGACTGCGGCTCTCGTGGCACTACTGGGTGCCGAAGCTGGCGAAGGACGGCAAGCTGCCGCTCACCGTCGTGCGCGGGGGGAAGCCGATCGACCTCGAGGTCCCGGTCGCGCCGACGAGCGACCGCCTGCTCAAGCCGCTCGGCAACCGCTACCCCTCCTACTTCATCTACGGGCCGATGATCCTCTCGCCCGTCTACGCCGACTACGCCTTCGGCATCGTGCGCAGCGTGCTCGGCGACGCGAGCCCGGTCGTGAAGCGGCTCACCGAAGAGTGCGCCTTCCCCGGCGAGGAGCTCGTGATGATCGCGTCGCGCCTCCTGCCGCACAAATTGAGCAAGGGATACGACGCCGGCCCCTTCTCCATCGTCGGCAAGGTGAATGGCACGCCGATCAAGAACCTCGCCCACCTCGTCGACGTGCTGCGCGACCTGAAGGACGACTTCGTCGTCTTCGAGTTCGCGGACGAGGGGACCGAGACGGTCGTCCTGCGCCGCGCCGACGTCGAGGGCGCGCAGGAGAGCATCCTCGAGGACAACGACATCCGCAGCCAGTGCTCGCCCGACCTCGAGAAGCACTGGAAGCGGTAGGAGCCGCGTCGCCCGAGATGGCGCTCGTCCACGTCGACGTCGAGCCGAGCCAGGGCCCGCTCCCCGAGCGCGTCGCCGCCTTCGTGCGCGCCGCCAACGAGCGCATCGACGCCTTCTTCGAGGAGCGCTGGAAGGACCCGATCGTCGCCTTCGTGCCGAGCGACCTCGCGCTCACCTGGCGCGTGCTCGACGCGATCGGTCGCGCGAAGCTCGCCCCCGGCCCGGTCTTCTGCGAGTGGGGCTGCGGCTTCGCGGCGGTCGCGGGGCTCGCGGCGCTCGCCGGGTTCCAGGCGTGCGGCATCGAGATCGAGCGGCCGCTCCTCGAGCAGGCGCGGCGGCTCGCGGGGGACTTCGAACTGAACGTCGACCTCGTGCACGGCAACTTCGTGCCGGACGACGCCGGCGAGCTCGCCGACTGCGCCAACGAGTTCTCCTGGCTCGCCGAGGGCGGCCCCGACGGCCACGAGGCGCTCGAGCTCGACCCCGACGACTTCGACGTCGTCTTCGCCTACCCCTGGCCTGGCGAGGAGGAGGTCATCCTCCGCCTCTTCGACGCCTACGCCGCCGAGCAGGCGCTGCTCGTCACCTTCCGTGGGATGGAGGGACTGCGGGTGCAGCGGAAGGTCTCCGCCGGACGCCCCGCCAGCATACCGCGCTTCGATTCGCGGCCGGGGCGTCGCGGCCGGAACGATCCTCCACGACGCGAGCAGGGAGCCCGATGAACTGGGTCGGCCGGCTGTACCGCTCGTCGATCGGCGCGAAGCTGGTGATGGCGCTGACGGGGCTGCTGCTCTTCGGATTCGTCGTGGTCCACCTGCTCGGGAACCTGCAGATCTTCGCGGGCCGCGCGGCGATCAACGACTACGGCGAAAAGCTTCGCAGCTTCGAGCCGCTCTTGTGGGTCGCGCGGATCGGGCTGATCGTCGTCGCGCTCGCGCACGTCGCCACGGCGATGCGGCTCGTGCGGTTGAACGAGGCGGCTCGACCGATCGCCTACGTCAAGCAGGCGAGCCGCCAGGTCCGGAAGCAGACGCGCTTCATGTGGACGGGCGGGCTGGTGGTGCTCGCCTACACCCTCTTCCACCTCGCCCACTTCACGTGGGGATGGCTCCACCCGCAGCACTACCACGCCGTGGAGAAGCTCGCCGACGGCCGCGTGCGCCACGACGTCTACGCGATGATGGCGCGCGGCTTCCGGGTCTGGTGGGTCTCGGTCGCCTACCTCGCGGCGATGGCCTGCCTCGCGCTGCACCTCTGCCACGGCATCCCGAGCTTCTTCCAGACGCTCGGCCTGGACCACTCGAGGTACGAGCGCGCGATCGAGCGGCTCGGACCGGCGGTGGCCACGCTGATCTTCGTCGGCTACGCGTCGATCCCGGTCGCGGTGCTGCTCGGATGGGTCGTGCCTCCGGGAGAGCTGCCATGACGCCGCGCCATCTCGCGCCGCTCGACGGCAGGGCGCCGCTCGACGGCAAGGCGCCCGGCGGCCCGCTCGAGACGAAGTGGGAGCGGCACAAGGCCGAGCTCAAGCTCGTCAACCCGGCGAACAAGCGCAAGCACACGATCCTCGTGGTCGGGACCGGGCTCGCCGGCGCGTCGGCGGCCGCGTCGCTCGCCGAGCTCGGCTACCAGGTGCTCGTCTTCTGCTTCCAGGACTCGCCGCGCCGCGCCCACTCGATCGCGGCGCAGGGCGGCATCAACGCGGCGAAGAACTACTCCAACGACGGCGACTCGGTGCGGCGCCTCTTCCACGACACGATCAAGGGCGGCGACTTCCGGGCGCGCGAGGCCAACGTCCACCGCCTGGCCGAGGTGAGCGGCTCGATCATCGACCAGTGCGTCGCGCAAGGCGTCCCCTTCGCGCGCGAGTACGGCGGCCTGCTCGACAATCGCAGCTTCGGCGGCGCGCTGGTCTCGCGCACGTTCTACGCGCGCGGGCAGACCGGGCAGCAGCTCCTGCTCGGCGCCTACCAGGCGCTCGCGCGGCAGATCGGGCTCGGCCGCGTGAAGATGTTCCCGCGCAGCGAGATGCTCGAGCTCGTCGTCGTGAACGGCGTCGCGCGCGGCATCGTCGTGCGCGACCTCGTGAGCGGGAAGATCGAGTCGCACGCGGCCGACGCCGTCGTGCTCGCCACGGGCGGCTACGGCAACGTCTTCTTCCTCTCGACGAACGCCAAGGGGTGCAACGTCACGGCGACGTGGCGCGCCCACCGGAAGGGCGCCTTCTTCGGGAACCCCTGCTACACGCAGATCCACCCGACCTGCATCCCGGTGAGCGGCGATCACCAGAGCAAGCTCACGCTGATGTCGGAGTCGCTGCGCAACGACGGCCGCATCTGGGTCCCGAAGCAGACCGGCGACGCGCGCAGCCCCGACGTGATCCCCGAAGGCGAGCGCGACTACTACCTCGAGCGCCGCTACCCGAGCTACGGCAACCTCGCGCCGCGCGACATCGCCTCGCGCGCCGCCAAGGCGGTCTGCGACGAGGGGCGCGGCGTCGGACCGGGCGGACTCGGCGTCTACCTCGACCTCGCCGACTCGATCCGCCGCCTCGGCGAGCACGCGATCCGCGAGCGCTACGGCAACCTCTTCGACATGTACGAGCGCATCACCGGCGAGAACCCCTGCCGCGTCCCGATGCGCATCTACCCGGCGGTCCACTACACCATGGGCGGCTTGTGGGTCGACTACGACCTGATGAGCAACCTGCCGGGGCTCTTCGTGATCGGCGAGGCGAACTTCTCCGACCACGGCGCCAACCGCCTCGGCGCCTCGGCGCTGATGCAGGGGCTCGCCGACGGCTACTTCATCCTCCCCTACACGATCGGCCACTTCCTCGCGGCGACGAAGCTCGAGAAGGTCGGCGCCGACCACGCCGAGTTCCGCAAGGCCGAGAGCGACGCGCTCGAGCGCTTGAAGCGGCTGCTCGCCGTGAACGGCCGGCGCACCGTCGACTCGTTCCACAAGGAGCTCGGCAAGCTCCTGTGGGATCAGGTCGGCATGTCGCGCGAGCGGGCCGGGCTCGAGCGCGCGCTCGCCCGGATCCCCGAGCTGCGCGAGGAGTATTGGAAGAACGTCTGCGTGCCCGGCTCGGGCGAGGAGCTCAACCAGTCGCTCGAGAAGGCCGGCCGCGTCGCCGACTTCCTCGAGTTCGCCGAGCTCCTCGCGGCCGACGCGCTCCATCGCGACGAATCGTGCGGCGGCCACTTCCGCGTCGAGCACCAGACCGGGGAGGGCGAGGCGAAGCGCGACGACGAACGCTTCTGCTACGTCGCGGCATGGGAGCACCAGGGCGCCGGGAAGGCGGCGGCGCTGCGCAAGGAGCCGCTCGCCTTCGAGTCGGTCCACCTCGCGACGCGGAGCTACAAGTGATGGGCGCGCCGGCGACGATGAAGGTCACGCTCCACGTCTGGCGGCAGAAGGACCGCGACGATCCGGGCCGGATGGTCGCCTACCCGAACGTCCTGGTCAGTCCCGACATGTCGTTCCTCGAGATGCTCGACGTGCTGAACGAGCGGCTGATCGAGAAGGGCGAGGATCCGATCGCCTTCGACTCCGACTGCCGCGAGGGGATCTGCGGCGCCTGCTCGCTCACGGTGAACGGCATCCCGCACGGTCCGCGCAAGGGCACGACCGTCTGCCAGCTCCACCTGCGCTCGTTCCGGGACGGCGACGAGATCTTCGTCGAGCCGTGGCGGGCGCGCGCCTTCCCGGTGCTGCGCGACCTGGTCGTCGACCGCAGCTCCTTCGACCGGATCATCGAGAGCGGCGGCTTCGTCTCCGTCCGGACCGGCGGCTGCCCCGACGCCAACTCGATCCCGATCGGGAAGAGCGAAGCCGACGCCGCGATGGACGCCGCCGCCTGCATCGGCTGCGGCGCCTGCGTCGCCGCCTGCCCCAATGCCGCCGCGATGCTCTTCGTCGGCGCCAAGATCAGCCACCTGCGCCACCTGCCGCAGGGCCGCGCCGAGCAGGATCGGCGCGCGCTCGCCATGGTCGAGCAGATGGACCGCGAAGGCTTCGGCAACTGCACGAACTACTACGAGTGCGAGGCCATCTGCCCCAAAGAGATCCCGGTCCGCGTGATCGCCGAGATGAACCGCGACTACCTCAAGGCGTCGCTCACCGCGCAAGAGCGCCGGACCGAATCCGGCGGGCCGTAGACGCCGCCCGCGTCAGCGCTGCGACGCCCGTCTCGGCCGGTCGACCGGCATGACCTGGTGCGGGCTGGCACGCGACACCCTGGCTCGCGGCGCCCGCTCGGGACCGAGCGCGTTCAACCGGTCGACGAACTGCCGCAGGCGGCCGAAGTCGCGGCGATGGAACCGGAGCACGACGCGCGGGAGTTTCGCGGCTTCGCCCTGCTCCTCGGGCAGCGCGGCGCCCGTCTCGATGCGGCCCTCGGCGAGCAGGTCGCGGAACTCGCCGTTCAGCCGGCCGAGCTCGCGCTTGTCGGGAGGGCGCCGGACGCGGATCACGAGCAGGTCGCGCACGTAGCGGCTCGAATGGTAGTTGTCGTAGAAGCGCATCAGCTCGCCGACGGCGACCTCGACGTCGTCGGTCACCTTGTAGAGCGAGAGGTCGGAGTCGCTGATCAGCCCGCGCGCGCGAAGGTGGGTGTCGACGTACTCGTGCCAGTCGGACCAGTAGTTCCCGCCCGGCTCGTCGACGAAGACGATCGGCACGAGCTCCGTCTTGCCGGTCTGCACGAGGGTGAGCGCCTCGAACCCCTCGTCGTGCGTGCCGAAGCCGCCGGGGAAGAGGACGATCGCGTGCGCCTCCTTCATGAAGAAGAGCTTCCGCGTGAAGAAGTAGCGGAAGCGGATGAGCTTCTGGTCGCCGGCGATCGTCTCGTTGGCCGCCTGCTCCCACGGCAGGCGGATGTTCACGCCGAACGACCGCGCCCGCCCCGCTCCGCCCTGCGCCGCGCCCATGATCCCCTGGCCGGCGCCGGTGATGACCATCCAGCCGGCCCGCGCGATGCGCTCGGCGAACCGGCGCGCCTGCTTCCACGCCGGCGCGGCGGTCGGCGTGCGCGCGCTCCCGAAGATCGACACCTTGCGCACGTGCTCCCACGGCGCGAAGACCCGCAGCGCGTGGCGGATCTCCTTGAAGGCGTGGTTCACGAGCCGGAGGTCGCCGCGCGGGACCTTCTCCTGCAGCAGCTTGATGCCCGTGACCAGGAGCTCGCGCACGAGCTCGGCGTCGTCGGAGGCGCCGAAGATCGTCTGCGCTTGCGCGAGCAGCGCCTCGACGGCGGCGTCGACCTCTCGTCTCCCGACCTGGTAGCGGCGCGGCGGCGTTGGCGTCGAACGGGCTCGGTCCATGTTGAAGGGGCGGCATGGTAGCCGCCGCTGCGGCGACCGCCGCCGGCTACAGCCGATCGCCCAGCCCCGGCAGCAGCTCGAGCCGCAGCAGGTCGGCGAGCGGCCCGAGCCCGGCTCGCAGCGCGTGGACGGCCGCTTCGTCGACGCAGAACGCGGCCGGGACGAGCAGGAAGTCGCGGCGCTGCGGATTCTCGGCGCGCAGCTTCTCGATCACCGCCCGCGGCGAGCGATCGCCGTCGCCGTGCGCGATCCGCAGCCGATGGAAGCGGCTCCGCTTCTGGATCACGTCGGGCTCCTCGAGCTTGAGCCACGCGGCGAGCTCGTCCTGCGTCGCCTCGTCACCGATCACGACGATCGTCGTTCCTCCGAACGACCCCGACGAGAGCGGCAGCCGCTTGCCGTCGGCGAAGGCGTCCGCCGTGACCGCGAGCGACGGCGCAGTTTCGAGTCGGGCGCCGCGAGCTCGGCGCGCCTGGATGCGCGTGAAGAGGCGCGAGCGCGGCGACTCGGACGCGCCGGCGAGCAGCGCGTCGGCCGCCGCGCTCGACGGAAGCGGCGGCAGTCCGAGCGCCGCGCGCGTCTCGTCGACCTCGAGCCGGTCCGACTCGGCGAGCGCGGCCGGCAGCGGCTGCACCGTCGTCTCGAGCCGGACCTCGCCGTCGCGCCCGGTGATCTCTCGCCACGCCGCCGCCGGCTCCTCGCGGTCGAACAGCTGGAGGCGCCGCGCCGGCCGCTCGCGTCCGGGAGGGATCGGCAGCGCCATCAGCGCCAGCTCGTCGCGCGCCGCCGGCGCGAAGGCGAGCGCCCGGAACGGCGCGCGATCGCAGTCGCGCGCGGCGCAGAACGCCATCGTCGCGCCGGCACGCTCGCCGGCCACGACGACTCGTTGCCGATCGATCGGCAGCGCGGGAGCTTCGCGGCCGCGCGATTCGCGCGTCACGATCTCGAGCGTCCGCTCGATCGCCGCCGCCGCGAGCCCGCCGTCCTCCTCCGCGCTGCCGGCGAAGAACCAGCGGCCTCGCCGCACCCCGTCCTCCCCGACCTGCGGGAAGCTCGGCTCGAGCGCGAGCAGGGCGCACTCGCCGCCGACGACCGGCTCCCAGAGCGCGATCGCGTCCTCCGACGACTGTCCGTCCTCGCAGAGCCAGATCAGGAGCGGCAGCGGGCCGACCGCGTCGGGCGGGAGCCGCAGTCGGTAGCGGTGCTCGTGCGAGAGGAGGACGGCGGCGGCGCCGTCCTGCTCGCTGCGAGCGCGCGCCTCGACCCGCACGATCAGGTCGGCGCGCGGCTCGGCGTCGTCGACGAACGTCCCGGCCACGTCGCCGGTCGCCTGGATCGCGACCGTCTTCACCTTCGCGTCGGCGCGCCGCTGCACGAGCTGCCAGACCGTCCCCTGCCAGCGGTCGGAGTGGAACCCGCCGCAGACGTGGACGACGAGGCGGCCGGGACGGCGCGCGAGCTCCTGCGCGATCGCGTCGGCCATCGTGTTGTCCCAGAGATTCTGGCCGTCGAAGAGGTGCGCTCCCGCGCCCGATCCGGCGGCTCCCATGCCGAGCGCCCCATGGCTGCGCGTGACGTTCTCGACGCGCTCCCAGTAATCGGGCGGGTTCTCGATCAGCCGCGCCGGCACGCAGGCGCGCTCGGCCGGCGCGAGCGCGTCGAGCGCCGCCTGGCCCCCGCGCGAGAGCTTGCCGCGAAGCGCCGCCGGAATGTTCGCCGCGACGACCGGGAGCCTTTCGCTCCGCGCGAGCTCGACGAGCGGCCGGTAGTCGCTGACGTAGTTGCTCCACGGCCGCGAGCGCGCGAGGAAGTCGCGCTCGCTCGCCTTGCCGGCGAGATAGTCGTCGAGCGCAGGCTGCGCGTCGCGCTCGAACATCTCGAGCGACAGCGTCACCGCTCCGCCGCGCCTTGCGATCAGCCCGCGCAGGAACTCGAGCTCGCTGTCGTGGGTGAGCCGGTCGACGTGCGTCTCGCCGAGGAAGACGACGTCCGCCTGCGCCAGCCGATCGAGCGACTCCTCCCACCCGACCTCGGCATACGTGCGCCCGTCGAAGAGGCGCGAGGCGCGCCGCAGCAGCGCGCTTGCAGGATCGGCGGCCGGCTCGACCCGAGTCGTCGCGCACGCGCCGGCAAGGAGCCCGACCAGGACGAGCATGGAGCATCGCATCCGCGCCACGATAGTCGTCGACCGGAGCAGCCGAAGCTCCGTCACGCGTCGACCTCGTAGCGCAGCAGCCGGCACTCGATCGGACCGGCCATCACGGGCCACTTGCGACTCGCCTTGAGTCCGAGGAGGCGCGGAAGACCGGCGTCGCCGCAGAAGACGAAGGCGGTCGCGCCGCGGCAGCGCTCGTGGAGGAAGCGGCCGAGGTCGCTCCAGGATTGCACGAGCTCCTCGCCTTCGCCGACCCGCTCGCCCCACGGCGGGTTGACGACGACGGTGAAGCTCTGCGAGTTCGGCGACGGCGGCGACGTGAAGCTCGGCACGAACTCTTTCGCCTCGGCGCGCGTGAGCTTCACGAGCCCCTCGACCTGGGCTGCGCGCACGCTGCGGTGCGCGAGCGAGAGCGCCCCTTCGTGCCGATCGGCGCCCTCGATCACGAAGGGCAGCGAGAGCTTCGCCCTCTTCGCCGCGTCGTGCTTCAGGTCGGACCACGTCTTCGAGTCGAAGTCGGGGAAACGCTCGAAGGCGAAGCGGCGCAGCAGTCCCGGCGCGCGGTCGGCCGCGAGGCAGGCCGCCTCGATCGCGATCGTCCCCGAGCCGCACATCGGATCGACGAGCGGCGAGGCGTGGTCCCATCCCGAGAGCAGCAGCAGCCCCGCGGCGATCGCCTCGTTGAGCGGGCTCTTCACCTGAATCGGCCGCCAGCCGCGCTTGTGGAGGCTCTCGCCCGACAGATTGAGGTAAAGCGTCGCGCGGTCGCGCTGGAGCACGAGCTTGATCGGGAGCGTCGGGTTCTCGACGTCGACGCTCGGACGGCGGCCGGTCTTCGCGCGGAAGCGGTCGCAGACGGCGTCCTTCACCGTGAGCGCCGCGAAGCCGGAGTGGGTCATCGCCGAGTCGCGCACCGAGGCGTCGACCGCGAGCGTCCCGTCGACGTCGAGCCACTGCTCCCACTCGACCTCGCGGCAGGCGGCGTAGAGCTCGTCCTTGCCGCTCGCCGCAAAGTGCGCCACCTGCTCCTGCACGCGCACGGCGCTGCGAAGCCACAGGTTCGCGGCGTAGCCGAGCGCCCGCTCGCCGCGGAACGCGACGCCCCCTCGCCTCGCCTCGACGTCGCTCGCCCCGAGCCCGCGCGCCTCCTGCGCCACGACCTCCTCGAGCCCGAGCGTGCAGGGAGCGAAGTAGTCGCGCAGCGAGGAGTCGTGAGGGCTCGTCGGCATCGGGCCGCGCAGGGTAGCCTCGCGGCAGCGTCGAGGAGCGCCGCATGCCACGCGCATTGAAGCTGCCGTTCGCAAGCGCGGTCGGAATCGTCTGGACCGTCCTAGCCGCCGCCGCGCCGGCGCAGGAGGCGGAGCGCCGAAGCGAGCGATCGGAGGGCGCGAACGAGGAGCTCCCGTGCGTCGAGGCCCCCGCGGAGGGGACGGCCGTGAAGGTCGTCGATGCGGCGACGGGCAAGCCGGTCGGCGGCGCGCTCGTCACTTGGTTCGAGGAGCGGTCCGACGGCCGCGATTGCCTCGCGCCCGAGCCGGAGCTGCGCGAGCTGCGCCGTCAGTTCGGCACGACCGTGCGAACCGCCGTGGACGGGACGACGCGCGTCGGCAGGTTCTTCCGGATCATGGCGAGCGACGGCGACCACTACGCCGGGGCGTGGCGAGCCCCGCGCGGCGGCCCGCTCGTGCTCGCGTTGCGGCCGAGCCGCTCGATCGTCGTGACGACGTTGGATCGCGAGCGCCGTCCGGTCGCCAACGTCCGGATCGAGGTGCGGACGCGCGAGGAGGACGGCCGTGGCGAATGGACCTCGACCACGGGCCCCGACGGCCGCGTCGCGTTCGGCCCGCTCGACCTCTTCGCCGCCTTCGAGTCCGAGGCGCTGCGCGAGCTGTGGGTCGCCGTCGACGCGCCGCTCGGCGCGCCGATCCGCCAGCGCTTCACGCTCGCGGAGATGCCCGAGGAGCCGGTCTCGTTCACGATGCCCCCGACGGGAAGGCTCGTGATCGACGTCGTCGACGCGGATGGCAAGCCCCTCGACGTGCTGGGCTTCACTACCGTGCGTGAGCGGTGGGAGCAATCGGAGGACGAGGCAGGCGACGCGTCGGGAGCGCGGTGGCCGAGAGTCTCGTGGCACGACTACGACCGCCGATCGCACTACGAATTGCCGCACGTCGAAATCGGCCTGCGTTTCGTCGTCGACTCGAGCAAGGACGACCACGAGGACGCGAAGCAGGTCGTCGACGGTCCGAGCAAGCCGGGCGAGACCGTCATCGTGCGTCTCGTCGCCCCCACCCCCTCTCCGTCGGAGAAGGTCTCGGCGAGGATCCTCGACGAGAAGGGCGAGCCGCTCGCGGGGCGGGAGGTCCGGCTGCTCTGGAACGACGACTCGACGCGGGTGACTCGACGGGAGCTGGCACGCGGCACGACGGACGCCTCCGGTCGGATCGACGCGAAGCTCGACGACTGGGAGCGCCGCTCCTTTGGCAACGAGATCGATCTCTGGATCGAGGCGGTCGTCGCGCGCCCCGACGGCAACGGGATCGAGGCGAGCGGCATGATCTCGCTGCCGAAGACGATGCACGTCGGAGGGCTCGACTTCGGCGAGATCCGGGTCCACCCGGGGCCGGTCTTCGTTAGCGGCACCGTGGTCGACGACGCGGGATCGCCGATCGCCGGCGCCGAGATCCGCGTGACCGTGGTGCCGGCGGGGCCCGCTTTCCTCTCCGGCGACTTCACCGACCGGTCGCTCACCGCCACGACCGACGCCGAGGGCCGCTTCACGATCTGGGGCGACGCGCCGGTCGGGCAGATCTCGATCTGCGCGGAGCCCGGCGACGTCGAGCGAAAGGTCCCACTCGAGAATTCCAGCGACTGCATCGACCTGAAACCCGGCGCCACCGACCTTCGCTTCGTGCTGTGGCGGTGCGGGACGATCGTCGCTCGCGTCCTCGGCGATCCCGCCGAGATCGACGATCTCTCGTTCAGCACATCCTCGAAGCGCCCGGACGGCGAGGTCGTGGGCGGATGGTCCGGCGGCTTCGACGCCGAGGGGATCGTCGAGACGGAAGTCGTGATCGGATCGGCAACGCTGACGATCTCGCGCGGCGGCACCGTCGTCGCCACGCGCGAGAACATCGAGGTCAAGCCCGGCGCCGTCGTCGAGCTTCCGCCGATCGAGCTCGGCGCCGCGCCGCACCAGGTCGAGCTCACGATCGTCGACGAGCTCGGAAAGCCCGTCCCGGCCGGCTGGATCGTGATGCCGGACCCGGAGGACGACGCGCGGGCGGCCGAGATGAAGAAGATGTTCGCGCACCTCGGCGCCGATCACCCGCTCCTGCACTCGTTCCCGCGCAGACCCCACGTTTCAGTGTTCGAAGAGGGGAAGTTCACGCTGCGCTCCGATCGTCCGCTGCCCTCGTTCGCGGTGGGAGCGGCGGGCCGCACGGCGGTGGTCGTCCGCCATCCCGCGACGGCCGAGCGCGTCGTCCTCGAACCGGCCCCCTACGTCGCGCTCGTCCTCGAGTACGACGGCGACGCCGTGCCCGAGCCGCTGAAGTTCATGGTGAACGTGGGTCCGACGAGCGACGACGAGGAGTGGTTCCGCTTCGGGCCGCAGCACGCGATGGGGTTCGAGATCGAGTCACTCCAGCTCGCGAAGACTGAGGGCATCGTCCTCGAGCGCGGTCATCCGGTCGAGCTGCCGGTGCGCTGCCTCGGCGCGACGCAGCTCGATCTCGTGCTCGGCGAGAAGCGTCCGGGCGGCTTCGGCGGCACCACGATCGCCTGCGATCCCGCCCGGATCGAGGTCGAGCGCAGCCGCGACGACCAGCTCTTCCACGTCAAGGTCGAGCGCGCCGCGATCGACCCGATCCTCCAGCAGCGCAAGGAACAGGACGCGCGCCCGAGTCGGCGCTGAGCGGCGCCGCGCGACGCGCGTTCACCCGTCGAGCGGGATCGCCGGGTTCGCCTCGAACACCGAGGGGGGGAAGCTCGCGCCCGTCGTCGGATGCTTGAGCCGGCGCTTCAGCACGAAGTCGAAGAGGATCGGATTCACGCCGTAGATCTCGTCGAGCAGCTCGCGCTCGTCGTCGGCGAGATA
>Ga0247727_10002759_pt1 | contig 39696 bp, 33 predicted proteins | sample WisWelCaveWW1625_FD_202498 | JGI IMG/M metagenome (GOLD analysis project Ga0247727, IMG submission 202498) | Biofilm microbial communities from Wishing Well Cave, Virginia, United States - WW16-25 | ecosystem: Environmental > Aquatic > Deep subsurface > Groundwater > Cave microbial mat | place... | reverse complement strand
CTCCCGGGTAGCTTCCGAGGTGAACCGACAGAACTCCTCGGACCGGACTTCCACCGGCTACGTAGGACATACTCGTCAGGTCATGTCTCTCCTGCTTCACGGCACACTGAATTATCCGGGCTGGCCATGCGGATGACGCCCGAGCAGGAAGCCGAGATCCGCGCCGCGCGCGAGGTCAAGCACGAGACACGACGCCCCACGGTCCCCGCCCTCGAAGAAATCCTCTTCGATCCGATCCCGGTCCTCGACCACGGCTTCGTCCGCGTCATCGACTACATGGGCGACGACGCCGCGATCGTGCAGGCCGCGCGCGTCTCCTACGGCAAAGGCACGAAGAAGGTGAGCGAGGATCGGGGCCTGATCCGATACCTGATGCGCCACCGCCACACGACGCCCCTCGAGATGTGCGAGATCAAGCTGCACTGCAAGCTCCCGATCTTCGTGGCGCGTCAATGGATCCGCCACCGGACGGCAAACGTGAATGAAATCAGCGCGAGATACTCCATCCTCGATCGCGAGTTCTACGTGCCGCGCGAGGCGGACCTCGGCGTGCAGTCCGTCGCGAACCGGCAGGGGCGCGCCGAGACGCTCTCGCCGGAGCGCGCCGCGCAGGTGCTCAAGCTACTGCGGGACGACTCGACGCAGGCGTACGACCACTACCTCGACATGCTCAACCTCGACGACGACGGCAAGGAGATCCGTCCCGGCGAGCCGGGCCTCGCGCGCGAGCTGGCACGGATGAACCTGACGCTCGCGTACTACACGCAGTGGTACTGGAAGATCGACCTGCACAACCTGCTGCACTTCCTGTCGCTTCGGATCGACGACCACGCGCAGGAGGAGATCCGCGTCTACGGCCAGGCGATCGCGGAGATCACGAAGCGCTGGGTGCCGCACGCCTGGGAAGCGTTCGTCGATTTCCGCCTGCAGGGGATGCACCTGTCGCGCGCCGAGCACGAGGCGCTGCGCCGCATGCTCGCCGGCGAGGACCCGGACCTGACGAGGCTCGGGCTCTCGAAGCGCGAACAGGAGGAGTTCAAGAAGAAGTTCGGAAAATAGAGCTACTCGCGCGTCCACGTCCTGCGAGCGGGCGCCTTGCGCATCGAGAGCGTATCGCCGGCGACGCAGAACTCCCACTCGTCGGTCGTCGGCTCGCCGCGAGGGTTCACGTAGTCCGTCGTGATCACGTTTCCGCCGATCTCCCAGGTGCCGACCTCGTTCACGTTCGCGGGCATCGTGCCCGTGCAGTCGCAGCCGCCGTCGCCCGAGTCCTCGCAGGTTCGTCCCGGCGGCGGAGGCGGCAGCGTCGCTGCGAGGTCGGCGCAGGTGCCCTTCCCGAGGCAATCTGCCGGGAAGGACTCCGAGAAGGTGATCGTGCCTTCCGTGTGCATCTCGTACGAACCGTCGCCATTGAACGTGATCGTCCCGCTCGTCAGGTCCACGTCGGCGGACGCCTCCGCCTCGGCGCAGGTCGCCGGGACGGGGGGCGCGAGGCACGACTCCACCCAGGACCAGGTGCCGGCCGGATCGCCGCCGCACGACTCGAGCGCGCAGGGCTCGGGCTCGCCCGTGTCCGTTTCGGAGCCGGTGCCCGTGTCCGTGTCGGTATCCGCGTCGGTGTCGGCGTCCGTGTCCGTGTCGCCGTCCGAGTCGGTGTCGGAGTCGCCGCCGGCGGGGTCGGTGTCGTCGTCGCCGCCGCAGCCGGCCATCGGCAGCGAGAACAGCACGAGCAGGGTGGTCATGGCCGTGACTGTACACCGTCCTGCGCCCCGCCCTCTCAGGAGGACGGTAGGTTCGCGAGCAAGAGCGCGACGAGCGCGTCGGGGTCGTCCGAGTGGATCCAGTGGCCGGCCTCGGCGAGGACGTGGACGACGACTGCCTGCGCGAGGCGATCGCGGTCGGCGGCGGAGAGGACATCCGACCGCCCGCCGACGACGAAGTGCGTACGATCCCGCCGGCGACCGTCGTCCACTACGTGCCAGAGATCCCGGGCGTAGTAATCCGAAAGCATCGCGCGGATCGCGGGAAGGTCGAAGACCAGGCGCAGGCCGTCCTCGGTCGCACGCAGGCTCATCGCCAGCCAGTCGGCGATGGCGCGCCCGAAACGCGGCTCGACCAGCGCCGCAAACGACCGGCGATCCGGCAGCGGCTGAGCGATCGATTCGAGCGTCTCGAGGACGGCCGTCGTGCTCGACGGGCCGCGTCCCGGCTCCCGCGCGCCGGGCTGCGAGTCGAGAATCCAGACCGCGTCGAGATCGGGGTGCGCCTCGGCAAATGCGAGGGCGACCTTTCCGCCGAGCGAGTGCCCGAGCACCCCCCGGACCCGGTCCGGCAGGCGATCGAGGTCCCGCGCGGCGGACGCGATCGTGTGGGGCGGCGTCGCCGCCGGAGATCGCCCGTGTCCTCGCAGGTCGGCGAGGACGAACCCCCAGTCGGGCCGGCCCCGCGCGAGACGCCGCGCGATCCCGCGAAAGTTCGCCGCGGATCCAAAGACGCCGTGCAGCACGAGCATCCACCGTTCGGGCGTAGCGCCGTCCCCGTGGATCCGCTCGGCGTGGGGTACCGAGCTCATCTTGCACGGCAGCCTGCTACGGACAGGCGTCCGAGTCGATGCAGATGACGCCGCCATCGGTGTCGCAGCAGCGGGAGAAGTCGCCCACGCAGTCACCGCAGGGGCAGGCATCGCAGCCGCCGTCGTAGAACTGGTCGCAGCCGCCGTCGATGCAGAACTCGTCGCCGCCGCAATTGTCGAAGCAGTCGCCGCAGTGGTCCTCGTCGGACGAGGTGTCGACGCAATCGAGGCCGTCGCCGAAGTCGCAGTCCGTCTCGCCCCCGCCGCACCCCGCCCCGCCGATGCAGATGCCGGCCTCGCAGGTGGCTCCGTCCGCGCAGTTCGTGTCGCAGTTGCCGCAGTGACTCGTGCTCGAGGACAGGTCGAAGCAGCCGTCCGCGCCGCAATCGACCGTTCCGGGGCCGCACTCGCAGGCCCCCGCCACGCAGCTCCCACCCTTGCCGCACGAGGTGTCGCAGTTGCCGCAGTGCGTGTTGCTGCTGGACAGGTCGTAGCAACCGTCCCCGCACAGGACGGCCCCGTCGGGGCAGTCGCAGATGCCGGCGTTGCACACGCCCGCTTCGCCACAGTCCGAGTCGCACGCCCCGCAGTGCCGGTTGTCGCTCGACAGATCGAAGCAGCCGTCCGCGCAGCGCACCTCGCCTGGCCCGCAGTCCGTGCTCGTGTCCGTGTCCCCGTCGGTGTCGGCGTCCGTGTCCGCGTCGACGTCCGTGTCGGCGTCGGTATCGACGTCCGTGTCACCTCCGCCTGGGATTGCGGCGTCGTCCCCTCCGCAGCCGGCAGCGAGGGTGGAGAAGAAGATTGCGATCAAGACGGGTCGGGCCATCGGGTAAGCCTCCTCGCCCGCCATACCGAGCAAGCCCCGTACCTCGGACCGCGCCCGGAAACCCGAGGATCTTCGGACGTGCCCTGCGCAGCGCTCGTCCGGTGCGCAAGAATCGCACGGCGGGCGCCTTCCCCTCCGTGGACTAGAATGAAACCGTGGCCCTGCTCGAGATGCGGCGCCGGGTCGTGCCGGCCGCGGGGGACCTCGCCCTGCACCCCCTGATGAGCGTCCTGCACTCCCTCGCCGTGGGGAGGGAAAGCGGACGACTCACGATCACGGCCGGAGACGCCCGCAAGGCCGTCATCCTGCTGCGCGGGCAGGCTGTGAACGTCGCATCGGGTCAGGCGCACGAGACGCTGGGCGCGCACCTCGTACGTGCGGGCGTGCTCGACGAGCAGCGCCTCCACGCGCTGAGAGCCACCTCGGTGGAGCGCGGCGTCCGGCTAGCCGAGCTTCTGCTGCAAGAGCGGTTGCTCGACGCGAACAGCCTGTACGTGTACATCCGCGAGCACCTCAAGGAGATCCTGGTTCACACGCTCGCGTGGACGGAGGGGAGCTTCACGTGGGAGGCGGGAGAGGAACACGCGGCGCGGGTGTTCCGAGCGGAGATGGACCTGCCCCGTCTGATCCTGGAGGGTCTGCGGCGATACCCGGACGGGTCTACGATCTCCGCGGCGATGCCCGTCGTGCCGGAGTCGCGGGCCTACCGTCGGGCAGACGCCGCCTACGAGGACGACGCGCTGCGGCCCACACCCCGCGAGGCGCGGATGCTGCGGTTCGCGATGCGGCGCGCGCGCGTCCAGGAGATGGCCGCGCAGCTCGGACTCGACATCGAGGGGACCTGCCGGGAGATCTTCCCGTACTTCGCTCTCGAGACCGTGGGGTTCGACACGACGCCGGAGCCCGGTCCGCCGATCAGCCCCTCGGGCCTCGTAGAGGTGCCCGACGATCGTCCCTCGTCGATCCCGGCGCCGCCCGACCTCGCAGCGCAGCTCAAGGCGCCCGCCGCGGCGGCATTCGACGGTCCCGACAGGATCCTCCAGGCGCAGATCCTCGCCCAGGAGGCTCGCAAGCTCCTCGCGGAGGGACGGCCCGAGCGAGCGGTCGTTCCCTTGCGGCGAGCCCTGCGCCTCGCATCGGGCGACGCGTCTTTCAAGGCGGACCTCGCGTTCGCGCTGCTGTCTTCCGAGCCGATCGAGAAACGCGAGGAAGCCCGCGCGCTCGCCCGGGATGCCAGCCGGTCCGCGCCGGACCTGCCGACCCCCTGGTTCGTGATCGGCAGGATCGAGGCGATGGAGGGCAAGCTGGACCGGGCGGCGGGCTACTATCGAAAGGCGCTCCAGCTCGATCCCAAACACGAGGCAGCGGCGAAGGAGCTCGAGCGGATGCCGAAGCGCAAGTAAGCCTTCAGACACGCAGCGGGGGCGGGTAAAGTGGTGGCCGCCTCTTGCTCGAAGGGTCCTCGGGCCCCATGAAAGGCGTCATGATCGACCTCGCCGCGATCCGGAATCTCTACGAGTCGTTCGCCGTCCGCCACGCTGCCCTGCGCGGGCGCCTGGGCACGGACCTGACCCTGGCGGAGAAGATCCTGCTGTCGCACCTCGACGACCCGGCCGCGGAGCTCGTGCGAGGACAGAGCCAGGTGAACCTGAGGGTGGACCGCGTCGCGATGCAGGACGCGACCGCGCAGATGGCTCTCTTGCAGTTCATGACGGCCGGTCGTGACCGGGTGTCCGTCCCGACGACGGTGCATTGCGATCACCTGATTCGCGCGCGGGTGGGCGCGAAGAACGACCTCGTCGTCGCCAACGACGAGAACCGCGAGGTCTACGAGTTCCTTCGCACCGTGTCGGCGCGGTACGGGATCGGCTTCTGGAAGCCGGGGGCCGGGATCATCCACCAGGTGGTCCTGGAGACCTACGCGGCGCCCGGGACGCTCATGATCGGGACCGACTCGCACACGCCGAACGCGGGAGGGCTCGGAATGCTCGCCATCGGGGTCGGAGGCGCGGACGCGGTCGACGCGATGGTCGGCGATCCGTGGAGCGTCCGGCTCCCGAAGCTCGTCGGCGTTCGCCTGACGGGAAAGCTGTCCGGCTGGACGTCGCCCAAGGACGTGATCTTGAAGCTCGCGGGGATCCTGACGGTGAAGGGCGGGACCGGGAAGATCGTCGAGTATTTCGGGGAGGGCACGCGGTCCCTGTCGTGCACGGGCAAGGCTACGATCACGAACATGGGCGCGGAGCTGGGGGCGACGACGTCCGTCTTCCCGTTCGACGACCGGATGGCGACGTACCTGCGCGCGACCGGGCGCGCCGAGCTGGCGGCTCTCTGCGAGCAGCACGCCGCGGAACTCGTCGCCGACGCCGCGGTGACCCGGTCGCCCGAGAAGGCCTACGACGAGATCGTCGACATCGACCTGACGACGCTCGAACCGCACGTGGTCGGGCCTCACACGCCCGACCTCGCCCGCCCGGTATCGGCGTTCAAGGCGGCAGTCGCCAAGGAAGGGTATCCGGCCGAGATCCGCGCGGCGCTGGTGGGGAGCTGCACGAACTCGTCGTACGAGGACATCGGCCGGGCGGCGCACGTCGCGCGGCAGGCCGCAGCCGCAGGGATCAAGGCGAAGTCTCCGCTGCTCATCACGCCGGGGTCGGACCAGATCCACCACACGATCGAGCGGGACGGCCAGCTCGCGGCGCTCGAGGCGATCGGCGCGACGGTCATGGCGAACGCCTGCGGGCCCTGCATCGGGCAGTGGCAGCGCGACGACGTGAAGCCGGGCGAGAAGAACTCGATCATCAACTCGTTCAACCGCAACTTTCCGGCGCGCAACGACGGGAACCGCGAGACGCTGTCGTTCATCGCGAGCCCGGAGATCGTGACGGCGTTCGCGCTCGCGGGACGCCTCGACGTGGATCCGACGAGAGACGAGATCCAGGGTGTCCGGCTGACGCCCCCCGAGGCGCCGGAGCTGCCGGACAAGGGGTTCGCGACGGGGTCGAGCGGGTATGTGGAGCCGCCGACGGACGTGTCGGGTGTCGTCGTCCACATCGAGCCGAAGTCGGAGAGGCTGCAGGCGCTCGCGGCCTTCCCGGCGTGGGACGGGAAAGACTACGCAGACCTGCCGATCCTCCTGAAGGCGAAGGGCAAGTGCACGACGGACCACATCTCGCCGGCGGGCAAGTGGCTGCGGTACCGCGGTCATCTGGATAAAATCAGCGACAACATGTTCGTCGGCGCGGTGAACGCCTTCACCGACGAGGTCGGCGCGGGCCTGGACGTCGACGGCGGGGAGCGGGGCGTTGGGTACTCGACGCTCGCGCGGCGCTACAAGGCGAAGGGCCGCGGCTGGGTGGTCGTCGGCGACGAGAACTATGGAGAAGGCTCGAGCCGCGAGCATGCGGCGATGAGCCCGCGCTTCCTGGGGGGCCTCGCGATCGTGGCGAAGAGCTTCGCGCGCATCCACGAGACGAACCTCAAGAAGCAGGGGGTTCTCCCGCTGTCGCTGAAGAACGCCGCGGACTACGAGAAGTTCCGGGAGACGGATCGCGTGTCGGTCGCGAGTCTCGCGGACCTGGCGCCGGGCAAGGCCGTGACGGTCGTTGCAGGGCACGCCGACGGGACCAGCGACACGATCGAGACCACGCACACCTTCACGGCGCAGCAGATCGGATGGTTCCGCGCCGGGAGCGCGCTCAACGTGAGGAAGCCGAACGCGGCCTAGGGGGCTTGCCCCCGCCGAATCGTGACGAATGAGCCGAGTCTTTCAGCCAGGCCTCCGAAGGCGAAACAGCAGGACACCGGGGACCGGCAACCGGCAACCGGCAACCGGCAATCGAAAACGGGTGCTCCGTTGCTCATTGCCTGTTTCCTGTTGCCTGTCCCCGGTGTCCTGTTGTCATTTCGAGCCTCTCGCTGCGCCGGAGGCGCGCTAGGCTCTTGGAGTACGACTGGATCGTCGTCGGCTCCGGGTTCGGGGGGAGCGTCTCGGCGCTGCGCCTCGCCGAGAAGGGCTACCGCGTCCTCGTCCTGGAGAAGGGTCGACGTCTCGGGCCGGCGGACTTCCCGAAGAGCAACTGGAACCTGAAGCGGTGGCTGTGGATGCCCGCCCTCGGCTTCCACGGCCTATTCAAGATGACGTTCTTCCGGCACGTCACGATCCTCTCTGGCGTGGGGGTCGGGGGCGGCTCGCTCGTCTACGCGAACACGCTGCCGGTGCCGAAAGAGGAGTTCTTCTCGGCGCCGACCTGGGCGCGGCTGGCGGACTGGAAGGCGGAGCTGGCGCAGCCCTACGCGACGGCGAAGCGGATGCTCGGCGTCGCGCCGAACCCGCTGATGACCCATTCGGACGACGTGATCCGGAAGATCGGAACGGACATCGGGCGCGGCGAGCACTTCCACCCGACGGACGTCGGCGTCTACTTCGGGGAGCCCGGCGTCGAGGTGCCGGACCCGTACTTCGGCGGAGAGGGACCGACGCGGACGGGCTGCATCCAGTGCGGCGGCTGCATGCTCGGCTGCCGGCACAACTCGAAGAACACGCTCGACAAGAACTACCTGTGGCTCGCGGAGAAGAAGGGAGCCATCGTCGAGCCCGAGACGGAGGTGGTCGCCGTGCGGCCCATCGAGGGCGGCGGCTACCGCGTGGAGGCGAAACAGGGACTCTCGCGCTTCGGACGGACGACGCGCGAATACGTCGCGAAGAACGTCGTCTTCGCCGGGGGCGTCCTCGGCACGGTCGACCTGCTCCTGCGGCTCAAGGGGGACCCGTCGTGCCTGCCGAAGCTCTCCGAGCGGCTGGGAGACTTCGTCCGCACCAACTCGGAGTCGCTCATCGGCGTCCTCAGCCAGAGACGGGACCGCGACCTGTCGAAGGGCATCGCGATCGGATCCATCGTGCACACGGACGACCACTCGCACCTCGAGCCGGTCCGCTACTCGGCGGGATCGGGCTTCTGGCGCCTCCTGATGGCGCCGCACGTCGGGGGGACGAATCCGATCACGCGCCTCCTCAAGCTCGTTGCGACGGTCGTCCGCCACCCGATACGTCTCCTGCGCGCGCTCCTCATCCCCGACATGGCCAAATACTCGATGATCCTGCTGTACATGCGGACGCTCGACGGGACGCTGCGCTTCCGGCGCGGCGCGTTTGGCATGGGAACGTCACTGGCCGAGGGGTCTCCCCCCGTCGCATCGATCCCCGAGGCGACGGCTCTCGCGAACCTCGTCGCGAAGGAGATCGACGGCTTCCCGATGAGCATGTCCGTCGAGACCGTGCTCAACATCCCGACGACCGCGCACATCCTGGGCGGCTGCTGCATGGGCGAGTCGGCCGCCAACGGCGTCATCGACCACCGGCACCGCGTTTTCGGCTACGACGGACTCTACGTCATCGACGGCAGCACCATCTCCGCGAACCCCGGAGTGAACCCGTCGCTGACGATCACCGCGCTCGCGGAGCGCGCGATGGGCTTCGTTCCGGCGCGCGGTTAGAGCAGGCCGCGCGCTGCGCCGCCGTCGATGGCGATCGACGTGCCCGTGACGTAGGAGGCGCGTTCGGACGCGAGGAACGCGGCGACGGCGGCGAACTCCTCGGGGGTGCCGACGCGGCCGACGGGGACGCCGGACGACAAACTCTCGAGCGCCTGCACCTCCGTCTGGCCCTGGGCTTTCGCGGCGGCGACCAGGGAGTCGAGCCGACCGGTGCGCGTCACGCCCGGGCAGAGGCAGTTGACGGTGATCCCGTCCTTGCCGACCTCGTTCGCGAGGGACTTCGCGAAACCGGTTGCACCGGCGCGTGTGGCGTTCGACAGGACGAGGCCGTCGATGGGCTGCTTCACGGCGATCGACGTGACGATCAGGATCCGGCCCCAGCCGGCCTTTCGCATGTGGGGCACGACGAGCCGACAGGTGTCGACGACCGACAGGAAGTTCGCCCGGACGGCGTCGTTCCATTCTTCGGGTGTCGTCTCCTCGAAGCGCTTGCGCGGCGGACCGCCTGCGTTGCACAGCAGGACGTGAAGACCTCCGAAGCGCTCGACCGTCGCCTCGACGTGGCGGGCCAACGCGGTCGTGTCGCGGACGTCGCAGGCGAATCCAGCGACCGTCCGTCCAGTCTCCCGCTCGATCTCCTCCGCGGCCGTCCTCGCCCTGCCGGCGTCACGGCTACACAGCGAGACCAAGCACCCTTCGCGGGAGAGTTCGCGCGCGACGGCGCGCCCGAGGCCGGCGCTCGCACCCTGCACGAGCGCGACCTTCCCCGCGAGGCCAAGGTCCATGGGGCGCGCGGGGCTAGTACGCAGCCGGCGGCGGCGCTGCGGGCGGCGGGTAGCCGACGGGCTGGGGGCCCCAGTTCACGCCCTCGAACGCCGCGCGGTAGGCCGCTGCGCCCATCGTGAACTGCAGCCCCATCGTGGCCACGATGCCGACGCAGCACGCGTAGCTGCCGACGCTCACGCACAGGCCCACGACGAACGACCACAGGATGTACATGGGCAGCTGGCCGGCGGTCGTGTTCTTGCTCGTCGCCATCGCGTCGCCGAGCGACAGGTTCTTGTCGACCGTGAGCACCATCACGTAGTGATACCAGCCGAGCACGATGAAGCCGGGGATGCAGCAGAGCATGAAGCCGACCATCGTGAGCAGCCAGACGACGAACTGCGCGACGAAGACCTTGCCGAAGAGCGATCCGTTTCCCCACAGGTCGCTCATCTCGGGCGTTCCGCCCCGCGCGGTCTTGAGCGCCGCCTTCCACATCCCGATCTGGCAGTACATGCTCCAGAAGCTCGCGACGAAGAGCAGCAGGCCCGAGAGCGCCATCACCCCGATCGCCCACATCGGCGGTCCCGAGGGAGCCTGGTAGACCGGACCGTACGGACCGGGCGTGAACGAGGGCATCAGGGAAGCGAAAATCCCGAAGTACCCGACGTAGCAGCCGATCAGGGGGAGGATCACCGGACCGACGGAGACGACACCCATCTTCGTCCAGGTCTGCCAGTGCGACGCGTACATCTTCCAGCCCGCCGACAGCCACTGGCCGATCTCGACCTTCGCGGTCCCGTTCGTCATCGGGCGCGGACCATATCACTACTCGCGCGGAGGACGGCGGCGCTCGCGGAACCAGGCCCGGTACTCCTCCATCCGCGCCTGCTGCTGGGCCGGCGCGCGGCGAGTGCAGGTCGCGGCCTCGTCGCTGCCCTGCGCCGCTCCCCAGCGGACCTCGACGCAGTCGTTCGGGTCGTAGGCGATTTCGAGCTGCGCCGCGCGGGCGAACACGTCGGCGATCGAAAGCGTCCAGTCCGAGCCGTCCGTCCGCGTGTACGAGAACCGCCGCTCGGCCGTCTCGGACACGAGCAGGGCTTCGAGCTCGGCGCGGACCTGGGCCGGCGTCTTTCCCGCCGGCATCGCGAACCGCTCCCTTCGCCGCTCGACTCGCGCGGGGAAGGCCCGGACGACGTCGATCGCCACGAGGATCCTCAGGTCGCGCGCCGGCGTGGAGAAGTCCTCCCAGGCGCCGGTCGTCTCGAAGATCTCCGCGCCGTCGGGCATCCGGATGACGGCGGGATTCTCGGCCACGTGCACGCGCCCGTTCTCGACGCTTCGGACACGCGTGCGCAGCTGCTCGTCGAGCGCCTGGATCACCTCCCGCAGGGCCCGCGCCGGATCGAGCGGTGTCGGGTTCTGCAGATCGTCCATCGCGTCGTAGAAGCCCTCGACCCCCCCGGCGTGCTGATCCAGCCCGAAGTCGCCGTACTCGGCGCTGCGCTCGACCTCCCGGTTGCCGAGGGCTCGCAGCGCCCGCCGCTCGAACACGATGGGCCGGAACCGCTTGAACCCGGGACCGCCGAGCGCCGGATCCAGCGCGAAGAGGAAGTTGCCGCGCCAGAACCGCTTGCGCGCGACGGTCCCGTCGGGCTGCGCGTCGACGGCGAGGAGCACGCCGGCCGACTCGCTCGTCTGCGCCACGTGGCGGACGACGACCAGCGTGTGCCCGTACGGATCCGCGTACACGGCGCCCGGCCGGATTGACGCCGGTGCGACCTTCGTCAGGTACAGGTCCGTCCGATCGTCGTCCGCCGGCGTTCTCGCGCTCCCGGAGTGAATCGCCCACCCGACGTCCCTCTTGAGGAACCTGCGCATCAACTCGAGGTCGTCGCCGGGCTCGCGCGGAGGATCCAGGTTCGTATGCCACTGGGAGCACCGCGGCGCTCCGAACCGTCCGCCGCGCGTGCAGTTGGAGAACCCGAACGGCAGCCCCACCTTCCACGCGAAGTACGCGCGCAGGAAGAACGGCAGGTCGGCGCAGTCGGGCTCGAGCACGAGCCGCTGCCGCCCGGAGTCCTCGCCGAGTCCGAGGTGATCGTGCAGGAGGTTGCGCGCCGGATCGCCCAGTACGGCAGACAGCCCATTCCACGACGGCTGGGCCTCGAGCGGATCGTCGAAGAGCTTCTCGACCCATGCCGAGTACAGCGCCTCGGTGTCGCGCTCCCAAGACCATTCGACCGGCCAGACGACGTCGTCCGTCCTCTCCCGGACACGCCGCCTCTCGTCCGAGACGCGAAACTCGTCGCACGCGTGTACTTCTGGACCGTTGCCGAGCCCGGCGCGATGCGTCCCGGACGCCGCCTCGGCGACCTCGGCGTACCAGAAGAACGGTCCGACGCCCCGCCGCTCGTGCGAGCTCGCCGCGACCGACCCATCCGGGCCGTGGACGACGATCGCCGCCACGATCGGGCGCTCGGTGACCGCGATCACTCGCAGGGCCTCTCCCGGCCGCGGCGACCGCGGGCTTGCGAAGATCGCCACCTCGGTCGAGTCGTCGCACGGCGAAACGCCCCGCAGATCGGGCGGCTCCGGCGGCGCGGGTGCCGCGGAGGCGGGCACGGCCGGCGCCGCCGTCCCGGCCGCCGGCGCAGCCGGCGCCGATGCCTGCCTCGCCTGCGAGGAGGATCCCGTCCGGGGAGCGGGCGGTTCGCTGCAGGAAAGGAGCGCCGCGAGGAAGATCGCGACCCGCACGTTCCTTGCTTAGCATGCGCGGCACGGGTATCTCCGCTTTCGTGCGGATCGGCGCGCTGGCGCTCGCGGTGGCGGCGGCCTGCGGGCAGGAGCGCCCGACGACGCGGGACGCGGGACGCTCCCGGCCCACGCCGACCGCGTCCGACGCCAAGGGCCCGCCCCCTGCCCCTGCGACCGCCGAGCCCGAGCCGATCCCGGCGCCCGAGGTCCTGGCGGCCGATCCCTTCGCCGGCAACCCCTGCCGCAGCTCGCAATCGGTCGCGATCTTCCATTCGCCGCGACGGCCGACCTCCGCCGGGCCGCTGCGCGTGATCGCGGTGGCGGAGGAGCCGGCCGCCGGGGCTGCGCTGGTCGTGCGCAGCCCGGACGGGCGCGTCCTTCGCCTCGTCGCCGACGCGCGGGGCGGACCGCCGTGGTCATGGGTCGGCGCGATCGACGCTCCGGGAGTGGGCAGCTGGAAGATCGGAGTCCTGGACGACTCGGGCCTGCGCGCGTGCCGAGCGGTGACGGTCCGCGCCCGCGCCGGAGGGCTCGGCGGGAGCGGCGTCGTCTGGCGCGTCGAGCGAGGATGGGACCGCGCCACGGAGAACCTCTGGTCGGCGTGGATCGAGCGCTTGTTCGATGCGCCGCCCGGACAGCGCGCGCGCTGGACGCCGCTGCACGCGGTCACGCGCGATCCGGCGCGCAACTTCCTGTGGGGCCACATGGGGCTCGGGGAAGACGACGCGTCGAACGCGAAGGCAATCGTGCTGAACGCCGACTGTGCGGACACGCCGTACTTCCTGCGGGCTTACTTCGCCTGGAAGCTGCGGCTGCCGTTCCAGTACTCGACCTGCGAGGTGCCGGCGGGCGAGACGTCTCCGCGATGCACCGGCCCGGTGACGAACGATGCGCCGCGCGAGGAGCCGCTCGAGCTCGACGCGATGAATCGCTTCCTGCGACGTGTCGCGGACACGGTGCACTCGGGGAGCCTGCGGACACTGCCCGACGACGACGCGACGGACGTCTACCCGATCGTCCTGTCGCGCGAGAGCATCCGGCCGGGGGCGCTGTACGCGGACCCTCACGGCCACGTCCTGGTCGTCGTCGCCTGGCAGGCACCACGCGGCGGCTCGAGCGGGGCGCTGTGGGCGATCGACGGAAATCCCGACCGGCACGTCGGTCGCAAGAAGTTCTGGAGGGGAACCTTCGGGTTCCTGCGCGGAACCTGGGCCGGCGCGCCGGGGTTCAAGGAGTTCCGGCCCATCGCGCTCGAGGCGGGGACGCTGCGGGCGCTGCCCAACGGCGAGATCCGTGGGAACCGCGCGTACGGGAACTACAGCGGGGAGCAGCACGGCCTGACGCCGGACGCGTTCTACGAGCGCATCGAGCGGCTCGTGACGCCGACGCCGATCGACGCGGAGCGCGCGTTCGACGAGACGATGGCCGCCTTCCACGATCTCGTCGGGGACCGCGTGGATGCGGTCGCGGCCGGCGAAGCGTGGCGAGCGGAGCACCTGGACGCGACCATCGGGATGCCGCCGGGCGCCGAGATCTTCGCGACGCAGGCCGGGCCCTGGGAGGACTACTCGACGCCGTCGCGCGATCTGCAGCTTCTCGTCGCGATGGACGTGCTGACGAAGTTCCCGGACGTCGTCGCGCGATCGCCCGACCGGTTCGTGATCGGGGCGGGACGGACGCCGGCCGAGGTCTCGGGGGCAATCCGTGGACGACTCGACGCGGAGCTGCGCCGCCGGACCGTGGAGTACGCGCGGACCGGCGGACGCGCGCAGCGGTTGACGCTGGCAGACGTCGTCCACCGCGCCCCCGCCTTCGAGATGGCGTACAACCCGAACGACTGCGTCGAGGTCCGGTGGGGCGCCTCGCCGGGCACCGAGGAGTACACTGCCTGCGTGCGGCACGCGTCGGCGGGCCAGGTCGCACGAATGAACCTGTACCGGCGCTGGTTCGCGCGACGGCAGCGCCCGCCCAGGACGCATTGAGATGCACGACGTTGCGATCCGCGTGGGCCGCCTGCTCGAGGTCCGGTTCGGATCGCCGTTCGATCTGTCGGAAGTCGAGGCGTTCTCCGCCGGGGCGAGCCGTCTGGCCCACGAGCAGCAGGAGCGGCTCGTGTCGTGCGTCGACATGCGCAGCCTGCGCACGCTCCCGCCGCCCGTCGCGGACGCGTTCGTCGCGCTCCTGCGCGATTCGAATCCGAGGATCGAGAGGACCGCGTGCCTGCTCCCCGAGGAGTCCGCAACCCTGCGCCTGCAGATCGAGCGCTTGCACAGGGGCGCGAACAATCCCGCGCGCCGCGCGTTCGAAGAGCGGGCAACTCTGGAGCGATGGCTGGGCGAGGTCTTGCGGCCCCGCGAGCGCGAGCGACTCGCGGCGTTCCTGGACGCGTGATCGCGCGGCGGCCTCCGAGACGCTTGTAACTACCCCTCCCCCCACGGCGTGCAAACGCCGTCCTGGCAGAATTCGAGGTCGACCTCGCAGAGGGTGCCGCAGCCGCCGCAGTTCTGGTCGTCCCAGCGCGGGCCCGTGCACCAGGGCTCGTCGCCGCCCTTGGCCGACGGGCAGCACAGCATGTCGCGCGGGCCGCATGCGGGGTCGCAGCCGGCCACGCCGTCGACGCAGCCGCCGGCCACGCATGCCTGATCGTCGCCGCAGGCGGCTCCGCAGGCGCCACAGTTCGCCCAGCTCCAGTCCGTGTCGACGCAGACGCCGCCGCACTCCGTGAGGCCGCCGTCGGCGCAGGCCGAGCACTCGCCGAAACGGCACAGCGGCGCGCCGGCGCCGCAGGGCGAGTCGCAGCCGCCGCAATGACGCTCGTCCCAGTCGGTGCTGACGCATTCGTCGCCGCAGCGGACCGTCTCGTCGAAGCACTGGCAGACGCCGTCCATGCACTCGGCTCCGTCCCAGCAGACGTTGCCGCAGGCGCCGCAATGCTCGCGTTCCCAGCGCGGTTCGACGCACCAGGGCTCGTCGCCCTCGGCGGCCGCGCAGCACAGGCTCCCGTCCCCGCAGTCGCCGCAATCGGCGAGGCCAAGGGCGCAAGCGCCGGCGACGCAGGCTTCGTCCGCGCCGCACGCCGTGTCGCAGGCGCCGCAGTGAAGGTCGGTCCAGCCGAGGTCCACGCAGGCGCCGTCGCAGGTCGTCAGTCCTCCGGCCTCGCAGTCGTCGCAGGCGCCGCGGACGCACAGGGGGGTGTCGCCCTCGCAGGCGACGTCGCAGCCGCCGCAGTGGCGCTCGTCCGACGACGTGCTGACACACTCGCCGCCGCAGTCGGAAAGCTCCTTCGCGCAGGCGCAGTCACCGAACATGCACTCCGAGCCGTCGCCGCAAACGACGTCGCACCCGCCGCAGTTCTCCCAGTCCCACTCGGGGTTCACGCAGCGCGCCTCTCCCCATTCGGAGATGCAGCAGATCTCGCCGCCGCCGCAGTCGATCTCGCACTCGCCGGTGTCGGAGCCAGTGTCGGTATCCGTATCCGTGCCCGTGCCCGTGCCCGTGCCCGAATCGGTGTCCGTCTCCGTATCCGTGGACGTTCCCGTATCCGAGTCCGTGTCGACGTCAGAATCGACGTCCGTGTCCACGTCCGTGTCGACATCGGAGTCCGCGTCCGAGCCCGCAGGCCGGTCGGTCCCGGCGCAGCCTGCGACGACGAAGAGGGCGAGAGGTCTCGTCATGGTGGCGGCGGGAGAAGCAAAGGTCGTACCGCCCAGAAACGGTCGGAAGCGGGGCCGACGCGTGCCAGGTTGTGCCGGAATCACCCCTCGGCGGGGGGCGCGACGAAGAACACGCCCTTCAGGTCCTCCGTGCGGGAGATCTCGCAGGTGTCGCCGCCGCCCGTGCGCAGGGAGGTGGCCCGGAACTGGTAGTACATGCCCTCCTCGAGTGCGGGTCCTCCATAGGTGACGGCCGGGTCGCCGCCGCTCTCGCCCGGGATGTCCGTCTCCCAGATGATCTCGCCGAACGAGTCGAAGACGGCCACGTGGTACTCGTCCTCGGAGGAGTCGTCGACCCAGGAGAGGGTCGGGTTGCCCGTGACCGCCTCGGGACCCTCGGCTCCGGGGGAGATGACGTCGAGCGAGCCCGTCACCTTGAAGCCGTCCGTGTTGTCGACCAGCTGACCCGCTGTGAACTCCTGGTAGAGGATGTCCGTCCCCGAGATGCAGGTGTCCGGGTCGCGAACGAGGAAATCGTTCTCGAACGCGGCGAGGATCACGTAGCGGCCCGGGGGGATCCCGTCGATCGTGAATCCGCCCGAGATGCCGCCCTCGGCGACGGTGATGCCGGGCTCCGGTGCGCGCAGCCCCGGAGGCGCGTCGCCGCGCTTGAGTGCCTCGTCGAACGTGGACTCGACGACGAGGATGACCGACGACGCGTTTCCGGCGCCTCCGTTCACGATCTGGATGCTCCCGTCCAGGGTGGCTGTCGCGTCGCCCGACAGCGCGAGATCGACCTGGAGGTCCTCTGCGGCGCCGAGCGTCACCGCCGCCGCCTCGTACACGACGCCGCGCGCGTATCCCTGCACGCTGTAGTCGCCGGCGTCGAGGTTGAAGATCGCGTACTCGCCGTCGCGATCCGCGATTCCGCTCTTGCCCACCCCGCCCGTTTCCGCGACGACGAGGGTGCCGTACAGGGCGTCTTCCGACTCCGCCACGACTCCGTGAATGGAGCCCGTCCCGGATCCGGCCGGCATTGCGAGGAGCCCGATGTCCGTCAGCGCCGACTGAACGACGAGATCCGCGTCGTCCGTCTCTTCGCTCTCCACCGGCGCGGTCGTGTCGATCGGCAGCGCCTGCCGGATGCCGCCCGGGAAGGTCTGGTAACCGGACGCGTCGGCCCTGAGCGTGACCTGCGCACCCACGACGAGGCCTTCCGCATTGCGCTCCGTCGGAACACCCAGCTCGTAGCTGCCGTCCGCCTCGGAGATCGCGACGCTCGAGGTCGGCGCCCCGTTCGCGTCGATGGCGACGATCCGCGCACCGCCGATGCCCTCCCCCGTCTCGAGATCGAACACGCGGCCCCGGATCACGACCGGTTCGTAGCACCCCGGGGCGCCGTCGGGCCCGCTGTCACACACCGCGTTCTCGCCGCAGTCTTCGCTCTCCACGCAGGGCGCACAGTCGTGCGCGATGCAGGCCTGGTGGTTCTCGCACTCCGACGCCTGATCGCACTCGCCCTTCTTCTCGTCATCGCCGCAGTCGCAGCCCGCCGCAGTCAGGGCGAAAAGGGCCCAGAGAATCCGCATGGTCTTTGGTCCTCCTAGAAGATGGAACAGCACCCGGTCACGCAGAACGTCCCGCCGCTGCAGTCGTCGTGGTTCGTACACGGCTCCTGATCGTCCGCGCACGCGCCGGGCTTTTCCGGATCGTCGCCCACGCAGACCTCGCCCTCGTCGCAGGGGTTCGGAGCGCACTCGCCGTCCGTGCGCCACTCGCAGCCTTCGCAGGTGGAGCAGAAGCTCGACCCGTCGGCGCCCGCGACGCAGTTCAGGCCCGAATCGCACGCGTCGCCCGCCCCGCAGGCGCCGCCGTCCTCTCCCTGGGCCGCGCCGTCCGGCGCGTAGTCGCAGGCGTCCTGCAGGAGCACGAGCTCCTTGAGCCCGTCCCCGTCGATGTCGAGCTCGCAGCAGCCGCGGCAGTCGCAGCCGTTCGGCGAGACGCAGTCCTCGTCGTTGCCCGGGCCCGAGTCGCCGTCGAAGAAGCACTCCCAGTCGGCGTTCGACCCCTCGTTGTCTCCGGGGATGCCCGTCGCCCAGCTCGACTCGTCGTCGTCGTAGGGCGCGACGCAGTGGACGTCCTCGGCGTCGATCGTGCCGTCCCCGTCGTTGTCGATGCCGTCCGAGCACTCGCACTCCGAGCCCTGGCAGTCCAGACCCTCGATATCCGCGTCCGTGTCGGCGTCGGAATCGACGTCGGTGTCGCCGTCCGCGTCCCCTCCGTCCCCCACGATCTCCGCCTCGTCGTCTCCGCATCCGGCCAGGCCGCTTCCGGCTGCGAAGGCGAGGCCCCCCCACACGAGCATCCTCATCGGGATCCCTCCAGCCTCTCTCGCGCCGCGGCCGCGAAGCGCCCGTCCGGGTGCTTGCGAAGGTACTCGGCAAGAAGCAACCCGGCGGCGGCGGGCGTCTCGAGCTGCGCCGCCGCGTAGAGTGCGTTCTCGGCTGCCGCGCCGCGGAAGGTCCGGGCGACGTGGAGATAGCGTCGGATCGCGTCCGGCCGATCGCCCGCGAGCCTCGAAGCGTCCGCGAGCAGGAGGTTCGCTTCGGCCGCCTGCGCCGCGGAGGGTCCGAGAGCGAGGACGCCTCGCGCGACGTCGCGCGCTTCTTCGACGCGGCCGCGTGCCAGCTTCGACGCGGCCTCGCGCAGGAGCGGTCCGCAGCTCTCGCAGGTACGCGGCGGCTCGGCCTCGAGGCTCCACTCTTCCCCGGCCCGAAGACGCGCGATCTCCCGGCCGGACGGATCCTCGATCCGGGCCCAGCCGAACTCGACCGCCACCCGTCGAGGAGTCGCGACGAACCGGCTCGCGAGCGCCACGACGACGAATCGGTCGGTCGCGACGCGGATGGAACTCCCGCCATCGGGCACGGAGACGCGCACCTCGCCCCGCGCGAGGGTCAGCGTGTCGTCGCCCGCGCTCCATTCGACCTCGGCATCCGCGGAGGGCTCGACGCGCGCCGATCCGAAGGCGAGCACGCGCGGCCCCCGGGCCCTCGGAGCGACCCCGACGTCCCGTCCGTCCGCGATCACGCGCGGGGAGGCATCCGGAGCTCGGCGCCCGAGCAGCAGGGCCCCGACGAGCGCGACTCCGACGAGCCCGGCCGCGAGCACGACCATGCGGCGTCCGAGCCAGGCCGTGCGGATGGCGGGCGCGAGGCTCGCCTCGCCGAGGGCCCGCTCGATGGCCGTGGATCGCTTCTGCGCCGACAGAGCCCGGGGCTCCTCGGCCTGGATCACCTCGAAGAGCCGGATGCGCGCCTGCGCGTCGCGGCACGGCTCGCACTCGCCGAGGTGCGCCTCGAGGGCGATCCGGTCGGCCTCGGGCAGCGTCCCCGCCAGGGCGTGCAGTCCCAGGTTGCGCGTTCGCTCGCAGCGCATCATGACTCGTCTCTTTCGATGTCGCCCATCTCCAGCGCGGCCTGCGCGAGCACGGGATCCGCGGCGACGTGTGCGTCGATCTCCCTGCGGGCGAACCACAGACGCGACCGCGTGGCCGCCCGTCCCGCCCCCATGAGCGCCGCCACCTCGTCGACCGAGTAGCCCTCGATCGCGTGCAGGACGAACGCGATCCGCTTCTTCGCGGTGAGTTTCTCGAGGACGCCGAACAGGCGGCGGGCGAGCAGGCGCCGTTCCACCTCGACCGGGGGCGACGCGCCACGCGCTCGCGGTTCGGCGCCCGGTTCGATCACCTCGAGCGCGACCGGGCGGCGGGTCTTCTCGCGGAAGTGGCGGTGCACCACGTGCACCGCGATCCGGGAAACCCATGTCGCGAGCGAAGCCTCGCCGCGAAAGTTGGGAAAGCTGCGGATCGCCTCGACGAAGGTCGTCTGCACGAGGTCCTCGTATACGGGCGAGCGGCCGAGCAGTCTCCCGACCATCCGCTCCACGGCGGGCGAGTACTGGCGGAAGAATTCGCCCAGAGCGGCCCTGTCCCCCCTCCTGCACCGCGCCGCGAGCCGGCGCTCACCGGGGCTGATGGAGAGCGTCGGTGCCGGGCGGGACGTCAAGGCCACCCCTGATTGTGCCCGGAACCATGCTTCATGGCCTAATGACCCCAACCTATTGGAATCATTACGGTTGCATCAACCCCGGTGAGGAGTCGACCGAGGTCGAAGGCAGGTTCGCCCGCCAGGGAGAAGCGCTGGCGGACCAGGAGCCACTCGACGTGGGGACGCAGGCCGATCTCGACATTGTCGGCGATGCGGTAGCGGGCAACGACGTCCACGCCCGTGCCTGGGATGGCTCGGGTGACCTCTCCCGAATCGTCCGGCGTCTCGCCCGTCGCGCGCAGCAACAGCGCACGCGCGAAAACCCCGCCGGCAAGGGAGATGCGCCCCCACCGAGCCGCCGCGCGCAGTCCGAGCGACGCGCCGACCGTGGTCAGGTCGGCGGAGCCCGCGAGGAGGTCGCGATCGAGCGGCAGGTGCAGGTCGAGGCCGCCGTGCGCCAGGAGAGCTGAGCCCAGATGACGCTGCAGGGCAACCACGGGGCCATGTTGCAGGCGGCGAAGCGCGGGCGGGTAAGAAGCATCCCAGCCGACGCCGACCGCCCAGGGCGTCCTCGGCGCAGCGATCGGACGAGGCTCGTGCCGAGGTTCCTCCAGAAGCAGCGTCCCCTCCACGAGGTCGCGCACGCGCAGCGCGAAGCTGCGGTACAGGGAGGGTCCTTGCTCGTCGGGTAACCGGATCACGGTGACGATCGCCTCGTCGCCCTGCTCCGAGCGACGGACGACCCACAGGACCGCCTCGCGATCCCCCGCGGCACTGTCGTAGAAGACCGCCATGCGGGCGCCGGCTCCCTGCATCCGGGACGTCGCAGCCTGAAGCCTCGTTGGAAGCGATGCGCCAGGGTCATCCTCCGTCGCGACGTCCACGGACATGCCGAGGTCGACGACGTGGAGGCGGATCGCGTCGGCGAGCGCCTGCGGGTCCAGGTCGCTCGCGGCCGAGGCGAGCAGGAGGAGGACGGGCGACGTCACTCTCCCCAGAGGAGCAGTGCGTAGGCGTGCTGGAACTGGCAGCCCGCGCACCACCAGTCGGCGCGCCCGTCATTCTCCCAGTCGTGATACGCGATGTGGGTCGCAGGGTCGTAGAGAACTTCCTCCACGAAGGCGATCTGGCTGACGGCGGTCGTCCGGTAGCGGCCGTCGCCGGTCTCGTCCTGCAGGAAGCGCATCGCCATGAGCAGGTAGTTCGTGGAAGACAGCGTCACGTAGTCGGGCGCGTCGGACGAGTACGACGAATGGAAGCCGCCGACACCGAGCAGGTACAGCGGCTGGATAGCGTCGTAGAGGCCCTCGGCTCGCGCGAGGTGGACGTCGTCGCCCGACAGCCGGTACGCGAGCGTGTGGGCCGCCATCATCGCGACGTTCGGGTACAACTCGAGGTGGTCGTCGCCGAGGTTGTGCCGGTAGTAGCCGACGTCCTCCATCCATGCCTCCCGTGCGATTCCGTCGATCGCGCCGAGCGCCGCTTCGAGGCGGGCCGAGTCGGAGGGATCGACCACCTCGACGTAGCGCAGCATCAGGATCGGGATGAGCGCGGTCGCGGCGGTCTGCCCGTAGGGAAGAGCGTCGCCCGACGCGTCGACGAGCAGCGCCGCGGGGAGGTAGCCATCGGTGAGGGAAAGCACGTCGTCGAGGATCGGAAGGATCTCGGCCGTTGCGGAGGCGAGGTCCGCGCGGGGCGAGAGCCGGTAGGTCTCGATGAAGCCGAGGGTCGCGACGATCGCCTCCGGGTCGAGCGTCGACGCGAACCCGGCGGCGAGGCCCTTGCCGTAGTCGAGAGTCTGCTCCGCGCGCGTCGCCATCGACTCGTCGCATCGGGCGGCCGCAAGAGCGTGGACGACGGGAGGCACGTAGCCCGGCGCGTCGCCGTAATCGCCGTCGTAGTTCCCCGCCGTGACAGTCTCCTGCGCGAGGCTGCGATCGACGATCGCCTCGAAGCGGTCGGGATCGAACGCGACGATCGGGGAAGGGATGCAGGGCGCCGCGTCGGGGCCGGCGTCGGGGCCGCCGCCGCCCGCGTCGGATGCCGGCGGGGCCACGAACCCCACCGAACCGCCTCCGCAGGAGGCGCAGAGCACGACGAGAGCGGTCACACCGGGACGCACGGCTCCCATCCTATCCCGGGTAGAATCCCTGCGGCTTGCGCTTCGCCTCCTGCGTCTTCGTCCTCCTCGCATGCGGCGAGGCTTCGCGCCGGCCGATGCCGCAGACCGTGGATTCCGGAACGGACGCCGCCGTCCCCGACGCCGGCGAGGACGCGGCGGCCATCGACGCGGGACCTCCGGTCTGCGCCTCGGGCGACGTCTGCCGCGAGGGCGTGTGCCTGCCCGAAGACCTGGGCGGGACCTGCGCGGCGCGCTGCACGCACGACGCGGACTGCGGGGAACTCGACTGCCTCGTGCTCCCCGACGGTGAGGGGTTCGCACTCGGGTGCGGTCCCGGCGCAGACCCCGGCTACGGCCCCGGGAACCTCTGCGAGTCGGATGGCGACTGCCGGAGCCTGCGCTGTGAGGCGCGAGTCTGCGGCAGAACCTGCGTCGACGCCTCCGAGTGCGCGCCCGGGATGATCTGCACGGACGTCGCGGTCGGCTTCGCGCCAGGGACGTACGGCGGCTGCGGTTTCGCCGCGCGAAGCGAGGACTTGCAGGTGGACGAGATCCCCCTCGGCGCGACCGGGATCGCGAGCGACGGAGGCGGGTCCGAGTTCGCGTACGTCGCGGTTCCCGAGGACGCCGTGTCGCTGACCCTCGTCGCGACGCAGCCGGACGGCGCGACGCCGCTACGGATCGGTTTCACCTCCGTGACTGCCCCCGACACGACGCTCCTGCTCGATGCCGCCGCGCTGGGGCGCGGCGACGACACGCCCCTGCGCGACTTCTCCAACCCCTTCGTGGACGCGATGCTCGTGCCGAACTCGACGGTGGATCGGCTGACGTTCCTCCCTGGCCTGTACTCCTGGCGTCCCTACTCATTGCCGGAGATCGTGGACGGGCCGTGGCCCGAGACGGACGTCGAGATCACGGCGCTCGTGAAGCGCGCAGCCGGCGCGATCGACGCGGGGACGATCGATCTTTCGATCTGGCTCGTGGACATCGGAGTCAGCGCGGCCGCCGCACCCGCGGACGCGCGGATCCAGGACGCGCTCGGCGAGATGGAGGGCGTGCTCGACCCCGCGGGGATCACCCTGGGCGACGTCGCCTACCGCGAACCGTCCGACGCGGACGCGGCGCGCCTCGGAGTGATCGATTCCACGGACGGTTCCGATTCGGAGCTCGCGGAGATGTTCCGCCTGTCGGTGGGCGACGAGGGCCTGCGCGTGAACGTCTTCCTGGTCCGATCCTTCGCGAGCGGCATCAACGGCATCGCGGGCGCGATCACCGGAGCCCCCGGCTTTCACGGCACCCTCCACTCCGGCGTAGCCGCCCGCGCCGAGGCCGGAACGCTCACCGCGCTGCAGCAAGGCCGCCTCATCGCCCACGAGGTCTCGCACTTCCTCGGCCTCTTCCACGTCGCCGAGAACCCGGACGCCTCGCCGCTCTACGCCGACGACCCCATCGAGGACACCCCTCCCGACTCGCAGAACCTGATGTTCTGGTCCGCCAACATGGACGACCCGAACACGATCCTGACGGACGGCCAGGGCTACGTGATGCGTCGCAGCGCGCTCGTGCGGTAGGAGCCGGAGCCGGAGCCGGGACCGGAACCGGAACCGGAACCGGGACCGGAACCGGAAACGGAAACGGAAACGGAAACGGAAACGGAAACGGAAACGGAAACGACTGCACAGGCCCGGAGGGGCTGCGTAGGACCTGCTAGGCTTACTTGTTGGCATCGCGGCGTGAGACGGTGCGGATGAGTTCAAAGGGACAGCTGCACGTTCCAATCGAAGTGCGGCGCAAGCTCGGGCTGCGCGAGGGCATGCGAATGCGGATCGTCGTGCGCGGAGCCGACGTCGTCCTGTCGCCCATCAACGAGGCGGAGGCCGAAACGGCACGTCGGATCGCGGCCGCGTGGACCGTCAGGACCGGCCGCGACCTAGTCGAGGAGCTCCACGAATCCAGAAGGCGGGAGCGGCGGAGGGACCGGGCCAGAGCTCCGCGATGAGGCGAGGTACGCTGGTTCGTTGGAGAAGAGCGCCAAGACCCAGCAGGTGAACGGCAGGCAAGAAGCGTACGGGCGTCGGGCCCTGAGACGCTGACCGCGGTAGGCAAGCGTTCATCAAGCTCAGGTGTGTCATGGCGACGGCATGTCAGGAGCGCTCCCGCTCCCGCCCCTCTCACGGCGCGGGCGGGGCAGGCAGCCGTCGGTAGCGGTCGCGAAGCTGGGTCTGGCGCGTGACGAGGGACGTCTCGCGGCCGCGGACGAAGACGCGCTCGACGCGGGTGGAGATCTCGAAGGGGTCGCCGGACCAGACGACGACGTTCGCGACTTTCCCGGCCGCCAGGGATCCGTAGTCGCGGTCCATCCCGAAGGTGCGGGCGGGCTCCAGCGTGACCGACCGCAGAGCCAGCTCCAGCGGCATGCCGTGAGTGACGGCGTTCCCGGCTTCCTGCCGGAGGTTGCGCACACCGTGGCCGTCGTCGGCGCCGGTCGAGAGCACGACGCGTACGCCCGCGGCCGCCAGGCGCGCGGCGTTGTCGTAGCGCGTGCCGAGCGATGAGAAGCTCCCCGGCAGGTTCTCGAGTGGGTGGACGATCACGGGGACCTGCGCCGCGGCGATGCGATCCGCGACCATCCAGCCTTCCTCGGCGCCGGCGAGGATGAGGCGCAGGCGCAGCTCGCGCGCGAGATCGAGGACCCGAAGCACGTCGCTCGCACGCGCGGTCCGGATGACCACCGGGATCCGGCCGGCGAGCGCGTCGCCGAGGGCTTCGAGATCGAGCCGCGACAGCGGCGTCTCGCGGAACGCACGGCGGTCGTAGGCACCCTTGTTCTTCGCGTAGAGCCGGGCGTCGTCGAACGCCTCGCGCAGACGTCCGAACGCGGTGGATCGCGCGCCGCCACCCGCGGCGATGCCGCCGTCGCCGAGGTCGACGTGCAGCGCCAGCGGCGATCGCGCGACGAGCCGGTCCGGCGTGTCGCCGTCGAGGTCGATCCACGCGCTGCGCCCCGCGACGAGCCCGCCGTCCGGGGCGCTCACGGCGCTGGTGACGCCGCCGCGCCGGCCGATGGGGATCAGCGTCGAGCGCGGATTGAGACCGTCCGCTGCGAGGAACGCGGCGCGGATCGCGTCGGCCGCCTCCCCGCCCGATGGACGCGCGTCGACGCTCGAATCCTCGAGCGAGATCTCGACGAGCCCCAGTGAGCCCTGCGTCTCGACGAACCCCGGGGTGACGACCTTCCCCGCGACGTCGATCACCCGCGCGCCCGCGGGCGGCGCGCCCGTGCCGACGGAGACGATGCGTTCGCCGTCGATGACGACCGTCGCCCGCTCCAGGCGCGGCCCCTCGATCGTGTGGACCGTGCCGTTGACGAGGGCGATGACCTCGGCGAAGGAGGTGCCTGGCAGAACGAGAAGAAACAGGAAACAGGAAACCGGCAACAGGCAACGGGCAACGGGCAATGTCCTCGCAACCGGCACGGGCTCCCATTGCCTGTTGCCTGTTGCCTGTTCCCTGTCTCCTGTTGCTTTTCTTCTGTTCTTCTTCAAGGATCGACCCCCAGCCCCACCTCGAAGTCCGTCCTCGGCGTGCGCTCGGGGTGCGCGCGGTCGTACGCGAGCCGGCCGTCGATCCACGTCTGGTCGACGCGCGTGTACACGCTCCAGGGACTGCCCGACCAGACGACGACGTCCGCGACCTTGCCCGGCTCGAGCGTCCCCGTCCGCTCGTGGATGCCGAGCACCCAGGCGGGGTTTGCGGTGATCCATCGCAGCGCGGTGTTCTCGGGGATGTCGATCCCGGCCGCGCGCCCGTCGAACATCGCCTTGGCCGCTTCCTGGTTGAAGCGCTGCACGTACATCGGCGAGTCCGAGTGCAGGACTCCTCGCGCGCCGGCCTCGGCGAGCAGCGCCAGGTTCTCGAGCACGGAGTCGTACGCCTCGAGCTTGAAGCCCCACCAGTCGGACCACGTCGAGACGGCGACCTCCTCGCGGGCGAGGACGTCGCGGATCTTGTACGCCTCGACCGCGTGGTGGAACGACCGGATGCGGAACCCGAACTCGCGGCCGAGCTCGATCATCCGCAGCATCTCGTCCGCGCGGTAGCAGTGGTTCTGGACGAGGACAGTGCCCTCCATCACGCCGACCAGCGCGTCCTTTCCGAAGTCGCGGCCCGGCGGCGGCGGCTCGGGACCGGGATCCTCGGGCGCGGGTGCCTTGGTCGGCCCGGCGTCGACCGCGACCCCATAGCGAGACTCCTGCTCCCCCGCGTCCGCCGTACCCGCATCACGCGCGCGCTCGAAGGCGATCCGCTTGCGTCGCCACCCGCGCCACTGCTCCTGCCAGGTCCGCCAAGCGATCCGGTACTCGGCTGCCCCCTGGAACGCCGCGCGGTAACCGGCGACGTTGCCCATGCGCGTCGACGGCGCCGAGTGGCGCTCGCCGTAGACGCGCTTGGGGTTCTCGCCGCACGCCATCTTCATTCCGTCCGGCGCGCCGGGGAAGTGCATCTCCTCCGCGGACCGCTGCGGGACCAGGTGGACGGTGAACCCCCGGCCGCCGATCAGGTTCGCCGAGCCCGGCAACACCTGGATCGTCGTCACGCCGGCGGCGAGGAGGCGCGGGATGGCCGGGTCCTGCGGCCAGAAGCTGTCCGACGCGTCGACCTGGGGCGTCGTCGGGCTCGTCGCCTCGTTGCCGTCCGCGTGGGCCGCCGCGCCGGGCGACGGATAGACGCCCACGTGCGAGTGCGTGTCGATGAGCCCGGGGGTGATCCAGCGGCCCGACGCGTCCACGACCTCGCAACCCTCGGGAACGGGAATGCCCTGGCCGACCGCGACGATCCGGCCGTCCTCGAAGAGCACGGACCCGTTCTCGAGGATGTCGCCCGACGCCGTCATCACCGTCGCGCCGCGGAGCATCACGGACGGGCTCTCGACGACGTGATCCGCCGCGGGCGACGTCGGCGTCACCCAAGGGAGTGGCGGGAGCGGGATCTCTTCTTCCCGCGTCGCCTCGGGCTCCTCTGCTCCCCCGCGCGGGCCGCCGCAGGCGGCGCACAGCGCGAGAAGGAGGATCCTGCGCATCGCGGCGCGGAACGTACCACAAGGGGGAAGTGCTACGATGCCCGACGAAAATGACGACACGCGCGATCTCGATCCTCCTGCTGCTCTGCGGCTGCGCCCAGACCGACAAGAAGGGGGGCGGAGGCGACGCCGACTCGGACACCGACACGGACATGGACAGCGACACCGACACCGACACCGACACCGACACGGACACGGGCACGGGCACGGATGATCCCGAGTGTCCGGACGAGGATCCGCATGGGCTGTGCGAAGACCCCGTCGACGTACGGGAAGAGGGGTCGGACGACGCCGACGGCCTGTACTTTGACGGGAGCACGGCCGGCCGATGCGACCGGCACGCTGGAAGCTGTGCGGCGTCTTCGGACGCGGACCTCGCGACGGTGTACACGCCGGACGTGCGCGCGGACGTCGTCGTCTGGACGGACGAAGGCGACGTCCGCATCGTCCTGTACGCGCGCACGGACTGCGACGACGCGGACAGCGAGCTGGCGTGCGGCGTCGACTCCGTGGACGGGACGAGCATCACGTTGCCCGACCGTCCGGCGGGTGAGGCGATCTTCGTCCTCGTGGACGGGGCCGCGGGCCAGCAGGGCGAGTTCCGCATCCGTTTCCGCGAACGTCGCGTCGCGGGCGACGGAGAGGACTGCGACCCGGCCGGCGTCGAGAGCCGCTGCGAGGACGAGCTGACCTGCCAGGACGGCGTGTGCGCTCCGCTGTGCGGGAACGGTGACATCGACGCGGGAGAGGAGTGCGACGACGGCGGGACGGACGTCGGCGACGGCTGCGACGACGAGTGCAACCGCGAGCCGATGCTCGAGAGCGAGCCGAACGAGGTCTGTGCGGACGCGGAGGAGCCCGGGATCGACGGCATCCTCGCCGCGGGCGCCTTCGTGGACGACTTCGACGAGGACTGGTGGTCGATCACGCTGACGGCCGGCGGTGCGCTCGAGATCTGGACGAACGACGTCACGGGGGACGGGTGCGGGTTCGGCTGCGGGGGCGGCACCGACACGAACATCGAGCTGTACGACGTCGACTGCGTCACGCTGCTCGAAGAGAACGACGACAACGACGTGGACTACTGCAGCTTGATCCCGGCGATGGTCCTGCCGGCGGGGACGTATTACGTGCTGGTGACCGCGACGTTCCTGGGCTTCGACCCGAACTACGAGCTCGAGGCCGCGCTGCGCTGACGTGCTAGCCTCCCGGCCGGAGGCGGCTCATGGGGAAGGCTTGGCTTTGCTGTCTTTGTGTCGTTCTGGGTTGCGCGACCACGAAGAAGCAACCCGCCGACGACGGCGCGGACTCGGACGCGGACACCGACGTCGACACCGACGTCGACACCGACGTCGACACCGACACGGAGACCGGAACCGGAACCGGAACCGGAACCGGAACCGGAACCGGAACCGGAACCGGAACCGGAACCGAGGGAGACTGCGAGGACCCGGACCCGCACGGCTTGTGCGGCGATCCTGTCGACGCGCAGGCGGAAGGGCTGACGGACGACGTCGGCCTGTACGTCGACGGCAGCACCGTCGGGCGCTGCAACCGCCAGATCCCCGGCTGCTCGGCCGTCTCCGAGGGCGAGGTGGCGATCGCGTACGCAATGGAAGGAAACGCGGACCTCGTCGCCTGGACGGACGACGCCGGGACGGACTTCCGGGTGATCCTATACGTGCGTGTCGACTGCGACTCCCGCGCTGGCGAGCTGGCCTGCGCGCTCGATCTCCCCGGCGAGGGGACGCGCATCGACGTCCTGGATCGCACGGCCGGCGAGACGATCTACCTGATCGTCGACGGCGCCCTCGGCCAGGAAGGCGCTTTCAGGGTGCGGTTCAACGAGCGCGAGGTCGTCGGCGACGGTGCGGGCTGCGACCCGGCGGCGATCGAGAACCGCTGCGACGACGGGTTGCGCTGCGACGATATCGACGGCGACGGGACCGGCGTGTGCGTCGTTCGAGTCTGCGGCGACGGCGTCATCGACGACGTCGACGGCGAAGAGTGCGACGACGAAAACGACGTCCTCAACGACGGGTGTGAGGACTGCGTCGTGACGGACATCTGCGGCGACGGCGACCTCGGCGGGTCCGAGGAATGTGACGACGGAAACCTGGACCCGGGCGACGGCTGCGACCCGGAGTGTCTGCGCGAGCGGCTCGTGGAGACGGAGCCGAACGACGTCTGCGCCGACGCCGAGGGTCCTACGGTCGACGGCTTGCTCGCCTCCGGCGAGTTCGCCGATCCCGACGGGGCGGGTGTCCTGACCGCCGAGGACGACGCCGACTGGTACGAGATCACCCTGTCCGTCGACGCCGATCTCGAGATCTGGACGAACGACCTCTCCGGGGACGGGTGCGGGTTCGACCTTGGGGAGGGCTCGGACACTCAGGTCACGCTCTTCGAATCGGACTGCATCACCGAGCTGGGGTTCAACGACGACGATGTGGACACCTTTTGCAGCCGGCTCTCGGTCCTCGGCCTCGCAGCCGGGACCTATTACGTGATGATCGATCCGTACGAATTCGGAGGTGTGGGTGTGGACCCTGCGTACGAGCTCGAGGTGCAGGCGACTCCGTAGGTCGGCCGCCCTCGATCTCCTCGCGTCACGAGCAGGAATCGGCGGTGCGTCGACGTGCTAGCCTCTTCGCATGGAGGCGGCCATGGGGAAGGCTTGGCTTTGCTGTCTTTGTGTCGTTCTGGGTTGCGCGACCACGAAGAAGCAACCCGCCGACGACGGCGCGGACTCGGACATCGACGCGGACACCGACGTCGACACCGACGTCGACACCGACACGGACACCGGAACCGGGACGGGAACCGGGACCGGGACCGGGACCGGAACCGGAACCGGGACCGGAACCGGAACCGGAACCGGAGGAGACTGCGAGGACCCGGACCCGCACGGCCTGTGCGACGATCCGATCGACGCGCAGGCGGAAGGCGTCACGGACGACGTCGGCCTGTACGTCGACGGCAGCACCGTCGGACGCTGCAACCGTCAGGTCCCCGGCTGCACGGCCGTCTCGGAGGGCGAGGCGGCCATCGCGTATGTCATGGAAGGAAACGCGGACCTCGTCACCTGGACCGACGTCGCCGAGACGGACTTCCGGGTGATCCTCTACGCGCGGCTCGACTGCGACTCTCGCGCGGGCGAGCTGGCCTGCGCGCTCGACCGCCCCGGCGAGGGGACGCGCATCGACGTGCTCGACCGCACGGCGGGCGAGACGATCTACCTGCTCGTCGACGGCACGCTCGGTCAAGAAGGCGCGTTCAGGGTGAGGTTCAACGAGCGCGAGGTGGTAGGAGGCGGGGCGGGCTGCGACCCGGCGGAGGTCGAGAACCGTTGCGACGACGGGCTGCGCTGCGACGACGTCGACGGCGACGGGACCGGCGTGTGCGTCGTCCGCGTGTGCGGCGACGGCGTGATCGACGACGTCGACGGCGAGGAATGCGACGACGAAAACGCCGTCCTGAACGACGGCTGCGAAGACTGCGCCGAAACGGACATCTGCGGGGACGGCGTCATCGGCGCGGACGAGGAGTGCGAGGACGGGAACCTGGACCCCGGAGACGGCTGCGACGCGGACTGCCTGATGGAGCTGGACAACGAGCCGAACGACACCTGCGCCGAGGCCGAGGGCCCCTGGGTGGACGGGTTCCTGCGCCGCGGCGAGCTCGAGGCCGAGGGCGACCTCGACTGGTACGAGATCACCCTGTCGGTGGACTCGGACCTCGAGGCGTGGACGAACGATCTCACGGCGGACCGGTGCGGTTTCGACTGTGGAGGCGAGGGGACCGACACCTACATGTACATCTACGACTCGGACTGCACGACCGTCCTGGACGAGAACGACGACGACGACGGCTACTGCAGCCGCGTCTTCGCGCCAGGACTGTCCGCGGGAACGTACTACGTCGTCGTGACGGACTGCTGCGGCCTGGGCGTCGATCCCACGTACGAGGTGGAAGCGCTCGCGACGCCTTAGCGAGGTGGACGCGCCCGGAGCCAGTGCTCGACATCGCTCCGCGTGGACGCGCTCGACGCGATCGAGAGGAACAGGTCGTAGAGTTCATCCTCCGTCGCTCGCAGATCGACGTCGTTTGCTGCGAGGAAGACGAGCATCGCGGCGGCGCCGACTCGCTTGTTCCCGTCGATGAAGGCATGTGCCTGCGTCAGGTGGAACGCGTAGGTCGCGGCGCACTCGATCACGCCGGCCTCCTCGTAGGCGATCCGGTTGCGCACGGCCGCGATGGCGGACTCCAGCGCCCCCTCGTCGCGCAGGCCGGGACTCCCCCCGTGCTCCGCGAGCGCGCGGCGGTGGATCTCCAGGATGTCGGTCTTTTCGAGGAGGATCACGGGGCTCGGGGTTGACCAATACCATGGTCCGTACTATGTACGGACCATGATCCGGCGCAAGATCACGACGACGGGCAACTCTGCCGCCCTCGTTCTGTCCCAGGATCTCATGGGGTTCATGGGCGTCGAGGTCGGCGACGAGGTCGATCTCGAACTCATCGACCGCAGCCTCCTCGTGCGGCCCGTCCGGGAGGTGGATCGCGCGACGAAGGTCCAGGGCGCGATCGATCGAGTCTTCCGGAAGCACGGCGGTCTGCTCTCGCGGCTCGCGGAGGGACCGCCAGGGCCCACCCCGGGAAGAACGCGGCGGCGCCCCAGCAAGAAGCGCTGAACCTTCCCGCCCGACTACCCCGTCACGATCCGCAGCAGCCGGCCGAGCGCGAAGCCCAGGCCCACGAGCACGGCGAAGGCCTGGGAGGCGCCGACGATCGACAGGACGCGGATCTCGATGTCGAGGCGCAGGTCGTCGTCCGTCCGGTGCGAGATCTCGACCAGCCGCGCGGCGGCGACGGGCGTCGCGGCGGTCCGATAGCCGGACAGGCCGCCGTCGGGGCGCGGCTCGGTCACGACGATCGCGCGGACGAGGTCGCCCGGCGACAGCAGCGCCGCAACGGGGCTGCCGCCAATCGGTCGGTCGATGCGGACGAGGCCGAACCCGGTCCGCAGGTGGAAGTGCGTCGCGGGTCCGCCTGCCACGCCGAGGACGACGCCGCCGCTCGGCGCATCGACCCTGCCCCGCAGGACACCCGCGGTGCCCGGTCGGGCGAGGCTCTCCGCGTCGAGGGGGCGTTCGGCGTCTAGCGGATCGCGCTCGGCGAGCGCGCGCTGCAGCGCCTCTTTCACCGCTGTCCGCCCGAGCAGCCACGCGACGAGGGTCACGTACCCGAAGAGCGGGACGAAGGCGACGTTCCACGGCAGCGCGTCGCCGCCGACGGCGAGGCCGCCGCCCGCAACACCCGGAGAGAGGCCCAGCGCGCCGAGCGCGAGGAGCAGGCCCGTGGAGATAGCGCCGAGGCCGACGACGGACGCGAACGCCACGAAGCCGACCGACACGACCCCGACGGCGATCGGGCCGATCGCGACGACGCCGCAGGCGACGTAGCCGATCGCGACGATGCCCGTGGCTTGCCAGCCGATCGCGACGATCCCCCGGGCGGGCCTGCCCTTGCCGCCGATGGCGACGAGCGGCCATCCCCCGATCCGGATCACGACCCGACCTCCGCAATCCCCCACCGTGGCGACGAGGTGCGGGTCGTAGGCCCGTTCGGATGCGCGCTTCCGCGCGCACCGTTCGACCGGCGTCGGAGCCCGCTGAGCGGGCAATCCGAAGGCGGGCTCACGAGGATTCCTCGGCCAGGCGGCGGACCGCCGGCCCGATCGTCTCCGCCACGTCACCGTCGATCCGAAGGGTCGCCACCCCGTCGTGCTCCGTCTCCCCCTGGTTCACGATTACATAGGGTGCGCCGGCCTTTGCGGCAACCAGGGGAATCCCGGCGGCCGGGTAGACCGAAAGCGTCGAGCCGAGCGCGAGGACGAGGTCGGCCTGCGCCGCTTCCTGCATCGCGCGGCGCATCACCTCGGGCCGCAGCGGCTGCCCGAAGCTGATCGTCGCGCTCTTGAGCCACCCCCCGCACACCTCGCAGACCGGCGTCCGGCGGTGCTCGGCGAACCATTCGTGCACGGGGTCGGGGGGCAGGCGCCGGTCGCATTTCACGCACTCCACGGCTCGGTTCGTCCCGTGGACCTCGACGACCTTTGCGTCCGACGATCCGCCGGCCTGGTGCAGGCCGTCGATGTTCTGCGTGACGACCGCCTGGATGCGTCCCAGCCGCTCGAGCGCCGCGATCGCACGGTGCGTGTCGTTCGGGGCCGCATCCCGGAACGAGCGCCATCCCTCGAGCTTGTAGGTCCAGTACTCGACTCGCTTCTCCTCCGACGACATGAACTCGTCGAAGTAGACCGGCTGCCGCTTCTTCCAGAGGCCCTGCGGCCCGCGGTAGTCGGGGATGCCGCTCCCCGTCGAGATGCCTGCGCCCGTGAAGACGAGGATGCGCTGCCCACCACGTAGCAGCGCGAGCAGCTCCTCTCCTACGGGCACACTCCCTCGCACTCCCGATCGTCGCAGTCGACGTCGCCATTGCCGTCGTCGTCCACGCCGTTCTCGCACAGCTCGGGCAACGGGCCGTCGAGCTGCGCGCGGACCTCGGCGCCGCGCTGCCCCAGGAAGGCGCGCATCCTGTCGACCGCGGCGTCCATGTCCCCGTCCGAGGCCTCCTTGCGCGGATCCTCGTAGGCGGAGGCCTGGATCTGCGACCAGACGCGGTCCATCTCCTCGATGAGCGGCAGCGACTCCCAGACGGCGAGCGCGGACTCGAGGGCGGCCTCGTAGCGCGCGAGGCACGCGGGGTCCGACTTGCAACGCGCGAAGAGGTGGCCGTTGACGCGGTTCGAGTCGGAGCCGTACACGTCGTACGCCACGTCGCTGAAGGTCTGGTCGATGCCGTAGGGCAAGACGAGGAACCGGTCGCGATCCAGCTCGTGATAGAGCTTGTAGTTGTTGCGCGCGCCGAAGTAGCCGTCCCAGTCGGAGACGATCGCTGCCGCTGCCGCGACCGTCAGCGCGGCGTCGAGGTCGAGCATCGCCTCCACGTCCGGGACGAACGCCGGCTGGTTCGCGGCGTCGATCAGCGCAGTCAGATCCGAGGTGTCGGGCGCCAGTTGATTCGTCTCGAGCTCGTAGCCCGACTCCGATCCGGGAACGACGTCCACGAAGTAGTCCAGGATGTCGTAGAGGTTGCCGGGCGCCGAGCGGAAGCGGTTCTGCGCGAACTCGTCGTCGATCGTCTCGAGGTTCGCGTACACGCCCCAGTACTCGCCGTTCACGTTCACGCGGGCGGAGTTGCACCGCGACGCGGTCAGCCCGGCTTCGCGCCAGAACCAGTAGCCGATGCGCTCGTGCACCATGCTCGGGTCCTGGACCATGTTGTTGAGCGTCAACCGGCGCAGGCCGAAGAACCGCTGGCCGTCCACGTACTCGTCGAACTTGATCTTGAAGGCGGCCTTCTCGTCGAGCGCGCGCATCGACGCCCAGCCCTTGAGCCGCAGACCGACCTCGTAGGAGACGCCTTCGAACGTGAACGTCGCCGGCTGGTAGCTCCTCGGGTCGTCGAACAGCGCTTGGCGGCTCGCGTCGGGGATCTCGAGGTCGAAGGTCGGGAACGCCTGCGGGTCGTAGAGGGGGTCGGCCTCGGCGAGGCCGTCGGGACCTCCGCCCGCATCGTCACCACTCGCCCCGGCGTCGGTTTCCAGGCGATAGCTGTCCCCCCCGCAGGCGGCCAGGAGAAGGAAAGGGCCCAGGGAGCGCACGGCTGATTCTAACCCCGGTTTCGCGCATCCCCGAGTACGCCGAGCGCCCTGCGTCCCGAGACGCTGGCAGGTACGCGTGCCTCCGAGCGAGGCGTAGCAGCAGCTACGCCGCAGCGAGGGGCACGCGAGAGGCGCGCGCCGAAGGCTGTGCGCGCCTCGTTACATGCCAGTGGATCGGGGCGCAGGGCGCCGCCGGAGCGAGCGGGATGCGCGAAACCGGGGTTCACCCCGCAAACCTTTTCCCCGGACCGTTGTCTCAAAGAGGCAACAGGCCAGCGGGGGGACAAGCCGAGAGTCCGGAGGAGACCCATGGGCAGGAGCCTGTCCGTACTGGCAGTGGTGTGTGCGCTCAGCTGCGGCGGGGTGGAGCCGCCCCGCAGGCCCCAGCGCGCGGATCGCGGCCCGGCGGTCGGGGTGCCCGCGGCCGCCATCGGCTCGACCCAGGTCGCCGGCGCCGCGGCCCCAGTCCCGGTCCCTCCCGCCCCCGTGGTCGACGCCGCGGACTTCCGGGCGCGCATGCCCGCGCGCGACGTCGGCATGCCGAAGCCTCCGCCCGGACGGTCGGCGACCTTCACCTTCGCGGGGACGCGCCGCGGCTGGGTGGCGTCTCTTCCGGAGGGGGCTCAGCTCATCCCGAGCGCGGCCTGGCACGACGGGAAGGTCTACGTCGGGGGCGGGTTCTCCTCGACGTCGATGTACGCGCTCGACGCCGAGACAGGCCAGCTGCGCTGGAACGCGTCCGCGCCGGACGGAGGACCGACCGCCGCGATCGTGGAGTCCGGCAAGGTGATGTTCAACACGGAGAGCTGCACGATCTTCTGCGTCGACGCGGCGACGGGCAGACGCCTGTGGAGCCAGTTCCTCGGCGACCCGATGATGAGCCAGCCCGCCGCGGCCGACGGCCTCGTCTTCACGGCACACATCGCGAACGGCGGCGCGGCGGGATACCGGTTGACGGCCCTGCGCATCGCGGACGGACGTCAGCAATGGCAGCGGATCCTCGAGAGCGACGTGCTGTCGGCTCCGGTCGTCGTCGGGGCCTCGGTCTACGCGACCACGATGGCCGGCGTCGTCTACAGGTTCGACGCGCCGTCGGGGCGGCGCGTGTGGCGCAGGTCGATCGGCGCGACGTCGGCGCCGTGGGTCGAGGGCGAGAAGGTCTTCCTCTCGCGCCGCCGCCCGCGTGGCCGGGAGCAGCAGGTGCTCCTTTCGGCCGCGACGGGCGCGGTCGTCGGACAGGGAACGACGCTTTCCGCCCGCTACGCCGTGCAGAGGCCCGACACGTACGGCGTTCCGGCCGGCTGGGGCTACGAGGGGTCGCGTCCCGTCCTCGCGGGCGGTCGCGCGTACTACGCGATGGGAACGGAGCTGCGCGCCAAGGATCTGCGGACCGGCGAGGAAGTCTGGCGCCGCGACTATCCCGGGACCACGGCGACGCGCGGCGTGACGCCACCCGCGGTGGTCGGTGGAACGCTCGTGGTCGGTACCCGCGGCGGCGAGGTGTTCGGCGTCGACGTGGACACGGGCCTGACGACCTTCGCGTGGAAGATCGGCGAACCGATCGGGTTCCAGCCGATCGTCGCAAACGGCTGGGTGTACGTGACCACCGCGACGGGTCGCGTGGTCGGCCTCGAGGTCGGCGACCGCGGCTGGGGCGGCTGGCACATGTGGGGCGGGAATCCGCAGCACACGGGCGCCACGCAGGCCGTGTACCGCGCGCCGACGCAGCCGACTCGCCCGGGCCAGGGTGAGCTGCGCGCGGGCGTCGAAGGCCAAGAGGCCCCGCTGCCGCTGCGCCGCACGAAGGTGTCTGCGCAGGTGTCGGGCTTCGTCGCGCGGGTGACGGTGGAGCAGTCGTTCACGAACCCGCACGCCGAAGCGCTCGAGGCGGTCTATCTTTTCCCGCTCCCCGCGGACGCCGCGGTCGACTCGATGGAGATGCGAATAGGCGCCCACGTCGTGAAGGGGACCATCCAGCGCAAGGCCGAGGCGCGCAGGATCTACCGCGCGGCGAAGAACCGCGGGGCGCTCGCGAGCCTGCTGGAGCAGGAACGGCCGAACCTCTTCCGCCAGGCTGTCGCGAACATCCCGCCGGGCGAGACCGTGGACGTCGTTCTCCGATACGCCAACGTCCTGCCGTTCGAGGACGGTGGCTACTCGTTCGTTTTTCCCCTCGTCGCGGGGCTGCGCCCGGGCGAAGACGGGGCCGACGAATCGATCGAGCGATTCCGGCCCGCGGACGAGGTCGCGCTGTCGCTGGACCTCGACGCGGGCGTTCGGCTCGAGGAGGTCGCCTCGTCGACGCACGCGATCGACGTATCGCGAGACGGGGAGCGCCGCGCACGGATCGCGCTCGACGCGAGCGAACGGATCCCCGACCGCGACTTCGCGCTGCGCTGGAAGGTCGCGGGCGACGCCCCGCGCGCCGCAGTCCTCTCCAGCTCCACGGACGCCGAAGGCGGGTTCTTCACGCTGATGCTTCACCCGCGCGCCGCGGCGCCGCAGGGCGAGATCGCGGCGCGCGAGGTCGTGCTGCTCGTCGACGCGTCGAGCTCGATGATCGGGCCGTCGGCGGCCATCGCGCGCGCCGTCGCGAACGAGACGCTGGCTGGACTGCGCGAGACGGACGCCTTCCGGATCGTCCGTTTCTCGGACCGCGCGGCGTCGATGGACGCAGCCGCGCTGCCCGCGACGGCGGCGAACGTCGCCCGAGCGCGGGACTTCCTGGCCGGGCTCGATCCCGGCGGGGGCACCGAGATGGCGCGGGCGATAGAGGCCGCGTTCGCGCCCGCGCCGGATCCGGGGCGCATCCGGATCGTCCTGCTGGTGACCGACGGCCACGTCGGCGACGAGGATGCGGTCTTGCGCGGCATCTCCGAGAAGCTGGCAGCGGCCAGGCTCTTCGTCCTCGGGGTCGGCGCGTCGCCGAACCGGTACCTGCTGGAGCGCGCCGCGGAGATGGGGCGCGGGACCGTGCAGGTCGCGGGGCTCGCGGACGATCCGGCGCTCGCGGCGAAGACCTTCGCCTCGCGGATCGATCGGCCCTACCTGACGGACGTGGCGATCGACTGGGGAGGATTGCCCGTGCGGGACGTGTACCCGCGGGTGATCCCGGACCTGTACGCGGATCGGCCGGTGCTGGTTCACGGCCGGTACGAGGGCGGCGGTCGCGGCGAGGTTCGGCTGTCCGGGCGAATCGGCGGACGCGCGTGGTCGGCGAGCGTGCCGGCCGAACTGCGAGAGGGCGCGCGAGACCACGAGGCGCTGCCGAAGGTCTGGGCGCGTGCGCGGATCCAGGACCTCGAGACGGCGTCGATCCTGCGCGGGTCCGACGAGATCACCGAGCAGATCACACAAACGGGGCTCCGCTTCGGGCTCGTGACGGCGTGGACGTCGTTCGTCGCCGTGGCGGCCGAGGTTCACGAGGGAGAGGCAGCCGCGCAGGCGGCGCGTCCGGCCGACGCCGATCCCGCCGCCGCGCCGAACCGCGTGGGCGAGTTGATGGGCGACCAGATCGGGGAGGCGGCGGCGTTCGGGGGATTCGGGATGGCCTCCGGGACCATCGGCATCGGAAGCCTGGGCATCGTCGGTTCCGGCAGCGGGGGCGGAGGAGGAGTCGGTTTCGGCTTCGGGCGAGGATCGGGGTCCGTGGCGGGTCCGATGATGCTGCAGGAGAGGATCGACGACGACGCTCCCTCGCCAGAGGTTCCGACGATCCATCCCCGCGCAGCCGCCGCCGACGTGCAGGGCAGCGTTTCGCGCGAAACGGTGAGCCGGACGGTCGCGCAGCGCACGAACGAGGTGCGCGTCTGCTACGAGATGCTCTTGCGCCGCAGCGCGAGCGCAACGGGAAGGGTGAGCGTGCGCTTCGTGATCGGCGCGGACGGACGGGTCACGGCTGCCGTCGTTGCAGAGTCCACGCTCGGGGACGAGGAAACCGAACGGTGCGTTGCCGAAGCGGTGCGACGGTGGACGTTCCCGGCGCCCGAAGGCGGCGGGGTGATCAGCGTGACGTATCCGTTCGTGTTCCAGCCCGCGAGGCCGCAGGACTGAGGTCCGGTTTGCCGTCATACTGGGGCCGTGCGTGCCCTGCCCGCCCTGCTCGTGCTCGTCGGCTGCGGAGGAGGAGACGAGGGTCCCAGCAGCGGCGATCCCGCGGGTTGTGGACTGCCGATCCCGTGCGGCGAGGCGTCGTTCGACACGCGCAGCACGGAGCTGGAGCCGCGCGACGCCGCGGAGTGCATCTACCAGGCCCTCGCAGACGGCGCTCCCGCACAGGTGACGGTCGTTCTTCGCGAGCTGCGCGAGGACTGGTGGGACCTGTACTTCGGCGGTCCCGATCCGGCCGTCCTCGTGTCGCAGCAGTGCTCGCTGGATGGCGATTGCGGCGAGCTCGAGTTCCAGCGTTGCGAGCTCTACCCCGCGGCGGACCTCGACTGCTCGGACGGCACCGGCCTGCCGCGCGTCTGCCCAGGCCCGGTCAACTGGTGCCGGTCGAGGCTAGCCGTCGAGCCGACCTGTCCCTAGCTGCGGCCTCCGATACGGGGGCTGCGCCGGGCCTTCTCGGCCGTGCCTTACTCAGCGTACGAAAAGTACGCTTCCGTCGGCCCAGCCTCCGAGGGCTCCGGCTCGCTCCCCGTCTCGGCG
>Ga0247727_10002758_pt1 | contig 39705 bp, 26 predicted proteins | sample WisWelCaveWW1625_FD_202498 | JGI IMG/M metagenome (GOLD analysis project Ga0247727, IMG submission 202498) | Biofilm microbial communities from Wishing Well Cave, Virginia, United States - WW16-25 | ecosystem: Environmental > Aquatic > Deep subsurface > Groundwater > Cave microbial mat | place... | reverse complement strand
ATCGAATAGAATTCGACGTCTCCACATGGCGTTCAAAAAAACAACGCAAAAAGGCGAACAGTGTTGGGCGCGCTTTGTTTTTTTCCAGTCTTTGTTCAGCCGTCGAATTCCATTCGATGGACGGCGCAGCAAATTGTGATCTACTGTGACAGGTTTTTGCCCCATTCGCGTCACCCACCCCAGCTGTTGCCATATATCGCGCACGCGTCGCCTAAAGCATTGGTGGTGGAAACCTGTCAGGTCTGAGCCGCGCCGTTTGGCGTCATTGCCAAACGCTCTTATACTTGCGTCCTCCGCACAAAATTTTTCTATGGATTCCATTCAACCCGAACCACAAAATTCCATCGCCCCACAATCGCCTCCCGTTTCCCCTCGCGCGCTCATCGAACGTTACTGGTGGGTCATTCTCGCCGCGATTTTGATTTTGGGCGCGTGGCTGCGTTTTCCCGCGATTGAATTGGCGCCCGACAAAGACAATCCTGAAAGCAATACGCTCACGCTCGTTTCGTGGGATGGGGATCATCACCTTCATCCCGATGAACGCTTTCTCACGATGGTCTCGTCCGCGATCCATCTGCCCGATTCCATCGGCGAATACTTTGATACCGAAAAATCGCCAATGAATCCGTACAACAACAATTTCGGATCGTTTGTGTATGGCACAGCTCCATTGTTTGTCGTTCGTACCACCGCCGAAATTTTGACTCAACTTGATCCGCGTTCGCATAATGAGGACGGCGGACTGAATAAAAATTTCGATTATGCCGAGTATTGGAATATCCACCTTGTCGGGCGCGTCATGTCCGCCGTGTTTGATTTGTTCACCTGCGCGATGGTGTTTGCGATTGGGCGCAGATTGTTTAGCGCGGGCGTTGGCTTGTTCGCCGCGTTTTTGTACGCGTGCGCGGTCTTGCCGATTCAGCAATCGCATTTCATGACCGTGGACGCGTTCGGGAATGTGCCAATCGTGCTGGCGTTTTGGTTTTCGCTGGACATTATCGAGGGCAAGCGCGGTTGGTTCGCGTACGCGCTGGCGGGCGCGGCGTTCGGACTCGCGGTTGCCTCGCGCATCAATTTCATCACATTCGCCGCGTTGATCGTGATCGCCGCGCTTTTGCGATTGGTGACAATGCTCGGTTCGGTGAAACGGATCGGTTTAACGGCAAAGGAAACGCGCACGTTTGCGATGGACGCGGGCGCAGTGGTCAGTGATCAGGGGGCAGGGGTCAGTAATCAGGAGACAGTGGTCAGTGATCCCAGTGTTCAGATGCGGACGATTACGCTCGGCCCGATTGTGATTGAGATTGAAACCAAAGCGCGCGCGGCGGTGCGCGAATCGGAAAATGTTTTGCCCGAGATGACAAATTTTTGGAGCGCGGTTTTCTCGGTTGGCACTGGTTTGGTGCTTACGATGTTTGCGGCGTTGGTCGTATTTCGGATCGCGCAGCCCTATGCGTTTGAAGGGTTGATGGGGCTCAATCCAAAATGGCTCAATGACATGAAGCAGGCGAGTGAAACGATTAGCGGGCAAATTGATATGCCGCCGAGTCATCAGTGGACGGGACGCCCCGCGTATTTGTTTCCGCTGTACAACATGTTTCAATATGGCTTGGGGATTCCGTTCGCGCTGGCAGCTTGGGCGGGATTTTTCGTCGGCATTTATGAAATTGTGTTCAAGCGCAAGTGGAATCATTTGCTGCTCGTGTTGTGGATCGGCGGATTCTTTTTGTACCAAGCGCAGCAATTTGTTTTGGTCGTGCGCTATTACTTGCCGCTGTATCCGTTCTTTGCGATCTACGGGGGCTTTTTCATTGTGTGGTTGTGGAAGCAGGCGCGCGAAATTCGCGTGCCGTTTGGAATCGTCGCGCGTGTGGCAGTTGCCGCGTTCATTGGCATAGTCGTCGGATACACTTTATTTTGGGCAACCGCGTTCGCGTCCATTTACACGCGCCCCGTCACGCGTGTCGCCGCGTCCGATTGGCTCAAGCAAAATGTTCCACAAGGCGCGGTGATTGCGAACGAGCATTGGGACGATCCGATTCCGTTCGGCGGCTACAAAGGTCTCACCACATCAAGCGATGGCTTGATACAAAATTATTGGGAAGACAGCGACGAAAAACGCGGCAAGATGAAAGAGTGGATTGACGAAGCGGAATACATTGTGCTTTCGAGTAATCGGCTTTACGAGTCCATCCCGCGTTTGCCGCGCCGTTTCCCAATGACGATAAAGTATTACGCTTGGCTGTTTAGCGGCGAACTCGGATTTGAAAAGGTCGCGGAATTTACATCGTACCCGCAACTTGCGGGCATTGTGATCAACGATGATCCGGCGGATGAAGCCTTCAAGGTGTACGATCATCCGAAGGTGACGGTCTATAAAAAAACCGCCGCGTATTCTTCTGCGAACACCGCGCAACTTTTGGACAGTGTTGATCTGTCGGAAATCGAACGCTTGAAACCGATTGATTACATTGCGTCGAAAGATGGTTTTCGCATGTTGCCCGAATTGCAAGCGGCAAATTACGCGGGCGGCACCTGGTCAGAAATTTTCAATCCCACCGATCTCGTCAATCAAATTCCCGTCGTCGCGTGGCTCGCCGCGATTTGGGCAATCGGCATCCTCGCGTTTCCGTACACGTTTGTCGCGTTCCGTAAATTCGCGGATCGCGGTTATGCGTTTGCAAAAATGGTTGGCGTTCTCGCGCTGGCGTGGCTGACATGGACGCTGGCAAGTTATCGCGCGCTGCCCTTCGAGCGCTGGACGATGTTGATCATGTTGGCGGTGATGTTACTTGGCGCGTTGTTTATCGTGTGGCGCAAACGCGAAGCGATGCTCGAATTTTTGCGCGCGCAATGGAAATTGCTCGTCGTGATCGAAATCGTTTACCTCGTCTTTTTCGCGATTGATCTCACAATTCGCTTCGCCAATCCTGATTTGTGGCATCCATGGTTCGGCGGCGAAAAACCGATGGATTTTGCGTACCTCAACGCGACGATCAAGACAACCTATTTCCCCGTTTACAATCCATGGTTTGAGGGCAGGTTCATCAACTATTACTATTTCGGTCAACTCATCAGCGCGACGCTCGCGAAATTGATCGGTGTCGTCCCAGAAGTCGCGTACAATCTTTTGCTGCCCATGTTTTTTGCCATGACCGCCAGCGGCGCGTTTGGGGTCGCATACAATTTGGTGGCAAGGGCGACAGAGAACGAGAAACGAGAATCGAGAAACGAGAATGACACGCTTCACGCTCCACGCTCCACGTTCCCCATCCGCCCCCTCCTCGCGGGCATCATCGCCGCCTTCCTCGTTCTCATTCTGGGCAATCTTGGACAGGTCGGCGTGTTGTACAAAGGGCTGACGGATTTGGGACAATCGAACGGCGCGTCGAATGGTTTGTCCGCGCTGCTCGCGGGATTGGGCGCGTGGATCGGCGGCAAAGAAATTCCTGTCGCGACGGGGAATTGGTATTGGACGGCGACGCGCATTATTCCCGACACGATCAACGAGATGCCGTTCTTTACATTTGTGTACGCAGACTTGCACGCGCATTTAATGTCCCTGCCGTTCACGCTTGTTGGTTTGGGGCTCGCTACGCACGCATTGTTCTTGCGCGCGAAATTGCAATGGTACGATTTGGGAATTATCGCGATGGTCTTGGGCGCATTGCGCGCGATCAATACGTGGGATTACCCGACGTATCTCGCGCTGATTGGCTGCGCGATGGTGATTGGGTATTTCACTGAGCGCCGTTCACCGACCACGGCGATGAGCACATCGCATCACTCGGACTTTAGCTGGAGCGAGTTTATTCAACGCTACTTGTTGTTCATTGTCATTGCGTTCGCCCAAGTCGCGCTGCTGATTGTTCCGATCAATGCAGCTGGCGTGCGAATTACGTTCGACATGGCGATCTATATTCTTGTCGTGTTGTTTGCGCTTGTGTTCGGTTTTGTGAAATTGGGCGTGCAACTCGATCCGCGCCGCATCGCGCGCGATTTGGGATGGCGCATGATCGCGTTGATCGCGTTAGCGGTGCTGTTTTATTGGCCCTATATCACGAATTATGGGACAGCGTACACGAGTGTTGAATTGTGGAAAGATGCGCGCACGACGCTGACCGATTATTTCGTCGTGCATGGCATTTTCATTTTTCTTACCGCGACGTATTTGGTGATTGTCGCCGCCAATAAAACCGCGCGGACGTTGAACGCGGCGCACGAATTGAATGGATCGAGTTCGCTGCTCGAAGGTTGGGTCATCTATTTGATCCCCGCGCTCCTTGTGCTGGAAATGGGGCTGTTGTTTTTGGGGCTGCATGTGTTTGCCGTGATCGTTCCACTCGTCGCGCTCGCCGCGTGGATTATGTTTGAACGCGAGACGGCGGCGGTGCATCGTTTCCTCGCGCTGATCATTCTCGCCGCGTTCCTGTTGACGATCATGGTCGAGGTCGTGACGCTCAAGGGCGACATTGGGCGCATGAACACGGTGTTTAAATTTTATTTGCAAGCGTGGGTGTTTTTCGGTGTCGCGAGCGCGTCGGGGTTAGCAATTGTGTTTCATCACTTGTGGTTTCACGAGCCGAAAAAAGACGCGGCTACGGATCAAATGGTCGGCGGCGATTCCTCTGTCGCGCAAACGTGGAAAGCGGCGTGGTGGGGACTCACAGCTTTGTTGCTTTTCGCGGGATCGTTGTATCCCGCATTCGCGGGTTGGGCGAAAATGAATGATCGTTTTGTCAAAAACATGCCGCCCGGTTTGAACGGTCTCGATTACATGAAGCAGGCAACGTACAATGAGCAGAATCAAGAGATCGTTTTGAATCAAGATTATCAAGCGATTCAGTGGCTGCGCCAAAACATTCTCGGCACGCCTGTCATTGTCGAAGCGAACACAGGTTTGTATCGTTGGGGCAATCGCGTCGCCATTAACACGGGGCTGCCCGTCGTCGCGGGCTGGGACTGGCATACCAAACAACAATACTCGCTGCTCCCCGGCGATCTCGTGGATCATCGCATCAGCGACATTAAAACAATTTACGAAACGTCGGATCCAAGCGAGGCGTTGGAATTGTTAAAACAGTACGGCGTGTCGCTGATCTATGTCGGTCCGTTGGAACGCGCCGTGTACATTCCAGAAGGTTTTGGAAAATGGGATGCGATGGCGCAAACGGGCGCGCTGCGAAAAATTTACGACAACGATGGTGTGCAGATTTACGCGCTGGGGGAAGAGGTGGCGCAGATGGTGAAATAGCGCGGGGGTGAGTTTCCAGATTGGGTGTGAGGGCAAAATGCCGCTACGAAAAGAAACAGGAATGATAAAAAAAATAAAACGGTCTAATAACCCGCAGATCCTCGAGGCGCAGAAACGGACGCGTGATCATATCCAAGATTACAAAAAAATGCTGGCGGGCTATACGCTTTGGAATATTGAAAAGGAACGGCTGCGCGTGGAACGAGAGAGTAACCGAAGTCATTCGCAAGCTTGGAACGATTATTTGGGAATGTGGGCATTTGCGCCAAACCGTACAGAAAAAGAGCTAAAGTATTATCGGCGCGAAAAAAGTGAACGGTATGCGGATTACTATACGCGCTTGAAACGATTTGAAGATTGGAGAAAGAAGCATGGAAAAAAATCTACGCGCCGCGCTAAGGCGCGCCGTCAAATTCCTAAACGAGAATAAAATTTCCTATGCGCTTTTTGGTGGAATAGCGCTTTCGCAATGGGGTTTTGATCGTTACACGCGCGATGTTGATCTCAAGCTGCTCGTGCCGAATACCAAATATCCCGAAATGCGCGCCACGCTACGCAAAGCGTTTCCTGTGCCTGCGCGTGAACATTTGCCAAAAACTTCGCCCGTTGTGGCGGTAATGATTGAGGGTGTAATTGTTGACTTTAGCTTGGCGTATCCAGGATATGAGGAATTGGTTGTTGAGCGAGCAAACCTGCATAATTTGGATAGATTGCAAGTCCGCATTGCAACAGCGGAGGATTTGATCATCTTGAAAATCATTGCTGGGCGTCCACAAGATTTAATAGATATTCAAGGACTGCTTAATGCGCGTGTTGGTAAATTGGACGAATTCTATCTTGAAGAATGGCTTACGCAGTTTGCCGATGCGATGGAAAAACCAGTATTTCTAACGCAATATCATGAATTCCTAAAAAAAGCAAAACAGATCGTTCGTAAGAAACCTGTTACCAAAAAATGATTTACCTTTTGATCTGGTGGTTCCTCCTCCTCCTCCTCTCCTTCGCCGCGTTGCCGATCACGCTGCGCTTTTTGCGTTTCCTGCCTGATCGCGGTTACGCGTTTGCGAAACCCCTCGCGCTGCTGTTGTGGGTATATCCGTTTTGGCTGCTTGGCGCGTTGGGCTTTTTGCAAAATAGTTTTGGCGCGCTCGTGTTTGTGTTGGGCGCGCTCGCGGTGGCGAGTTGGGGGCTGCTGCGCGGACGTGGCGAGGATTCGGTGATCGCGTACTTGCGCGCGCATTGGCGCTACGCGCTCGTGGTCGAAATTGTTTTTGGCGCGGCGCTGCTTGCGTTCGGCTATTTCCGCGCGTTCAATCCCGAAATCACCGCGACGGAAAAGCCGATGGAATTCATGTTTCTCAATTCCATTTTGCAGAGTGAAACATTTCCGCCGCGTGACGCGTGGCTTTCAGGATACGCGATCAGTTACTATTATCTCGGTTATGTGATTGTGGCGGCACTGGCGAAATTGGGAAACATTCCGTCGGGCTATGCCTTCAATCTGGGTTTGATCATGACGTTCGCGCTGGCAGCAGTAGGCGTGTTTGGTTTGATTTTTAATTTGGTCGCGCACGCGCAAAAGAGCGATGAAACAAAACGCGCGCGACTTTCACTTGCGCCGTATGTGTTCGGAGTCATTGCGGTTTTTCTTTTGTTGGTGATTGGAAATTTACAAGGTGGGGTTGAAGTTGCATACAACTCAAACATTGTGGTTAATGTTTTGAAAATTGTTGGGGATTCACTAGGTGTTGCTGATTCCGCAGACTATGCCAACATCGGCTCACGCGCATTTTACCAAGGATTGAATTTACATAGTTTGCACGAGGTCGAACCGTCGGGGACAGGGATTCCGCAAGACAACTGGTGGTGGTGGCGCGCGTCGCGCGTGCTAAATGATGTGAGTCCCGTCGGCGGCGGACATATCGAGGTCATTGACGAATTCCCCGCGTTCAGTTTTTTGCTCGGCGATTTGCATCCGCACGTTCTCGCGCTGCCTTTCGGTGTTCTCGCACTCGCCGTCGCGTTCAATCTCTTGCTAAAACCCCAATCTCCAATCTCTAATCTTCAATCACTTTTTGATCTACTCGCCACTCCCCGCACATTGCTCACTGTCCTCGTCGTCGGCGCGTTGGGCATGTTGAATACGTGGGACATTGTGACGTATGGCGTAGTCGTTGCCGCCGCGTTTGCGATCTCGCAATATCGCGCGGCGGGAAAAATTTCCGCGTGGATGCTGCTTTCCTCTTGCCTCTTTCTCGTCATCCTCTTTGTCGGCGGTTACATTCTATTCTTGCCGTTCTATCTCGGTTTTTCATCGCAAGCGCGCGGCGTTGCGCCAAACATTTTTAATCGCACGCCCCTGCATCAATATCTGATCATGTGGGGCATGTTTGTTTTTGTAATTGCAAGTTTTGTGGGAATGCTATTTCTCCGCTTGCGCGACAAGCGGCGCGCGGTGAGGGAATGGATCGAGTTTGCCGCGCCGTTGCTTGCTGTGCCTGTGGTGACTGCGTTGGCGGGAGTAGTCGTGCTCGCGCTGGTTCCGTCGCTGGGTGAATTGTTGGCGGGCGCGTTGCAAGTGGAACCGCAAAACGCAAGAGATAGTGTTTTGCGCGCGTTTGGACTTTCCTTTGTGGCGAGTCCAGGCACATTTATTTTGCTCGTGTTGTTGATTGCAGGCATCGCCGCGTTGGGGCGCATTGCCTTGACGCGTGACGAAGGTGTTTCAAATCCATCGCAACGCCCCGCGCTTGTCTTTGCTCTTTTGCTCGCCTTGCTCGGATTCATTCTCACGTTCGGCGTCGAATTTTTGTATATCCGCGACACCTTTGAATCGCGCATGAACACTGTTTTCAAATTGTATTATCAAGCGTGGCTGCTGCTCGCAATCGCGGCGACGTTCGGCGCGTATTATATTTGGCAGGCGATGCGCGGCGTTGGGCGCGCGGTTTGGATTGGGGCGTTTGGTGTGATGTTTGCGTTGAGCATGATCTATCCCGCGCTCGCGTTTCCCAATCGCGCCAATTATTTTGAGGCAACGGAAACGACGCCGACGCTCGACGGTTGGCGCTGGGTCGAGCGGTACTATCCCGACGATTACGCGGCGATAGATTGGACGCGCGTGAATGTGCCGCGCAGCGCGACGATTTTGGAAGCATCGGGTCCGCAGTATTCATTCTACAACCGCGTATCTGTCGCGACGGGGATTCCAACCGTGTTGGGTTGGGCGGGACATGAATTGCAATGGCGCGGCAATTACGATCAGGCGGGTCCGCGCGAACGCGATGTGGAACAAATTTATCGCACGCGCGATTTGGACGAGGCGCGCGAACTGTTGGACAAGTACAATGTCAGTTTTGTGATCCTTGGTTCGCTCGAACGCGAAAAGTACAAATTGTCACCGCCGATGGCGGACAAGTTTGGTAAATTGGGGGAAATGGTGTTTGAGCAAGGTTCGATGCGAATTTATCGCGTGGGACAAGCGAGCGTTTCGATTCGCACGCCATAAATTTTTTATCTGATATGCCAAAATCTCGTCGTCGCAATCGAATTGCAAATGCAGCTACACCGACGCTGACGGAAACGCCGTTGGCGGTTGAACTCGCGTCCGCGCATAGCAATGGGGACGCGCAAGAGATGGAACCTGTCGCGTTGCCAAGAGGAACGGATGAATCCGTCACTACGGTTTCCGCCGCGCCGACATTGCGATCTGTTGCGGATGTGTTCACATTGGAAGTGGCGTTGTATGTGGTCATCGGCATCGCGGCGGTATTGTTGCGCGTGGTGAATTTGGATGCGCGCTTGCTTGCGCCTGCGGAAGCGCAAACAGCTGCGGCGGCGTGGGAATTTTTGAATGGCAAAGCGGCGGGCGAATTTTTGAGTCCGCTGCTCTTTACGTTGAATTGGCTCGCGTTCCTCTTGTTTGGGGCAAGTGATTTGATGGCGCGGCTCTTGCCCGCCGTGTTGAGCGCGTTGCTCATTTTCATTCCCGCGTTTGCGCGCAATGTGTTGGGGAAAACGGGCGCGTTGGTTGCGGCATTGCTGATTGCGTTTTCGCCCTCGCTTGTGTTTTTTGCGCGCACCTTGTCGGCAGTGGATTTAGCTGTGGGTGGCGCATTGGGCGCGCTGGTTTTGTTTTGGAATTATCGCGAATCGAATAACCCGCGCGCGTTATACCCCGCCGCGTTCCTAGCTGCCTTGAGTTTGACGGCGGACGCGACGGCATTCACGCTTTTGATTGCGGGCGGAATTTATTTTTTGATCACGATACTAATTGCGTCGCGCGCGGGCAAGCAAAATGAGCAAGAGGAACCCGCGACACTCGCCATTGTGTTGCAAAATCCTTTGGCGCGCGCGGCGATCTTATTCGGCGCAACCTACCTTCTAACGGCGACGACATTTTTGTTGAACCGCGATGGCTTGGGCGTGGCATTCAATTTGTTGGGCGAATGGTTCAATGCGTTTTCATCGTTTGGCAATTTTACTTCGCCATTGAATTGGTTGCTGGTGTACGAGCCACTGCCCTTGATTTTTGGACTCGCAGGTTTGGTTTTAGCTCTCACGCTTTCGAGCGCGGAAGGCGCGTTTGTGGGTCTTTTGCGAATGTTGTCAGTGGTCACATTAGCTACATTTATTTTGTATTCGCTCGCAGGAAATAAATCGCCAGCGGTCACAGATGCGGTTGCGCTCCCGTTGATGCTGCTGGCAGGATGGTTCATTGGGAATTTGTTGGAACGCGCGGTGGATGACATCCGCGCGTCAGGCGGTTTGCGTTCGATGTTGTCTGGCGAAATTCCTGTTTTTGGAATGTTGATGATTCTCACCGCGCTGGTGTATTTGCAAGTGGTTACGTTCTTGCAGCAAACGCGTTTTTCCCCCGCGCTCGATCAGCTCTATCGCCTGGTGAGCGGCGACGCGGAATCCTCTTTTTTGTTTGCGGCAGTGACGTTGGGAATTATCACGATTCTGCTGCTCGGCGTGTTTATCGGCTTGAGCGTCATGTTGGTCGGCGTCGCGCGCACGACGAGCTTGATGGCGTTCACGATTCTCTTACTCCTCGCGCTAGGAATGTTGCGCGGCTTGTGGCTGGTCAATTTTTCTGAAACTGGACTCGCGCGCGAACTGATCTCGTCCGCGCAAACTCCAACCCCAATGCGCGATCTGGTGCGCGATCTACAGTTCAATTCGCAGTGGCAGTATGGCGATCCGCATGTGATTCGCATCGCGGCGGATAGTGAGTTGGGCGCGGTGGGGCGATGGTATCTGCGCGAGTTTCCGAATCTGGTGTGGACGAATAATTTATCAAGCGCCAGCGACGCCGACGCGGTGATTACGTCCGCGTCATCGCCCCCCCCTGGGGATTGGCGCGGGCAGCGCTATCGAATCAATGTCACATGGACGCCCGCGAACCTTGCGGGTCTCGATTTGTGGAAATGGTACACGTTCCGTCAAGGCGGCGACGAAATGTGGCAAACGACAGTGCTGTGGCTGCCAACAGAAAGCGAATAGCCGATGGCAGATCGCAGATAGCGGATTGTTTCGCACCGATTCAATCTGAAATCTGAAATCTGATTTATGTCTGTCCAAGTTCAAGAACAAAAATCTCTCTGGGACACGCCCCTCACAGCGTTGTTCAAAATCAATTGGGACGTGGTGATCCTCGTCGCGATCTTGTTGGTTGCGATTGTGGCGCGCTTTTATGATCTCGGCAGCGCGGCGTGGAGCCACGATGAAGCGATTCATACGTCATGGTCGAATGATCTGTATTCGGGCAAGGGATACATTCACAATCCGATCTATCACGGACCGCTGTTGTATCACGCCACCGCGTTCGCGTTTTTTATTCTCGGCGACAATGATTTTTCCGCGCGCGTGATGCCTGTGCTGTTTGGTTTGATCTTGATCGCCACGCCGTTCCTGTTTCGTCAATGGCTCGGCAAGCGCGGATGGGTCATTACGAGTTTAATGTTTTTGATCTCGCCTGTGATCGCGCATTACAGCCGCGTGGATCGCCACGACATTTATGTGGAAGTCTGTGTCGTGCTGCTCGCGTTGGCGATCATGAAATATCTGACAACGCGGCGCGCGACTTGGTTGTACTTTGGCACGGCGATGCTGGCATTGGCATTTACCGCGATGGAGACGACGTTTATTTTCATGGCGTTGTTTGGCTATTTCCTCGCGTCCGCGTACACGTACGATTTTTTCAACAAGCGGACGCCGCAAGCGAAAACAAGCAACGCGCTCATTGCCGCTTTGCTCGGTTTGCCGTTTGCAGTGCTTGCCGTCGTCCTTTTCTTTTTGGAAAAATTCGGCGTGTACGGCAAGTTGGAAGAATCGGGTGAAAGCGAATTTGCAACACCCGCGTTTGAAATGATGCTCGTGTTGGGAACATTCCTGCTGCCGCTCGGCGCGACGCCATTTTTTATAAAAAGCGTGCTGCCGCTTTTTGGTCTGCCCGGCGATCCCACCGATTATCAATCGGTGCTTAGTTTGTCTGCCAGCGGTGGCACGTTTGTTTTCTTTCTCGCGCTTTCGACAGCGGTGGGCTTGTTGTGGAATTGGCGCAAGTGGGCGATCTGTGCAGCGTTGTTTTATCCGATCATGCTCGTCTTTTTCACAACCGTCTTTACGAATCCCGCGGGCATCGGTTCGGGCTTTATCGGCTCGCTCGGCTATTGGATTTCGCAGCAAGCGGTTCAGCGCGGCAGTCAACCTGAATATTATTATCTGTTGGTGACATTGCCGCTGTACGAGTATTTGCCCTACCTGTTTGGCGTGATGGGTTTGTTTTATATTCTCGCGCGGCGCAGTTGGAAACACGCGGCAATTTTCGGCGGCGCGCTTGTCGTGTTGCTTGCAATTGAAGCGTATTTATGGTTCACACCCGGCGTTTTGGAATGGATTGGGCAGAATGTGCCGTTTGCGCCCGGCAGGCAAGTTGCAGCTGGAGGCGAGGGCAACCTGCAAGGACAAGGCAATCCTCAATCCGTTACGGTGGACACGCTGCGGATCGCGAATTTTACTGTCCTGCTGCTCGGCTTGCTCATGCCACTCTTTTTTTGGTTGGCGTACGATCCCGATGATGAATCCACGCGCTTTCCAACCTTGATCGGCGTATGGACGATTGGGGTATTGGTTCTCTTTTCGTGGGCGGGCGAAAAAATGCCGTGGCTCAATATGCACCTCGCCATTCCGCTTTCGTTCGTCGCGGGTTATTTTATGAATGGTGTGTTGGACGCGGATTGGCGCGTGTTGCTGAAACGCGGAGCGCTGCTGATGGGGATCGTGTTCGCGCTGGGCTTGCTCGTGTTGGCGTTCCAATTCTTTTTTGGACCCGCGCCGCTTTCGGGAACGCCGATTGACGCGCTGATGCGGCAATCCAGCACCATCGTCGCGATTGTGATCATCGGCGCGTGTGCGGGCATCGTCGTTTATTTCGGCATGTCCATCGGTTTGAAAAACGCGCTGCGCGTACTGACGATCACACTTTTTGTAATCCTCGCGCTGTTCACGATTCGCACGATGGCGAGCGCGGCGTATACCAATAAAGACATGGCGACCGAAACAATCGTGTACGCGCAAGGCACGCCCGATGTGCCTGCGACAATGCGCGAGATTGAAGAGTTGTCGCGGCGGCTCTGCGCGCAGTCGCAAACGGATGCCAAAGTAAAAATCAATTGCGATAACGGCACGATCAAGGTCGCGTATGATGATGACTCGTCGTGGCCCTTTGTCTGGTATTTTCGCGATTATCGCAACGCGCAGTTTTATGGCAAGACCCCCGGCGCGCCGTTCGACGCGGAAGTGGTGATTGTGGGTGACGCGAACGAAAGCACGGTCAAACCGTTTCTCGGCAATCGGTACACCAAACGCAATATGCGTCTCGTGTGGTGGCCCGATGAATCGTACAAAGGATTGACGTGGGCAAAATTATTGGGCGGCAAGGATGAAAATGGCAATGAGGTGCAAGGCGCGCTGCAGCCCGAAAATTTCAAAAAGATCGTGCGCGATATTTGGTTCTATCGCAAATACGATCACAGCTTGAACAGCTGGCCTTTTGTGCATCGCTTTTCGTTGTACGTACGCAAAGATATTGCGAATCAATTGTGGCAGTACGCGGGTGTTGTGCCGCCTGCCGCGCAGGAAAAGGATCCGTACGAAGGCAAGTACATTGCGCGGGTGGAAGCGAGCGCCGTTGTGAACGCGGCAAACGGTCAATTCAATTCGCCAAAAAATCTTGCCCTCGCGCCCGATGGTTCGTTGTACGTTCTCGACACCAACAATCATCGCCTTCAAAAATTCGACGCGTCGCGAAAATTTGTAAAAGAGTGGGGAAGCCAAGGCGGCGCGCCGGGGCAATTCAACGAACCGTGGGGCATTGCCGTCGCAAAGGACGGAACGGTTTTTGTCGCGGATACGTGGAATCATCGCATCGTAAAATTTGATCCCGACGGAAATTTTCTGACCGCGTGGGGCGTGTTTGGCGATGTGGGCGACAAGTGGGATGAAAATGAGTTGCAGTTGTACGGTCCGCGCGCGATTGCAATTGATCCCGATGGCAATTTGTGGGTGACGGATACGGGCAATGAACGCGTCATTCAATTTAGCCCGGACGGTGAACCGCTTGATGTGTACGGCGGCGCGGGCGGCGAGCCCGGACAATTCCTCGAACCTGTGGGAATTGCGATTGATGCCGCAGGAAATTTCTATATCGCAGATACGTGGAATCGGCGCATTCAGGTTTTTGACGCGAATTTTGATCCGCTGCGCCAGATTGAGGTTGAGGCGTGGGATTCGCAATCGGTGGTCAACAAACCGTACATTGCCGTTGACGCGCAAGGCAACATCTTTGTCACGGACCCCGAAGGATACCGCGTCATCAAATTCGCGGGCGACGGCAAACCCCGCGCGTTGTGGGGCGTTCCCGGCAGCGATCTCGCGGGCTTTGAACTGCCCACAGGCATTGGTCTGAGCTCGGGCGGAGAAATTTTTATCGCGGACGCGGGAAACAATCGCGTTTTGGTTTTTGATCCGATCGCGCAATAACACAAGAGTAAAAATGCAAAAAGGCGGTAGAGTGGAAAACTCTACCGCCTTTTTTGTTGGTTTAACCCCATGGCATCAAGTTAGTGGAAGGAATGGATTTGTGCGTTGTATCCAACGCGGCTTTAGCGGGTCCGCTGGTCGAGTCATAGACCCGCTGAAGCGTAGAGTCCCAAAGCTGGGTCGGGGGCTCAACTTAATGCCATCCTGGTTTGCCTTGTACGCGCAAAGTGTTTGACGCGCGCGGCGCGCTGTTTTATAATTGCTGCAATGAGTACTTTGGTGCTTGACCGCGATGCCCTGCGCGCGGAATTGGAAAAGGCGTTTGATGAACGCACGTCAACGATCATGCTTGGCGTGTTAGAACGCGTCGCCGCGCAAACGCTCGCCGCAGGTGTGCAGCGCGAAGATTTTACGGAATTAAAAGAAATCGTCGCGCGGCTGGGCGCGCGCATGGATGCCGCGGCCGCGCGCCAAGATCAATTTGAAGCGCGGATGGAGCGATTTGAAGCGCGGTTGGACGAGTTGACGCGCTTGGTTGCCGAATTGACATCAGAGTTCAAGTCCTTTAAACAAGAAACGACGGACAATTTTGCGCGACTCAAAGGACTTGCCAAAGAACAGTTTTATCGCGAACGCGGCGCGACTATTTTCGGTTTGGTGTTGAGAAACGGAAAAAATGCAAGCAGCGAGGTCGCCGAAGCAGTTGCCGATGCCGTGGAGCAAGCGCATCTTTCCGTGCAAGAGGCAAAGGATATTTTGGCAGCAGATTTGTTCTGGCGCGGCGAGTACAAGAAAAAATCGCTCGTCCTTGTGGGTGAGATTTCATGGACGGTACACAATGAAGATGTCGAACGCGCCGTTCGCCGCGCCTCTCGGCTGCGTTCGATCGGATATGACGCATACCCCTTTGTCGGCGGTGAAAAATGGATTGGCGATGCGTCGGCGCTCGCCCGAGCGCTCCATGTTCTCACCGCTACAGATGGCTCGATGGATCTTGAAAGCTACCACCAAGTTTTTGGTGAAGAGCAAGTTCAAACCCCGCTTTCCTAAAGCGGGGTTTCTCTTACGGCGTCACCCCCACAAACGATGTCGCAATCTGCCGCGCCAGCCCCAAAAATTTTTCCCCCTCGTTCACATCTCCCGTCACCGTCACCAGATACGCGTCGCCCGAATCGAGCAGGTAAATATATTGCATCCCACGTAGTGTAGTCAAAGCCCCTGCTTGATCCACCAACGAAACATCATACACCAGCGCCGCCGCATTCATGCCGTTCACCTTCAAATCCCTTTGCAATTCAACTACCTTGGAACCGCGCACAACGTTCGGCAATTGTTCCGCGTACGATTTTGCAAACGCTTGTAAATCATTGGCGCCTTTGAGCGCAACGCGCGCGATGGAAACATTTCGCAGAATCCCCGTGTCGTTATTTTCAATCGCATAAAACGTGAACGCGTTGTATCGCCCCGATTCCAACAGCGCGCGCAACTGTTCCGCCAGCGGTGGATTGTTTTCTTGCGCGCTTGTGATTGCGCGTTTCAAATCCGCGTCGCTCAATTTCACTTCATGCCATGTATCTGGCAGCGCGATTTGAAAAGTGGAACGACTGTACGCGGACCAACCCGCAGCGGTGGTTGGAATGGTGAGGGGGCGACGTGTGGGCGCGAGCGTTGCTTCTGGCAAATTTGGGGTTTCCGTTTGCGCTCCATCGCAGGCGACGATCAAAAGGAGGACGAATAAAATGATGGTGAGTGAGGAAAAATTAAGGTCGCGTTTCTTCATTACACGCGATTGTAGCGCATAACGTTTGCCCCGCAAAAGCCCTTGTGTCACGCTAACAAGTCGAGTATAATCCGCAACCGCGTGGAATGACGTGCCACGCATTTTCAAAATGCGTGGCACGTCATTCCACGACAAATTTCAAATTTGTCATACCTTTTTGGAGAGCAGCAGTGAAATTACACGAACATCAATCCAAAGAAATTTTTGCGCGCTATGGTATCCCAACGCCGAAAGGCAAAGTCGCGTATGAACCAGAGGCGGCGCGCGAGATTGCAAAACAAATCGGCGCGCCCGTTGTGGTCAAAGCGCAAGTGTTGGTCGGCGGACGCGGCAAAGCAGGCGGCGTGAAACTTGCCAAGACGCCAGAGGAAGCGGAACAGTACGCGCAAGCGATTTTGGGCATGGATATAAAAGGTTTGCCGGTACGCAAAGTGTTGATCGATCCCGCTGTGCCAAACAAAGCGGAAGTGTATTTGGGCATTGTCTTGGATCGTTCGCAAGGCGCGCCCGTCATCATGTCCTCGACAGCGGGCGGCGTGGAAATCGAAGAAGTGGCGCGCGTCTCGCCTGAAAAAATAAAACGCCAAACGATCAATCCCGTGCTGGGCTTGCAAGCGTTTCAAGCGCGCGAACTTGGTTACGGCATCGGACTCGACAAAAAGCTCGTGCCCGAATTTGTAAAAATCGCGCTCGCGCTTTATCGCGTCTTTGCGGATACCGATGCGTCGCTGGTCGAAATCAACCCGCTGTTTATTTCCAACGCGGACACACTGATCGCAGCTGACGGAAAATTGGTAATTGACGACAGCGCGCTGGATCGGCATCACGATTTGGAAATGCTGCGCGATGCAGATGAAGAAACAGAATCGGAGAGTGAAGCTCGGCGTGCGGGGCTTTCATTTGTGAAACTCGACGGCAACATTGGCTGCATGGTCAATGGCGCGGGGCTGGCGATGGCGACGATGGACGTGATCAAATTTTATGGCGGCGAACCCGCGAATTTTTTGGATATTGGCGGCGGCGCAAAAGCGGATAAAGTTGCAGCTGCACTCCGCATCATCCTCTCTGATCCAAATGTCAAAGCGGTTCTCCTCAACATTTTCGGCGGCATCACGCGCGGCGATGAAGTGGCGCGCGGCATCGTCGAAGCATTAGCCCAAGTCAAAACCGACGTACCAATGGTCGCGCGCATCGTCGGCACGAACGCCGAAGAGGGTCGTCAAATTCTCGCCAGCGCCAACATGCAAACTGCCGCGTCGCTCGAAGAGGGCGCACGAATGGCAGTAGAGATTGCCAAGAGCCATTGAGCGATAGAGGATTTTTTTTCATCCTTCATCCCTCACCCTTCATCCTTTATGCTTTGGGACTCTATCCGCGACGAAGCCGTTGGTTACTTACGTGACCTCCTTTGTCTCAACACTGTCAATCCGCCGGGCAATGAAATTATCGCGTGCAGTTATCTTGCCAACGTTCTCGCGCGCGAGGGCATAAAATCTACGATTTTAGAATCCGCGCCAACGCGCGCCAATCTTGTCGCGCGCATCAAAGGTGATGGACGCGCCGCGCCATTGCTGATGATGGTGCATGTTGATGTGGTGCCTGTCGAGCGACAACGTTGGACGCATGATCCATTCGGCGGCGAAATTGAAAATGGGTTTTTGTACGGACGCGGCGCGCTGGATACCAAAGAACTCGCGGCGATGGAACTCGCGATCATGCTACTGCTGAAACGCAACAATGTCCCACTTGCGCGTGATGTAATTTTCATGGCGAACGCGGACGAGGAAGCGGGCGGCATTCTTGGCGCAAAATGGATGGTCGAAAATCATCCCGATTTGATTCGCGCGGAATATGGAATCAATGAAGGCGGCGGCTTTGGCACAAACATTTTGGGCAAACGCATTTATGGCATTCAGACGGGTGAAAAAGGCACCGCGCGTTTTTCGCTGCGCGCGCATGGGAAACCCGGACATGCTTCTGTGCCGCAGCGCGAAAACGCGGTTTTGAAACTCGCGCGCGGTTTGGACAAATTAGGCAATGCCACATTCCCGACACATGTGACGGCAACCGCGCGCGGGTATATTGAAGGATTGGCAAAAGCCGTTGGCGGTTCAGCAGGATCGTCTTTGCGCGGGCTGTTGGATCAAAAAAATGGGGCGCGCGCGTTTGAGAATCTGCCGATTGATGAAGGACTGCGCGGCTTGTTGTACGCGATGCTGCACAACACCGCGACGCCGACGAAATTAAGCGCGGGTTCAAAAATCAACGTCATTCCCTCCGTCGCCGAAGCGCAAGTGGATGCGCGTCTCGTCCCCGGTCAAACACCTGAAACCTTTTTGCGCGAATTGCGCGCGGTGTTGGATCAAGAGTACGAAATCGAATTTCATCAACCGACGATGACGGGCATCGAAGCCGATCCGCAATCGCCGTTGTATGACACCATCGTTCGCAATTTACGGCGTCACGATCCCGAAGCGGTTATTCTCCCCGATCTCGTCGTCGGCGCGACGGACGCGCGGCATGTGACGAAACTTGGAACCAAGGTGTACGGTTTTTGTCCGATGTTTGGCGAGGCGAGCGAAATGGAACGCGTACATGGCGACGACGAACGGATTTCGCTGGCGAATGTGGGCTTTGGAACGCATGTACTTTATGAGGTTGTGAGTGAGTTTGCGAGTGTGGGATAAATTATGATTGATTTACAAACTGTTTGTGCGGTGAATGTTCAAGTGACGAATGACACATTGACTGTAGATTTGAATGATGGTCGAACGTTGAGTGTGCCGTTGACGTGGTATCCGCGTCTCTTGCACGGAACTACAAAAGAACGAAAGAATTGGCGTTTGATTGGAGACGGCGAGGGAATTCATTGGAAAGATTTGGACGAGGATATTAGCGTCGAAGGTCTGATTCTTGGCAAGCCATCAAGCGAAAGTCAAAAATCGCTGAAACGCTGGTTAGAGTCGCGCAAGTAAAAAAATGTCATTCTGAACGGAGTGAAGAATCTCTGCCTTCCAAAAGAGATTCTTCACTCTATTCAGAATGACACCCTGTCCATGAACCCCGATGACATTGTTCTCGTCGCCCTCATCAACACGCCGCGCGATTTGGAGCTTGCGACGCGGGAACATTGGTATCGGATTCCCTCATCGCACGCGCCAAAGTTTTTCAGCGGCGCGCAGTATCTCGCGTTTTATTTGCCGCGCGCGTTCGGCGCGCGCAAGTGGAGCATTGACACTTTTGCCACTGTGCGCGGGCATGAACTCGCGCGACGCGTGGATTTAATCCCTCAAGAACCAAACCATCCGCGCGCGAATGAGGTGTATTACAAATTGCAGTTGGGTGAAACAGAAACGCGCGAGCCGCCAATTGTTGCCAAACGCGGACGGCGCGTTTTGTTTTTGTGGACGAATTGGGAAAAATTTTCGACGGCGCGCGAGTGGAACGATTTGTATTTACGCACGCCCGCGCATGAAAAATTGTACGACGCGCTGCGCGCGGAAAATTTGGATGTCGAACGCGAAACGTTCGTGCGCGAGGGTCATTCGCGTTATCGCGTTGATTTCTTGGTGTACTTGCCGCAAGGACAAATCGCGATTTCACTTGGCGATGCCCCCGTGCGCGAAAACTTGGGCAAGGGAAATATCGCGTTGACGGTGACGCCAAACGAAATTGAAAATCATTTGGCACGCGTGCAGCGAACCATTCAACGCGCGGCGCGTGAACTCAAACAAACCTACATGGAGAAAAAGCAGTGAGCATTCTCGTTGACAAGGATACGCGTTTGTTGGTGCAAGGCATCACGGGACGCGAAGGACAATTTCATACCAAAAATTCTATCGAGTACGGAACAAATGTCGTCGCGGGGGTGACGCCGGGACGCGGCGGTGAAAGTGCGTTGGGCGTGCCTGTGTTTGATACCGTGCGCGAAGCTGTTAATCAGACGGGCGCGAATGTTTCTGTAATTTACGTTCCCGCCGCGTTCGCCGCGGACGCGATGTTGGAGGCAAGCGAAGCGGGCATTGATCTTGTTGTCTGCATCACTGAACGCGTGCCCGTGCAAGACATGATGCGCGTAAAGCATCAATTCAATCAACGCGGCACGCAGCTGATTGGCCCGAATTGCCCCGGTTTGATTTCGCCGGGACAAGCGAAAGTGGGCATCATTCCGGGGAACATTTGCATGCAAGGGCATGTCGGACTCGTTTCGCGCAGCGGCACATTGACCTATGAAGTCGTGGATGCGTTGTCGCGGCAGGGCGATGGACAATCTACGTGCGTTGGCATCGGCGGCGATCCGGTGCGTGGTTTGAATTTTATTGAGGTTTTGGGATTGTTCCAGAACGATCCCGAAACACACGCGATTGTTTTGATTGGCGAAATTGGCGGCACAGATGAAGAAAAAGCAGCCGCGTTTATTAAAGAACAAGTGACGAAACCTGTCGTCGCGTTCATTGCGGGACAAGCTGCCCCGCCGGGAAAAAGGATGGGACACGCGGGCGCGATCATTGAAGGCGGAACGGGAACGGCAGAAGAAAAAATTAAAGCATTTCAAGCGGTGGGCGTTTCTGTGGCGCGGTATCCCGTCGAGTGCGCGGAATTGATTCGGAAGGTTTTGTAGCGTGTGAGAGCTTGCGCGTTTGTAATGTCATTCTGAGCGGAGCGAAGAATGACACGCTGATTTGGAATGTCATTCTGAACGGAGTGAAGAATCTCTACATGCGAGATCGAGATTCTTCGCTCCGTTCAGAATGACACGCTAATTGGAATGCCCACAGAGTCCTCCCTCGATCTCTCTGTTTATGCGGGACTCTGGATTGCAATTGTGCGGGGGCGCGTTGTGGCATCGGGAAAATCAGCGCATGAAACTTTGTTGAATTGTCGCGCGATGCGCTTGAAAGACGAACCGATTTTGCGATTTATTCCGATCCCGAAAGATTCAAAAGGCAAGCGACTAAAAGCGAATGAACCTGCTTGAAACGTTACGCTCCTTTTTTGTTTCGCGCTCCGCGCGCGCATATCTCGTCGGCGGCGGCGTGCGCGATATGCTATTGCATCGCGAGACACATGATCTCGATGTGTCGGTGCAAGGCAGCGCGTCGCAGTTGGCGCGCGCGTTCGCGGACGAAATTGGCGCGGCATATTTTTTGATGGATGAGGCGTTCGATGTGGCGCGCGTGATTTTGGAACGCGAGGGGGCGCGCGAGATTGTGGATTTTGCGCGGCTGCGCGGGGAGACGATTGAGCAAGATTTAGCTACGCGTGATTTCACAATCAACGCGCTGGCGGCGGACGCGGCGATATGGAATGGCGACGCGGACGCGGTGATTGATCCGTTTAACGGACGCGCGGATTTGTTTGCGCGGCGCGTGCGTGTCGTTTCCGATCAGGTGTTTGTGAACGATGCGGTGCGCTTGATGCGCGCGGCGCGGATGGAAGCGGAACTGGATTTTGTTTTGGAGGACGAAACAGAAAAGTTGGTTTTGCGTGATGCGGCGTTGATCGAAAACGCGCCGATGGAGCGCGTGCGCGATGAGTTGATGAAAATCATTGCCGCGCCGAATGTGCTGCGAAATTTGCGGCGGCTTGACGCGTTGGATTTACTGGGACGCGTGTTGCCCGAAGTGAACCCGATGCGCGGCGTAACACAATCACCACCGCACATTTACGAGGTGTTTGAACATTCTTTGCGCGCGGTGGCGGCGGCGGAAGAAACGGAACGCGCGGGCTATTTGAATTTGGCGCAAGGGGCGTTCGGCGCGCAATTGTGCGAACATTTCGCGCAAACCGTTTCGGCGGAACGCACGCGGCGCGAATTATTGCATCTTGCGTTGCTGCTGCACGATGTTGGCAAACCCGCAACGCGTACGGTGGAGGAGAATGGGCGGATTCGTTTTTTGGGACATGAAACGGTTGGGGCGGAAATGGTTGAAGCTGCATTGCGACGACTAAAATTTAGCAATGACGAAATTGGGACGACTAAAGTCGTTACAACGAATCATTTGCGTCCGTTCTGGCTGGCGCAAAATGGAATGAGTGATCGCGCGGTGTATCGGTTTTTTCGCGATACGGGCGCGGTGGGCGTTGATGTTGCCGTTCATGCTTGGTGTGATCAGCGCGCGACATATCACGCAGATTCGGACGCGGATGAAATTTCCGCGCTGGATGCAGTGATTGGGCGTTTGTTGGACCGCTATTATCACGCGCGCGAAACGGTGGTATTTCCACCGTCGTTGTTGAATGGGAACGCTGTGATGGAATTGCTGCAAATTCCGCCCGGACCGCGCATTGGCGCCTTGCTCGACGCGCTGCGCGAGCAACAAGCGGCGGGCGAGGTGACGACGCGGGAGGAGGCGGTGGCGTTTCTCGCGCGTATCCAGGCTGAGACCTGACAGGTTTACACGCGTTGGTGTAGGGTGACGCATCTGCTTTGATGTTACGCGAAAGTGATTGACGACACAGCTGTTTGGAAACCTGTCAGGTCTGGTAGGCGCAAAAAATTTGACCCTCGCGCCTGAATCCCCTATAATCCCTCGTCGCTTGCCCAGAGCAGGAGACGTTTCAGCGAAACGTCTCTACAGATTCCGCTTTTGAAAGGTTTAAATGCGTCAACGTACTTTTATCTCGCTTGCGCTGATTGTTTTTCTCGCGATCGTTACGGGCTGGTTAGCGTTGAGCAATCCCACAATTCCGCTTGGCGATGTTTCGCGTGAAATCAAAGTGCATCTCGGTTTGGATTTACAGGGCGGTTTGCGTGTGTTGCTGGCGGCAGATGTGCCAGAAGGAACGGTGATTGATCCCGATTCGATGAATGTGGCGCGCGGGATCATCGCCAATCGCGTGGACGCGCTCGGCGTCACAGAACCCCTCGTTCAATTGCAAGGCACTAATCGGATCGTCGTCGAATTGCCGGGCATTCAAAATCCCGATGATGCGATCAAAGTCTTTGGTAACACGGGTTTGTTGGAGTTTGTGGACGCGGGCGCGAATCCTCCCGCCAAAGGCGAATTAGTTTCGACGACAGGTGCTACGGCAACAAATTCGTGTTCGGATGTGCTTACACAGCCGACTCCCGTGCCAACGATCACGCCCGCCGTGACGATTTCCCCAACCAACGCGATTATACCGACGAATCCGATCACGTCAACGCGCGTTTTTACAACCGTGATGACGGGCGATTGTTTGGATGCGAATCAAACGGGCGTGCAGTTTGACCCAACTACGAATCAACCGCTGATCGGTTTTGCGATGAAAGGCGATGGCGCGAAAATTTTTGGCGATTTTACGAGCAGCAATGTTGGCAAGTACTTGGCGATTGTTTTGGATGGGCGCGTCATTTCTGCGCCCGTGATCAATTCGCCGATTACGGGCGGCAATGGCGAGATTCAAGGCAGCTTTACTTTGGAGGAAGCGCAGAATCTAGCGGTGCAGTTGAAATTTGGTTCGCTGCCATTTCCTTTACGAATTGAAACGCGAACCGAGATCGGTCCAACGCTCGGTCAGGATTCGGTGGATCGGAGTCTGATCGCGGGCGCGATTGGGCTGGGCATCGTTTCGCTGTTTATGATTTTGTTTTACCGTTTGCCCGGCGTCGTCGCGGTGATTGCATTGTCCATTTATGGGCTAATGTCCTTCACGATTTACAAAGTCGGCATCCCCGGATTTTTTGATTATGTGACGCTCACCTTGCCCGGCATCGCAGGTTTTGTGCTATCGCTTGGCGTTGCAGTGGACAGCAACTTTTTGGTATTCGAGCGCATGAAGGAAGAATTGCGCGCGGGACGCCCATTAGCACAAGCCGTTGAAATTGGGTTTGACCGCGCGTGGTCTGCGATTCTCGATTCGAATGTGGCGATGGTGATTTCGTCCGTCATTCTGTTTTGGTTCGGCTCGAGTTTCGGCGCGAGTTTGGTCGCGGGCTTTGCCTTGACCTTGGGCATCGGCGTCATCTTGAGTATTTTTACCGCCACGTTTGTCACGCGCACGATTTTGCGTTTCATCATCGAGATCGGTTTGTTTACAAATCTGTGGTGGTGGGGCGCGCAACCGTCGGACAATGTGCAGCGCGCCGATTCCAAACGCGTGTTGGATTTTGTCGGCAAGCGGCGTTGGTACTTCCTGCTCTCGATCCTGATGATCATTCCCGGGCTGGTGGCAATGGCGATCAATGTGGGACAAACGGGCGCGCCATTCCAGTTGGGGATTGATTTTACGGGCGGCACGAACTGGGAGATTACAAAAATTACGCGGCAGCCGACAACAGAAGAAGTGCGCGCAATTTTTGGCAAATACGGCATTCGGGATGCCACGCCAATTCCTGAAACGTTGGAAGGTCAACCTGCGTTTTTGATTCGTTCGAGTCAAGTGACCCCCGAAGTGAAACTCCAAATCGCGAACGAGTTGCGCGGCATCATCGGCAATTATACAGAAGTGCGTTTTGAATCGGCGGGTCCGTTGATTGGCGCGGAAGTGACACAGCGCGCGGCGATTGCGGTGGCGCTTACATCGCTCGGGGTGCTGCTCTACATGGCATTCGCGTTTCGCAATGCGCCGCATCCGTTTCGTTATGGCATCTGCGCGATTATCGCGATGCTGCACGATATTCTTGTCGTGTTGGGCGTCACCGCGATTTTTGGGATTGTGTTGGGCTGGCAGTTCGACGCACTCGTGTTGACTGCACTGCTCACGGTCATCGGTTTTGCGATCAATGACACGATTGTTGTCTTTGACCGTATCCGCGAAAATGTGAATCGGCTGCACAACTTGGAATTTGACGAGATTGTGAATCACAGTCTCATGGAAACGCTCGGCCGTTCCTTGAACACGCAGCTGGCAGTGGCGTTCACGCTCGCGGCGTTGACGCTGTTTGGCGGCATTACGACGCAGCAGTTCACGCTGACCATGTTGATCGGTTTGATTAGCGTCACCTACTCGTCCATTTTCAACGCGGCGCAATTGTTGGTCGTGTGGGAACATGGCAACTTTGGAGATGCGTTTCGCAGGTTGTTCGGGCGGCGGCGCGCGGCGTTGGAATCTACCCGCTAAAACGTAGAGTTCTCACTCTGCACACTTTCGGGTTATGTGTTGCGCGGGTGGCGATGTTAGCATCGCCACCCGCGTAGTTTTTTTTATGATATGATTGCGGCGTGGCAACGGGAACTATTCGGATTCGCAAGGCGACTCTGCACGATTTGGAACAGGTTACAGAATTTACACACGACACATTTAGTTGGGGCGATTATTTGCCGCAAGCATGGGCGCGTTTGGTGGAATCCAAGCGCGGCGATTTGCTCGTCGCCGACGTGGATCGCCAAGTGGTTGGGACGATTCGTGCCGGCTTTTTGGGGAATGGCGAAGCGTGGCTCGAAGCGGTTCGTGTACGTCACGAATTTCGCCAACGCGGTATCGCAAGTCTTTTGATTCAAGCCGCGCACGCGCGCGCGATCAAAAAGAGATGCCGCGTGATTCGGCTTGAAACGTATGTCCACAACATTCCCGCGCATCGCGCGTTTGAAAAAATTGGCTATCGTCCGCAGATCGAGTACAGCATGTTGGAAGCAAAAACGCGCGCGGGCGAATTGGATTTCGCCCGCACAGCGAAATTGACGGACATGGACGCGTGTTTGGAAATGTGGGAGCGTTCGTGGCTCAAACGCTTCACGAAGGGACTTGTGCCTGCCGATTTTGGTTGGCGTTGGTGGGAATTTACGCCCGGACGCTTGCGCCAAGCCATCCGTGAGAAACGCGTGTACCTCGCGCCGCAGGAGAAAATGCCGCGCGGTTTCATGATTACGCGATTACGCGACTCGTTTGAAGTGACGGTAATGGTTGGCGCGCCGCGCGCGGCAATGAAACTTTTTGACGCGGCAAAGATTCTCGCCGCGAACGCGGAGCAAGAAAATGTGTACTGGCTCGCGCCGCACATCGCGCGCGCAAAAAAATGGGCGGCGGACGCGGGTTTTGCGCCAGATGAAGATGGATTGTTGATCTATGCGTGTGAGTTATAAGCGCGCTATATCATTAAGCCTCCGATGTTTTGCAAACATCGGAGGCTTGGGCTCACTCTTGATCATGCTGCTCGTTCTCTACATTGCGACAGCGAACGCGCAAGAGGATGTTGCCGCGCAAGTGTTGGAACGGATCAACCGCGCGCGCGCCGACGCGAATTTACCTGCGTTGACGCGTAATGCTCAACTCGACGCGGCGGCGCAGGGACACGCGAATGATTTGTTGCAGAACGGCGCGGAATTGGGTCATCGCGGTTCGGACGGATCAACGATTCGACAACGGATCGCGCGCGCGGGCTTTGCGGGCGACACGGTTGGCGAAAATTGGGCGGCGTTTCGCGCGCTCGACACGATCATGGAATTTTGGCTGAACGATCCGCCGCATCGAAAAAATATCTTGCACGGCAAATTCCGCGAAATTGGAATTGGTGTTGCGACGCGCCCGAATGGCGGATTGATTATTGTGACGGATTTTGGCGCGCAAGGAAATAACGCAGAGCTGTTTGCCGCCGCGCCGACAGCCGCGCCGAAAAAAGTTCGCCCAGCGCAAGCGCCAACAAAAGCAAAGCCCAAACCAACACAAGCTCCACCCACGCGCAAATCTACGCGCAAACCAACTGCCGCGCCCATCGCGCTTGCAACACCCTTGCCACCTGTGACGCAAGTCGCGATTGTGCAAGCCCCACTACAAAAATCTGTTGCGCCGATGCGCGCGCGGGGAAAAGTTAAACGATTGGCGTTGAAGGGGAACGCTGACGCGTCGCTCGGTAAAGTGGTGAGAGTGGGTGACACTTTGCACAAAACATTTGGCGGCGCGTTGATGGCGGGGGGCGCGGTGTTGTTTGGGGTCGCGGTGATTGGACAGCGCCGACGTAAAACACACTGAAGGGACGGGAAAGAACCAACCACTCGCGCGCTTGTGTTTGGAAGGTACGCTGGATTACAAATCCAGCCGCGCGGGGAGGATGAGGGGCGCGCGGGTGAGGAGGGACCGAAAAGAACCACCTGCCCGCGCGCGTGTAATTGGAAGGTACGTTGGATTGCTCGGATGCAGTTCATCCGCACATCCAACGGCGCGCGCGGAAAATCTAGTGCGCGCCTCGCGCGCGGAAAACCTAGCGCGCGCCCCGCGCGCGTGGATTTGCAATCCACGCTGGAAAGAATTATGGACGCTCCCAATTCGCTCACGACACAATACATTCAAGCGATGTTACCGCTGCTTGCTGATCACGCGCGCGTGTTAAGAGAGTGGAGCGCGCACATTGTTGCCGCGCGCGCGGAATTTGTCGCGCAGTGGAAAGCTTTGATCGAGACTGATTCCTTGTCGGCGCGCGTGTACCCACTCAACGAAATGCTCGAACAGGCGACGCGCGTGCTTGTGGACGCGTTGAATACAGAAAACGATCTAGCAAAGTATTTGCAAGGGGTTGCGGCGTGGCAGGGCGCACTGCACGAGAGTGGGTTGAATTTCGCGGACGCTTCGCATTTGATTGCAACGTTTCGCCGCGCGCTGTTGCCGTTGCTGCTGCGAAATTACGCGGCGGGTGTGGAACTGGAATTGGTGTTTCGCGCGTTAGATGCACAGGAGCGCGCGGTGTTGGGCGTGATTGCCGCGTCCGAGATTCAGTTGACACAAATGCAATTCGCGCAGGGGGCGCACCAACGCTCGGTGGGACGTTTGACGGGCGGGGTGACGCACGCGTTGAATAACACGATGGCGATCATTGTGGGACGCGCGCAGTTGTTGGAAGAACAGGTGACGGAGGAACCACTGCGCCAAGAATTGCGCGAGATTCAGAAAATCGCGCGCGGCGGTTCGGACTCACTGAAACGTTTGCAAAAATTTTCCGTCGAACGCGATGGCGGCGAGCCGACGCGTTTGGATGTGAATATCCTCGTCAACGAAGTGGTGCAGTTGACGCGTTTTCGTTGGCGCGATGATGCCGAGCAAAGCGGGATTGCGATTGATGTGATCAAGGATTTGGTGCCCGTGCCTCCTGTGTGGGGTTATCATTCTGCGCTGCGCGACGCGTTGGTGGAATTGATTTTGAACAGTGTTGAGGCGATGCCGCTAGGCGGTTTGGTGACGATTCGGACAGAGCAAGCAGAAGATCAAGTGCAAATTGTTGTGATCGATCAGGGCGAAGGGATGGACACGGTGACGCAAGCGCGCGCGGGCGAACCGTTGTTCACCACAAAAGGTTCGGGGCATGTTGGCTTGGGTTTGACGACGGTGGCGAATACGGCGCGACAAATGGGCGGCACGTTTTCCTTGACGAGTGAGCAAGGGCAGGGCGCGACGGCGACCATTTCATTGCCGATTGCGCGCGCGTCGAAACAAATATCCGATCTGCGCCCCGCGCGTCTCGCGCGTTGGGCAAACATTCTGGTTGTGGATGATGAACCGATGGTGCGCGATGTGACGGCGCGGACATTTCTGCTGCGCGGATTCCGTACTGTCGCGGCGGATTCGGGCGCGGACGCGCTGCGCGTGTTTTCGGAACAGGGTCCGTTTGAGGTGGTCATTGTGGATTTGGGGATGGTGGGAATGAATGGGTTTGAAACAGCTCGGGCGATCAAGGACTTGAATCCGCGCACGATCATTATTTTAATGACGGGCTGGGCGGCGGAACTCGACACGAAAAAGATGCGCGAGGCGGGAATTGATCGCGCGATTGCTAAACCGTTTGATGTGGATCAGGTGATTCAATTGATTAGTGAGGGGCTGGCGATTCAAGAAAAGATGTGAACACGAAAGCCGCGAAAGGACGCGAAAACCGCGAAAGGGTACGAACGCGGCGAAATTTGGTTGGCATCCTAAAGTCTCGAAAAACCTCCGATGTCGGCGATGATTACATCGCACAGACATCGGAGGTTGTTGTTTTTTCACGCGCTCGTATCCATCAGTAGTGGCACAAAAACACTCGGCGCAATTTTTGGGCGTTTGCCTTTGATCTCGTCGGTGAGAAAAATAAATTTTTCGCCTGCGACCTCTACGACGATATGCGCGCGTTCGCGGATGCGTCCGTTCAAGACATCGAGCGCGAGGGGATCGAGGATGCGATTTTGAATCGCGCGTTTGAGGGGGCGCGCGCCGTTGGCTTGATCATAGCCCTCACGCACGAGCACCTCTTTGGCAGTATCGGTGAGTTCCATCGTGATCTTGCGCGCTTCAAGCCATTGCGCGACTTGGACGAGCTGAATCTCGACGATGCGTTTCAAGTCGAGGCGCGAGAGCGTCTGGAAAACTACAATGTCGTCAATGCGATTTAGAAATTCGGGACGAAACGCGCCGCGCATGGCTTTCAAGACGCGCAATTTGAAATCGTCTGCCTCGCTCATGTCGTAGCGTTTGCCCGCCGCCGCGCCAACCAATTCGGTGCCGAGATTGGATGTCATTACCAAGACGACATTCTTGAAATCTACGATATGCCCTTGCCCATCGGTGAGGCGTCCGTCATCGAGAATTTGCAGCAGGACGTTAAAGACATCGGGATGCGCTTTTTCGATCTCATCGAACAGAACGACAGAGTACGGTTTGAGCCGCACCGCTTTGGTGAGTTGTCCGCCTTCGTCATAACCAACATAGCCAGGCGGCGCGCCAATGAGGCGGGCGATGGTAAATTTTTCCGTATACTCGCTCATGTCAATTCGCACCATCGCGTTTTCGCTGTCGAATAAAAATTGCGCGAGCGCGCGCGCGAGTTCGGTTTTGCCCACGCCCGTTGGTCCGAGAAAAATAAACGAGCCGACGGGACGATTCGGATCTTTCAAGCCCGCCCGCGCGCGGCGCACCGCGTTCGATACGACGACAACCGCTTCTTCTTGCCCTACGACGCGGGCGCGCAAGCGTTCTTCCATTTTTAGCAGCTTGTTTGTTTCGCCTTCGGTCAAACGCGAAACAGGAATGCCCGTCCATTTGGCGACAATTTGCGCGATCTCTTCTTCGGTCACTTGCGGCAAAGAATTGGATTGCGCGCGTGTTGACGTGGAGTGTTCCGCTTGCCAATTCGTGGCGAGTACTTGGGATCGTTCTTTGAGTGTCACAATCTCTTGCGCTAAATCTTTAAGCCCTTCGCGCGATTCCGCGTCGAGTTCGTTTTCCAATGACGCGTGTTCGTTTTCAAATTGTCCGATGCTGCGCGCGATTTCATCCAATTCAGCTGGGAGCGAATCCACTTCGAGGCGCAGACGCGACGCGGCTTCGTCAATTAGATCAATCGCTTTGTCGGGAAGCAGGCGATCGGAAATGTAGCGGTGGCTCAATTGCGCGGCGGCGCGTAACGCGCTGTCGCAGATGCAGACGTTGTGATGTTTTTCGTAACGCCGACGCAAGCCGCGCAAGATGCTGATGGTGGTGCGAACGCTCGGCTCGTCAATGAGGATGGGTTGGAAGCGGCGTTCGAGCGCGGCATCGCGTTCAATATATTTGCGATACTCGTCTAATGTCGTCGCGCCAATCGCGTGCAGTTCGCCGCGCGCGAGCATCGGTTTCAAAAGATTGCTCGCATCCATTCCGCCATCGGTGCGCCCCGCGCCGACGACGACGTGAATCTCATCCACGAACGCGATCACATTGCCTTGCGATTGAATGATCTCTTTAAGCACGGCTTCAAGGCGTTCTTCAAATTCGCCGCGATACCGCGTGCCTGCCACCATGACGCCAAAATCCAACGCGACGACGCGGCGATCAATCAAGGGCGGTGGCACATCGCCATCTACAATGCGTTGCGCGAGTCCTTCGACAATCGCGGTTTTGCCAACTCCAGGATCGCCGATCAGTACGGGATTATTTTTGGTGCGGCGCGTGAGAATTTGCATGACGCGGCGAATTTCGTTCAAGCGTCCGATGACGGGATCGAGTTCGCCTTTGCGCGCCAACGCGGTGAGATCGCGTCCATACAATTCCAACATGCCGACAGCAGCGGGCAGCGGTTGGGAGGCGAGGCGATCACTCGCATCGCGTTCGAGGAGGGTGCGAAAGTTAATGTCGCGTGTGACGCCCACTTGATTCAACAGGCGGTTCGCTAAACCGTCCCCATTGGCGAGCGCGAGAACGAGATGTTCTGTCGAGATTAATTCTTCTTGCTGTTCGCGCGCAATGATTTGAGTATTGTTGAGGACGCGGGTGAGGCGGGCAGAGGTGTTGACTTCTACGAGTCCGTACACGCGGGGCAAGCGGCGCAAATGTTCGCGCAGTTCAACCACCATGTTTTTGGGGTCCGCGCCCGCGGCGGCGACAACTTGGGAGGCGATGCTTTTGGGGCGTTCGAGCAGGATCAAAAGTAAATGCTCTGGCTCGGTGGCGCGGTGATGGAGAGACAGCGCGAGTTGATCCGCCGCCGCCAACGCCGCTTGCGATTCGGTTGTGGTTATGTTGCTAGGCAGAGACATCGCTCATTCCCTCCTCGAAATGTGTCAACGAATAGGGATCGAATAAACGAATGGAACTGCTCGCCGCTGAGAGCCATCACGATTGGTTGTAATTGTTGATTGGGGTGAATGGAAATGGATTGTACGAGTTTCTTGCAATTTACCAAATGCAAACAATCGTTGCTCAAAATTGGTGTTACAATAGATACGTATTCGTGGTCTAATTTTACCTTGTCTTGAACTTTTTGATATAGGATAGGCGGACAGAGTACATTACATCGCTGCGTAGAAGGCGTTCGCTAACGCCGCCCTTGCCGTGATTGCCGACACGCCGCGCTAGAGAGCGCTACCTACGCGTTAAGCTACCTACGCGTCAAGATTGTAATGTGATGTGACAGAGATGCAATATGAGTTCCGAAAAATTCGCGCAACAGATTAGCCAAGTGCATGAGCGTGTGGATGCGCTGTTGCGGCGCGCCGATCAGGCGCGCAAGCAGCCCGAAAAATTTCTCCCTGAAGCGCTTGCCGAATTGCGCGAAGCGGAGAAAGCGTTGGAAGGCGCAGAGACGGTTTTGCATCAGCAGGATGAACAGCTGAGCGCAACGCTCCAAGCGCTGACTTCGGAACGGCAGCGGTATCGCGAGCTCTTTGAATTTACCTCTGATGGTTTCATTCGCACAGATCCGAACGGCACAATTTTGGAATTGAATCGCGCGGCGACCACATTGCTGCAAGCGGATGAAAAAAATGCGCTTGCAAAACCATTGCTCAATTTTGTCGCGTTGGAAGATCGCGCGGCATTGGGGCAAAGTTTGGGGCGCGCGAAAAATGGGGAAACGATCAAGGGCGTCGAAGTGCAGCTGCAAGGGCAGGGCGATTCGGCGCGCATTGTGGCGCTTACGATTGAGGGGATATCCGATGCGCGCGGCGCGGTAAGCGGACTGCGTTGGCTGTTGCGCGACATTACGCGGCGCAAGCGCGCGGAAGTGGAACTTGCGCGCGCAAACACGGTCCTCTCGTCGTTAAGTCACATGGCGGCGCGGATCGAGGCGACGCGTGATCCCGATTGGGTGATGCAAACGTTGGGTGGGGAACTTGCAAGGTTGGATTTGAGCTGTGTTGTCGCGTTGATTGATGCGGATGAAGAGAATCTCGCCATTCGTTATTTTTGGACAGACCCGCAGGTGTTGTCGCAAGTCGAAGAATTGGTTAGCGATAAAATTGTTGGCGCGCGCATCCCTTGTGATCGTTCCAATGTCTGCGGTGAAGTGGTGCAACGCGGCGCGCCGATTTTTTCCGCGGACGAAAATTCTGTCGTGAATCTGGCGCTGCCACAATTGGATGACGTTGACGCGGCACGCGCGCGGGACTTGATGGGGATGAATGAGGAAACGCGCGTTCTGTATCTGCCCTTGCGCGTTGAGGAACAAGTCATTGGCATCATGGGCGTTTGGGGCGAGGAGTTGTACGAAAGTGATATTCCCACGTATTCGATTTTCGCAGGCGAAATCGCGGGCGCGTTGGAACACGCGCGGTTGTATAGTGAATTGGAACGGCAACGCGCGCAGCTGCAAGCGCTGTCCGCGCGTTTGGTGACGGTATTGGAGGACGAACGCCGCCGCATCGCGCGCGAGTTACATGATCAAGCGGGACAGTTGTTGTACGGATTGCGTTTGCATTTGGATGTGTTGGCGCGGCAAATTTCACCCGAGCAGTCGCAATTGCAAACGCAAGTGGGTGGGCTCTATCATTTGCTTGATGAAGCGCGCGGGAAAATTCTTGATCTGTCGCGCGAATTGCGTCCCGCTGCGTTGGATGAATTAGGGCTGGAGCCGACGCTGCGAAATCTGGTGTACGAGTATGGACGCAAAGCGGGTCTTGCGGTGACGTTCGAGTCGTCTGGCACAAATGGGCATCTCTCTTCCCAAATCGAAACCGCATGTTATCGCATCGCGCAAGAGGCGCTCACGAATGTGGCACAGCACGCGGAGGCGAGTCAAGTTACGGTGCGCTTTGGATCGGAGGAAGGACAGATTTATCTTGAGATTGAAGATGATGGGCGCGGCTTTGAAACGCGTTGGGCGCGGGCGCATGGCTTGGGTTTGCTCGGCATTGAAGAACGCGCGATCGGTTTGGGCGGCAGTGTGGTAATTGAGTCTGCACCGGGCACAGGCACGCGCATGCAAGTTATTTTACCGATTGCACCATGGGAGGATTCCTAATGGCAGCTCAGCCGATTCGCGTCATGCTAGTCGAAGACCATGTGGTTGTGCGGCGTGGATTGGCGGCGCTCCTTGCTTCACTCGGAAATTTTTTGGTTGTGGCGGAAGCGGCGGATGGGGAAGAGAGCATTCGTATTTTTGATGAGGCGCAACCTTCTCTGATCGTGATGGACCTTTCGATGCCGCGCTTGAATGGGATTGAAGCAACGCGCCGTTTGAAGCAAGCTCGTCCAGATGTGCATATTCTCATTTTATCCATGCACGAGGACGAAGCGTTTGTGGCGCAAGCGTTAATGGTAGGCGCACAGGGTTACGTGGTCAAACAAAGCACCTCTGAAGAGTTGCGTCTGGCGATGGAAACGGTGGCGCGCGGGGGCGTCTTTATTAGCGCTGCTGTGGCGCGTCCGATTGTGGATGAATACATCCGTCAAGCCCAAACCGATCACGGTGTGCGTGTTTCAGCCCCAACCTCACGCGAGATTGAGGTTTTGCAATTGATTGCGGAAGGACATACGACAGAGGAGATTGCCGCGCTGCTCAATATCAGTCCGCACACGGCGCAGCATCATCGCACCAATCTCAAACGCAAGCTTGAAGCGCGCAGCAACGCCGACTTGATCAAAATTGCGATTGAAAGAAAGCTGATCCCGACAGAAGTCAAGCTGACCTTTTCTGATAGCCATTCAGAATGATGAAAATAGCTACATTCTGCTATTCTCAAAAATGACAGTAAGGCATATAATCCTCAATAGTCTTTTACGGAAATTTAATGTATGGCGACTCATTTCCCTCAAGGTGGATGGGGAAGGATAGAGTGGCACTCGCTTTGTGGTTGCAAGTGCTCTCCTGATCCAAAGTCTAGCAAGGATATGGCTAGAACCATGTGTAGAGTCGGAAAAATAAGCGCATCCCTCTGTCCCTTTATGCGCGGGACAGAGGGATGCGTTTGATTTTTTTTGTGTATAGCGGCGGCATTGTAGGGGCGGGATAACCCCGCCCTACCAAAATAAAGGAGGGAGGACAATTATGGCGGATGCTGTTCCTTATGGGCGGAAAACGCAGCGAGAGCCCGCTGTCAAAGAAGTCCACGTTGTGTGGATGACGACCGGTTTGGGCTGCGACGGTGATTCCGTTTCGATCACTGCCGCAACGCAGCCAAGCATCGAAGATGTGGTTTTGGGCGCAATCCCAGGGCTGCCCAAAGTGCATGTCCACAATCCCGTTTTGGCGTATGAAGTCGGTGACGACTTTATGAAATGGTGGTATGACGCCGAAGCGGGCAAGCTCGATCCTTTCGTTCTCGTGATGGAGGGGTCTATCCCCAACGAAAAGATCAAGAAAGAGGGGTACTGGGCGGCGATGGGCACTGACCCCAAGACAGGTCAACCGATTACCACGAACGAGTGGCTTGATCGGCTTGCGCCAAAAGCGTTTGCGATTCTGTGCGCTGGCACATGCGCGACGTATGGCGGTATCCACGCCATGTCAGGCAATCCGACAGGCGCGATGGGCGTGGCGGATTACCTCGGTTGGGGTTGGAAATCGTGGGCGGGTTTGCCGATCATTAACGTCCCCGGCTGCCCCGTGCAACCAGACAACTTTATGGAGACAGTGCTTTATCTGCTCTATCAAGCGGCTGGACTTGCGCCCATGATTCCCCTCGACACAGAATTGCGCCCCACCTGGTTATTCGGCAAGACCGTACACGAAGGTTGTGATCGCGGTAGTTACTACGAACAGGGCGATTTCGCAACCGAATACGGTTCGCCCAAATGTCTCGTCAAGCTGGGGTGTTGGGGCCCTGTGGTGAATTGCAACGTTCCGAAGCGCGGCTGGATGATGGGGATCGGCGGCTGCCCGAATGTAGGCGGCATCTGTATCGGCTGCACGATGCCCGGCTTTCCGGACAAGTTTATGCCGTTTATGGATGAACCGCCGGGCGGAAAAATTTCTACCAGTGTCAGCAGCGTCTATGGCGGTTTGATTCGTTCTCTGCGCTCAATCACTCAAGCGACCGTCAACAAAGAACCAAAATGGCGGCACGCGGGTCCGCAATTGACCACCGGGTATCAGCCAAAGAATTACGGATAAAGGAGCTAAACTATGGCTGCAGTACAGACCAAGACCGCAGAAACTACCAAAGGGCGCGAACTGGTAGAGATGAACTGGGATCCGATTACGCGTATCGTCGGATCGCTCGGCATCTATACAAAGATCGATTTCAAGAATCGTCAGGTTGCCGAGTGTTTCAGCACCTCTTCCATCTTTCGCGGCTACAGTATTTTCATGAAGGGCAAAGACCCGCGCGATTCGCATTTCATCACCAGCCGCATCTGTGGTATCTGCGGTGACAATCATGCGACATGCGCGACGTATGCCCAAAACATGGCGTTCGGCGTTCGCCCGCCAGCATTGGGCGAATGGATCGTCAACCTCGGTGAAGCGGCAGAGTACATGTTCGATCACAATATCTTTCAAGATAATTTGGTCGGCGTGGATTTCTGCGAACAAATGATCAAAGAGACGAATCCGAGCGTCTGGGCAAAAGCGCAAAAAACCGAAGCGCCACATGCCAAAGATCATGGCTATCGCACGATTGCGGACATTATGACCGCGCTCAATCCGTTCACGGGCGAGTTTTATCGCGAGACATTGTTCGTGAGCCGCTATACGCGCGAAATGTTCTGCTTGATGGAAGGACGCCATGTCCATCCATCCACGTTGTATCCCGGTGGCGTCGGCACGGTGCCAACCGTCCAACTGTTCACCGATTACCTCACGCGCCTGATGCGCTATTGCGAGTTCATGAAAAAAGTCGTTCCCCTGCATGACGACTTGTTTGATTTCATGTACGAGGCGCTCCCTGGATACGAACAAGTCGGCTTCCGCCGCACCTTGTTGGCGTGCTGGGGCTCGTTCAATGATCCTGATCACTGCGATTACACCTACAAGAACATGAGCGCGTGGGGCGACAAAATGTTTGTCACACCAGGCATCGTGGTTGATGGAAAACTTGTAACGCATGATCTCGTGAACATCAATCTCAATATCCGCATCCTGCTCGGCAGTTCGTACTATGACGATTGGCAGAACGCGGAAACGTTCGTCTCGAAGGATCCACTGGGCAATCCAATTCACCGAGATCATCCGTGGAATCAGACGACGATCCCTGCGCCGCAAAAGCGCGACTTTAATGGCAAGTACACGTGGGTCATGTCGCCGCGATGGTATCACGCAGGCGAAGCAGGCGAGAAAAAGAATTTGGCGATGGACACAGGCGGCGGGCCGATCGCGCGCTTGTGGGCGACGGCGTTGGCAGGTCTCGTGGACATTGGCTATGTCAAATCCACGGGCAGCAGTGTGAAAATTTATCTGCCCCGCACCTCGCTCAAACCCGAAGTCGAATTTGAATGGAAGATTCCCAAGTGGAGCAATGCCATCGAACGCGATCGCGCTCGCACGTACTTCCAAGCATACGCGGCAGCGTGCGCGCTCCATTTCATGGACAAGGCACTTGAGGAACTTCACGCGGGGCGCACCAAAGTTTGGAATGATTTCAAAGTTCCAGACGAAGCGATCGGCTGCGGTTTCCACGAAGCCGTGCGCGGTGTGCTTTCGCATCACGTCGTCATTCGCGAAGGCAAGATCGCCAACTATCACCCCTATCCGCCAACCCCATGGAACGCGAGCCCCCGCGACATTCATGGCACGCCCGGACCGTACGAGGATGCGGTACAGAACACGCCGATCTTTGAAGAAAATGGTCCAGAGAATTTCAAAGGCATTGACATCATGCGCGCAGTGCGGTCGTTCGATCCGTGTCTGCCGTGCGGTGTTCACATGTATCTGGGCGGCGGCAAGGAACTCGAAGTACGTCATTCGCCGATGTTTGGCGCAATGAAGTAGGGGCGGGGTCATCCCGCCCCTACAGGTTTCCGCGCGGATGTGATGCGATGTCTAGTGGTATTCAACTCGCATCATCGCCCATCGCGTCCGCGCGGAAACAGCGAGACAAATTACAAATTTGTCGTACCTCGCGCCCGCGCGGTGCGGGGTAACAATCACCCCATTCCCTCCGCAACACCCGAAAGGTCTCAAGATTTCTCCCAAGGGCATCTCGAAATGGCAAAAGCAGCTGACAAAGAATTTCAAGAACGCGTCCGCAAGATCGAAACGTTGATTCAGGACATTGACCGAATCAACGATCCTGCCGCGCGCACGCACGCCACGAGTCTGGTGCAAGCATTACTCGATCTACACGGCACAGGACTTGAACGCATGTTGGAAACGATCTATGACAAGGGTGTGCAAGGCGCATTGCTGATCGAAGATTTTGGCAGGGACGAGCTCATTAGCGCGTTGCTGTTGTTGCACGGGCTTCATCCATTCACGCTCCAAGAGCGCGTGATGCACGCGTTGGAAAAAGTGCGCCCATATATGAAAACACACGGCGGCAATGTGGAACTCGTCAGCGTGACGGATGACAATGTAGTGCGCTTGAAACTCGCGGGAAGTTGTAATGGGTGCGCGTCGTCGCGCGTCACGCTAAAGTACGCAGTGGAAGATGCAATTTACACAGCTGCACCCGATGTGGCGGGGATTGAAACCGAAGGCGTTGTGGATGCGCCTGTGGCGCGCAGTGGTGGTTTGATTCAAGTTTCCGATTTGATCGAACAAGGAATCGGAACGTCAGCAAAGCAACCGAACGCTAACGGCAATGGCAATGGTTGGATGCCCGTGGATTTGTCGCTCGCATCATTGGGCGAGGGAAAATTGCGCGTGATGCAAGTGTCTGGAATCAATATTCTCTTTTGCCGCGTCGCGGATAATTATTACGCGTATGCAAACACTTGTCCGAATTGTCGCCAACTTTTGGGGCAAGCGAAATTGGCAGGCAAAGAACTCACATGCTCGACGTGCGGACATCAGTACGATGTGATGCGCGCGGGACGTGATCTGGACGATCACAATTTGCATTTAGAACCGTTCCCGCTGTTGCAAGAAGAGCAAGGGCAGGTTAAGATTGCGATGCATCAATGAGTCAGCGCGTTCAATCGTGAGTAATTAGAAAAGTGTGGCAAAGCATATCTATACGCGGTTCGAAAGACAACAGCAAATTTGCATTGCTGTTCTTGTTGTTGCTTTCTGCTTGCCAGCTTCGAGAAATTGAGCTTCCTCAAAAGATAGAGTTGCCGTTTGAAACGATTGAACAACGAGAATTTAGCCAGTACGAACCCCGTGACCCGGGCGTAATGATATGTTCTCGGAGGGAGGAGGTTGACAATCTAGGGGACTTGATTAAGGTTGACGCAAAAGCCCAACTCCGAAAACTGGATTATGAGACATCCTTTGCGTTGATTGTGTTCCAAGGTAGGAAACCTGACGATGGTTACGGTGTCCAAATCGAACGCGCTGAACGCGATGGAAATGTGGTCAATATTTTTGCGCGTTTTCAAGCTCCCAAGCCCGGTCTGGAAAGGCACCCCATCGTCACTTCCCCATATCATTTGATCCAAGCTCGACGGATTGAAAGTGCGGCGCAAGTGATTACTTTCAACCTAATTGTTGACGAAACCTTGATCGTTTCAGTATCACATAAAATTCAATAATGGAGGGCAAATGGCGCACCATAAATTTCTAACCCGCAGATTGTTTTTTTTCTCACTAGCATTAGCATTGTTAATGGGAATCGTGTCTGGTCCAGCGACTTCACAATCAGTTGAAGGAAAATCCAGTTCGAATTTTTCAGATGCAGCCCAGCAGGCGAGAACCTATATCTCTGAACTTCACGGTATTCCGATTGAAGCTTTGATTATTACGACTGATCATCCAACCGAATATCGTTCTCTCGCCCGCAAGTTTCAGGTTGTAGCTCTGTTAGATACGCGCCCCTACGGCGATGGCTATAAGATGCTGTATACCTGACCCCTTTGTCAAGACCACAGATCGAGAAAAATAAGGTGGATCAAAACGAGGTATTTCTCACTCACTTCAGTCGCGCACGGCGCGCCAGGTAGACAC